>Ga0209809_1000007_pt1 | contig 324693 bp, 303 predicted proteins | sample YNPMSTMetaG_FD_186172 | JGI IMG/M metagenome (GOLD analysis project Ga0209809, IMG submission 186172) | Anoxygenic and chlorotrophic microbial mat microbial communities from Yellowstone National Park, USA - YNP MS-T MetaG (SPAdes) (version 2) ...
TGTCCTAATACTTTTGGTGCTATAATTGAAAGAATGGTTGCTAAAATTGTTAATAATAAAACAGAAAAAAGAAGAATTTTATAAGTTGAAAGCTCTTTTAGTAATCTATTTAATGTCTTTTTAAAATCTTTTGGTTTTTCAACAATTTGAGAAAAAGGGCCACCTCTAAATCCTGGTCTAAATGTAGGTCTAAAATCTTGTTTTGAATCTTTATTTTCTCTATGAAAATTTGACATAATTTCTCCTTAAAATTATTTATATTAAATAGTAAAAGTATTTAAATAATGAATAAGGTTTATTTAATAAATTCTTTAATTTCCTTTTCTGAAAGTTGTGATTGAACAAATTGTTGATAAACATCACAATCTCTTAATAGAGACTGATGAGTACCAATTCCAGAAATTTTCCCATCATGCAAAACAATAATCTGATGTGAATTCATAATTGTTGTAATTCTTTGAGAAATAATAATATTGGTAGAATCTTTGTAAATTTCAGAAATTTCTTTTCTTATTTTACTATCAGTTTTAAAATCAAGTGCAGAAAAAGTATCATCAAAAATATAGAAAGGTTTTTTTTCTGCAATTGCTCTTGCAATAGAGATTCTTTGTTTTTGTCCACCGGAAAGATCAGTTCCATTTTGAGATACAATTGTATTTATTCCTTCGGGTTTATTGCCAACAAATTCTAAAACCTCACTTATTCGAGCAGCTTCTAAAACATCTTTTTCTTCGATATTTCTACCATATCTAATATTTTCAAATATTGTATCATTAAATATTATTGGTTTTGATGGAGCATAACCAAAAAGATTATGTAATTCTTCCTGATTAATATCTCTTATATCAATATTACCTATTTTTATAGAACCAGAAGAAACATCATATAGTCTTAAAAGAAGTAAAATAAGTGTTGATTTACCTGAACCTGTATTCCCAATAATTGCAGTTGTTTTACCTTCTGGTATTTCAAAATTTATATCTATTAATACAGGTTCCTTACTAGCTGGATAATAAAATGAAACATTTTCAAAAATAATATTTTTATTTTTTGATATTAAATTTATAGATTTTGTTTCTTTTTTATTTAAAATTGAATTGTTTTTTATTAATATTTCTTCTATTCTATTAATTGAGGTTAATGCTCTTGGTAGAAAAGTAAATATAAATGAAATCATAGCAAAAGAAAAGAGTATTTGCATTACATATTGCATTACTGCCATTAAATTACCAAGATTAAATTTATTTTTATCTATAAGAAAAGCCCCATAAAAAATGACAGAAATTGTGGTAAAACTCATAACAAAAGTCATCAAAGGGAATATTAAAGCATTTATTCTATACAATTTTTTTGCTGTTTTTGTAAAATCAAGATTAGCATTAGAAAACCTAGAAGTTTCATAATCTTCTTTATTAAATGCTCTAATAACTCTAATTCCTAATAAATTTTCTCTAACTATAAGATTTATTTTATCTATTTTATTTTGTAAATCTTTGAAAAGAGGCATAGTCTTTTTTATTAAAAGAAAAATTCCAGCAATTAATACAGGTATAGAAATAAATAAGATACTCGAGATCTGAGAATTTAATGAAAATGCCATAAATGCTCCACCAATAGCAAGAATAGGAGCTCTAATAACCATTCTCATCATCATAATAGTAAATTGTTGGATTTGATTTATATCATTTGTATTTCTTGTAATTAATGATGCAATTGAGAATGAATCAAATTCAGGTAGAGAAAATTTTATTACTTTATTGAAAACCTCTTTTCTAAGATCTTTAGCATAAGAAGTAGCAATTTTTGCAGAAGTTAAATGAGAAATAAGGGATAAAAAAAGACTTAGTAAAACAATAAAAACCATGTTTAAAGCAATTTTGTAAATAAAATTAATATCCTTTGTTATTATTCCTTTATTAATGATCTGTGACATATAATTTGGTAAATATAAATTTAAAATGGCTGATGTACCTGTAAGAATTATTGTAATTAAAGCAATAAAAGTATACTTTTTAAAAATTTTAATAACATTTTTCATATTTTTTCCTGTTTTATTTTATTTTTAAAAATATTTTTTATTTTTATTTCATTTTATATTAATTTTAGGTAATTTTATTAATCTTTTAATTTTACTTAATTTATTTATTTTTTTCACATTTTAATTCTTTACTAAATCTATCTATTATTTTATTAAAAAAAGAAAGAACTATTTTTTTTTCATCTTCATTTAATAATGAATTTAAGTAATTTTCGATTTGATTTAAAACATTTAATGCTGAGTTGGCTAATTCTTCACCTTTTTTTGTTAAGGTTATATAATAGATTCTTCTGTCTTTTTCTGAAGGATTTTTTGATATTAACCCATTTTTTAAAAGATTATCAATAGTAACAGTAATTGTAGATGGTTTAACACAAACTCTTTCTGAAATCTCTTTTTGGGTTAATTTATTTTCTTTTAATAACAAAATAAGAATTTGATGTTGCCCAGGATATAATTTATCTTTTTCGAATTTTGAATAAAGGTATAAAAAAAGTTTTCTAGATATTGAAAAAAATGAGTTTAATAATGAATCTTTATCATTATAAAACATTTTTACCTCTTATAGAAATATTATAGATAAACTATTGTAGTATACTAATAATTAGTATATTTATAATTAGTATACTAAATAACAAAAAAAATATAAAATATTTAAAAATATTATCAATTACAAAGGAGAAAATAATTATGAATTTTTTGATAATTGAAATTTAATCTTAAAATATTATAATAAAAAAAATTGTAATTTTTTTATCTTTAAAATTAGCATAAATTTTAGTTTAAAACTAATTAAAATTTGAAAAATTTTATAAAAAAATTAAAATTTCTAAAAGAAATAATTATTTATGAAAACAGATAAGAGAGTAGAATTATGGGGAAAAATAAAAAGATATATATTTCATTTGATTTTGAAGGGATTGGTGGGGTCTCATTCTGGAAAGAAACAGATGGGGATATGAGATGGAATAGAATAGCAACAGAACAATTAAAAGCATTTATTGATGGTATAAAAGCACAAGATAAAGATGCAGAAATATTAATATCTGATTCGCATTCATTTGGAACATCACTAATTTGGGAGGAGCTCGAAGGAGTTAAATTAATAAGAGGATGGCCAAGAATTTATTATATGGTTGAAGGGCTTGATAATAGTTTTACAGATCTTGTTCTTTTTGGTTATCATACTGCTATTGGTGGAAGTGGTATGATGGATCATTCTTATTCTTCATCTTCTATTTATAGTATTAAAATAAATGGAGAATATTTAGATGAAGCAAGAATAAATTCATATTTTGCAGGAGAATTAAATGTTCCTCTTTCTTTTATTTATGGTGATAAACAAACAGTAATTTCGTCCCCTGCTTATCCTGAGATTGATTATTGTATTTCAAAAGAAGCAATATCAAGATTTTCTGGACTTATGAGACCAAGAAAAGAATTGTTAGATGAATTATATGAAAAAGGAAAAAATTTGGGGAAAAAGAGAAAATTACTCATACCAAATCCAAAAGATAATGGAGAAATATATCCTCTTTATGTTGAAATAGAATTTACTGATAGTGCAAAGGCAAAGGTAACCTCTATATTACCTGAATTTAATTTGATTAATCCTCGTAAAGTTGAATTTACTTGCAAAAATATGGATTACTTTTATAGATATTTAAATGCAATTACTCTTATATGTAGTTCTACAAAAAATGTTATGTAGGAGAATTATAAAATGATTATAAAAAAGAAAATAGAGAAAAAATTAACAAAAAAGGATATTGATTATCTTATAATGCTTTCTAAGCAATTTCCTACTATTGAAAGTGCAGTAACTGAAATTATTAATTTAAATGCAATATTAAATTTACCAAAAGAAACTGAACATTTTATTTCTGATCTTCATGGAGAGTATGAAGCTTTTATTCATGTTAAAAATAATGCATCTGGGGAAGTAAAACGAAAAATTGATGCACTTTTTGGTGAAAAAATGAATGAATCTGAAAGAAAAGAATTTGCAAGTTTAGTTTATTACCCCAAAGAAAAAATAGATTCTACAATTAAATTTTTTGAAAAGAATCATAATGAAAATAGTTTAAAAATAATAAATTGGTATAAAAAAACTCTATATAATTTAATATTATTATGTAGATATGTTTCTTCTAAATATACAAGATCAAAAGTAAGAAAAGCATTACCTTCAGAGTTTAGTTATGTAATTGAAGAATTATTGTATGAAGATAAAGATAAAAGACATAAAAAAAGATATTATAATTCAATAATTGATGAAATTATAAAATTAAATAAAGCTAATGATTTTATAATAGCTCTTTCTAATCTAATTAAAAGATTTGTAGTAGGAAGAGTTCATGTACTAGGAGATATTTTTGATAGAGGACCTGGTTCTGATATAATAATGGAAGAACTTGTTAATTATCATTCAGTTGATATAACATGGGGTAACCATGATATTTTATGGATTGGTGCTGCTTCAGGCCATCCTGCTTGTATTGCAAATGTAATAAGAATTTCTTTAAGGTATGGCAATCTTGATACTTTAAGAGAAGGATATGGAATAGATTTGCTTCCACTTGCAACTTTTGCTCTTCAATTTTATAAAGATGATCCTTGCTTAAACTTTATTCCAAAAGTAAAAGATGATGAGTTTACAAAAAATGAAATAGATCTAATTGCTAAAATGCATAAAGCTATTTCTATTATTCAATTTAAATTAGAAAGCCAACTTATTAGAAAAAGACCTGAGTTTGAGATGGAAGATAGATTATTGCTTTCTAAGATAGATTATAAGAATCATAATATAAATATAGATGGGAAATATTATGATTTAAATGATAAAAATTTTCCTACTATAGATATTGACAACCCTGAAAATTTGATAGAAGAAGAAAAAAAAGTAATGGATAAACTTATAGCTTCTTTTATTAACAGTGAAAGACTTGCAAAGCATGTTAGATTTTTACTTGCTAATGGTTCTATTCTTTTAATTTATAATGGAAATTTATTGTTTCATGGTTGTATACCTATGGAAAAAAATGGAGAATTTAAAAAATTTAAAGTAGAAGGTAAAGATTTAAATTTTAAAGAATTTATAGATTTGCTTTCTGATTATGTAAGAGCAGGTTATTTTTCGGAAAACAAAGAAGAAAAAGAATATGGGCAAGATATTATGTGGTATTTATGGTGTGGTCCATCTTCTCCACTTTTTGGAAAATATGCTATGAAGACATTTGAAAGATATTTTATAGATGATAAAGAAACCCATAAAGAACCTAAAAATCCATATTATGATTTTAGAGAAAAAGAAGAAACAGCATTAGAAATTTTGAAAATGTTTGGGCTTGATCCTAAAAGAGGCCATATAATTAATGGGCATATGCCTGTTAAAGTTAAAAAGGGAGAATCTCCAGTAAAAGCAAATGGAAAATTAATAAATATAGATGGTGGATTTTCGAAGGCATATCAACCAGAGACAGGAATTGCTGGATATACTCTTATATTCAATTCAAGAGAATATGTTCTTGGCGTTCATAAACCATTTGAATCTTTGAAAAAAGCAATCTATGAAGGCTATGATTCTTTACCAGAAAATATTGTTATAGAGAGATTGAAAAAAAGATTATATATAAAAGATACCGATATAGGAAAAGAATTAAAAATACAGATAAAAGATTTGAAAAATTTAATCGAAGGTTATAGAAGTGGTTTAATAAAAGAAAAAGATAAAAGAAATTAAAAAAAATTAAAAAAAAGAAATCAAAAAAATTAAGAAAAATAATATAAAGTTAATAATAAACAATAAAAATTAATTTAAGAAAGGAATAAATATGATACCACTTGGAGACTATAATAAAACTAAAGGGTTTTCATTTTTTAACTGGCTTTTAATTATTACAAATGTTGTTGTTTTTGTTTTTCAAACAATGATGAATGAATATGAATTAAATCAATTTATTATAAATTATAGTTTTATTCCTGCTAGATTTTTAAAGGATCCTATTACCTATTTTTATACTTTATTTACTTCTATTTTTCTTCATGGAGGTTTTGTTCATCTAATTGGAAATATGCTTTTTTTATATGTTTTTGGTGATAATGTAGAAGATGCATTGGGTCATTTTAGGTATATTGTATTTTATTTTATTGGTGGAATAATAGCAATTTTTACTCAAATGTTTTTTTCCCCAGATCTTTCAGTTCCTAATATTGGAGCTTCAGGGGCTATTTCAGCTGTAATTGCTGCTTATATGATTTTATTCCCAGGTGCAAAAGTTTTAACAGTTATTCCAGTTTTTATTTTTCTTTATAGTATTAGGTTACCAGCTATAATATTTTTAGGGGTTTGGTTCATATTACAATTTTTTTCAGGGGTTGCACAGATCTATGTGGGAGAAATAAATAATGTAGCTTATTGGGCACATATTGGAGGATTTGTGTTTGGATTGATTTATGCACTACTTGGTAGAAATAAATATTTGAAAAAATATAGAGATTTTGATTTTAGATTGAGGTATTAAATTTTTTCATATTTTATTTTTAATAAACTAAAAGATAATTTTATAGATAATTTAAATTTTAAAATAATTTTAAAAAAAATTATTTTTGTAATAATTTTAAATTGCTTATATAGGTAATAATTTTGAATAGATTTTTAATAATTAATAATAGAGTTATCTTTGATTATTGAAATTTCATCTACTAAATAATCTCTTTTTTGCTTTGGTATTTTGGATTTAATTTTTCCAGTTGGAGATATTACCATAGTATAACCTGAATTTGTAGCTCTTAAAATGTATTTTCCATATGTTGATGCATGAATTCTTGAAAGTAATGTTGTTTGATAAGCACCTTTTAAATTATCAAATAAAGCATGATTAGTAAGGACTACAATAAAATCAACTTTATACTTATTTATAAAAATTTTTGTGATTCTGTCAAATACTTCTTCATAACACATCTGAACTGCAAATTTTAATCCTTTTATTTCGAATATTTCATAAGATTTTCCGGGTTTTACATCGTAATCAAAAGGTAAAGGATTTACAGAATAGTAAGATTTGATTATTTTCCCATTATTATCAAAAAGAACAGCTGTATTATAATTTTGATATGGAGGATCATTGTAGATCCAAGGAGAACATCCCGTTAATATATAGATGTTTAGTTCTTTAGCTAGGTTCGATATTTCATTTTTAAGTGATTCATCATTTATTATATCTCCTGGTATAGCATATTCTGGCCAAATGGCAATGTCAAATCTTTCTTTAATAAAAGCTTCTTTTGTAAGGTTAATATATGTTAGTAAAATAAGTTTAACATTATTTTTTCTTATTTCCCAGCTTTCTCTGAAGTTACCTTGAATAAGGGCAAATCTTAATTTTATAATTTTTTTGTTATCAGAATAATTTTTTGAAAAATTATTATATAATAAATCTTTGTAATATAAAGAATAAAAAATTGAAAAAGAAATGAAAAGAATATATAAAAAAATTGAAATAAATATTAATTTTTTGTTTTTAAAAACCAAATTATAGGCAATTATTTGAGAAAAAATAAGTATAATAAAAGTTATTCCATAGACTTTAAATATTTTTATGAAAGGGGATGAAAGAGGGAAAAAATAGGTAAATGTATATAGAAATGCTCCAATGGTTGTTTTATCAAGTAAATAAATAAGAATAATCCATATAAATGGGAAAAATGGAATTAATTTTTGTTTATAATTTTTTTTACTTTTAAAAATAATTTTATTTGTTATATATTTATTTATAAGGTAATCTCCAATAAAAGATAAAGAGAAGAAAATCAGAAATACAAAAGTTGCAAGTGGATAAAGCATTTTTGAATAAACATTCATCCAAGCAAAATAATAAGTTCCAGAAGTTATAGAAAAAAATATAAGAATTAAAATAAAAAAGAGTTGATCTTTATTTATTAGAAATTTATAATATAAAAAAAATATGGGAATAGTAAAGATTACTATGAGGTTTGTGTCAGATGTTACAGAAAAATTTAAAAGTAAAGAAGAAAGATTTGCTAAAGTAAAATTGATAAAAATATTTTTATAAAATTTTTCTTTAATAAACATTTTAAAATATTTATTTTAGCTTAAAAATTATTAAATTTTTGATAAATTTAAAAAATTAACATTTTATAAAATTAAATTTTTATTAAAAATACATTTTAACAAGAAAAAGTAAATAAAAAATATGGAAAGAAAAATAAGTTACTTTAGTAAATCAGAAATTGAAACTATTAATTTTGCATTTTCTTTTTCAAAAAATTTAAAAGATAATGATATTTTAATTTTAGAAGGAAATCTAGGATCTGGAAAAACAATTTTTGTTAAGGGTTTGGCTAAGGGTTTTTCTATTTATGATGATATTATTTCCCCAACTTTCTTAATTGTAAATTCATATTATGGAAAAAATATAAAATTGAATCATTTTGATTTATATAAAATTGAAGATTTTGATGAGCTTTATTATATTGGAATTGAAGAATATCTTGAAAATAAAGGTAATATAAACATTTTTGAATGGGGTATGAAGTTTATTGATTACTTTATTTCATATAATGTTCCCAATATTTTTATTATTAAAATAAAAATAGTTTCAGAAGATGAAAGAGAAATAGAAGTAGAAAAAATAAAATAAGAATAATGATAATAAAAATAATTAATTAAAAAAATTAAAAAATAAAAAAATTAAAATTTAAGGATTACCATGAATTTTTTATTTGCAGATAGCTCAACAGAAAAATTGATTTTAGGATTATATAAAAAAATTGAAAATAATAAAATAAATAATGAAATATATTCAATTTCTATAAATTCTGGGTTTAACCATACTGAAAATCTTTATAGTGCCTTTAAATCTTTAATTTCAATATCAAAATTAAATAGTTTTGAAGATATTGAAAATGTTATCCTTGTTTCAGGACCGGGTTCATTTACAGGGGTTAGAATTATTTATTCATTTATAAAAGGTTTATTTATAAAAAGTGATGTGAAATTTTATGAAGTACCGGGAATCATATGCAAAACTATTAGCTTTATTGAAGATAATTCAAAAATTAAAAATGAAGATATTATTATTCCACTTATTTTTGGAAAAAAAAAGAGGTTTTTTGGTTCAATTATAAAAATAGAAGAATTTTTTTTAAAGATTAAAAATAATGAACAAAAAATAGATTTTAAAAATGAATTTAATTTTTTTGATTTATCATTAAAAGATATAATTGATAATTTAGAAAAAAATTCTATAATTAATAGTCGTAGTAAATTCAATATTTATTTAGACAATGAGGTTTTAAATCAAGCATATTATGATAAAGATATTGATATTAATGAAGTAAAAGAAAAATTTGAAAAATTAGATATAAATTTTGAAATAATAAAATTTAATATAGATATTGAAAAAATATTTAATTTTTTTGCTAATAATAGCGATAAGATTTTATATAAAAAACTATCAGAGATCGATCCTTTTTATTTAAGAGAACCAGATGCTTATGAAAAATTTTTATGATTTTAATATTTTATATTTTAAAAATGAGAATCTTAAAAATAATTTTATTAAAAATGGTTTGAATGTTTGCGAGATAATATCATATTATTATAATAAAGAAAAAATTAATTATTTAAATTTAGATAAAATCATTAATTCAAGATATATTATAAAATTAGATAAATTTTATGGCCCATTTGAATGGGATGATGAATTTTCCTTTGAAAAGTCAATAAATTTTGATGATTCATATTTAGAAAAGGACAAATGTAAATATTTTTTAAATCTTTTGGTGAATCCAAAAAGAATTTTTATTTTTTTGATTTATTATGATAATGTTAATTTTTATATTGTTTTTAAAGATAATATAAATGGGTTAAATTTAAAAGTTTATCCATTATCTGTTGATAAATTTAATTATATAATTTCTAAAAAAGTTGATTGGAATCAAAAATTAAATAAGGAAGAATATAATTTTTCCGAAAATTATTCATTTATTGAAGAGGAGGTTGATAAACTATTTTATAAATTAACTGAAATAGACCTTAATAAGCATTATAATATTCATATACTTCTTAAATTAAATAACCTAAGTTCTATGATTCCATGGGAGCTTTTACAAAAAAAATATCATAAAAATAAGATTACCTTTTCATTTAATTATTTAGATGAAAGTACAAACAAAATATTAGAAAGAGATGATTTAAATAATTTGAAAGAGTTTTATAATAAAAAAATTTCATATTTTTATTTTTCTCCTGAAACAAAAAGTTCTTCTTTAGAAAAAGAAGAAGCATTAAAAAACAATGTTGATAAAATAGTTTTTATAGAAAATGAAGATCAGTTTTTAAATAATTTAAATAATAATTTAATAACAATTATATCTTCTCATGGATTTTTAAAAGGTGGAGTTAATACTTTAATATTGAACTCAAAACCGATTAATATAGATATTATTGAAACATTGAATAAAATACCTTTTTTTATTATTTTTCTTTCATGTCTTTTAACAATTGCTGCATATAAAAAAAATAATATTTTAGCAAGTTTAATATCAAAAGGTTTGAATGAATCTATTTTTAGTTCCTTTATTATAAAAGATAATATTGCTTTTAATTTTTTTAAGAATTTTATATCTGATATAGCATATTACAATGACCCTTTTTTAAATTATTTATATATTTTTGATAATAGATTTGAAGAAGGATTTCAATTTTTTAAATATTTTAATTTTTATAATGAAAATAATTTTTTAAAACTTTTTGATAGGGGAAAATATCTGATATATTAAAAAAAGTTGTAAATTTTATCATCAATGTAAAGTTTAAAAGGTAAATTGTTTATATGTAAATTTTGTATATCTTTATCTACATTTTTTTCAAAAAAAATAATTTTTTCTTCTTTATTTATTATTCTAATAAGATTTAAAGGTTTTATTATATTTAAGTTTAAAATAGTTTCATTATTTTCTGGGATATAATTTACTATTATTTTGGCCTTTTCGGTATCGAAATTAATCTTTAAATATTCTTTTGTAGTTGAGCCTCTATATTCTAATTTTGAGATAGAATATGAAGGATTATTCAAAAAGTTAATAAAAGTGATTTTTGAAATTATTTTATAAATAGATAGATTGATTATATATTCAGAGATCATGTTTTTATTATAAAAAAATAAAGTATCATTAAATTCAATAATTGCATTTAAACAATATTTGCAATTTTTTAAATGATTTTCATATTCGATTTTTTCACTTTCATTTAAATTATTTGTAAGTATTTTGTAAAAATCTTCTATATTTAAATGTTTATTTTCCATTTTTAAATTATCCTTTTTTATAAATTAATTATATATATCTATTATATAAATAAAAATTTCATTTATAAGCTTTTTAATTAAGAAAGTATTGTAATTTTTAAATAATTGTTTTATTATTATACTATTTTTTTTACAAAAATATTTCAAAAATTTTTATAATCTTTATATGTTTCATGAAATTTATCTCTTAATCTTGATAATTTAATCCTAATAGCATTTTCTGATAGGTTAATAATCTTAGAAATAGTTTGAATATCTCCAGTTATATTGTATCTTGTTAGTTTATTATATATTTCTTCTTTTTTTGTTTTTTCAATTGTTTTATTAAGTTTTATTTTTAAAGTTTCAAAATTTTCATATTTTGAATTATTCAAATTTCTGAAATCATTTAATATTTTTAGGAGATCAATTGTAGTTATGTTTAAAATTATTGATAATTTTTTTAAAATCTCTTCATCTATTAATTCATAATAATATAGATAAAAAATAACTTTATCGATATCATCCAATTTATTAATAAAATTGTATATCATGTCTCTATATCTATTTTTATCATTTATAATTTCATTATCTATCGTATCATAAATATTTTTCTGTTTTACATCAATTTCATTAAAATCATTTTCAGTTTCAAAATTATTCTGGTAATAATCATAATCTATTGAACTATTTTTATCATAAGAAATATTATCACGATATTCAAGTAAAAAATTATTATTTTTATTTAATCTTAAAAATTCCTTAAATTTGCTTTTTATTACAAGTATAATGTAAGTGGTAATACTGCTTTTTTCAGGATCAAAATGCTTTACAATATAGGATAATTTTTCATAGAAATAAAGAGCAAAATCATTTATCAAATCATCATCTTTTACTCCATTTGATTTGCAAAAAATTATCAAGTATGGATAAAGTATTTCGAAAACTTGATCACATATCTTCTTTATTTTCTCTTCTTGGGGTTCAAAATCATTTTTTTCTTTAATATTTTGAGAATTAAAAATATATTCAATTTTCTGAAATATGTACTTTAAATCCAATTTTGGTTCCTTCATTTATTTTAGATTCAATTATTAGTTTAAAATTATGTAATTCAAAAATTTTATTTGTAAGTGCAAGACCAAAACCAAGGCCTCCGTATTTTCTTGCTAAATCTCTTGATTGTTGATAAAAAAGAGTAGTGATATTTTTTATAGTTTCTTCATCCATTCCAATACCTTTATCAATGACTAAAAAATAAATATTATCATCTTTTTTTTCGATAGAAATCATAATTGGTTTATTATCTTTATTAAATTTAATTGCATTATCTATAAGTTGTTTTATTGCAACTTTTAAAAGTTCACAATTTAATGATAAAAATAATTCATTTGTGGAAGTAAATAAAATTATAGGAGTTGGAGAATTCTCATATTCATTTATTATTTCTCTTACAAATTCTGGAAAATTAACTTTTTCTTTATTGAATTGTTTAATCTTATCTGATAATTGAATAAAAAGTAAAAGATTATCAATCATAAATGATAGTTGATTTGAGTTTTTAAAAATTACATTAATTGCCTTCTTTTGTTGTGAATTAAGATTTCCAAGGTCTTCATCTTTTAACATATCAAGATAACCTTTTATTGTTACAAGAGGTGTTCTAAATTCATGAGTAATGTTATAAATAAATGAATTTTTTAAAGTTTCAAAAGATTTTAATAATTCATGTGTTTCTATTAATTTAGCCTGAGAAATTTGATTTTTTCTTATCAAAATTATATTATGTAATGTTTTTGCTAGTTCATTACTACATGCTAATATTAAATTGATCTCATCATCATTAAAATTAAAATTATTTTCTCTACCAAAGAATGTTATCCCTATTATGGTTTCATTATAAATTAATGGAGATATTAATGCTTTTTCATTAAACCTTAAAAAGTCAAAAACATTTTTATCATTTGGATAGATTTTATTAAAAATAAGGTATGATTTTAAATTATAAATATCTGATATACCTTCATCATTTAAAAAATAACAAGTTTTTAAGTTTTCGTTACCATAATAAGATATTAGATAAAATGAATTATCATCAAAATCTTTTAAATATATTGCTGCATTATCTATTAAAAAATGGACAGATATTTTTAATAGAAATGATTTTGCTATTTCATTTACAAAATTTATAGAGTTAATTTCAGAAATAATTTCAAGAATAATATTTGTTGACTTGTCAAGAGTTATATTAGTAAAAGTATGTTTTTTCTTTATTTTTATAATCATATTATAATTAATAAGATTTTTAATATATTGTATATTTAATTTATATAATTATTTTTCCAATATATCCATTTGAAGGTAAAGCAATTTTAGTTATATTTTGAAAAAAAATAGTTTCAGAAATTATAAAATTAAATTTTTTTCTTTTAATATTAAAATAATCCTTTAATGTTTCATCGATAAAAGATATATGAAATCTATTTAAATTTTTAGATAATTTTATAATAGAATTTAAAAATTTTGGTTTTGAAAAATTACAAAGGTTAAAAAATTGAAACTTAGAAGGGTAAATTTTTGAACAAATAGAGTAGTCATTATTTTCAATTTTAATGTAAAATCTTGAAAAAAGATCAACCTTTCTATATAAATTTAATTTGAAAAGTTTATTTTTAAAAATATCTTCAAGCTCATATATATTTTTTCTACCAAATAGATTTAAAAAAAAGTTTTTAGAATCTTCCATATTAATTGATTTTATCTTTCCATTCTCGATATCAGTAATAGTTATAATTTCATTATAAATATCCCAAAAATTATTGTAAAGTTCAAGGTCAAATTTTTTTTCCAAGCATAAAATAATAAAAAATATATTATAGATTTCCCCTTTATAAATCAAGTAATTATTATCTTTATTAACATTTATTATAAAATAATTTTTAACTTTACTTAAATTTGAAAAATCATATGTAAATTTAAACATTAAATCAGGATTAATAGAGTTTGTTAATATCAAAAAGTTACTTTGAGTAATCTGATCATTTAAAAGTCTTATTTTTATATCAGGATCACTTGTTTTATATATAATAGATTTTGTTTCTTTAGGTAATTTGTAATGGATAATTCCATCCTCTTTTAAAATTCCATCAATAACAAGATCCTTTGTAATTATAAAAATGTAATTATCCAGAAAAATATTGTTATCAGAAATTTTATTATTTTCGGAAAAAATATTTCTATTTATATTTTGAAAATATTTTTCTATAATATTTGAATAATTTTTAGTTAAAAATATAATATTTAAATACAAATTATTTTCTTTATTTTGAATAAGGGATTCAAAATCTTTATCATCAAATTTTTTATATACTTTATAAAGAATATTATTAAAAAGCATAATATTAAAATATTTAAATTATTTTTTTTGTTGGTCATGCCATTTTTGTATAATTTCGGGTGGTGGCAAATCAATTTTGTCACCAGCTGTTATTCCTAGTTTATTAAATAATCCTTTATTTACTTCTAAAGCAAATCTAACAGGATAAATTGAACTAACAGGTGCAAGAGAATATGGTTCCATATCATATATGCCAATTATAACTCCATCTTTTGTTATAAAAGCTATTGATAGAGGAATTTTTGTATCTTTCATCCAGAAAGAAACAATCATATCACTTTCAAAAACAAAAAGCATACCATTTTCTTCTGGTAAGAAATCTCTACCCATTAATCCTTTTTGTCTTTCTTCTGGGGTTAGAGCGATCTCAATATAGATTTTTTTATCTTTGATTTTGATATAATGAGAATTTGTACAACCTATTAAAAAAATTAAAATAAATAAAATTAATAAAATTAAAAAAATTAATTTAGTTAAAATAAAAGAGTCTTTAAAATTGTAATTTTTATTATCTTTTCTCATATTTAAAATAATATTTAATATAATAATATTGTCAAGATATAAAATTATTTACTTTTTTATTGATTAAAATAAAGATTTGAATATAATTAAGTTGCAAAGATGGGTAAAGAAAAAAACAAGAATTTTTCTTTTATTAGAGATATTTTATTACCATTTGTTCTTATATCATTTTTGATATTTACAGGATATATGTTTTATAATTTTCTTGTTAATTATGGAATTATAGAGGGTAGGAAAAAGATTGTTTCGGATAAAAATATATCAAGCAATAATGTGAATAGTATAAATAATGAAAAAAATAATGAACTAAAAAATGAAAATAAAAATAATAGTGAAAATAAAATCTATAATTTTTTTAAAAACTTATTAAATAGTTTAAACGAAAAAAAGAATTATTCTATTAATAATAAAGATAGTAATAAAACAATTCAAAATAATGAAAATAAAAATGATGATTCAGTCTTAGCTGTCGATTCTTCTAATGATACTAATTCTAATGATTTTCGAAATTCTAAGGAAAACAATATAGAAAGTAATAAAAAAGAAAATAGTACAGATAAAATTAAAGAAGAAACAAAAACTTTAGCAAATACAAATGAAAAATTAAATTCAAAGGATACTAGTTCAAATAAAACAGAACAAAATAAAACAATTCAAAAAGATTTTTATTTATTTTTAATTGATGTTGATGATAATGGGAATGTTGTTTTTAAAAAAGTTAAAGTAAATGTTACATATACTGATTCACCTATTTTTGAAGTTATAAAAACTTTAATTTCTTATAAAGACTCTACATTAAAAAACCTCATTCCTGAAGGAACTATATTGAAAGGAGCTTGGATAAAAAATGGAATTTGTTATCTAGATTTTAATAAAAATTTTTTAAATAATAATTTGGGGTATAAAGCGGTTGAAGCACAAATCTATCAAGTTGTAAATACAGTTATGCAGTTTGAAAATGTTAAAGGTGTAATTATTTATATTGAAGGGAAATCAAGAAACTATTTTTCCAATGAAGGTTTTCTAATGGATATTGTTTTTACTTATAAAGAAAAATTATAAAATAAAATATAAATAAAATAGTATAAATGAAATATAATAAAAGATAGAAAATTAAAAAGATAAAATAAAAAAAATTAAAATAAAGAAATAAAATAATTAAGAAAAAATAAAAATTATGGAGATTAAATATGAAAAATGCTGAAAAATTAAATTTAATAAAAAGTTTTGAAGAATTCGAAAGAGGTAAAAGATTAATACCGGGTGGTGTTTTAGGAATAAGAAGACCATATAACTTTGTAGAAGGTGAATATCCTATATATTTTGATCATGGAAAAGGAGCAAAAGTTTTTGATATTGATGGCAATGAATATATAGATTATCTTGCAGCTTATGGTCCTATAATTATTGGTTATAGAGAAGAAGAAATAGATGAAGCTGTTATTAAACAAATTAGAGATAAAGGTTTTTGCTTTTCTTTGAGTCAAAAAATTCAAAATGATCTTGCTGAGAAAATTATTTCATTGATACCATCAGCAGAAAAAGCAATTTTTGTTAAAACTGGTTCTGATGCAACAACACTTGCAATAAGACTTGCAAGAGCTTATACAAAAAAAACAAAAATAGCAAGATGTGGATACCATGGATGGCATGATTGGTGTGTTGAAGTAAAAGGAGGTATCCCTAAAAAATTATATGAAGATATTTTAGAATTTGAATATAATGATTATGATGCTGTTGAAAAAATAGTAATAGAAAATAAAGATGATCTTGCTGCTATTATAGTAACTCCCGTTGGACATTCACTTGCAAAACCAGTTGAAGAACCTAAAAATGATTTTCTAAATAAAATAAGAAAATTAACAGAAAAATATGGAGTAGTATTAATTTTTGATGAGATAAGAAGTGGTTTTAGAGTTTCTATAGGAGGTGCTCAAAAATATTACAATGTGATTCCAGATCTATCCGTGTTTGGTAAAGCTATGGCAAATGGTTATGCTATTTCTGTTGTTGTTGGTAAAAAAGAAATAATGAATATGGCTGAAAAAGAGGTTTTTGTTTCATCTACTTTTTTCCCAAATAGTTTATCTTATGTAGCTTCAATTAAAACTATAGAAATTATTGAAAGAGATAATATTATACAAAAAGTATGGGAAAAAGGGAAAAAGTTGCTTGATGGTCTAAAAGAAGTTATTTCTAAATATAAAGAATCTCAAGCTCATTTGTCAGGAATTCCTCCAATGCCTTATATTACTTTTAATAAAGATGAAAAAGGAATTTATAAATTAAAAAGAACAGATTTTTATACTCAGCTTATAAGAAGAAGAGTATTTATGCAACCTTATCATCATGGGTATGTAATGGCAAGACACACTGAAGAAGATATAGAATATACGATTAATTCAGTAAGAGAAGCTTTAGAATTTATTTGCGAAAAAAAATATTAAGAAAAGAAGATAAATAAAAAATTCAAAATAAAGAATGAATAAAATTTATTTAATAGGTGAAATTGTTCTTGATTTATTATATAAACAAAATAATAAAATATTAAATAATGAAATAGAAAATAAACAGGAGTATTTTTTGCCTATTGCAGGAGGAAGTGCACTTAATACAACAGTTGCCCTTAAATATTTGGGCAGTGATCCTATTTTCTTTTCTGAAATAGGAAACGACAATGCCGCAAAGATTGTAGAAAATTTTTTAAAAAACAAAGGTATAGATACAAGCTATATATTAAAACTAAATTCTATCAAAACAACAATATCAATTGCCCTTTTAAATGAGTTTAAAGAAGCAAAATATGATTTTTATAAAAGCTACTATAATAAACCTTTTCTTTTAAATAATTTAAAAAATGTAAATCTTAAAGAAGATGATATTTTCTGTTTTGCATCATTTTTTTCATCAGATAGAAGAAACAAAAAAATAGTTAATTATATATTAAAAAAGAAAAGAGAAAAAAAAATAAAAATATTTTTTGATCCAAATATAAGGCTACATCATTTAAATGAAAGTAGGACAAAAATAATACAATCTCTTAAACTTATTATTAGCAGTGATATTTTGAGATTAAGTTTTGAGGATCTTATAAATTTGGTTTATTATATTTTTAAAAATCTTATCTTTTTTTATAAAAGATTTTATAAATTTAAATTAATAAAGAAAATTTATGGAAAACTTTTTAAAATTTACTTAAAAATAAAATTTATGAATTTTAATATAATAAATAATTTTATATCAAGTTTTGTTTTTGATGAAACTTTTTTAGATTATTTAATAATTTATGATTTTAAAAAGATTAGAAAATATTATAAGGAGCAAATAATTAAATCATTCTTTGATCTTTTTAAGAATTTAAATGAAAAATTAGTTGTTGTAACAGATGGAGAAAATGATATTTTTGCTTTTTTTAATAATAATTTTATAAAATATTCTATTCCTACAATCGAACCAATAAGTACTATTGGAGCAGGGGATACTTTTAATGCTTCCATAATTTCTGATTATTTTAAATTAAAAGAAAGTATTTTTATTAAAAATAATGATATAAAAGTAGAATTAGAAAGGTTGATAAATAATGCTGTAAAAATATCTCAAAAAGTTTGTCTTTCAGAATTTAATTATCCAGTATAATTTTATCTTTTATTATAAAATTATTATTAATATTTTGTTTTTATTATTCAAGATATTTATTAATTATTAAAAGTTTTGTAAAAATCCTTTGAATGTTATTATTAAAATTTTTTAAAGATTTAATATATTCATTTTTTTCTTTTTCAGTTAGTTCTGCTTTTGAAATTAGGTTATTGATAAGTTCATAAAGTATTTTTGCTTTATATATATTTTTGAAAGATAAATAGTTTATTTGAGAAAGAATATTTCTAAATGTTTGAAGATAGCCTAATTCTATTGACCCCAGCATTTTACCTTCTCTCCTTAATTCGATAATTTTTTGAAAAAATTTATTATTATAAATTTCATCTATCCTCTTTTCAATTAATTTAAGATTTTTGTCTAAATTATTTAAAAAGGTAAATATTAATTTTAATCTAATTTTAGCTATTTGTGCTGAATATATATTTTTATAATTTAAAAAATTATCAGTATCTTTTATTAAAGGATCATCAACTTTAGTTGGTTTTTTACTAAATTCAATATAAGTTGATTCATTTTCATTTGTGTATATTGAATATTTTTCATCATCATCAAAAACTTCAACTTTTCCTTCATTAACTTTAATTAAAGAGTCCCCTAAATCTGATGCTGCAACTTCAAATTCAGTTCCTCTAACAGATGCAATACCTGTTGGTGTATTAACAATAAATTCTTCTTTTCCTGTTAATTTAGAAACAATAAGTTTAATTTTACCATAAAATAAATTAATTAATGTGGTTTTATCATTGTATTGATTTAATATATTTGAAATTGATAATTTAGAATTTTCATAAATTGTGATAACTGTACCTTTTTCTATAATTGTAATTTCAACTTTAGATTCTTTAAATGTTTGTATAGTATCATCTTTATCAATTAATTGATTTAATTCTAAGTTATATTCTTTATTAACTTTTGTTTTAATAACTTTTCCATTACCTGAAAAAAATGTTATTTTTGCGAATGTTTCTGATGAATTTTGTTGAGATAAAATTGAATATGGTGAAAAAATAAATAATAAATTAATTATAAGAAATAAAATAAAATGATTGGATAATTTAAATAAAGAGTTTTTTTTCATAAAATTAGTCCTTTTTTAATAATTTTTCCTAATTAATTATTAAATCAATTATTAAAAAAAACAACAGTAATAAAAAATAATAAAATAATTATTAAAGAAAAAAAATAAATAAAATAGATAATAGTAAAAAAAATTTTAAAATATGCAAATTTTTAAAATTAAAAGTTGACAAATTTTAAATGTGTATTACATATATAGATATGTATATATATAAGACTATAAGGAGGTAATATGATAGAAATTAAAAATCTATCTTTCTCTTATTCAAAGAAAAATTTATTTAATAATTTGAATCTATCACTCTCAGAAGGGAAAATTTATGGATTACTTGGGAAAAATGGATCAGGAAAGACAACGCTTTTTAAATTAATTTCAGGTATTTTATTTCCAGATAAAGGAGAAATAAGTATTAATGGTATTAATTCAAATTCAAGATCTTTTTTAATTTATAGGGATATATTCTTTTATCCAGAAGAGATATTTATCCCTGAAATGCAAATTAAAAAATTTGTTGATATTTATTCTGTTTTTTATGAAAAGTTTAATAAAGAAAAATTTTATTCATTGCTTGAATCAATGGAAATTAAGCCTGATTTAGATATATCAAAACTCTCTCTTGGGATGAAAAAAAAATTTTACCTTGTTTTTGGTCTTGCAACAGAATCAAAAATTTATTTGCTTGATGAACCAACAATTGGACTTGATATTCCATCTAAAAGTCAATTTAGAAAAACAATTTTAAACTCATTGAATGAAGAAAAATTGTTTATAATTTCTTCTCACCAAATAAAAGATTTTAATCTTCTACTTGATGAGGTAATTATAATTGATAGTGGAAATATTCTTTATAAAAATGATATGGAATTTATAAATGAAAATTTTGGAGTTATTTTTTTACAGAAAGGTTTTGAAGAAAATGAAGGGATATTATATAAAGAAGAAGTTTTAAATGGTAGTATGTGTATTGTAGATAAGAGAAAATTTAAAAATGAAAATTCTATTCAAAATATACAGGATATTGATCTTGAAATTTTATTTAATTTTATAGTAAATTCAAAAGAGAAAATTGAACTATTAATATAAAGAAAATTATTTAAATAAAATTTAATTAAAAAACAAGTAAAATAATAAAAGTAAAATTAAAAAAAAATAAAAATAAATGAAAATTTAAATAAGGAGAGAAAGTAAAATGAATAAAGGTATAAAATATTTATTTATAAGCGGATTTATTTTTATTAGTATATTAGGTTTAATATTAATTATTATTCCGGAAAATAAAAATAATAATAGAAATATTATCGATTTAATTAATAAATTTTCTCAAAATCTTAATGGAACAGTAAATGATTATTCAATTGAATATTATGAAAAAAATTTTAGTTTTAAAAAAGAAGAAACAAATTATTTTGAAATTGATAATATAAATAAATTAAATGAGATAAATGTAAGTTTAATTTCAATTAATTTTAAAGTTATATTAACAAATGAAAATAAATCATATGCAAAAACAAATGTTATTTACTATGCAAAATCAGAACAAGATTATTTAAAATATTTGAATTACTATAATAGAGAAATTATTTTAAAAGAAAATAATTTAAAAATTGATTATTCTATTAAAGATAAAAATATAAATTTATCAAATAAATTAGTTATTATTGGAGACATAGCTCTTTATTTATCTTCAAAATTAAATGTAGATTCATTAAATATTGAAAATATTTCTGGTAGTTGCAAGATAGAAAATGTAAAAATTTATAAGATAGTTGATCTCTCAACTGTATCTGGAGACCTAATATTTGATAGTATTGCTTGTAGAGATTTAAATATTAAAAACTCAAAATTTTCAACTGTATCTGGAGACATAAATCTATTAATAAAGGGAGATAATAATTTAAAAAACTACAATACTATTATTGAAACAAATTCTGGAAAAATAGAGTATGGCCAAAAGGTATTAAAAAATATAAACTCAAAAATTATTGTTAATGAAAATGTTAATGAAAAAACCATAAATATAAAAAGTGTATCTGGGGATATCTATATTAACTCTATTAATGAATAGGAGGTTTTTTTATGAATAATATAAATTTAAAAAGCATAAAAAGAATATATAATTTTACTAAGATGGAATTTTTACAAAAGATAAATGAACTATTCATAACTTTTGGGATTATTTATGGAATAATATTTTTAAATCTTTTAGTAAATTTAATTTTTAATAAATTTAATAAAAACTATTTTATAAATGTTATACCTTTCTACTATATATCTTTATTTTTTGGCGTAATTATTGTTTCAAATATTTTTACTCAAATTTATGAAAAAAAACTTACCATTTTTTATTTTACACTTCCTGGTACTTTATTTGAAAAAGTTTTTTCAAAATTTTTATTTTCTATTATTTTATTTTTTATATTAAATTTTTTAGTATTAATTTTAGTATATTATTTTATTATTTTGTTGATTTTGATTGGATTACCAATAAACTTAAAGATTTATGATTTTAGTTATTTTTTAAATCTTTTTATAAATTCATTTTGGGTATATTTTTATGTTAGTTCTATTTTCTTTTTCTTTTCAACTTTATGGGAAAAAAATTCTTTTATTTCAACACTAATCTCTATTGTCTTATTTTTTATTTTTATAGCTATTTCTATTACATTAATTTTAAACATATTGATTAAGTCAAATATAATTGATATTTATAAATTTTCTTTTTCAGGTAAATTCTGGATTAATATTTATAATAATAAATTTTTATTAATAATATCAAAAATATTATATTATTTTATTCCATTTGCTTTTTATATTTTAACCTATTTTTCATTTAAGAAAAAGCAAGTGTCAAGGAGATAATAATGAATATTTTAGATAAGGTTCCCATATATGGGAAAATATATGAAATTATTTTGGAAAATATTTTAAATAAAGAGTGGAAAGAGAATGAAAAAATTCCATCTATAAGAGAGATTGCCGTTAAGATGGAGGTAAATCCAAATACTATAATGAAAAGTATAAACAAACTTCAAGAACTTGAAATCTTAGAAAATAAAAGAGGAATAGGTTTTTTCGTAAAGGAAGGAGCTTATGAAAAAGTTTTGCAGATAAAGAAAGAGGAATTTTTTAATATTTATTTGCCTTTTATAGTAAAGAGAGCAAAACTATTGAATATAAATCTTATTGAAGAGTTAAAAAAGTTTGAAAAAGATTAAATTAAATTTTTTAATTTGATAAATCATTTTAATAATTTACTGAGTTTTTTTAAAATCTATTTGAAAAAATAAAGTATTTGAAAAAATTTAAAAAAGGTGAGAAAAATCTCACCTTTTTATCTTAATTTTCATTATAATTTTCAGAATTTATATTTAAAGAATAAATATCAAAATCAATTCCTATATGTTCATTTTCAAGTTTGTCATTATTGTTTAGATATAGAACTTTTGCAGGTTTAAAACCATTAAAAGTAGTAGCTGACATAATACTATATGCTCCAATATCAGTTGACATTATATAATCTCCAATTTCAATATTTTCAGGAAGCATTACATTTTCGTCAATAATATCGATGGAATCGCAAGTTGGGCCTGCAAGTGTATATGGAACAAGTCTATTTTTATATGATATATCTATAAATTTTTTATCAAGTGGTATAAAGTTAAACTTTGCATGATCATAAATTACGCCAGAATAGCACCCATAAACACCATCATCAAGGAAAAGAAAATTTCTTCCAAATCTTTTGGATTTACCAATAACTTTGGTAATAAGAGTCCCACAAGGTCCTGAAATAATTCTTCCAGGTTCTGCAATAACCTTGAATCTTGAAAGATCATATTTATTGTAAAGTTCATAAAGTTCATTGAAGAATGGTTCAAGGTTATCTGTTCCTGTGCCTCCAATTGTATCAATAGGAAAACCACCACCTATATCAATAACATTTAATTCAATATTGTATCTATTATAAACATTTTCTATAACATAAAGAGCATCTTGAATGCACTTCTCATAATTTCTTGAAGAGAAACTTTGAGTCCCCACATGGAATGCGACACCAATAGGATTAAAACCTAATTCTTTTGCAAAATATATAAGTTCTATAGAATCATCTATAGGGGCACCAAATTTTTGAGAAAGATCTGTTTGCACACCTTCTGATTTTGTAAAAATTCTAACAATTGCATCAGGAATAAATTTAGAGTTAATTTCAAAAAGATAGTTTTTTAATTTAACAAGTTCATGAATATTATCAAATGTAAAAGCCCAAACTCTGTGTCTACAAGCACTATCAATGCTTTTTTTATTTTTTATTGGGTTTGCAAGTATCATTCTATTCCCTGGAATTTTTAGCTTGTCAAGTAATTCAATTTCTCCTGCTGATGCTACATCAAAATTAAAATTATACTTTTTTAAAAGTTCTATTATATATTTATCTGCATTTGATTTTACAGCAAAAAATGGTTTAACTTTTGGCAAATAATTCCTAAATAGATTGATTGATTTTAAAATCTCTTTTTGTTGAATTATTAAAAACGGGGTTGTATGTTTTTTAATAAGTTCATTTGCAATTAAAAGTTTTCTTACAACTCTTTGATTTTTATCTTTATCAAGTATCTCAAGGTAATCCATTATTTTTACTCCTATATATTTATTATTTATTTTCTAATTTGAAAACTATTTAAATTAATTTGATAAAATGTAAAGTATTTTATTAGTAACTTTTAGTAATTTATTAAAAAAATTTAAAGATTTGTAAATATAATTCTCTTCATCTGAAAATTTAAAAAATTCAATTTCAAGTATTTCTTTTTGTAAAGCTAAATTTAATAAATTAAATCCTTCACTATAATCTTTTAGCTTATTTTCAAGAAAATCAAGTTGTATAAGAAGTGAATCAATTTTTAAATTCTCACTTCTATATTGAATTATTTTATTATTTATAATAACAATATTTTCAAGAATTGTTTTTAATTCATTTAAATCTTTTTTTAAATTATTTATATAATTTTCATAATTAATAAGGTCTATATTTTTTAATTTTTTTATATTTTCATATTTTAATAAAAAAAATTGTTTTTTTAAATTACTTAAGTTTTTTATAAAAATTGTTTTTTTTTCTTTTAATTTATCATCAAAAAATAAATTATTGATTTCATTTTTAAAAATTTTATTTGTTTCTATATATTTAAATTTTTCATTTAAAAGTGTATCTGATGTTATAAAGTATGTCTTATCATCAATATAATTTGAAAACCAAAATGTAAACATTTCGAATTTAACATCTGTTCTAACTTTTTTATTATTTAAATTAAGAGAAAAAAAGGGAAAACTTTTAAGCATTATTTTTGAGATAAATGATAAAGAGGTATTTGTATAATTTTGTTTTAAATAAAATATATCCTCATAAAGAGAACCTTTTGAATGTAAAAGATTATCAGAATAACAAAGATCAAGCCCTGCAATGAATTTATACTCTGAACCAATAAAATTAGCAAGATCATATGCAGCAGAAGTTACGGTTCCGCCTGATGAAAGTTCATAGATCTTCTCATTTTTAAATTCATTAAAAATTTTGATTGGAAAAAAAAATAGAGATGAAAAAATGATTGGACCATTATATTTTTTAATAAGTATATTGTTTATTGTAGGAGGGACAATAAGTACAGGTAAATTTTCTTTATCAATTTTATCCTGAATGGATAAAATATAAGAATTATTGATACTTTGGGCATCATAAGATATAATAAAATCTGGAATAATTCCATTTTTAAAAAGTACTCTAAAAGAAGTATCAACAGAAATAATAATAAAATAATCTTTGAGTTTTTTTATATTATCAATATTTTTAAAAAGTGAGTTTCCAGCTCCTATAATAATTGAAGGAATATTGTTAGAACAATTCTTTATAATTGAAATATTATTATATTTTAAATAATATTCTCTATTTTTTAATATATTTAAGATCCATTTTGCTCCGAACTTTTTTGCAGTTTCTAAATTTATTTTATTTTTATTTATAATATTATAAATTTCATCATATAATGGTTTAAAAAGATTTATATTTTTAATCATTTCGTTTGAATAAAATATATCAATTGAAGGAAATTTTATTGATTCAATAAAAAGTTTTAATCCTTCAAAATTTTTTGAAAAAATTATTATAAAATTAGAAAAATTATTTGTATCATAAGATTCATAAATATTGATATTTTTTAAATTATCATCATTTTCAATATTTATAATTTCATAATTAAAAGATAGATTTTTATTAAAATCTTTTATTTTTTCTATATAAGGTGAAAACTCTTCTTTAATTAAATTAAAATTTTCAATATTTTTAAAAAAAAGAAATATAATTTTTTTATCACTTATTATCTTTTTATTTATAGCAAAAATGATAAAATTAAATATAAATTCAGTATTTTTTGTAAAAATAATATTTGTATAAGCTTCAGAATTAAATATTTTCAAAAAATTAATTTTATTCATTTGGATATTAAAATCATTTTGAGAATTATCTATTCCTACAAGTTTTGAATAAAAATATTCAAAATTTTTATCAAAATTTTTATTATTTTCTATTTCTCTTTTTATATTTAAATTTAATATTTTTAAAATTACATTAAACATTTTTTACCTTTTTTATTTATAAAATTATTTATAAATATTTTTGTAATTTTATAGTTATCTTATTTATTCTTCTTTTAATTTTAATGTTAAAACTTTAATTTCTGATAAGTTTTTTCCAGGTTCAATATCTTGAAAATAGACATAACCTGAACCATATATCTTTAACTTAATTTTTAATAAGTTTGCAAGATAGATTGCTTCTTTTAAGTTTAATCCAATAAAAGAAGGGAGCTTCCCATTGGAATTTTTATAAATATTATTCAATTTTATATAATTATTATTTATTAATTCTGAGATAGTTTTGTCATCTATTTTAAAATCTTTTAAGATTAAAATATTTGAATTAATGTCAAAGTAGTTTTTTAGTTTTAATACTATTTCCTTGAAAATAGGTGCTGCAACTTGTCCTCCATAAACATTTGTTTTAGGATCATAAAAAACTATATATATAGAATAAATTTTATTTTTATAAATAAAATAACCAATAAATGATGCTAAATTTTTATCTTTATAATAACCACCTTTAGGATTTGGAATTTGTGCTGTTCCAGTCTTTCCTCCAACTAAAACAGTTTCGATTTTTGGATTAGCTTCTTTTCCAGTTGAATCATCTGAAATCCCCTCTTTTAATAGGTTTAAAATAAAATTTGAAGTTTCTTTAGAAATAGGATTATGTAATACTATAGGGGTATTATTTTTTTTACCACCACCTTCATAATCAATTTTATTTATAATTTTGGGTTGGTAATAATTTCCCCCATTTATTATTGATGAAAAAGCAGAAATCATTTGTATTGCATTTACAGTTATTTCTTGTCCTATATTAATTATTGCTTTTGACATTTTTGTCCATTCTTTAGGTGTTTTCAATATTCCTTTACTTTCTCCAGGTAATTCAATTCCTGTTAATGCTCCAAAATTTAAAGATTGCAAAAATTGAAAAAATTCAGTTTTTGATAAGTTTTCAGCAAGTTTAATTGTTCCATAATTGCATGAATATTTAAAAGTTTTTATTATATCGATATAACCATGTGGTTTTAAATCTTGGATTTTTATATTTTTTGTTAATTCGTAATATCCGTTACAATAGTCATGAAAATTTAAATCTAATTTGTTTAGTTCTTTTAGGCAAGAAAAGGTAAAAACTTTAAAAGCTGATCCAGGTTCAAAGCTATCAGATAAAGGGTTGTTTTTTATAGTAGATTGTTCATAAAGATAATATAATTCAGGGTCATATGAAGGAAATTTAACAAAACTTAATATATCTCCATTTGTTGCATCCTGAATAATAGCAGAACACCAAAGAGGGGTTTCTTTTAAAAAGTGTTCATTTAATATGTTATAAACTATTAATTGAATATTGGAATCAATTGTAAGATAAATATTGTTTTCTGAATTGTATAAAATTTTATCAAATTGATATTCAAGACCTTCAATTCCTTTAAGGTAATTATTACAAAAACCTAAAAAATTTGAATAGATCTTTCCATTTATGTAGTATCTTTTATATTCATCTTTAAAAAATATATTTTTTGTCTTTTTATCTTTCAATTTGTTATATTCATCTTCACTAATAAATCTTTTAACCCATAAAAATCTTGATTTTTTTTTGGTTAAAATTTCATTTTTTAATTCATTTTTGTTTATTGAAAGTGTTTCTTCTAAAATAGAAAGAAGCCTATCTAATTCATTTTGATTTATATTAAAAGGATCAATAAATACAGATTTGTATTTATATATACCTGCAATTAAATTACCATTTCTATCATAAATTGAACCTCTTTTGATACTATCTGTAAAATTAATACTTTCATTTTTTAAATAATCATACTTTATAAGTATATATATATTTCTAAATATTGTAATTAAAAAAAGAATAATTATAATAATGATAAATTTTTTAAATCTATTTTCAAATTGTATAAGCATAAAATAGGGAAATTTTTATATTTAAGTCAATAATTTATATATTTCACCACAGATTTCAAAGCTACTTTTTGGTGTTTTGAAAACAGGTATATCATTTTCATTAGCCTTGGATAAAGTTTCAGGGTCAGCATCAGTATTATTTGTAAGTATAATTCCAGAAATATCTTTTAATGTAGCAACAGCAATAATATTTGGATGTTTTTGGATAGTTATCCAAAGATAGTTTGCTTCAATATTAGCAATAACATCAGAAAGCAAATCAGAACAATAAGCCCATGAAACTTCTTTTGAAGTTATATCAACTTCATTATTTAGTAATTGAAGATTTAATTTTTCTTGAAGTTCTTTTAATTTCATAAAACATCCTATTTTTTAAAATTATTTTTTGTTAATTTTTGTATGCTATTGCTTCAATTTCGATTTCAGAATTTTTTGGAAGGTTTGAAACTTCTATTGTACTTCTTGCAGGTGGATTATTATTAAAATATTTCGAATAGATTTCATTTACTTCTGAAAATTTAGAAATATCTTTAATAAAAATTGTTGTTTTAACAATATTTTCAAGTGTCAAACCAGCTTCTTTTAAAATACTTGAAATGTTTATAATAATTTGTTCTGTTGCTTTTTTAATATCATTTATTATTAATTCATTTGTTAATGGTTTGATAGGTAGCTGTCCAGAAATGAATATAAAATTACTTATACTTATTGCTTGAGAATAAGGCCCAATTGGTAGAGGAGCATTTTTTGATAAAATTACTTCTTTTTTCATGTTTACTCCTTTTTTTAATATTTTATACTAATAAAAAAAAAAATAAAGATTAAAGAAATATAAAAAAAATTTAGAAAATAAAAAATTAAAGATAAATAAAATAAAAAAAATTAAGAAGTTATAAATAAAAAAATAAAAAGATATAAAATAACAAATTAAATTAAAATTTAAAATAAAATAATATTTGATAAATTGTTATAAAAATAAGCAGGGTTTTATGAATATTCTTTATGTACCATCATGGTTTCCAAGTAGAAGGAAACCATATAATGGGTTATATTTCTTAGAACAGGCAAAAGCTTTATCAAAATTATGTGATAATCTATTTATTATCTATCCACAGGAACTTGAATTTAATAAGAAAAAATTTGAAAATGAAAAAAATATCCATTTTTTCCCTTTTATTAAAATACATTATAAAAAGACATTTTTCTTTTATAATTTCTTAGATTTTTATATTAAAAAGATATTAAAAAAATTTGGAAAAATAGATATAATACACGCTCAGTCATTTTTATGGGCAGGAGTTAATTGTGCAATAATTTCAAAAAAATATAATATTCCTTTAATAATTACAGAACATCATTCAAGATTTATATTAAAAAAAGAGAATACAAAAATTATCAGAAAAATTATAGAAACAACTGAGATAAGTTCAAAAATTGTTTTTGTTTCAAATTTCTTAAAAGAAGGTTTTATAAAAAATATATTAAAAAACAATGGTTATAATCATTGTTCTAATTTAAGTGATAAAGATAATTATTATTTAAATAAATTTTCAGTTATTCCAAATCTTGTCCCTGATAATTTTTTTGTATCATTACAGGAAAAATCACAAGAATTATATAAAATTATTGAAAAAAAATTTTATGAAAAATTTAATATTGATAAAAATAAATTTATTTTTTGTTCAATATCGAATTTAAAAAGAGCAAAAGGTTATGATTTGTTAATAGATGTTTTTTATAAAGCTTTTAATAATAGTGAGATTATTAATAAAGTTTTATTATTAATTGGAGGGGAGGGGCCATATAGATTAGCTATTGAAAATAAGATAAAAAATTATAAGCTTGAAAATAATATTAAACTTTTAGGAAAACTCTCAAGAGAAGAAGTTGAGTATATTCTTGAAATTTCAAATTGTTTTATTTATGGAAGTGAATATGAAACATTTGGAATTGTTATTGCTGAAGCTTTAGCAAAGGGATTGCCTGTTATTACGACAGATTGTGGAACATCTAAAGAGATATTAAACAATTTTTCTGGGGTAATAATAGAAAATAGAAATATAGAAAGATTTTCCAAAGAACTAATAAATAGTGTAGAGGGGAAAAATAATTATGATAAAAAAAAGATAAAAGATTATGCTTTTTGCAATTTTAGTGAGACAAAATTTATAGAAAATTATAAATATCTTTTTTATAATGAAATTTTGAAAAAATAAGGATAAATTGACGATAAAAAATTATAGAAGTTTATACTATCTTGATTTAATTAATTTATATATTAAAATAAAATAAAATAAAATATTTATTAAAGTTTTTTATTTATTAATAAAATTTTAACAATAAAATTATGGTTATTTTAATAAAGGAATAAAAACTATGAATAAAAGTAAAATTCTTGAAGATTATGAATTTAAAGTAAATAAAATTGTATTATTTATAGCTTATGGGGTTTTAATTAGTGGTTCATTGGTTTTTTTAGTTGATACATTTTTGAAAAAAACTGCTCCTATAGAAGCCCCATTTTTATTTTTTTTTACAGGAATTTTAGGTTTATTACCAGCAACAATTATTTTATTTAAAAAAAGAAATGCTTTTATAGTTAAAGTAATAGTTATTTTATCTCTTGCCGTAGATATTGTTTTATTTTCATACTTTTCAAGATTATCAAATGATAGATCATTTACTCTTGTTTATGTTTTAATTGCTTTTTCTGCAGGTTATTTTGATCCCAAAGTTGTTATTTTAACAACTATTCTTGGGATAATAGTTAGTATTGTTCAAATGATTGTTAATCCAAAACTTATACCATCATGGAATTTACTGAATAATTTTGCAATGACTTATTTTGCTATAGTTGCTTTTGGATTTATTTTGTTTTTTGTTAATAAAATAGCAAGGGAATTATTAAATAATATTGTTATTAAAGAAGAAGAACTTGAAATACAAAATATTCAAAATTCAGAAATGGTTAATTCTATAAAAAATAATATAGAGATCTTAAACAATATAAAAAATGATATATCAGAATATGTGATTAACCTTTCTAAAAATTCAAAAGATGTTGCAGCTTCAGTTGAGGAGATTTCTGCAACTATTGAGGAATGGAATGTTTCAACAGGATCTATAGCTGAAAGTACAAAGATTACTTCAGAAGCAATGAATGATAATGTTAGACTTTCAGAAGTTGGTCTTCAATACATGAAAGAGAGTACTGAGGCTTTTGAGCATCTTGTAGCATCAATTGGTAGTATAAAAGATGCAATTTCTCAAATTTTTGAAATAACAGAACAAACCTCCTTGATATCTTTAAATGCTGCAATTGAAGCAGCAAGGGCTGGAGAGATGGGAAAAAGTTTTTCTGTTGTTGCTAAAGAAATACAAAAATTGGCAGATAAGTCAAATAGTGTAGTTAAAGAGATTGAAACTGTTATAAATGAAGCAAATAAAAATATAATAGATACTCAGGAAAAAAATAAAAAGACTTATAAAATTTTTAATGATATAATAAATAAGATAGTTGAGGTTTCTAAAAAATTTTCAAGTATAACAGAAGCTACTGAGGAAGAATCAAAATCAACAGGTGATATAATAAATCTACTTGATGAAATCTCAAAAAATACAGAGTATACAGTTGTAATATCTGAAAGTTTTGAAAAATTAGCTAAAAAAATATCAGATGTATCCACTGAATTGGTAAAAAAGGCTTTTGAAACAAAAATAGTCAAAGAATAAAAAATAAATATAAAATAAATTATTGTTTTGAATTGTTTTGAACTGCATTAAAATAATTTGACAAATATTGCCCTTGACTTTTCAAGCTACTTATCATTTGTTCCATTGTTGAAAATTTATATATTAACATATCCCTATAATCTTCAAGTTTTGATGATAGAGTTTCTATTCTTTTTTGATTTCCTTCATATGTTTTTGTAAAGTAATTTATTCGCTGTCTTATTGCACCATTTCCAAAATCTGTCATACCATTCATAATGTTAAAAATCTTTACACCTAAACCAGAATCTGGCAATAGATCATTATCTGAATCATATCCAAAAAATTTTTTCACATCATTAATATTTTCTTTTAAAGCTTTGTCAAGCCTTTCTTCATCAATTTCTAAAAAACCACCTTTTTCTTGAGGATTAGATCCTGGTTTGCCTGTTGAAATTCCAAGTTGTGATAAGAGATTTATTTTACCTTCAGTAGGATAGAAACTTGCCATTGTTCTTTGTAAACTGTTATGTAACATCATAAGTGTAATATCACCAGTAAAATTTCCTTTGGGTTTCCCATCTTCTCCTTTATCAGTATTCATTTCATCTTTAATAAATTGGATGATATTATTGTATTTTCCAACCCATTCAATTATTTTTTCTTTTATAAAATCGTAATTATTTTCAATATTTATTTGAACCTCTTCTTCGGATGCTTTTTTTAGTTCAAGGGTTACACCTTTTATTACATCATCAATTTTATTTGTTGATTTTTCAAGTCTAATACCATCAACTTCAATAATAGAATTTTGAGCATCCTGCAAAATATTTTTTCCAACATATCCTTCTTTTGTTTTTAATCCTTCAACTTTAAAATTTTCAATATTATATTTATCACTTGATGTGTTTAATATTTCTATTTTTGTAATATCTCCAATATTTAAATTAGATTTATCAATTTTAAATCCTTTTTGAGGGTTATCAATTGTAATTATTTTTTCACCAGAGCTACCAATTATTTTGATTTGTAGTGGGCCTGTTATTTTAGGTTCTGCAGGTTTATCCTTAAAGAGAGGATCTGATTCTACAGATATTTCATTTACACTTATACCTTCAACTATTGCTTCTTCAGCATAAACAGAAGCACCTTGTTGTGGTTTTGTTTCTTCTTTTTTTATATCAAAAGATATTATTATATTATCATAATTTTTTAATTTATTATTAAAATCAATTGCAACATTTGATGATTTAGATAAAATTAATGAGTTATTTGAAACAATTGATAATGGATCTTTTACTAAACTAAAGTCATTTAGACCAAAAATATCTTCAGATTTTGTTGCTTTTGTATAAAAACCTAATTTTTCTAATAATTGATAAGCTTCTTCAGAAAATACAAGTTTATTTTTTATACCTTCATTTTTTGACTCAATTGTTATATAGATGTTATCTTTATCTTTGTTTATAATAGATATATTAACAATTTCTCTGGCCTGTTTTTTGATTTCATTTACAAAATCAGTTATTGAACCCCCATTAAAAATAACTTTTTTTGTAATATCTCCGCTTGTTATTGTAAAAGAGATTTTATCTATTTTTTGAGTACTTGAAAGCAAATCAGAAGATAATCTTTCACTTTTTGCTATTTGAATAACTTTTATATTTTTTTGTCCAATATCAGCATTTCTTGAGGCAATAGCTTTTAATATTGCTTCGTTTGAGCTTATACCTTTTTTTTCTTCAAAAGGAGATCTATAATCATATAGAGATTTTGTTAAATCCTGAAATTGCTTGAGTTGGGATAAAAAGTCTTGCATCAATTTTATTTTTTTTGAAATTATATTATTTGTTTCTTTTAAATCATTAATAGGAATAGTTTTTACTTCAATAAGTTTAGATATTATTTGTTCAACATCTATACCAGAATTAGATAAATTGTTTATTGTTACTTTTGCCATTTTTGTCCTCCATGACAAAAATCCTCATTATATTATCGAAATAAAATAAATTTAATAAAAGGATAATATTTACAAAAAATTTAAATTAAAAAGATTAAAAATAAATTAAAGTTCAAATTTATAATTAATCTATATTAATAATAGCACATATTATTAAAAAGAAATAAAAAATTAAAAATAAATAAGTAAAAAGTAATATATTAAATTATTTTATAATAATTATTATAGCACAAAATTTTTAAAAATTTATTAAATAAAATTTAAGATTTAAGAAAATTAAAATATTTTTCAATTTCACTTGGCAAGTTACCATTTTCATCTGCAAATTTTTTAAATTTACTCTGTTCTTTAAGTATTAATTGTCTTCTTCTGTTGATAAATTGAGTTACAAGTTTTTCATAAACAGGAATTCTTTGTAATTTTAGCATAGTATCTTTTTTAAAAGGTATTTCAAATATAAATATTTCTCTTACAAGAGTATTAACTTTAAGTATACCTTTTGATTCACTATCAATCCAATCCATATAATCTGATGCAAATTTATCTCTATCATTTCTAAATTGGGTAAACTTTTCTTTTACTTTTTCTTTAACTTCTTGAACAAGTCTCTGGCTCTTCTGATAGAAATTAATATAATCAAGATATTTGCCTGTAATACCTCCATCAACAGGATCAGCCCATAAAGGACCTTTGAAAGTTTTATTGATTTCCCATCTATATTGACCAAAAGCTCTTAATAATGATTTATGAAAATCACCCATGAAAAATAATGGAATTAAAAATCTTGCAGGTCCATACTTATTTCCTGATGAATCTTGCCATATTATAACTTTTGAACCAAATGTTGGTAAAACTATAAATTCTGGTTTAATTTCTTGATAGAATATTTCCTGTTTGTCTCCTCTTCTAAATAGTGATTCTTTATAGAAGATTGAATAATCTATATCTACAATTTTTTGAACTTCTTCTTCTATAAATTTTCTTGTTATAATTGTTGAATTTAAATCCTGTGGTAATCTTTCTGATAAAAAAATTGGTATAGATGTTAAAGGAGAGTCTGTTAAAATTCTATAACCTTTTTCAAATATATTTTCTATTTCATACTTTAATCTTTTTATTTCTATAGGTGTGTTATCCTTTACTTTTAAAATTCTTTTTTCTTCTTCTTTAAGAAGTTCTTCAAAAGTTTGACCAAGGTCATTTACAGAAGGAACTTTATCTCCATTATAAATAAACTTCAGCCACTCTTTACCGAAAAAAACAGGGTATTTTGAACATGTTTTATCAGAAAAATTGCTTAAAAAATCAAAATGTTCAGGTTTAATAAATCTTTCATCTAAAATGCAATAATTTAAAAAAAGCTCAACTTGTTTAGGTGGAGTGGAATTATTTTTAAAAATTTTTAATAATGTATGAAAATATATTTCCCAAGTTGCTTTTTGAACTAATTTTCTAATTTTACGAAGTTCAGAATTATCAGAAAATTTATCAGAAAAGCTTAATAGTTTATTTAAAGCTTTTGCTAGATTAGCAGTTTCATTTTTGTTATAATCAGCATAATTTGCTATAATATTTAAAAAATTAGAAGTAGAAACTTTTGAACCTTCTATTTGCTTTTCTATAATAGAATCTATATCAATTTTTTTTGGTTCTTCTTTTGAACTTATTCCAGTAATTGATTCTATTTCGTTTATTAATTTATCTTCTTTTGAAATGGTTTTTTCTGATTCTTTTTTAATTAGATTATCTTTTGAGGAAGATTCTTCTTTATCTTTATTTTCTTTAAAAGATAAAATGATAGAATTAGTTTTATGGTTTAAATTGAATGGTAAAGATATTATATTAAAATAATTTTTGTATAATGATGAAATTTTAGAAAAATTATCAAATATAAATTTTTTAAATTCATTTTTTAAATCTTTATTGTTTTTATAGTTTTCAAAATAATTACAAATTATATTTGTTAGGTTGTTTTCAACTGAAAAAAGGATATTTAATTTATTATCAAGGTCTATATAATATTCTTTTATGTATTTTAATATTGAATTTAAATCGTTTGAAAAAGATTTAAAAAGATAATATACGAAATCTGGGTTATTTGTTGTTAATGAGTCAATAATTTCTTTAGATATTTTTGAGTATGAAATCATCAAAGAAATTCCTTCAGGATCACAATTTAAATGTTCAATGTTAAAGACATATTTTTTATTGAGAAATTTTGAAAGATCTTGATCAAAGAAATTTATCTTAAAATCTTGAGGGAAAAAACCTCCATTTTTTACAAATAAGTTTTTATAATTATCAATTTTTGACAAAATATTTGGATCGTAATTAGAAAGATTATAATAAAGTATTGAGGAACCAATGTTTCCTAAAAAAATTAGGAAATTATCAAAAATTCTTTCAACAAGAAAATATATTTGCATGAAAGATTTTATTTGTCTAATTACACTATTAAAGTCAGTCAATATCGAGTATGTTAAAACTTTAGTAAAACTTGAATTTTGTTTAAAAAAAGTAATTGGGTTTATTTGAAAAGGATATGAATCTATTTCCACATAATCAGAAGCAATTATTTTTAAGAAATTATCTTCATTTGTTAATAAGATAGATGGAAGTAAAACATTTTTAGCTTGAGTTTGAAATACAAATTTATCTTGATTTGAAATATTTTCAAAAAAAAATGAAATAGTTCCTTTTGAAATATAATTCAATTTGTTAATTTTTTCTTTACTATTAATTATAATACTACCTTTTGGGAAAGTTAAATTTTTCTGTAAAATTCTAGAATCAAAGTTAACCAAAATTAACTCCTTATGTTTTTCTTATTTTGCTTTGTATTTCTAGTATCTTTTTATAATACTCTGCTTGTTTTTCAACAATTGAAACATCTTTTATAACAAGATTACCACCAACTTCTTCAATTTTTTTTGTATTCATAAGTTCAGCATAATATTTACTTATGTTAGCTTCTGGTAACCCAATCATTTTTATTAGATCTTTAACTCCAAAAGGGCATTGAAATTGACCTTTTGGTATAATTTGTACTCTATTTTTTTGAAGTTGTATTAGTAACATATCCCATAATTTCCCCATAGGGTCAGATATAAAAGTATTTTGGATTTGTCTATATGCAACCCATATTCTTTCTGATAAAAGTTCGATAAGTTTTGTAGCCATTGCAGGTTGATTTATTACCATAAAATTAAAATTTTTTCTATCAACAACAAGAAGATTTGTTTTTTCTGATGTAATAGCATTTGCAGTTCTTGGTTTATCTTCAAGGAGAGCCATCTCTCCAAAAATGTCACCATCTTTTAAAACAGCAATTAGAATTTCATTATTATTAATTATTTTTGTAATATTAATTTTACCTTTTTGTATGATATAAAGTTTATCACCAATTTCACCTTCCGAAAATATAAGAAAATTTTCAGGAACAATTGCATTTAATCCTTGAAGATTTAATGTTGTTTTAGAATTATCAATATAAGGTTTTATTAAATTTAATTTTTCTTTTGCTTGATTTGTATATTTTCCATTTGGGTAACTAATTAAATAATTATTGAATATTCTATATGCAAAATTATAGTTATTTTTGTTTAAATAATAATTCCCATTATTAAATAGAGTATCTTCTTCATTTACTAAAAGTGTTGGATTTGATTTTATATTTGATTTTGCAATGTATTCATCATAATGTCTTAAATCTGTGGAAAATTTTTTTATAATTTTTAATGCTATATTTGGTGATTTTTGAAGTAGTGTTGGAAATTGGTCATTTTTTATAGCTATTAGAACAGTATCTGTTTGTGCATAAGCAGTTTCTATTCTTGGAAATTTACTCATTGAGGAAACTACACCAAAAAAATCCCCTTTTTGTAAAGTTTGTTCCCCGTATCCAAGAAGTTTAGAAACAGTATCATTTACTTTAACTATTCCATCCTGAATTATATAGAATAAGCTTGAATTTTGATCTCCTTCTATCATTATATAAGAATTAGCTTTATGTTTAACAATATTTAATTGGAGGTTACTCATCTTTTCCTCGTTTCAAGGAATTTAACTTCTCTTTCAATTTAGTTAAACTATCTTTGTAATCAACATGTGTATTTTTTACCTTTTCTCTTAAAAGTTCAATAAAACTTTGATTTAAGTTTGATTTTTTAGATTTAATTAATTCAATTTGGTCAAGTTCTTCTTTTGATGTTATTTCATAAATTATTTCAATTTTTTCTGAAATAAATGCTAAAAAATATCTATCAAATATTTTTAAGATTCCCAAATTTACTTTGTTTGTTAGTGGTTCTCTATATATTATATCTGAAATTTCATTTTTTATGGTTATATTTAAATTTTTTTTCTTTATAAAATATTGTAAAACTAAAAATATTATAATTATAATAATTAAAACAATAATAGTTCTAAATAAAGCTTGTCCTTGAACAATATTAATATTTTCCTCTGTGGTATTGTTTTGGATTTCAAAACTCTTGTTTAATTCTTTAATTTTGTTATTTATATCATTATCTGATTGTTGAGATAAAAGTTGATGAGAAAAAATATTAATTAATAAAAAAATTAAAATAAAATATAAAAAAAACTTATTAAATTTTATTAATTTAATAGAAGTAGATTTAAAGTTATTTTTCAATTTTAACCCCTTATTAACTAAGTGAATTAAGTCTTTCACTTTTACTTAAAATCTCTGTAATTCTAAGACCGAAATTTTCTTCAATAACTATTACTTCGCCTTTAGCTATTTTTTTACCATTTACAAGTAAATCAACTGCTTCACCTGCTAATCTATCAAGTTCTACAATTGTCCCTTCACCCATTGATAATATCTCTTTAATTGTTTTTTTAGTTCTTCCAAGTTCAACTGTAACTTCCATTTCAACATCTAAAATAAGAGAAATATTTTTCTTTTCTTCTGGGGTTAAAACAGGTTCTAATCTTGAGAATTGAGCTGTCTGGAATTGAGTTCCTGTAGGTTGTTGAGTTTGATGATAAGTTTGCGACTTTTCTGCTGTTTGAGAAAAAGATGGTTTTGATGCAGGAATAGGTGAAGATAAATTTATAAGTCCTTTTGCAACACTTAGGGAAATAATTTGGTAAAATTTAGTTGAATAGTTATCTATTTTTATGTTGTAAGTTATAAGTAAAAAGGAATCTTCAGGTGGTAATAATGCATCAGGATAATTTCTGACTAAAATTTGATTTGGAGCTCCTGTTTTTATTTGAGTTTTATATTTATTGGCTATATTTGTAACTGTTGTTCCAAGTAATTGTGAAGTTGATTCTGTAACAGCTGAGATTAACATTTCTGTTAGTTCTGCAACATCTTGCCCCATCATTATTGAACCAATTTTTATAGCATCATTTTCTAAAAACATGTAAATGTTTTCACCACTTATGGGGTCTATAAAAGGAATAGAAATTTCTAAAAAAGGTACTGGAATTCTATCCATGAATGAGTCTTTGTTAATTGTCTCTATACCAGGAGAACTAATTACAACATCTTTTTGAAAAAGTGTGGAAAGGGCTGTAGATTGAGCGTCTAGAAAATCTAAAAAAAATGTTCTTAATTTCTGAATGTCATCAGCAGAAAATAACTCTATATCACTTGTAAAAGAAGAAGTAGAGTCTTCAAAAGTTTCATCAGAACCTTGCAATAAAGCATCTATTTCATCTTGTGATAAAGCTTGATCACCCATTATCATCCTCCGTAATAATTTCATCTAATTCTTTATTTTCTAAAACTTTAGTTATTTGGATAGATAAATTTCCCTGGTGAATACCAGGTTTTCCTTTAAATTTTAATTTATCTCCTACAAATATATCAACATCGCTATTTGTATCTTTATTTAAAACAATGACATCATTAATATCAAACTCAAGAATATCCTTTATTTTTAGTCTATTAGTACCAAGTATAGCGCTCATTTCAACAGGTACATTTTCAATGTTACTTTTTAAAGCAGTAAAATTTTCAGCTGTAGTTGTTTTTGAAATGGATGAAAACCATATTTGAGGAGTTAATTTGTTTAATATAGGCTCTAAAGTTAAGTGAGGCAAACAAAAATTACTCATTCCTTCAATATCTCCAATTTTAGATTCAAGAGTAACAAGAATAGTCATATCTGTAGGTGGTACAATTGTTGCAAAAGATGGATTGGTTTCAATGGTACTTAATCTTGGTCTAAGATCAACAAAATTAGCCCAAGCTTCCCTTAAATTTGAAAGTAATTTTACTATAATTGATTCAATAACAGCAATTTCAATATCAGTTAGTTCTCTATTTGCATTTTCAAAACTTTTCCCTTGTCCTCCAAATATTCTATCAATAATTGCAAATGAGATTGATGGATCTATTTCAAAAATAGCATTACCTTTTAATGGGTCCATATTTAAAATTGCCATAGTTGTAGGATTTGGAATCGATCTTGTGAATTCTTCATAGGTAAGTTCATCAACAGAAGCCACTCTAAAGTGAATTGGGGTTCTTAAAAGTGCAGAAAGAGTAGTTTGACAGAATCTAGAAAAAGAATCATATATCATATTTATAGCTCTTTGTTGCTCTTTTGAAAACCTTGAGGGTCTTTTAAAATCATATATTCTAATTTTTTTCTGTACTGTTGTCTTTGAAACAGTTTCTATACTTGTATCACCCGTAGAAATAGCATTTAATAATTGGTCAATTTCATCTTGTGATAAAACTTCTGTCATAAAAATTAATTCCTATTCTATTAATATATTTTTCTTTAAATTTTAATTTTATTTATCTTTTATAAAATTATAATTTATTGTACAACAAAATCAACAAAATAAATATCACTTATTCTACCATTTTTTAAAATATTATTGATAGAGTTTTTTATTTCAAGTTTTAAATTATTTTTTCCTTCTGTTGTTACAAGTTCTCTCATATATTTTGAACTTAAAATAATATTTATAATATCTCTTATTTGTGCTTTTCTACTATCAAGTTCAGATGATAAGATTGTATTATTTTTATCAAAAGCAAGAGCAATTTTAACAGAAATAAAATGCACTTCATCTATATCTGCTGTATTTATTGAAAATTCACCTGGTTCCCATGTAGAATAAGGTTCTAGTTTTGCTGTTGTAGATTCGTAGGTACTTTCAATTTGAGGTTTTTCAACCATACTTTTTGTAACAAAATATGAAACTGTGACAGAAATAGCAATTAGTAATATTAAACCTATTATTATAAGAATAATTTTTATAAAACCAGGACCAACTAATTTTATCCCTTTTTTGGCTTTTTTTTCCTCTTCTTTCCTTTCTTCACCTTCAGTATCTTCTTCTTCAAGTGCTTCCTCATCTTTATTGAGATCATCTAATTTGTCAGCCATATTATAACCTCCCTATTGTTAAAATATTAAAAATGCCTTTATTAAAATTAAATATAAAATTATTTTTTTTAAGAAAAGTATAAATAAAATAAAAAAATATTAGTGTAATTAAAAAATAGTTATATATCAATTATATTATCGAACTATTTTAAATTTAAATAATATTATAAAAATGTCAAATTAATGAAAAAATAAAGCATTAAAAAATGGATAAATATTGAATTATAAATTAAAGTGATTTATAATAATTTTAATAAATAAAAATTATTAATTAAGAACTTCTATTAAGATTAAAAAATTTAAAACTATTGAATATTAAAATTACAATATTTTATTTGTATTCTCTTAGTATAATTATTTCAACTCTTCTATTATATGCTCTTCCTTCTGGTGTATCATTAGATTCGATTGGTCTTGTTTCAGCGTAACCAGCATAAGAAATTCTCGAAGGATCAAGTCCCAGATCAGTTAAATATCTTAAAACAGATAAAGCTCTTTCTCCTGAGAGTTCCCAATTATCCTTAAATTTTTGAAAAAGATCAGAACCAAAAGGAATTTGCAAATTATCTGTATGTCCTTCAACTCTTATTAGATTTGGAATCATTGTAAGAACTTTGAAAATGTTTTGCAAAACCTCCTTTGCATCGTCATTTAATTCAGCTGATCCTGGTTTAAAGTAAAAATCTGAACCAATTGTTATAACTACACCTCTTTCATCTATTCTAACTTGAATTCTTTTAGAAATAATTTCTGGTGAAAGGTATGATATTGCTCTATCTATACTTGTTGAAAGTTTTTGTCCTTTTTCTTTAGATGGTAATTTTTCTATGCTATTGCCCATTTCAGCAAATTGACCAGCCTCAAGAGTCATACCTCCTTTTAATGGTCCAAGTCCACCAGTGAAAGGAGAAAGTATAAGTCTCATCTTTTCACCTTCTACTTCTGCTGTTGTAAACATAAGAACAAAGAAGGTTAATAATAAATTATTCATATCTCCAAAGGTAGTTAACCAGGATGGTGCTTTTCCTTTTTCTTCTTCCTTTTTTTTGGGCATAAACTAATCTCCAAGTTCTTTCTGTAATTGTTCTCTTAATTCATTAGGTAAGAAAGATATCAATTTGTCTTTTAATAATCTTGGATTTTCCCCTGATTGAATAGAAAGAGTACCTTCTATCATAAGTTCTTTTATAAGCATCTCTTTATCATTTCTTTCTTTCAATTTTGAAGAAAATGGATGTGCAATTATATTTGCAAGAATTGAACCATATAATGTAGTAATTAAAGCTGTTGCAAGACCTTGAGTTAATGCTGCTTTATTGTTCATATTTGCAAGCATTATTATAAGTCCTATAAGTGTTCCAATCATTCCGAAAGCAGGAAATAATGAATCTAATTCTGAAAATATATTTATTCCAACCTGATGTCTTTGATTAATATATTCCATTTCTGTATATAATATATTTTTTATTTTTTCTGGTTCTGTACCATCAACAACTAACTGTATTGCTTTTTTTAAAAATTGATCATCAAGCTCTTGAATATCATCTTCTAATGCTAATACTCCTTCTCTTCTTGCTTTTTCTGAAAATGTAATAAGCATTCTTATTGTTGCCGCTGGATCGAATGGTTGGACAAAAAGAACTAGTTTAACAAGTTTTATAATATTTAAAAAATCTTTTAATGGAGTTCCTACAAGAGTAGCAAACAATCCACCCCCAAATGTAATAAAAACAGATGGGATGTCTATAAAAAGTCTCATGTCTCCTCTTGCTGATAATATTCCAAAAAGAACCATTCCAAAACCACCTATAACACCTATCAGTGTAGCAAGATCCATATATCCTCCATCTTTATAAAACTAATTATAAGTATTTAAAAAAATTAGGTTTTATTTTTATAAAAAATTTCTATATCAAATAAAAATAAAGTATTATATAAATTAAAAAACATCCTTAAAATAGGTTATTTTTTTTCTATATTCTATTATTTTATCAATAACCTCTTCAACTGTTTCTCTAACATATATTGTTTTTCCAGAAAGCATTCTTAATATAGTTTCAGGTACTTTTTCTATAAATTCAATTTGGTGAGGATTTACATAAAATTCCTCACCGTTTAATTTTGTTAATTTTATCATAAAGCCTCTAAAAATTTGTAAATATAAAATAAAATCATAAATTATTTAAATAAAATTTATAATTTATTTTTATTATAACTTTTGTTTTTTAATTATAATTTAATTTTTTATGTTTTATTATTCTAATTTATAATTTAATATTCTACTATCTTTTTAACCCTAAAATAGTTTGAATCATTTGATCACCAGTTACTATAGTTCTTGAGTTAGCTTCAAAACCTCTCTGAGTAATTATCATTGATGTAAATTCTTCTGAGAGATCAACATTACTCATTTCAAGAGTACCAGCTTGTAATGATCCCTTCCCTGCAGTATTTGCTGCTCCAACTAGTGCAATACCGGAGTTATTTGTCTGAACAAACATATTATCCCCAGCCTTTTCTAAACCTTCTGGATTTGTAAAAGTTGCTAAAGCAATTTGTCCTAATGGAATTTTTTCACCATTGGAGTAAATACCTGTGATAACACCTTTATTATCGATTATAAATGTTTCAAGATAACCCATTGGATATCCGTCTTGATCAATAGCTTTTGTTGATGTAGGTGATGCAAATTGAGTTATACCATCATATTTACCACTTGTACCAAGATTCAAGTTTATTGTTTGTTGTTGACCATCTGGTAAAGTAAATGAAACATTTGCATTTAATATTCCATTTGTAATAATATCAAAAGGAGCACCAGCAACTCCTGGTAAATCTGATGCTGAAACAATTGCACCTTCATTATTAAATTGGATAAGTATTGAATTTGAATTGTTCATATTGTTTCCAGGTACATCAAGATTTATTTGGATATCAGGCTGATCTAAAAGTTTTGCTGAAACTCTCCATTGATTTTCAGTTCCTTGAACTCTTTCAAAAGATAATTCTAATTGATGAACATTTCCCTTGGAATCATAAATATCTATTGTTGTTTTATGAACAGCTTTAGCTATTTCTTCAGGAGTAGGTTCTCTTCCTTCCGGTAAAAATGGAGTTTCTGAATTTAAATTTGATTTATACCAAACTGTTTCAGTGGCTTTTGCAGGTGATTTGCTTCCTACAGGAATAATGATATCTCCAATAGGATCTGAATTGTTTATAAACCATTTTCCACCTTCAAACTTTGAACTCCAGCCTTGCACTCTAAAACCATTTGCAGGATAAACAAGTGTACCATTTTTATCTATACCAAAGGCACCATTTCTTGAAAATAAAGTTTTATCCCCATTTTTCAGTATAAAAAATCCTTCTCCCATTATTGCTAGGTCCAAATTTCTTCCTGTAGTTTCAAGAGCTCCTTGCGTAAAAATAGTATCAATTGAAGCAATTTTCATACCTAAACCAACCTGTTGTGGGTTAATACCACCGAGTTCATCAGAAGGAGCAGCAGCACCAGCTAAATTTTGATATAAAAGATCCTGAAATGTAACTCTATTTTTCTTAAATCCGTGGGTATTAATGTTTGAAATATTGTTACCAATAACATCCATTCTTACTTGATGATTTTTTAAGCCTGATACTCCTGCAAATAAACATCTTAGCATTTTTTTCTCCTTTTAAGAATTTTATTTAATAATTTTTATTTATTATTATATTATTTTCTAATTTATTTTATTTATTTGAGTTATTAGGTTCATTATCATTACCTGCATTATTTTCATTTGGTAAGGATATATTTTCATTATTAGTTTGTTGAGAATAAATATTATCAATATTTTCTTCTTTAGAATTGTTAATATTTATAGCCTCTGTTGATTTTTGATTAACTTTTAGTGATTCATCATTTTTATCATTTTTTATTTTTTCATTATTTTCAAAATTAAATAGATTTGGATTAATTCCAACTTTTATAATATTTGCTGTAGAATAAAGTTCTCCATTTACTTCTATTTGAGGGAGTCCATTTATAAAAACAATCTTTGAAACAGTTCCATCTACAAGTTCTGAACCAATTTGAAGAGTTACATCTGCTCCAAGTAAAGATAAAGTTTGAGTAACAAGGAAACCTTTTTGAAGCATAGATATATTTGAACTGATGTTGTTTAATGCTTCTAAAGAAGAAAATTGAGCTGTTTGAGCAATAAACTCTTTATCTTCAAGAGGTTTTGTTGGATCTTGATATCTTAATTGTGTAATTAAAAGTTTTAAAAAATCATCTTTCCCAAGCTCTTTTTTAAATTCTCTTCCATTTAAAATTTTTTTATTAAAAGATTCAACTTCAAGCATTGTTTTTACCATACTTTCTTTATCTAAGGTTAAGCTATTTAAATCCATTTTTTACCTCTTTTTATTTTAAAATTTTATAAAAAATTAAATTCTCTTATTTATTTTCCTTCCAATGTATAAATCGGAATAGTATAAATTTATTAAGTCATTATTTACAATATTATTTTCTTTATTTTTAATACTTAAATTAAAATTATTGCCTTTTTCAAAGGAGTTTTCAAATTTAAAATCTTTTGAATTATTATTTTCAAAAGAAAATGTTGAAATATTTAAATTTGAGATATTTATTCCTTTTGAGTTTAGGGAGTTTAAGATATTTTCAATATTTGTTTTTATTTTTTCATTTATAAAATCTGAATCTGAGATTATTTTTCCAATTATTGAATTATCTGTTTTACTTAATATAATTTCTATTTTACCTAGGTTTTCAGGGAATAAATCTATTTTTAAAATATAATCTTTACCATTTGAATTCCATTTAACGGAATTTAATGTATTTATATAATTATTTTCATTAAGAGGAATAATTGTTTTTAATTCTTTTATAAAAGTTTTTGAAAATTGATCTTTATTAAAATTTATATTATTAATTTGATTATTTAAATTATTAACAATTTTATCATTTAAATTATTTAATTTTAAATTAGCATTTTTATCAATAATATCTTTATTTTTATTTAATTTCTCAATTTTTTTAGAAAGATCTTTTCTTGTTAGTAGGTTTTTGAGCATAATTTCTTCAATTTTTGATAATTTTTCGCTATTTATGTTTTGATAAAAATCATTTTGATTTTTATTTAATGGAGAATTAAATATATTTAGTTCTTTCCCATTTTTACTTAAATTTGAAAAACTATTCAAATTATTATTTTTTGTATTTTCTGAAAAATTTAATTTATCCTTATTATTTTCGTTTTTTATGTCATTTAAAAAGTTATTATTTGGTTTATTTGTTAATTTATTAGGAGTATCATTTATTAATTTTTTATTCTCTTTTATTTCTTTTAATTTTATGTTATTATTAAAATTTAAATTTTTATCAATAGATAATATTCTTAAATTGTTAATTTTAAAGTTTTTTGAAATATCTATTAAATTATTATTTATAGAATTATTAGCATTTATAGATGAGTTTACATTCTTTGGTTTGGACATTTTCTTTGAATTTCTAGGGTTTATATCATTATAATTAAATTTTTCATTATTTAAAATAATTTCTTCTTTTTTGTCAAAATTATAGTTTAATTCATTAAAATTATTTTTAAATTTATTTAAATTATTAATTTGGTCATTTTCATTTAGGTTTTGAGAAAAATTTTGATTTATCTTATTAGAACCACTTCCATTTTTATATTTATTGGAATTTATATTTTCTTCAATTGAAAAAGAATTATTTTCATTAAAGTTTTCTACTTTAAGTGAATAATTATTTAAGTTTTTATTATTAAAATCTGTATAGTTTTGATCGTTTAATGTTGTATTTTGATTTAAAATAAAGCTGTCGTTTTTTGAGTTTAAATTAGAAAAATCATTATTATCTTTAATATTAAAATTATTATTATTTAGATTGTTAGCATTGTTAAAGTGATTATTTGAATCCTTGTTAATTGCGGACATTAAGAAGTGATAAAAATTTACTCCCCCATTATCACTTCTTTTTTTATCTTCCTCCCTATTAATTGGAGTTGAAACTCCATTAATAGAGAGAATCTTATCCAAAATATACTCCTTTTAATAATTTATATTTTTAATTATATTTTTTTATATAGATTTTTATTTTCTTTCTTTTATAAATTTTTTTATATTTCTTATTTTTAATTTTTTAATAAGTTTTTAATATTAATTTATCTTCTTAATTTTTAATATGATTTTGGTAAAGTTGTCACTCCAGCATTTAAGTATTCTTGAATTTGAGCTGCTCTTTGAGGGGGCATTAGAGATAACAAATAAGGTGTAATTGATGCTTCCCCTTGCTCTTCAGCAATTTCATTTATTGTTCTTAAAATATCACATACAAGCAATATATCCATGTTATTCATAATTTCTACTGCCTTTTGGGGAGGCATGTTTGTTAGATCTATTGCTTGCTTTTTTAAGTTATTTTTAATGTTATCGTATTGTTTTAAAATTGTATTAATATTTTCCTCTTTTTGAGCTAAAGCTGTTTCTTTCTTTTTTATTTCAACTTCTTTATTATTTAATTCTAGTTCTTTTTTATTTAAATCTGTTTGCAGTTTCTTTAAATCAAGTGCTTTATTTTCAAGTGAGATTTTAAATTTTTCAAGAAACTCTTTTTCTATAAGAAATGGATCAGTTATTTCTTTTGAAACTTTTAATGAGGGAAATTTTTGATATAATTTAAAAACAGTTCTCTGGATATTTAGTAAACCAATATAATTAAACCAATATATCGTTGCTATTATTACAATTATTAAAAGAACAAGAAGTAAAACAACCTGGAGTGTTCCTGATTTGGTGCTAGATTTAGCCATTTTAGCTCCTTAAAAATTTATCGTATGATATTTCATCAAGAAATTTCTGTTCTTCTTTAAAAAATTCAATTTTATATTTTTCAAATCTTTTTTCTTTTAACTTTTTATATTTTTCTTCTTCTATTTTTGCTTTAATATATTCATCTTTTTTTTTATTGAATTCATCCATAAGCAGTTCAATTTCATTTTGATATAGTTCATTTTCTTTAGCAAGTCTGTCAAAATATTTTGTTGTATAATATGATATTAATGGATTAGAATTATCTCTTTTAAGTGTAGACATCGTTTCAATATTTTTATTTATTTGGACTTTTAAAGAATCAATTTTTGAGGAAATTTTTACAAATTCTTCCTCTTTTTCTTTCCTTATAAACTCTTTTAATTTTAATATTTTTTCAAAATTGTATTGAAATTTTTTCATTTTTATCAACCAAATTTTTTTTATAAAAATGGTAAATTAGATTTTAAAAAGTTGTTTATCATTAGGTTATAATTTAAATTAAATTTTTTAATTAACTTAAAATATTTTTTAAAAGTTGGAGACTTTCTTCATATGAATATCCTTGTTCAACATTTTGGGACAAAAAAAGGTTAATTTTATCAATATTATCAATAGCAAAATCTATTTCTGGGTTTGAACCTTTTACATAAGCTCCGATTGTTATCAAATCTTCTTTGTCGTAATATATTGAAAGTATTTTTCTTAGTTTTGCAACAAGTTCTTTTTGTTCTAAAGAAGCAAGTTTAGGATATAATCTTGATATAGATTTAAGTATATCTATTGAAGGGAAGTGGTTTTTTTCTGCTAGACTTCTTGATAAGACAATATGGCCATCAAGTATACCTCTAACGGTATCTGAAATAGGTTCATTAAAATCATCTCCTTCAACTAAAATAGTGTATATTCCAGTTATGCTTCCCTTATCTGAATTTCCTGCTCTTTCAAAAATTTTAGGAAGTAAAGTAAATACAGATGTTGGATAGCCTCTTGTAGATGGTGGTTCCCCAATAGAAAGTCCTATTTCTCTTTGAGCCCAGGCAAATCTTGTTATGGAATCAGCCATAAGTAATACATCTTTTCCTCTGTCTCTGAAATATTCTGCTATTGTTTGAGCAGTAAAGATAGCTCTAACTCTTTCTAAAGGTGAAGCATCTGAGGTTGCAACAACGACGACAGATCTTTTTAGCCCATCCTCTTTTAAAATATCTTCAATAAATTCTTTTACCTCTCTTCCTCTTTCTCCTATAAGAGCTATAACATTTACATCAGCCTCAGTATAATGAGCAATCATTCCAAGTAATGTTGATTTTCCAACTCCAGAACCTGCAAATATACCAATTCTTTGTCCTTTACCAATTGTTAAAGGAATATCTATAGCTTTAATACCTGTAAATAAAGGAGTATCAATCCTTTTCCTTACAAGTGATGAAGGAGCTGGATTAAAAATAGGATATTTTATTGGTGAAAATATTTCACCCTTATTATCTATTGGTTCTCCAAGACCATTTAATATTCTACCAAGAAGCTTATCAGAAACAGGAATTGAAAGTGGGTTCCCTGTTGCAAGTACTTTCATTCCAGGTTCAATGCCAACCATTTCTGAAAGTGGCATAAGTAAAACTTCATTTTCCTTAAAACCAACAACTTCTGCTTTGACAAAATTATCAAGACTATTATCAATTAATATCTTACAGAGTTCACCAATTTTAGAGTATGGTCCGACACTTTTTATTAAGAAACCAATAACTTCTTTAATTGTTCCTTTATATTTTATAGGATCGATTTCCATTATTGCTTGTTCATATTTATCATATACTGACATTATTCTTTTCCCTCACCCATAAGTTTTCTTTTTACAGGAACGAGTTCAAGAATCTTATCTTCTATTTCTTTTAATTGTAAAGAAATTCTAGCATCAATTTCACCAAAATCTGTTTCTATAATACATCCACCTTTATCAACAGTTGAATCTTCTACAAATTGGATTTCTTTTAAGCCTTCAACTAAATTTATAAATTTTTCCATATTTTGATTTGCAACTTCAAGATCATCTACATTTACTCTTATGATAATTTTTTTAGTATTTTTAACTTTTTTAAGAGCTTCAATTATGTTGTTTATTATAACAGTTTTTTGGTGTTCGGAAATAACTTTAATAACTTTTTTCACTATTAACATTACTATACTAATAATTTGATATTCTGTCCCTTCAATTATTTCAATCCTTTTATTCATGATTTCAGAAATTATTTTGTGTAACATTTCGGTTAATCTTTTTGTTTCTTCAAAGCCTTCATTGAAACCTTTTTCAAATCCTTCATCATATCCTTTTTTTCTATTTTCTTCTATAATTTTTTGAGAATTATCTTGAGCTTCGTTTATTATTTTATTTGCTTCAAATTTTGCATCTTCTATAATCTTTTCTGCTTGTTTTTTTGCTTCTTCTACTATTATATTGCTTTGAGCTTGAGCTGATTTTATTTTTGAAAATGCGAGATCATCAGCTTCTTTTAATATTTTTTCCCTTTTTTCGTATAATTCTTTTTCTAATCTATCTTTTTCATAGAACCATTCTTTTCTTAGTCTTTCTATTTCATTTCTTTCTTTTTCAACCTGTTCTTTGATTGATATTAAAGACTCTTCTTCAGTTTGTTCTTCCTTTTTAATTTCTTTAACTTCAATTTTTGGAGGTGGGATAATGTATTTTTTGCCTAAATCTTTTAAATTATAATTTTTGATAATATTTTTTGCCATTTTTTCCTCTTTTGAATAAAATTTTAAAATCAAATTTTTTAAGTATAAACAATAAAAAATAAAACAATTTAATTTAGTATAAAACATTAAAATGTATTTAAAAAAGTTAACTTTTGTGAACAAGTGTAAGTTATAAGTATATTTTAATATATAATTTCGTCTTCTCCACCTCTTGCAATTTGTATTTCTCCTTGTTCTTCAAGTCTTCTTATTACAGCAACTATTTTACTTTGAGCTTCTTCAACATCTTTTAATCTAATAGGCCCCATAAATTCCATATCTTCTTTAAGTAAAGTTTGACTTCTTTTTGAAAGGTTTCTAAAAATTTTATCTTGAACTTCTGTGTCAACATTTTTTAAAGCTTTTGCAACATCGGCCATGTCAACTTCTCTTAATAATCTTTGAACTGATTTATCATCAAGTTGAACAATATCTTCAAATACGAACATGTTCTTTTTAATTTCTTCTGCAAGGTCTGGATCTTCTTCCTCTAATTTTTCAAGAATATTTTTCATTGTAGTAGAATCTGCTGAGTTTAAGATTTCAACAACTGTTGGAATACCACCAACAGAAGCAAACTCTTCTGTTGCTATTGCAGATATTTGTCTTTCAAGTATTCTTTCAACCTCTCTTACAACTTCAGGATTTGTTCTATCCATAGTTGCAATTCTTTTTGCAACATCTGCTTGTAAATCAGGATTTAAAGCTGCAATAATGTTTGAGGCTTTTTTAGGTTCAAGATAAGATAAAATAAGAGCAATAGTCTGCGGATGTTCATTTTGTATAAAGTTTATAAGGTGTGAAGGATCAGTTCTTTTAATAAAATCAAACGGTCTTACTTGTATTGTTGTTGTTAACCTTGTTATAATATCAATTGCTTTCTGTGATCCTAAAGCTTTTTCAAGAAGTTCTTTTGCATAATCTATACCACCAGTTTGGATAAAATCTTGGGCCATCATAAGTTCCTGAAATTCAACAAGTACCTTATCTCTTTCTTCTGCATCAACTTTATCTATTCTTGCTATTTCAAATGTAAGTTGTTCAACTTCATCTTCTTTTAAATATTTAAATATTTGTGCTGCAATGTCTGATCCAACAGTTACAAGAAAAATAGCTGCTTTTCTTTTACCTGAAATTTTTTCTTTTGTCTTTGAATCTTTCTGTTTTGCCATATTTTAACCCTCACTAAGTTTGATCTTCAGCAAGCCATGTTTTAATAAGTTTAGCAACTTCTTCTGGATGTTCTCTTGCAATATTAATAGCATTTTCTTGTAATTCAAGTCTTGCTTTTTCTTCCATTGAAAGTTCAACTTCTACACCTTCTTTTTCAGCTGCTCTTAAGGCTTGTTCTCTTAATTCTTGCTGTTTTCTCAATAGTTCTTCTTCTCTTAATTTTCTTCTTCTCTGGACTTCTGCAGAAATTATCTTGTATAGTAAAATTATTATTACAAAACCAACTATTGATAGTATACCAGTTAGAAGAGCTTTTCTTAAAGTTTCTTGTCTTTGTAATATAGCATCTTCTTTAGCAAACTCTTCATCATGATTAAAAGGTATATTTTGAACAGTTACAACATCTCCTCTTTCTTTACTATATCCAATAGCTGCTTTAACAACTTCAGCAAGTTTTTTTAAATCTTCTTCTGGATAGGGATAGTAATCTCTTACATATCTTTTTCTTGCTTTATCTATTACAAAATTTCCTTTTTCATCAACTTTAATTTCCCATTTTCCATCAATCCATACTGAACACGTAATTCTTTGAATTTGATAAGGGGTCTTTTTTTCATTTACTTTCTGTGTTGAAAAAGCATAGTTAGTTGTAGTCTGACTTTCTTTACTAACAATTGTTTGTCCTAGGTTTTCTTTATATCCTGGTGGAACATTTGGTTCAACTCCTGGAGGACCTTCAGGTATAGTACCTGGGGCTTTATATTCTTTATTTATAACTTGTTGAGATTCGACAACTGAATCTTTTATTTCAGAATCATCATAAGGTGTATTTGGATTATCTTTTTTTATAACAACTGGGATAATTTCATTTTTTTCTAGTTCAATTTGGTCAAATGTAATATCTATATTTAATTGAACATCAACTTTGGTATTTCCAAGAAAATTTTTTAAATTTTGTCTTAGAACAACTTCTCTTTTTACTCTTTCTCTTTCTACAATTGCCATTTGTTCTTTAGTTAAATCAAGAAAATTTTTTATATCATCTCCACTAAAATCAGAAATAATATTTCCAAATTGATCTGTTATTATAACATTTTCAGGTGTTAATCCAGGGATACCATATGCAACTATTTTTTTGATTCCTTCTATACTTTTTTTGTTTTCTGTGATGTTTGAACCAAGTTCTGGAATAATTGTAAGTGTTGCTGTTACAGGTAAAGCTTGTGTTGTAAAAAGAGTATCTTTAGGAAAAGCAATATTTAAATAAACTTCTTGGATTCCATCTATAAGTTTAATTTGCCTTTCTATTTCTCCTTTTATTGCTCTTTGAACATTTATTTCTCTTTCGAAATCAGTTGTTGTCCATTTTTGTATATCAAAAAGTTCCCATCCTTTAACATTTCCAGGGATTATACCTTCTTGAGCAAGCTTCATTCTAAGCTTATCACCTGTCTCTTTGTCTTTTACAATTATGTATTTATCATCTTTTGTTTTATATTGGGCTTGCATTGAATCTAAAGCTTTTGTAATTTTTGCAAAATCTTCAAGTGAAAGTGGTTTCTGAAATAGTAAAGTTTGATCTGGTTTTGAAGATAAAGATGCAATTATTATTAAAGTTATAAAAGATAAACCTAATATTGAAAATAAGATTATTTTTTGAGTTGTATTTAGTTTAGAAAAAATCGATTTGATAAATTCAAGAGATTTTTTAAAAAATTCATTCATTTCCCCCTCCCCAAAATAAAAACAAGAGAAAACACAAGATAATATCTTAAAATTAAAAAGAAATAATTCTTATAAGAATTTTATTATAAAAAAATATAAAATCAATAAAATTTTATAATTTTTTATCTTTTTTTATTTATTTTAGTTTAAATTCAAATTATTTTGGTCAATATTTATTTTTTATTAATTTAATCTAATAAATAATTTTATCTAATATTTATTAAATCTTTGTATCCCTGAATAAGTTTATTTATAATTGTTTTTGCAAGGTTAAGTGAAACTTCAGCTTCTTTTGCAGCAATTGTTACTTCTTCAATATTAACACTTGTAGGATCAGTTATTAATTTTTCTTGTAACATTTCAGATTTTACGATGGAAGCATTTGTTGAATTAATAGAATCTTTCAAATAATTTGAAAATGTTAAAGTATTATCTTTGGGATCAATAAAATTGAAATGTTTTTTAGAAGTAGCTTTCATCTGAACTTTGTAGCCATTAGGTTCAATTTGATTTTCTTTAGGTTTTATAACTGATGAAGTTTCTCTTACAAAAGAACTTATAACAGGATCAATTGGTTTAATTCCCATAAATACCCCTCCCTTATTTATTAAAATTAACTCATTTTATTTATTATATGATATTATTTTATCTTTATTATATTTTAATTTATCTTAGTATTTCAAGACATTTCATATGTATCTGTTTAGCAGTATTTATTACAGTTACATTTGCTTCATAAGATCTTGATGCTGAAATCAAATCTGTCATCTCTGTAACTATGTTTATATTTGGGAGCATTACATAACCTTTTTTTGGGCCTGTTTTAATAGCGTCAGGATGTTCAGGGTCCCATACAAGTCTAAAAGGAGAATTATCTTCTTCTATTTTTACAACTTTTACTCCAGATCCAATACCTTTATCTAAATCTTCCGGTGGTTTAAATGGGGAAAGAAGTTCCATTTTTTCATCCATTGGTCTAAAAATAACAAATTTTCTTTTATATGGTCCACCTTCAGGGGTTCTTGTTGTTTCTGCATTTGCTAAGTTGTTTGAAATTACATCCATTCTCAGTCTTTGAGCTGTAAGACCTGTTGCTGCAGTATTAAACATTGAAAAAATATTTGGAATCATATTTTCCCCAATAATTTATTATTTTTTTAATAATCGGATTTTTTTAAAAAACTAAAGTTAATTTTATATATTTTGGTTAATATTTTATCTTATAAAAATAATTTTATTATTTTATTTATAAAAAATTTTATTAAGAAAAAATTTATTATGAAATTTCAAATTTTATTAATGTAAAATCATCTTTAAATTTTTTATTTAGGGAAAGATCAAGCATATGTGACTCTATTTTTTCAAGTAAATTATCTTTTTCATTAAAATTAAAATTTTCAAGAAAATTTATAAATAATTCTTGAAATTGTTCTTCTGTTAATATTTCATTTTGAGTTTTTTCAAATTCATATAATCCATCTGTATAAAGAAAAATTATATCACCACTATTTAAAAAAACTTTTCTCTCTTTAAACTCATAATTTTTATCAATTCCAAGGAAAGCATCTTTTTCCTTTAAAATTTTAGAGGTTTTATTTAATGGATTAAAAATTACAGGTGATGGGTGAGCTGAATTTGAATATCTTAGAATTTTTTCATTTTTTTCATAAATTGCAACAAAAAAAGTAGGGAAAAAATCTTGTGGAATTATATTTGGTAAATCTAAGTTTAAATTTTTTAATATAATTTGTGGACTTGTATTTTTTTGAACTAAATAGTAAAGATTAGCTTTAAACATAGCAGAAAAGAGAGCTGCAGGCACTCCATGACCTGTTATATCAGTAAGAAATAAAAGAGTTTCATTTTCATTTATATCAATAATTTCAAAAAAGTCCCCACCAATTTTTTCAAGTGGTTTATAAATAAAATCAAAAGAATAGAACTTATTTACTATTTTTTTTTGAGGAAGCAAAGAGAAGTGAATTTTTGAAGCTATATTTAGTTCAAAATTTAATTGGTTATAAAGTTCTTCTATCTCTTTTCTTTGAGCTTCAATTTTTTTTTCAAGTCTTAAATTAGAAATGATTTTGTCTAAAGCATCATAAAGGTTTTCTTTAATTAATGGTTTTATAACATAACTGTTTATTCCAAGTTCAATAGAATTTAAAAAGTAACTTGTATCAGAATAAGCTGTTAAAAATATTATAGGAATTTTTTTGTTTTCTTTTCTAATTTCTCTAACCATTTCAATGCCATTCATTTCAGGCATATTTATATCAGATATAATTATATCAGGATTTTCATTTTTATAACATTCAAGTCCAATTTTACCATTTTCAGCTTCAATTATATTTGAAAATTTCCTTGTCAAAATATTTTTTAAAAGTTCTCTTGCAATATTATCATCTTCACAAATTAAAATTTTTATATCTTCTATTTTTTCATTTTTTTTAATATCAGCCATAGACTCTCCTAAAAAATAATTTTGAAACATGCTCCTTCATCTTTGTTAAATGCTATAATTTTACCATTCATGTTTTTTTCTATAATATATTTAGACATGTAAAGTCCAATACCTGTTCCATGTTCTTTTGTTGTAAAATATGGTTGAAAAAGATTTTTTAAAACAGTTTCAGAGAAACCTCCACCATTATCGATTACTTCAATTATTTTATTATCATTTTCTTTGTATAACTTAATTTTAACATAAGGTTGTTGTATCTTTTTTTCTATAAAAAGGTCTTTTGCATTTGTTAAAAGATTTAAAATTACTTGTCCAAATTCATTAGGATATCCTTCTATATATAAATCTTCATTTGATTCTAAGAAAACAGATATTCTATGATTGTCAAATGTAGCTGAAACAATATCTAAAACTCTATTTATAGATTCTTTTACAGAAAATAAAATTTTTTGTTTGTCTGGCTTAAAGAAATTTCTAAAATCATCAATAGTATGAGACATGTGTTCTATAAGTTTAAGTGCTTGTTTTTCTGCTTTTTCCATAAACTCTTTTGAAAGTTCATTGTAATCGTAAGCATCTTTTATATTTTGAATTAAAAGAGCAAGAGAGTTTAATGGTTGACGCCATTGATGTGCAATATTACCAATCATTTCTCCCATTGCTGCAAGTCTTGATTGATGAATTATAAGTTGATCTTTTTTTCTTATATCTTCAACAGATTCTTGTACCATTCTTTCAAGATTTAAATTTAAATCTTGCAGTTTATCTGAATATTCTTTAAGTTCAGTTATATCATGATAAATAATAACAACTTCGTTTATGTTATTTTCTAAATCATAAAAAGGATAGTAAGTTGAAGAAACAAATCTATTTCCAAGCTTGCCAAGACTTATCCACTCGTTATATGAGTTTGAAATTCCTTTTAATGCATCTTCCACCCTTGGTTTTATAATATTTTCAAAAATATCTTCCCCCCATATTTGTGAAATAGTCTTTCCAATTACTTCTTCTCTTTTTAATTCAAAAACTTTACAAAAATAGTCATTTACAGCTTCGTAAACATAATTTTTATTTATCAAAGCCATTAATTCTTGAGAAGTATTTACAATAAATTCATATTTTCTTAATATATTTCTTGCCTTTTCTCTCTCATTTATCTCTTTTGCAAGTTCTTCATTTAATTTTATTAATTCTCTGTTTACTTTTTCTGTCTCTTTAAGTGCATCTTGTAATTTTTTTTCGTCTTCTTTTTTCTTTGTAATATCTTCAGCAATTCCAAGTATTTTATCTCCATTCTTTGTCAGTTTGATAAGTCTTAACCAGATCCATTTAATTTTATTATTTGTTGTAATTATTTTTACTTCTGTATCAAGTTTTTCATTGTTTGAATTTATATAATGTTTATAACTTTTTAAAATATCATTTTTTTGATTTTTATCTATAAATAGAATCAAACTTTCAATGTTTAAGTCATCTAAAAAAATATTTTCTTCAAGTATATTATTAAAACCAGGACTTGCATAAGTAATTTTTGAATTATTTGTAATCCAAATAGCTTCATCTAAATTTTCAGCTATTTCTCTAAATTTTTGTTCACTTTCTTTAAGTTGATTTTCTATGATTTTTTTCTCAGTAATATCTCTTGCAAGACCAATAGTACCAATTGGATTTCCAAAATCATCAAGAATAGGATTTTTAAAAACTTCAATCCATCTTTCGCTTTCACCTATTTTTTCAATAATTTCATATGCTATTCTTTTTTTTGAAATTAATGTTTCTAAATCAGTTTCATTATATTTATGAGCTTTTTCTTGTGAAACAAGATCAAACTCTGTTTTTCCAATAATTTCTTCTCTTTTTTTATTATAAAAATTGCAAAAAGAATCATTTACCTCTACAAAAACACCATTTGGATCTTTCATCCATGCCAAAAAAGGTATATTATTTATCATAGAATTTAATCTATTTTTAGAAATCAATATTTCTTTTTCTATCTGTTTTATTTTAGATATGTCCGTAAATGAAAGCATTAAAGATTTTTGGTTATTAAATTCTATTTCAAAATGATAAAGTAAACAAAATTTTAAAACATTTTTTGAATCAATTATTTTTAATTCAAAAGGGTTAGGAATTAGATTGGGTTCATCTAATTTATAGTTGTTTATATTATAATTATTAGAATTTTGATTTTGTGAGTTTGAATATTTTATTAATATTTCTTCAAAAATTTTCTTATCATCGATGTGAATAAAGTTAAGTAAATCTATCCTAAAAAAATTCTCTTTATCAATTTTAAAAAGATCATAAATTTTATCATTTGCAAAAACAATTTTACCTTTTGTTATAACACAAATGGAATCTGGTAAATTATAAATTAAAGTTTTATATCTTTCTTCACTTTGCTTAAGCATTAATGAAATATATTCTCTTTCTTCTATTTCATTTTTTAAAATTTGTTTTTGTTCAAAAAAATTTATTATTAATTTAATTATAGAATTTATTTCATCACTTAGGTATTTCAAGTTATAAAAAAGTTCGAGTTTTCCAGTTTCAAGTACATTTTGAATTATGGTAATTGGCATTAAAACCTGTAAATATAGAATTATAAAAGCTAAAATCATAAAAATGCTTATCCCACCAATTATAAATATATTCATATAGAGTTTAATTTTAAAAACTGAATTATATTTTTCCCATGGTTTTATTAAAAATAATTTTCCAATAATTTCATCTTTAGGTGAATTAAGTGGAAATTCAACAAAGATATTTTTATAAGATTTTGTTGTTTTTTTACTTATATTTTCATTTTTATTAAGAGAAAATTGTAATTGGTAATTTTCATATTTTAATAATTTTTTTCCCCATATTATTCCGTCAATTTTAAAGATTACTATATAATATTCTGTATCTTTTTTGTTAAAAAATGGATAAACATAATAAGTGTAAATTTTGTAATTTTCAAGCTGAAAAAAGATTAAATTTTTATTTGAATTTTTTTCTGCTAATAGTTCATATTTGGTTAAATATTCAAAAACATAATCTTCTATATAGCTATATTTTTCCTTTTCCTCTTTTTCAATTTCTTTTAAGATTAAATTTGAATTAATAAGAGAAATTAATTCTTTATGTGAATTAAGAATAAAAATTTTATCAATTCCTTCTTTATAAAAATAATTATCATATATTGGATTTTCTTTTAGCTTTATTTCCTTGTTAAAATTAAAAAAATCATCATTTATGTTTATCAATGATTCGAAAAATACATTTTGTTTTATATAATCTTTTGAAATAGTTAAATCAATATTATTTTTTGATGTTGAAACTGAGAAATTATAATCCTTTAAAATAATGTTATTATTTATATATATATTTAGTGGAATTGTAAATAGAATTATTCCTAAACTTGAGAAAAATATATAAATAAATAGTCTCTTTTTAATTTTCATAAAAAATTATCTTGTTTTTTTTAATTATATCTTTTGACTTCAAATTATATTATATAATTTGTTTATAATATTTCAACAGTAGATTAAATAATAACCTTAATATCTAAAAAAGTGAACAACAATTATTAAATAATTTAAAATATTCTTTATATTTAAATGAGGGGTTTACAATTCCGTCAAAACCTATATGAAAACTAAAATTATCTATCTCTTTTCTTTTAATTCCAGAAGGTCTCATACAACCAATAAATAAGATTTTTTCTTTTAAGTTTTCTCTCGCACAAATCAAAATCTCTTTGATATAGTTTAAATTTATATCAAAATCAAAATTAACACTTTCTGTTTTTTTTAGTATATTAAATACAATTTTATCAATATTTTTATAATTTTTTAAAATTTGTATAACTTCCTTCTCTCCAGAATCTTTTCCATAATCAAGACCAATTGTAATGTGAGGAACAATTTTAAAATTTAATTTGTTATCACCTTTGTATTTTAATATTTGATCTAGTAAATTTATATAATCAGTAGGTTTTTTATCAATTCCATAAATATTCTTTATTGCAATAGAAGAACCTATAATATCTATAGATATTGCATCAGCATAATTCAATATAAAAAAATTTTTTTCTTTTAAAAAACCTATATGAAAATTTAATAATTTATTATTTTCTTTTAGAAATTTTATTTCTTTTTCATATTTGTAAATTGGAATTTCAAAATTTTCATTTAAACCACCACTTATTAAAAAAGAAGTATAATTGTTAAGTAGTTTGTTTATTAATTTTTCATTTTCTATATTATTGTTTCCAAATATTTCAATACTTTGCATGTGTTTTAAGTAGAATTTTTGACAATGAATACAATTTAAAAAACAATTTGTACCTGTTGTAGAAAGAGATAAAGTTTTATTTGTATTTATATAAATAAAATTTTTATTCATTTTTATTTACAAAACTTAATAATTTTGGTAAATCTATTATATATTTATTGAAAATCAATAAAAAATAAAAATTTGTAGGATAAAAATGATAAATTTAAACTTCAAAGAGATCCATTTTATTCTTTATCATATTATTATTTATTTGTTAGATTTAAATGATGATAAAGAATATTCTTATGACTTTAAAAATTTTGATTTTAAAAAATTACAATTAATTTTAAATTTTTATAACAATGGAAATAATAAATTTTTTATAGAAGAAGCGAAACAATCTTTTTTTGATGAACTTCTTTTAAAAATTAGGGGTATTAAAAATAAAAAAATTGATCTTTTTTTTAAAATATCGAATAATTATAATTTTATTTGTTCAGGAAAACCAATTGTTGTTTTACCAAAAAATCCTTTAATTTTTACTATTTTATTAAAAAAAAATATTTGTGGTAAAAAAATTGAAAAGATTAACATTGTCGAAAATGATAGAATTTTTTGGTTTGAATTTAATGAGTTTAAATTAATATTTGAATTGCTTGGAAAGGATGGAAATATTTTTCTTACAGATAGAGAGAATAAGATTTTAGGAAAACTTATAAAAAAGAAAAGTAAAATTAGAGAAGATGATGTTGGTAATGTTTATGATATAATAGAAAAGAGTAATGATAATAAAAAGGATTTTCAAATAAGAGAAAATTTTTCCTCTTATAAAAATATCTATCAATTATATTTAAAAGAAATAGAAGAAAATTATCTTGAATTCTTTAAGAAAGATTTAGAGGAAAAAAGCTCAAAAATAGAAAACAAATTAAATAAATTAAAAAAAGAGTTAAGAAGTGATGAAGAAATTGAACTTTTAAGAAAAAAAGGGGATTTAATAATCTCAAATATTGAACTTGTAAACAAGTTTTTGAAAGATGAAGAAGTAAAAAGATTAAAAAAGATTAAATTAAAAGATTTTAATGGTGTTGAAGAAGTTGAAATAGATATCAATCCTCTAATTACCTCAATACAAAATGCAAATTTTTTTTATGAAAAATATAAAGAGGAAAAAAAGAAAAAAAATGAAATATTAAATTATATAAACTATTTGAATAATAAGCTTAAAAAAATAAAAGAAAATAAAAATAATGAAAAAGAAAGTCTAAATAAAAAAAATTCAGAGAAAAAATATGATGAAGAAACATATAGAAAAATATTAAAAGTAGAAATAAAATTAAAAGAAAAAAACAGAGAGAATCTTCCTTTTTATAAATTTGTATTAACTACCAATGAGATTGTTTTTGTTGGTAAATCATCATCTTCAAATATTTTGCTTGTTAAAAAATATAGTAGAGGCGAAGACTATTGGTTTCATGTTAGAGATTATAGTGGTTCTTATGTTATTTTAAAAGTAGAAAATAAGGAAAAAAATCTAGATCCTCAAACATTAAAAGAAGCTGCTATGCTTGCACTTTATTTCTCAAAAGGAAGAAAAGCAGGTAAAGCTGATGTTATTTATACGAAGGTAAAATATTTAAAATTTGTAAATAAAGAGAAGGGAAAAATTATTTATACAAATGATAAAAACATATTTATTGAAATAGATGAAAATTATATTAAAATTTTAAAAGATAGAATTAAAGAATAGAGTTAAAAATTAATAAGCAAGGGGAAAATATGATTCATTTAATAATTGGTCCTATGTTCTCAGGGAAAAGCACAGAACTTTTAAGAAGGTTAAGAAGAGCAAAAATAGCAAATAAAGAGACTATTCTATTAAAACCAACTATTGATACAAGAGGAAATTTTACTCATGATGATATTGATAAGCCTGATATTAAAAATGATATAAAATTTATTTTTATTGATAAGCTTGATAATTTTGATTGTACTAGATATGAGGTTATAGGAATTGATGAAGGACAATTTTTTCAAAATTTATCTTTTTTTGCAAATAAATGGGCAGATATGGGGAAAGAGGTAATAGTTGCTGGGCTTGATGCTACATCTGAACAAACACCATTTGAAGAGATTTTAAATCTTGTTCCATTTGCTGAAGAAGTAATCAAATTAAGTGCTATATGCTCAAAATGTGGTAGTGAGTATGGTGCATTTACTTATTATAAAGGTAGTGAAAAGAAAGGGAAGATCAAAGTTGGAGGGAAAGATCTTTATGAAGCAAGATGCAGAAGTTGTTTTAAAAAATAGAGTAATAACTAAATATTAAAAAAATAAATTAAAAAAATTAATAAAAATTAAATATAAAAATAAAATTTAAAAAAAGTGTGGGAAAAGTAAACTAAAAAAAAGTTAAAAAAATTGTAAAAAAAATAAAAATAAAAAATAATATTTAAAAATATGTACAAAATTGAAGTTAAAAATTTATCTTTTAGTTATGAAAATTTTAATGTTTTAAATAATTTTTCTGAAGATTTTAATCCTGGAGAAGTTTATGTTATAATGGGTAGATCTGGTTGTGGAATGACCACCTTACTTAAAATAATCGCAGGACTAATCTATTATGAAAGTGGGTCTATATTAATAGGGGGGAGAAAATTAGAAAAATTTTCGAAAAAAGAAATATTAGAATATCATAAATTGACAGGTTTTGTATTTCAACAACTTGGGCTCATAAGTAATATGTCTATAAAAGAGAATTTGTCTCTTTTGCTTTTATATCATAGTAATATGAAAAAAGAGCTTATAGAAGATATTGTTTTGAATATAGCAAAAACATTTGAATTTGATAATTTTTTAAATAATAGACCAACTAGTATTTCTATAGGAAATATCAAACTTATAAATCTTGCAAGAGCTATTATCCATGATCCATTTTTTATTTTTATGGATGAACCTGATTCAAATCTTGATAATATTACAATGAATAATATTGTTGATATTATTTTAAAACTTAAAGAGAAAAAAAAATTAATTGTAATTGGAACACATAATATTAATTTTGCTAAAAAAGTAGGGGATTATGTAGGAATATTAAATGAAGGTAAAATTATAGAGAGATTTACCCCTGAAAATATAGGAAAAACTGAAAGTAATTTTATTAAAAAATTAATTGAATAGATTTTTTAATGATTTTGAAATGATTTATAAATATATTATATTGAAAATTAGAAAATTATATTATAATTAAAAATAAATTAGATAAATTATATTAAATAAGAAGGTAGATTTATGCCTTTTACATTTAATAAATTTCAAAAAGCAGTTGCGTTATTTATTGTAATTGGAATATCTCTTATTCTTGTTGTTTTAATTTTTATAATTAAAGGAAATAATTTGTTTGAAAAGAAAGTATATTATTATACTTTTTTGAATCAAACTTATGGATTAAGTTCAGGTTCTCAGATAAAGTATAAAGGTATATTAATAGGAAAAGTTAAAAAATTAAATCTTACAAAAATAGATCAAGTTTATGTAGAGTTTTATATATTTGAGGGTTATAATTATCTTATGAAAAAAGATTCTGTTTTAAAGGTTTCTTCTGGATTTCTTGGTGGAGGAGGATTAACAATTTTTGTAGGTAAAAAAGATAATGCAATACCTAATTCTCTTATATATTCTTCTGATATGGAAGAAGGTATGCATATACTTGCATCTGAAATGACAGTTCAAAAAGGAGGTGATCTTACAGATAAAGCCCAACAGGTACTTGATATGATTTTAGAAATGAAGCCAGTTATATACAGAACACTTGTTAATATAAATGATATAACAAAGGATATAAAAACAATTACTGGAAGTTTAAAAGGTGATGACAAAAGTAAAGTGGGTGATGAAATTTTTAATGTGATAAATTCTATTAATTTATCATTAAAGAAAATTGATTCTTCAATTGATAAAATAAATTCAATATTAAATTCAAAAAATAATTCAATTGGTTCCATACTTAATGATGAAAATGAATTATATAATAGTATTATGAAATCTATAAGTAGTTTAAATATCAGTATATCAAATATTAATTCTCTTTTAACTAAATTTTCAAATACTCCTGATGATTTGAAAAAGATTATGATGATGTTGCAAGAAAACCTTATTCAGTTAAAATATGTTTTAGAAAATTTACCTTTAATTCCAAAAAGTGATACAAAAAGCTCATCAACAAGTATTGGTGGTAGTGGTAGATAAAAAATAAAATATAAATAAAAAGAGAATTGATTTATGAGATCTTTTATGAGAAGAAAATATTTATATTGTTTTGCACTTTGTCTTATTTTAATACTTTTTTTATTTTCATCATGCTCTTCTAAAAATTATACTATTAGAAATGATATAAAGAAAAAAATTTCCTATTATATTGAGGAAGGTAAAAAGCAATTTAACAAAGGAGATATAAGCAAATCTTTAATAACATTCTATGATGTTTTAAATATGGCTCTTTCAATAAATGATGTGAGGAGTGAATTTATAATATATCTAAATATTTTTTCTATTTATATTTTTAAAAATGACCAAAATAATCTTGAAAATATTTCAAAAAAAATAGATGAAATATTAAAATTTGAAAAAGAAAAGCTTTCAGACGAAGAATTATTTCTTTATAATTATATTTATGGAGATTATTATTTTATTAAAAATAATTATGAGATATCTCTTCAATTTTATTTCAATTCCCTAAATCTTTCTAAACAAAAAGATAAAATTGCTTTTATCAACATAAAAATTGGCAAAGTATACATTGAATTAAAGAGATATAATGATGCATTGAAATTTTTATTAGAAGCAAAAAAAATAGGAGAAGAAATTAAGTATTTTAATATCCTTGGTGATTGTTATTACAATCTTTCAAAGTATTATTATTTAACAAAAAATTATGAAGAAGCTCTTATTTATATAAAGAAAGCATTTGATGCTGATAATATAAATGAAAATGTTATTGGTATTTTTTATGATTATCTTTTAGCTGCTAATATTTATAAGGAGATGGGATTTAAAGAAAATGAAAAATATTATCTTTATAAAGCTTTGCTTCTTGCTATTTATTTAAATTTAGAAAGTTATATAAAAGAAATAGAAAATTTACTAAGAAATTAAATTTCAAGAAAGATGTAAGGATTTTTACAGTAACTAATAATAAAGAATAGCAAAATTAATTCATATTGATTTAAATTATAGATTTTTTCCTTTAAATTATTTAATTGTATTAATTTTTCTTTTTCATAAATTTCTTCTTTAAACCACTCTTTTAATGAAAGTTTAAGATTTTTTGTTATATTTATATCTTCCTTTTCAATTAAATTTTCTATTTGAGAAAAAAGTTCATTATCTTTTAATTTTATGTCATCAAGTTTTATTTTGAAATATAAATTTACCCAACTTTTTAATTGTTTATAAATATCCTTCTCACTTTTAACCTTATCAAATTCAAACATATCAAAAATATTTTCTATTTGATCTATTTCATTTTTTGAAAATTTTTTCAAAGAATCAAAATATGAATCTATTTTTTCAAAAATTTCATTGTTTTTAATATTATTTTTTTGATAAAATTTTTTTAATTGATTTATTAGATCTTCTTTATTTTCAATTTTTTTATATTTTGAAAAAAGATTTTTTATAAAATCAAGTTCCATAAATTCCCCCCATTTTAAATATATTATATAATTAATAATTTTATTTTGTCAAGTTTTAATAAAGCTTAATCTTCAAATTCTATTTCATTTTTTAATGCTTCAAATAATGTTATTATATCTTTATTCGCAGATCTTAATCTTAATGACAAAATTTTAGCAATGTTTTTTATTACAAAATATCCTATTTTATAATTTTCATTTGCAGTTTTTTCAAATGATTCTTTATCTATAACAAGACAAATGGTATCTGTTAAAGTTAAAATTGAGGCTGATCTTTTATCACTATCAAGAAGAGCAATTTCACCAAAAAAAGGGTTATCATTTTCAGAAAGATCTATTACAGTATATAGTTCATTAGAAAAAGTTTTTTTGTATACTCTAACTTTTCCTTCTAAAATTATAAACATTTCATTTCCAGAACTACCTTCTTCAATTATAAAGTTGTTTTTTTTGTAATTTACTATTTTTGAGTTTGTGACCAATTTTTCTATCTCATCTTCAGATAGACCATTAAAAATGGATATTTTAGTGAGTTTAGTGATTATATTTTTATCTAATTTACTGTTTTTTTCCATAAGGTGACCTTTATTAAAATATTATACTCTTTTTAAAACAATAGCAGAACTTTTTGGCTTTATAATATAATCTTTAGGTGGATTCAAAATAGGTTCATTTGCTTTTAATTTTTTTATTAATTTTAAATTTTCAACAAGTTTTGAAATATCTGGTGTTTTTTGAGCCTCATTAATGGCTTCAGTTTTTCTTATATAAAAATTACCTATATTTTCTAAAATACCTATGAGAATAATATTTTTTTCAAGATAATAGTTAAAGAGTTCTAAAAATATTTTTCCTATAAATTTTTCATCAATTATTTCAGTTTTTAATCTTGTGTCTTTATTAGGATTTATGAATTCTTGGATAATATTTGAGAATCCACTTTCAGAAATAGAATTTATAATTATATTTTTAGAAAAATCTTTTGATAAAATTATTTCATCACAATGAGATTGTTGTAAATATTTTTTGAATTTTGGATCAAAAATTTCAGCACATATATATATGTTCTTATTTATTTTTTCTATTGTAAGAACTGCCATAACATTTTTTGAATCAATTTCAGATTGAGAATATCTACCTGTATCATCTGCAAGTATTAAAACTTTTTTGGCATTAATTATTCCTCCACGAATTAATACACCTTCATCAAAATATTCTCCATGAACATAGTTTATAGAAGACAAAAATGGATCTGCAAGAATTGATTGTATATTTTCAAGTTGTTCATTATTTATAAGAACAATATCTGAAATATTTAAATTTTCATTTTTGTTTATTAATTCTTTTAAAAAATTTGCAAAATCATTTTTCCAGCCACATATAATAATATGATTTTTTTTTTTGCTAAAATTCATAAGACCTTTTCCTCTTTTTTCTCTTATTTCAATTATTATTGAAGCAAGTTCACCTGTTATTATTGCTGTTAAAATTATTCCAGCAAGAATTGCTATTAATGTTATAAGTTTGCCATTATTAGTTGAAGGGATAATATCTCCATATCCAGTTGTAGTTAGTGAGACAATTATAAACCATAGAGAATCAAAAAAATTATTTATATCAGAGTTGTTTTTTTCAGTAATTAGTATTACTAATGAGAAAAGCAAGATTAAAAATAAAAAAAGAAGAAAAAATTTTGTTATCGATAAACTTAAAAAATAAACTATTTTTTTTATAATTTTTTTCATTTTTCATAATATAATAAATAAGTTTAATAATATATCGGAAAATAAACAAAAAAAAATTTAATATAAAAAAGATATTTAAGATTGATTTCTGCAAATTTTAGTTTTAAAGGATTGTAATAAAAAGGTTATTTAAGAAAAATTTATAAAAAATTATTTTATTTAATAATTTAACTATAATATAGTTATTAAATTAGAATAAAAAAAAGACAGAAATGTAATAAACATTAAAGAATAAAAAAATTAAAAGAAAATTAAATAATAAATTAAAACTTGACATTTTTTAAAATTAAATTTTATTTAAAAAAAAGGAGCTATATTCTTATGTCTTTAACTAAGGAAAAAAAGATAGAATTGATTAAAAGTTTTGGAAAAAATGAAAAGGATACTGGATCTGTTGAAGTTCAGATAGCTATTTTTACTGAAAGAATTAATGCAATTTCTAAACATCTTGAAAAAAATGTTAAAGATCATAGTACAAGAAGAGGATTAATGAAATTGGTTGGTAAAAGAAGAAGACTTCTTGAGTATTTAAAAAGTAAAAACCCAGAAAAGTATAAAGATATTATAACAAAACTTGATATAAGAAAATAGTCATTTTGTTTGAAATTTATAATTTTTATGTTTAATATTTTACCCCCTTTTTTATAGATTTATTAAGATTAAGTAGAGGGTTTGAAATACAAGAAGACTCTCTACTTAATCTTATTTTTTTATTCAATAAATATATTAATAAAATTTAAATATTTAAAAGAGGAGGTAAAATTTTGTGAAAAATAGAATTTTTTAAATCATAAACAAATAATTTATATAAATAAATTATAAATAAAAATAAGATAAAAGGAAAAATATATGGAAAATTATAAAATTTATGAAATTGAAATAGCAAATCAAAAATTTGTTTTTGAAATTGGAGAGCTTGCAAAGCAGTCAAATGGATCAGTCCTTGGAAGACAGGGGGGTACTGCAGTTCTTGCAGCATCTGTAATGTCAGAAAATGAACTAGAACTTGATTTTTTCCCTTTAACGGTAAATTATTTTGAAAAGGCTTATGCTGCTGGGAAATTTCCAGGTGGTTATATAAAGAGAGAAGGAAAACCAACCGACAGGGAAATATTGATTTCTAGATTGATAGATAGATCTATAAGACCTTTATTTCCTGATTATTTTAACAGAGAAGTTCAAGTTACAACTTATGCTCTTTCATCAGATCAGAATACTCAAACAGATATTCTTGCAATAAATAGTTCAGCTTTGTCTCTTATTATTTCTGATATTCCTCTTGCAAAATCTGTTGGTGCTGTAAGAGTAGGATATATAAATGGTAATATTGTAATTAATCCAACTATAAATGATTTACTTGAAACAAAGCTTGATATAGTTGTTGCAGGTACAAATGATGCTATTTTAATGATAGAAGGTGGTGCAAGTGAAGTTACAGAGGAAATTCTTTTAGAAGCTTGCAAAAGAGCTCATGAAGAGATTAAAAAAATTGTAAATTTTTTTGATAAAATCAGAGAAGAAATTGGTAGAGAAAAAGTTGCAATTAAAGAACCAGTTGTTTTCAAAGAAGTTGATAAGATTATAAAAGAAACTGTAAAAGAAGACCTTGAAAAAGCTCTTTATATTTATGAAAAACAAAAAAGGTCTGAAGAGTTAAAAAATGTTACAAAAAAATATTTTGAATATCTTTGGAAAGAAAAATTAGATATTATAAAAAATAATATTTCTATTGATGAACTTATTGATGAGTTTGATGGGGAAAGAGAAAAATTAATAAAATTAAAAAGTTATTTTAAGAAATATTATGAAAAAGTTTTTGATGAATATACGAGAGAATTAATGAGAAGTAATGTTATTAATAAAGGTTTAAGGGCTGATGGAAGAGGGCTTGATGATATTAGACCAATTTCAATCAAACTTGGACTTTTCGATTATACTCATGGGTCTGCATTGTTTACAAGAGGAGAAACTCAAAGTCTTGCTATTACAACACTTGGGACTGTTCTTGATCAACAAAGAGTTGATGATATAGAAGGTGAAGAACAAAAAAGATTTATGCTTCATTACAATTTTCCACCTTTTTCTGTTGGTGAAGTTGGAAGATACGGTTCTCCTGGAAGAAGAGAAATTGGTCATGGTCATCTTGCAGAAAGGTCTCTTGAATATATTATTCCTGATTTTGAAGATTTTCCTTATACTATTAGGGTTGTTTCAGAGATTCTTGAGTCAAATGGATCTTCATCTATGGCTTCTGTTTGTGGAGGTTCTTTATCTTTGTTTAATGCAGGTGTTCCAATTAAAAAACATGTTGCTGGTATAGCAATGGGATTAATTACTGAAGAAGGAAAATATGCAATATTGACTGATATTATGGGGCTTGAAGATCATCTTGGTGATATGGATTTTAAAGTAGCTGGAACAAGAGATGGTATAACTGGCTTTCAAATGGATGTTAAAATAGAAGGTATAAGTTTTGAAATATTTAAAGAAGCACTTTACAAAGCAAAAGAAGGAAGGTTAAAAATTCTTGAGTATATAGAAAAAGCTTGTATGGATAAAAATAGTACTTTATCACCAATTGCTCCAAAAATAAAAATAATAAAAATAGATCCTGAAAAAATTGGTCTTGTTATTGGTCCTGGTGGAAAAAACATTCGAGCAATTACAGCAGAAACAAATTCAACAATTAACATTGGTGAAGATGGAACTGTTACAATATCAAATAAAGATCAAGAAAAAATAGAAAAAACTATTGAACATATTCTTGCTCTTGTTAATGATGAGATAGAAATAGGGAATGTTTATATAGGTATTGTTAAAAAGATTCTTGAATTTGGACTTATTGTAGAATTTGCTCAAAATAAAATAGGATTGGTTCATATTTCTGAACTTGCTCCTATGAGAGTCGATAATATTAATAGTATTTATAAAATAGGTGATAAAATAAAGGTAAGATTAATAAAAATAGATCCTACTGGAAAATATTCATTAAGTCATAAAGAGTTTTTTAATGGTAAAAGTTAAAATAATTTCAAAAAATAAATATTTTAAAACACCTTCTTATCAAACAGAAGGTTCTTCAGGGATTGATCTTTATGCTGATATAGAAAGTGAAATTGTACTAAAACCTCTTGAAAGAAAACTTATAAAAACTGGTATTATCATAGAGCTTGAGAATGGTTACGAAGCTCAAGTAAGACCAAGATCTGGTCTTGCTATAAACCACGGTGTAACAGTACTAAATTCTCCTGGAACTATTGATTCTGATTATAGAGGAGAAATTTGTGTCATTCTTATTAATCTTTCCAATAATGATTTTATTATTAAGCCAATGATGAGAATTGCACAACTTGTTTTTTCAAAAGTTTATAAACCTGAGATTAAAATTGTTGATGAATTATCCCAAACATCTAGAGGCGATGGTGGTTTTGGAAGTACTGGATATCATTAATAATTTTTTATATATTAAAAATATTAATTAAATAATTTGGAGGAATTGTGTCTTCTCTTAGAATAATTCCAATAGGTGGACTTGGAGAAATAGGAAGAAATATGACACTTTTTGAAACTGAATCTGTTCTTGTTGCTATTGATTGTGGGGTTATGTTTCCTTCTTATGATTTGTATGGTATAGATCTAGTTATTCCTGATTTTGAATATATAAGATCAAAAAGGGAAAAATTTAAAGGTTTATTTTTAACTCATGGTCATGAGGATCATATTGGAGGAATTCCTTATCTTATAAAGGAGTTTGGAAAAATAAATATATATGGAACAAAACTTACAAATGCATTTGTTAAAAATAGATTATTATCAATGAATTTATATTCTGATTTAAATTTTATTGAACTTAATCCTTCTATGAAATATAAAGTTGGGGATCTTGTATTTACTCCTTTTCATGTAAATCATTCAATTGCTGATTCTGTCGGATTTATTATAAGTAGTGAGTTTGGGAATATTGTTTATACAGGTGATTTTAAAATAGATAATACTCCTGTTGATAATAAGATCTTTGATTGGTATATTCTCTCAGAAATTTCAAAAAAAGGTATAAATTTGCTTATGTCAGATTCTACTAATTCAATAAATCAAGGATTTTCTATTTCTGAAAAGAAAATATCTTCAACACTTGAAAAGCTAATAAAAGAATCAAATAGTAAGATCATTTTTGCAACATTCTCATCAAATATTCATAGAATTCAACAAATAGCAGAAATTTCTTATAAAAATGGGAAACATATATTTGTTAGTGGGATGTCACTTGAAAAAAATATTAAAATAGCAAAAGATCTTGGTTACCTTGATATCCATGATGATTATTTTCATCCTATAACAGAAATATCAAATTTTCCAGATAGTAAAAAAGTAATAATCGTTACAGGAACACAGGGAGAACCTTTATCAGCTCTTTCAAAAATTGCAGATGATAGTTTTAAATATGTTAGTATTGCAAAAGGGGATGTTGTTGTATTCTCATCATCAACCATTCCTGGAAATGAACCTCTTGTTGTAAGAATAATAAATAAGCTTTATAAATTAGGAGCAAAAGTTTTTAATAAAGAACTTGAAGATGTTCATGTTTCAGGGCATGCATCAGCTGAGGAATTAAAAATAATATTAAATATTACAAAACCAAAATATTTTATTCCTATTCATGGAGAATTGAGGCATCTATATGAACATGCTGAACTTGCAAAAATGGTTGGAATAAAAGAGGAAAATATTTTCATTTTGCAAAATGGAGATGTAATTGAAATGAATTCTGATAATATTGAAAAAGTAACAAATTTAGATTTAAACGAAGTTTTTATTGATGGAAAGGGAGTTGGAGATATACCTGATGTTGTTATTAAAGATAGAAAGATACTTGGAACAGATGGAGTCGTTTTTGTTTTGCTAACTGTAAATAAGAGAAATCTTGAACTTGTTTCAAACCCTGAGATTGTTACACGAGGGTTCATTTATGTTAATGATTCTGAAGAGTTTCTTGATAAAAGTATAAAACTTGTCACAAAGATTTACAACAAATGGCTTGAAGAAAATAAAAAAAGTATAAATTTTACAAATTTAAAAAATAAGATAAGAGCAAATTTGCAGAATTATTATAAAAAAGTACTTGATAGACAACCTATGATTCTTTCTATGATTATTGAAATTGATGAAACAATGATTTCTGCAGATTTAACTGATAATAAAAATATTATTGAAAATGGAGATATTTTTTAATAATGATTTATCAAAAATAGATGAAAATAGATTAACAATTTGATAAAAATAAATAAGTAAGAAATTAAAAGTAATAAATAAAAAAAGGAAAAAGTATGGGGTCTGTAAAAGATCTAATTATATTAAAAAAGCCAGAAGCAAATAAAACTGGCGAAGGTATTTTTGAATTCTCAGATAGATATTCTGTTTTTGATTGGGGAGAAATGCCTGATCATATAGAATATAAAGGTGTTGCTATAAATCTCCTTGCCTCATACTTTTTTGAATTAATAGAAAGTAAAGGTATACATACTCATTATAATGGGATATTATATGAAGATAAATTATATAACATTCTGGATAATAATATTTTTAATGAAAATAATGAGAAAATAAAGAAAGATTTAAATGATCTCAACTTAAAAAAGTTAAATAAGATGAAAGTTAAACTTGTTAATGTTTATAAACCTGAATTAAAAGAAAATTTTTATGATTATTCTATATATTCAAAAAAAAATACAAACTATTTACTACCTCTTGAAATAATTTATAGAAATAAAATTACAGAAAACAGTTCTTTTTTAAAAAGGTATAAAGAAAGTAGATTAAATTTAAATGATTTTGGACTTACAGATTTTCCAGAGATTAACATAAAGCTAAAAAAACCTATTATAGATTTTTCAACAAAACTTGAAATTACTGATAGATATATTTCAAAAGATGAAGCAAAAAAAATATCAAATTTAAATGAAAAAGAGATGGATAAACTAATAGAGATACTTATATTTGTAAATGAAATAATAACAGAACAATTTAGTAAAATTGGTTTTGAAAATATTGATGGCAAAATAGAGGTTGCTTTTGATGAGAATAGAGAATTTATGATTGTTGATGTATTTGGTACTCTTGATGAATGCAGATTTTTCTACAATGATATAAATATAAGTAAAGAAATTTTAAGGATATATTATAGAAATACAAAATGGTATAATGATGTTGAAGAAGCTAAAAAAATAGATAGATTCAATTGGAAAAAAATAATAAAAAGTACCCCAGAAAAATTACCACAAGAATTAAAAGAAGCTGTTAGTTCTATCTATTGTTATGTCACAAATAAAATAACAGGAATTGAAATATTTAAAAACATTAATGATTTTGATTATTCGATAAAGACAATTAAAAAATGGGCAAGAAATAATTAATTTCTAACTAATTCTAATATTCTTTTAGCAATATTATCTATAGGTAAAATCTCATTATATGCTTCTATTTTATAAGCATGTCCTGGCATTCCCCAAACAATAGATGTTTCTTTGTCCTGTATAATAGTATATCCACCATTTTCTTTTATAATTTTAAGACCTTCTGCTCCATCTTTTCCCATTCCTGTTAAAAGAATAGCAAAAACATTTTGTTTTAAAACTTGCGAAGCACTTATGAATGCAATATCTATAGAGGGTTTTATAAAATTAAATTTGTCGAAATCAGATAGTTTAATCTTAAATTTTGGATAATTAATAGAGTTACTATTATTTGTATTTGTTTGATTTTCAATAATATCCAATGAAATATGTTTTCCACCTTTTGCAATGTAAGCAAAATTAGTCTTTAAGATATCTCCATCTTCTGCTTCTTTAACATGAATTTTTGATATTTCATTTAATCTTTTTGCAAAACTTTTTGTATAATTTTCAGGCATATGTTGCACAACAATTATAGGAGGTAAGTCTGGTGTTAATTTTTCAAATATATTTTGAATACATGAAACACCACCTGTTGAAGAACCAATTATAATAAGTTTATAATTAAATTTGGTTGATAAAATGTCAGGATTTGTTTTTAATTTGTTTTTATCAAAATTCATATTTATAATAATTAATAATTTGATTTATTTTTATAAATTTAATTGTTTTTTTAAAAAAAAAAAATAATATTTTATTCACTATGACATAAATACTATTTTTAGAGGTTAAAAATGGGTGATTTTTTAATGGAAAAAAATAAAAAAATAATTGTTGATTCTATAATTTTAATTTTTTTGATTTTTGCTTTAATCTTTTCTTTAATAAATTTTTCAAAACTTATAAAAGAGATCTCTTATTCTTCGAAACAGATAGGAAAGATAAAATGTGTTGCAGAAGATTTTATTTTTGAAAGAAATAAATTTTACATAAAACTAAGAGTTGAAAATTATTCTGATTATCCTGTTTTTGTTGGTTTTTACGATATTTTTTATAAGATTAATTTTAATAATTTTAATTTGAATGGAAGATTAAGAAATTTTAATTTTTATTTTACAATAGATAATTATAGTAAAGATTATATTTTAATCGAAATTCCATTTGAAAAAGAGATAAATGCTTCTCTTTTTGAAAATAATTTAAATATAGAAATTAAAGGTGTTGTTGCTATAGAAACAAACCCTATTATTTCAAAATATAGATTAACTTATACTTTAAATAACACTTTAAATTTGAAAAATAAATAAGTTTTTTATAAAATTTAAATAAAAAATTATTTAAATAAAAATATAATTAAACTAATTAAAAAGGAAGATATATGAAACAAAAAAATTTGGTAAATAATAAACAAAATAATAAACAAAATAACAACGAATTAACAAATAATGAAAAGTTTGTTTATAATTTGGAAAAGTTAAAAGAAAAGTATAAAGAAATGAGAAAAAAAACAAAAATATATTATATTAATCTTATTATTTTTATTATTTTTTCATCTATTTTGCTTTCAACTCTTGAAATTCCAATAATTGGTAAATTTGAAAGATCATCAAATGTTTTTGTTTTTATAATTATTACAGTGATTCTTGCAATAGTTTGTGGTTTTTATTTTAAACATGAAAATGGATATCTTGGCCTTTATATTAGTCTTTTAATATTTTTTTTAACCTCTATTTTAACTTTTATTTTTACAATTTACCCGCAGACATTTCTATATAAAGGAAACATTATAAATATTTATATTTTTTATTTAAAAATACAATATCATTTTAGAGTTTTGTTTTTTAATTTTATAACAATTTTTTTAATATTTATTTCTTTTTATTATGCTTTTCAAATTGCAAAAAAATAAATTTATTCTTTTAATTTTTAATTAAAACTAAAATAATTTTTATTATTTTATTGAAATAATTTTTATTATTTTGTAGTATAATATTTTCGAAATTTTTAAAGGTTACTTATACTTTTTTAATTTTTTAAGGATATCTAAAAATTATTTTTTTTTAATTTTTTATTAAAAAGGAGAAAGTATGATAAAAAAACATAAATTAAAAATAATTTTTTTAATCTTATTGGTTATTATTTTTTCTTTTTTTTCATGTAAAGGGAAAAGTTGGGAATTATATAAAGCAAATAAATTGCTTGCAAGAAACGATTTACCTTCTTTGCTTGAAGCTAAAAGAATTTATGAAAAATATAAAGATGTAGATCTTTCTGCAAAAGAGGGACTCAAAAATGCAAATAAATTTATTGGTGAAGTATATTTTTATGATGGTAAATTCAAAGATGCACTTCCTTATTTTTTAGCAAGTCTCGAAATTGATCCTATTCAAGCAGAAACTAATTATTTTGCAGGTGTTTGTTATGCAAATATGGTTAGTGGAGAATTTATAGAAAAAAGAAAACAGGAGTATATAAAAAATGCTATAGAACATTATAAAAGAGCGATTTCAATTGCTCCAAAATATGAAACTGCCTATTATGCTTTAGGGGTTTTTTACTTGTATCAAATGAATGATATTTTGGAAGCAAAAAAAAATATTGATGAGGTTTTAAAATTAAATCCAGATCATATAAGAGCACTTTTTGTTTTAGCACAAATCTACTATTTAATGGGGGATAATCAAAGTTCATTAAATATTTATCTTGATCTTTTGAAAAAATTACCACCAAAAGACTCAAGAATAGATCAAGTTAAACAAAACATTGAACAACTTCAAAAAGAGATGAAAAAATAAGAAAGATATTAAAAAATAAAATATTTTAAATATGAAATGGAAAAGTAAATTAAATAAAGAATTACTTGTTGCTTTTTTTCTTATTCCTGAGGAGATTATTTCATTGAAACAAAAGTTAAAACTTTACTATAGTTTTAACGAAGATATTGAGGAAATTGCAAGTTTAAAAATAGACTATTTAAACAGGTTTTTAAATAAGAGAAATATTATAAATGAATTAAAATGGGATGAATTAGTTCAAAAAGCTTCGGTTTTAATACAAAATTCAGAAGATAAATCTTTGAAAACAAATATAAAAGTAATAACAAAATATGATAAAGATTATCCTTTTAAGATAGTTTATTTTAATGATAAAGATTATAGTATAAAACCATCCCCTGTTTTATTTTATTTAGGAAATATAGAACTTTTTAATAATGATGAAAATAAATTTATATCTATTTTTGGAGCAAGAAATCCATTAAAAATATCTGAAGAGATAACAAAAAAAGTAGTAAAATATTATGCAAAAGAAGGTTATGTAATTGTTTCAGGATTTGCAAAAGGCATTGATACAATTGTCCATAGTGAAACTATAAATAATAATGGTAAAACTATTGCAGTTGTAGGATGTGGGGTAAACATTGTTTACCCTGCAAAAAATTTGAACATGTATAGAAAGATTATTTCAAATGATTCTCTAATAATATCAGAATTTCCTCTAGATACAAAGCCTTTAAAACAAAATTTTTATATTAGAAATAGAATCATTTCTATGCTAGGGAATGAAGTTTTTTTTATACAGGGAAGTTTTCCATCAGGAGGATTAATTACTGCTAATTATGCATTAAGTTTTAATAAAAAAGTATATTGTTTTTATCATGAAATTGAAAAAGTATTTGATGGAAATAGAATTCTAGTAAATGAAAAAGGTTGTATACCTTTTAATTTTTTTGAAAATGGTAAAATTTATTTTTTGAAATTTAATGATAATAAATATAGTGGTAGTAAATATAAAGATAAAAATGATGTAGAATTTTTAAAAAAATTATTATTAAAATTTTTACTAGTAAATGGTTATCAGACATTTAATTCGATTCAAAATTATTTAAATATTGATAAGAGGATAATTATAAGAATACTTACAAACCTATTAAATAGCAAAAAGATTCAAATATCAAATGGAATATACTATTACCCCTTTATAAGTAATATAAGTTCCGATGAAATAATTTTAAGCTATGATAATAAAATAGAAAATTAAAAAAAATTAAAAAATACCAGGAGTAAAAAATTATATGAATCTAATTGTTGTCGAATCACCATCTAAAGCAAAAACAATTGAAAAATATCTTGGAAAAGAATTTAAAGTTATTTCAACAAAAGGGCATATAAAAGATTTACCAAAATGGCCTATAGCTGTTGATATTAAAAATGATTTTGCTGCAAATTTTGTTGAGAAAAAAGATAGAAAAAAAGAAATAGAAACATTGAAAAAACTTTCTAAAGAAGCTGATTCTATTTTAATTGCATCTGATAATGATAGAGAAGGGGAAGCAATTGCAGCTCATGTTAAAGAAATTGTTAAAAAAGAAGCTTCTGATAAGGATGTTAAAAGAGTTGTTTTTAATGAAATAACAAAAAAAGCTATACTAGAAGCCATTAATTCACCAAGAGATGTTGATTATAATAAAGTAAATTCTCAAAAAGCAAGAAGAGTTTTAGATAGACTTGTTGGTTATAAAGTTTCTCCAATACTTATAAAAAAAGTTGGAAAAGATCTTTCAGCTGGGAGAGTTCAAACTGTTGCTTTAAGAATGATAGTTGAAAGAGAAAAAGAAAGAGAAAATTTTGTAAAAGAAAAATATTGGAAATTAAAAGGATATTTTTTTATTGCAGATAAAGAACAAGAAAAAGATTTTGAAAAAGGCAAAATTTCTCAAAAAGATATAGAAAAAAATGAGAGTCTTTTTCTTGATGCTTATGCTACACATTTAAATGGTAAAAAAATAGATCAAAAAGATGAAAAAACTTTTGAAAATCTTAAGAAACTTTGTGAAGATTATAAAGATGGTAAGATAGTAAAAGTAGAAAAAAAAATTTCTCAAATAAGTAACAAACCACCATATATAACAGCAACATTACAGCAAGAAGCATTTTCTTTATTTGGATTACCTGTAAAAAAAACAATGCAAATAGCTCAAACATTATATGAAGGTGTTGAAATCGGATCAACAAGAATGGGTTTAATAACTTATATGAGAACAGATTCTTATAGGGTTTCTGATTTTGCAAAGGAAGAAGCAAAAAAATTTGTATTTAATAATTTTGGAGAGGAAAGTTTTTATTTAAATAATAATCTTTTTAAATCAAAAGATGAACTAACACAGGATGCTCATGAAGCTATAAGACCAACAGATATTAATTTGACTCCAGATAAAATTAAAGAATATCTTACAGAAGATCAATATAAAGTTTATTCTATAGTATGGGAAAGATTTATATCCTGTTTTTTAAAACCTGTTAAAATTGAGATACTTGATATTTCTATAGATTATAGTGGAATTTTATTTAAAACTCAAAAAAGAAGGATTCTTGACAAAGGATTTTTAAAAGTGTATAAAAAATTAAAATTATCTGTTAAATTTGAAGATTTTCCAGATATTAAAGAAAATGATGTTTATCCTTTATATTTCTATCAATTAGAAGAAAAGTTTACAGAGCCACCAGCAAGGTATGATGAAGGTTCTTTGATTAAAAAACTAAAAGATAGTGGGATCGGAAGGCCATCAACTTATGCAACAATAGTTTCAACATTAAAAGAGAGAAATTATGTTACTGTAGAAAATAAAAAGCTTGTACCAACAAATTTAGGTAAAATTGTTTGTGAGATTTTAATTCAAAATTTCCCTGAACACTTCAAATATGATTTTACAGCTGAAATGGAAAATGAACTCGATAAAATTGAAAGTGGTAATTCGACATACCTTGAACTTTTAAAAAATTTTTGGAGTGGTTTTGAGCCTTACCTTGAAAAGTTTTTAAAAATTGAATCTATCAAAGATAAACTTAAAGAAAAAACTTCAGTTACATGTGAATTGTGTGGTGGGAAAATGCTTAAAAAGTTTGGTAAATTTGGTGAATTTTTAGGATGTGAAAATTACCCAAATTGCTCAAACATAAAAAATTTTCTTATAGGGGTTTGCCCTGAATGTAAAAATGGACTTATAGTTAAAAGATATTCAAAAAATAAAAAGAAATTTTTCCTTGGATGTTCAAATTATCCTGAATGTAATTATATAGCAAAAGGTTCTGGTGTTTCATATTTTAAATGTGATCTTTGTGGCAGTTATGTTGTCCCAATATATAATAAAGAAAATAAAATTTTAAATTTTAAATGCATTAATGAGAGTTGTGGAAAAGAATTTTCATTTGAAGATATTTTAAAATTGCAGAAGATTCCACCAAAAATTTTATTTAAAAATAAAAATGATCAAAATATTAATAATGATGATAAAAAAAATCATAAAAACAAAAATAAAACTTTTATAAAAACTGAAGATAGTAAAAAAGTTATAAAAAAGCAGATAAAAAATAAAAAAACAAAAAAATAATACTAAAAAAAATTAAAAACAAAAAACTAGAAGCTAAAAATAAAAAACTAAAAAAAAATAGATAAAAATTATATGAGTAATCAAAATAATTTTATAAATGAAGATTTAATATTAAAAGATTATCAAACTTACCTTATTTCATCGAAAATTTTTTCTACAAATACAGTTGAAGCTTATATTAGAGATATAGAAAAATTTAAAAGTTATTTAAAAAATGAATGGAATATTTCTTTAATTGAAGCAAATAAATCAAACATTGAAGCTTATATTTCTGAATTGAAATTAAAAAAAATTAAAACAACATCATTAAATAGGTTTATTTCTTCCATAAAATCTTTTTATAATTTTCTTTTAAAAAAAGGATTAATTAAAAATAATCCATCTATACTAATAAAAACTTTGAAAAAAGAAAAAAAATTACCTTCTTTTTTTACTTACAATGAGATAATTTCCTTTATAAATTATCTTTATGATATATATAAAAAATCTAATGATTTTATTGATCTAAGGAATTTATTAATTGTTGAGCTTTTAGCAGGCTCAGGGCTAAGGGTTTCAGAATTAATAAATGTCAGATTTAAAGATATAAGTTTAAAAAATAAAGTTGTTAAAGTTAAAGGAAAAGGTTCAAAAGAAAGATTTGTTCCTATTTCCGATAGTTTTATGAAAATTTTCCAAACTTATAACCAAAAATATGATGATTTTAAAAAAAAATTAGTTTTTAATAAAGATAAAGAGATTTTTAAACAAAATGATTATATTTTTATCAATAAAAGGGGTAAAAAACTTTCAAGAGGTTCTATATTTTATATTTTAAAAAATCTTTTTAAAAACTATAATGTTCTTAATAAGGATATTTTCCCACATAAATTTAGGCATACTTTTGCAACTCTTTTGCTCCAAAATGGAGCTGATATAAGATTTGTGCAAAAACTTTTAGGTCATTCAAGTTTAGCTTCAACAGAAGTTTATACTCATCTTGATATTGAAAGAAAAAAAGAGATGTATAAAAACTTTCATCCACATGCATAAAAAGTATTGACTTTAATATTTTTATTTTTTATTTTTTAAGAGTAATAAATATAGTCTTTTTATTTTGATTATATAAATATTTTATATTTTTTGATTGTAGATTTATTTTGCAGAAATATATTTATAAAAATTTTGGAGGATAAGTTAAATGTTTAAAATTGAAGGGACAACAATACTTTGTGTAAAAAGAGATAATGAAGTTTGTATGGTTGGTGATGGGCAAGTTACCCTACAAAATGCTATATTGAAAAATAATGCTAAAAAATTAAGGAAGATATACAATGATAAAGTAATAGTTGGTTTCGCTGGAGCAGTAGCTGATGCTTTTTCTCTTCTTGAAAGATTTGAAGAGAAATTGTCAAAGTATAGTGGAGATTTGAAAAGATCAGCCTATGAACTTGCAAAAGATTGGAGAACAGATAAAATATTAAGAAGACTTGAAGCAATGATGATTGCAGCTGATAAAAATGATATAATTTTAATTTCTGGAACAGGGGAAGTTATAATTCCTGATTATCCTGTAATTGCAATTGGTTCTGGAGGTTTTTATGCATATTCAGCAGCAAGGGCTTTATTTGATAATACAAATTTAACTCCAAAAGAGATATGTGAAAAAGCTATGGAAATAGCATCTGAAATATGTATCTATACGAATAGTAAATTTACATATGAAGAATTATAATAAAAGAAAAGAAATAATAAAAATAAAAAAAAATAAAATTAAGGATAAATTTTAAGCATTAAAGATTATAAATTAGGTGAATAAAATTTAAGGAGAAAAAATTATGGAAAAGATAATAGATTTAGAAAAAGCAACCCCAAAAGATATTGTTGAGCATTTAAATAAATATATAATTGGGCAGGATAAAGCTAAAAAGGCTATTGCTGTTGCTTTAAGAAATAGGATAAGAAGGAAAATGATAAAAAATCCTATTAAAAATGAAATTTTACCTAAAAATATTATTATGATAGGACCAACAGGTGTTGGTAAAACTGAAATTGCAAGGAGAATATCTCAACTATCAGGTGCTCCTTTTATAAAAGTTGAGGCAACAAAATATACAGAAATTGGTTATGTAGGTAGAAATGTTGAAGGTATAATTAGAGATCTTTTAAATATTGCTATAAATATGGTTAAAAAGGAGATGATTGATATTGTTGATAAACAGGTAAAAGAAAAGGTTGATGATATAATAATAAAAAAGCTTATTCCAATATCAGATAGCATTTCAAATGATAATAAAATAGAAATAATTGAAACCGATTTTTCAAGTTCTATGGAAAAAATAAAAAAACTTTATCAAGATGGAAAATTTGATGAAAAGGTTATCCAAATAGAAGTTTTTGAACAGCAATCTATAGGTGATTTGTTAAATGTTCCTGGAATGGAGGATATGGGGGTAGCTATTGGCGGTATTTTCCCAGGGCTTCCTCCAAAGAAAAAAACAAGAAAAGTTACTGTAAAAGAAGCAAAAAAAATACTCTATGATCAGGAAGTAGAGAAATTTATTGATTTTGATAAGGTAATCGATATTGCAAAAGATAGGGTAGAAAATCTTGGAATTGTTTTTATCGATGAAATCGATAAAATTATTGGTAAAAGGGATACTCATGGGCCCGATGTTTCAAGAGAAGGTGTGCAAAGAGATTTACTTCCAATAGTTGAAGGTACTACAGTAAGTACAAAGTATGGTATTATTAAAACAGATCATATTCTTTTTATAGCAGCAGGGGCTTTTTCTTTTTCAAAACCTTCAGATCTTATTCCTGAACTTCAAGGAAGGTTTCCTATTAGAGTAGAATTGAATTCATTAACAGTTGAGGATTTTAAAAGGATTTTAACTGAACCTGAAAATGCTTTAATCAAACAATATGAAGCTCTACTAGAAACAGAAAATGTAAAACTAATATTCAAAGAAGATTCTCTTGATGAAATTGCAAAGATTGCTTTTGAAATAAATCAAAAGACAGATAATATAGGTGCAAGAAGATTACATACTGTTCTTGAATATCTTCTTGAAGATATTTCTTTTGAGGCTCAAAATCTTAAAGGACAGGAGATTGTTATTGATAAAGATTTTGTAAATAGAAAGCTCTCAAATATTATTGAAGATAAAGATATAATGAAATATATTCTATAAAAGAATTTTTCTTAAAAAAGAGATTCTTTAATAATAAAATTTATATTTTTTATGTAAAAAATTGTCTCCATTTGCAAAAAATCTTTCGAAGATGGTTTTAATATTTTTAAAAATAAATTGAATATTTTAGATTTTATATTAGAATTTGATAGAATAAAAAATTAAATAAAATGAAAAGAAAAAATCTTTTTTATTTAATAAAAATTATTTTATCTTCAATTCTTTTTTTATTTTTATTTTTTAAAATATTTAATCCTTTTTTAAATCTTTATGCTGATAGTAAAAGAGATCCTACTTATAAATTTTCAAAAGATTTTCTTGAAGTAATTATTGATAATAATTATCCCCCTTATATTTTTATAGATAGTGAAGGGAATTTAAATGGTTATCTTGTTGATTTATGGAAATTATGGGAAAAGAAAACAGGAATTAGAGTATTTATAAAAGGATATGATTGGGCTGAAGCACTTAAAAGGTTCAAAAATGGTGAAGGGGATATTCTTGATACAGTTTTTTTTAATGAAGAGAGAGCAAAATATTTTGCTTATGGTTATCCTTATGAATATATAGATGTTCCTATTTTTTATCATAAGAATATTTATGGCATTATTGATATAAAATCATTAAGAGGTTTTTCTATTGCTGTTAAGGAAGGGGATAATGTTATAAATATTCTCCAAAAAGAAGGCATAGATACATTTTTATTTTATCCTTCTTATGAAGATATTATAAAAGATGCTAAAAATGGAAATATAAAGGTTTTTTCAATTGATGCTCCTCCTGCTGAATTTTACCTCATAAAATATAATATATTTAATGAATTTCGAAAAGGTCCTATATTATATAAAGGAGCTTTTCATAGAGTAGCAAGAAAAGGAAATGAAAAACTTGTTTCTTTTGTTGATGAGGGATTTAAAAATATTGATTTAAACGATATAAATAAACTAAAAAGAAAATGGTTTAATATTGAATATTCAATTAATTTAAGAATTTTTAGAGTTATTATTTTTTCAATATTTGGTGTTTCTTTTATAATAATTTTTTTGTTAATTATAAATATAATTTTAAGAAAAGAAGTTGATAATAAAACAAAAGAATTAAAAAATCTATATCATGAATTAAAATTAGAAAAAGAAAGTATAGAATCCATTTTAAAATCTATTCCAGATATAATTATTATAATTGATAAGGAATTTAAAATAATCAAAAAAAATACTCCATATAAGATTCAAAACTCTGCCCAAATAGATTATGATATTATTATTAATAAAATACTTGATGAAAAAGATATAAAAGATTCATTTATTCTTATTTTTAATGGAAATGTTGATTTTATTGAGAAAATAAAAAACTATTTTATAGGTGAAAAGTATTTATTTTTTAAGGTAAGAATATTTCCATATCTTTATCAAGTTGAAGATGAATATTTTTCAGGTTTTGAAATTAAAAATAATAAAGATTTAAATAAAAAGAAAATTGATAATGAAAATTTATTGAAGTACAAAGAATTTAAAACAAAGATATCTTCTATTATTATTTATATATCCGATATAACAGAGTCAAAGTTAATTGAAGATAATCTTGTAAAAACTCAAAAATTTCAAATGATAGGCACACTTGCAGGTGGGATTGCCCACGATTTTAATAATATTTTACACAGTATTGGAGGAGTTACTTCTCTTTTAAAGTTAAATCTGGAAGAAAATATTTATAATAATAGTTATGAAAATTTGAAAAATGATTTAATTGAAAATCTTGATTTACTTGAGAAAAGTATAAAAAAAGGTAGTTTTATTGTATCTCAGATACTTGAAATAGCAAGAGAAAGAAAGATAGAAAATAGTCCTGTTGATTTAAATGTTTTAATGAAAAATTCTATTGATATTATTGAGACTTCTATTGATAGAAGAGTAAGTATAAAATATGAGAAATATTTTGATAAAGCTATTGTTCTTGGAAATCCAGTTAAAATTGAACAGGCTTTTATAAATATTTTAATGAATGCTGTGGATTCAATGACTTATATGAAAAAAGATGAAAAAATTGGTGGAAATATTTATGTAAATATAAAAAAGAGAAAAGATGGAAAAAGAGAAGATTATGTTATTTCTATAAAAGATGAGGGGGTTGGGATTCCTGAAAAGATAAGAGATAAAATATTTGATCCATTTTTTACCACAAAAACAGATGGAAAAGGAACAGGATTAGGTTTAGCTATTGTTTATAAGATTGTTCAAGAGCATGGAGGCTGGATTGATTTATATTCAAAGGAAGGGGAGGGGACTACTTTTTATTTATATTTTCCTGTTTATAATGAAAATCTTGGATCTTTTTCATTTGAAAAAAGTTCTGAAGAAAAATTAGTAAAAGGTACAGGAAAAATCTTAATTGTTGATGATGATGAAAATATAATTGAAACAACAGAGAAAGTCCTTTCATTATGTGGGTATGAAGTTATTTCTGCTAAAAATGGAAAAGAAGGATATGAAAAATATCTACATTATAAGGATAGTATTTCACTTTTAATAATTGATTTCATTATGCCAATTATATCTGGTATAGAACTTATAAAAATGATAAAAAATGATAATAAAGATGCAAAAATTATTTTTATGACAGGTTATCTAGAGGATGAAAAACTTGAAGAATTAAAAGATTTAAAATTAAAATATAGTGATTTAAAGTTTATAAATAAACCATTTAATTTTGTCCAATTATCAGAAATAATAAATAATATGATAACCCATAATTAGCTATAAGAGGTTAATTAATGAGAGATGAGCTTAGAACAAAAGTTTTGATAAAAAGGGGAAAACTTGCAGAAAAAATTTATGAAATTTATTATATTTTAATTGATGAAGATTTGAATATATTAAGTTATTCAGGTAATATAAATTATATTACCTATTCTCGTTCAACAGCAAAACCATTTCAACTTATTCCTTTACTAACAAATGATGGGCATAATTATTATAATTTTAATGAAAAAGAGATATCATTAATGTGTTCCTCGCATTTTGCAGAGGATTATCATATAGAAACCTTAAAACAAATAATAGAAAAAATAGGTATAAATGAAGATGACCTTTTATGTCCAAAGACATATTCAAGAAATAAAGTTATAAGAGAGGAGCAGATTAAAAGAGGTTACAAAGAGAGCAAACTATTTTCAGACTGTTCAGCAAAACATTGTCAGATGATAGCATATTCTTTAATTAAAGGTTATCCTTTTATAGATAAAAGTAAAATAGTCTATGATAATTTAAGAGGAAAAAATGATTATTATAATTATAGAATGCTGGATCATCCAGTTCAAAAAGATATTTTTGACATAATATCTTTTATCTATGAGACAGATAAAAAGGATATTTATATTGGTATTGATGGTTGTGGTGTTCCTGTTTTTTCATCATCAATAATTAATATGGCAAAAGCTTATTTAAAACTTATTTTATGTAAAAGTGGTGACCAAAAAATTGATAATGCTTTAAATATTATAAAAAGTTCGATGACAAAATATCCTCAAATGATTTCAGGTACGGATGGTCTTTGCTCTATTTTAACTTCTATTTTTAATGGAAATGGTATTTTTAAGGTTGGTGCTGATGGTGTTTATTGTGGTGGTTTTATAAAAGATAATAAAGCATATGCTATTTCATTAAAGGTTCTTGATGGAAATTATGAGGTTTCTGAGTTTGCCCTTGTAAATATTTTAAAAAATGAAGGATATTTAAACTTTATTGATAATATTAAAAATATCTCTAATAACTTAGAAAGTTATAATTATTCAAATAATATAAATTATTCAAATTACAATAATTTTTCAAAATTAAATTACTACTTATATAGGAAAAATTATAATGAACATGGTGAAATTGTAGGGGATTTTGAATTAAAATATTTATAATAATCTTTAATTATAATTAGATTAAATAATTAATTAAAATAAATTTGTATAATTAAAAATTAAAATTTAATAAAAAATGAAAATTTGAAAAAAGGTTAGATATAGATGTTATCTATTGCTCTTGTTTCAACTTCTTATGAAGATATTTTTATAAATTATTTAAAAGATAACAAATTTGAGTTTAAAGTTTTTTTAAAAAGTGATGGTATTATTTTGTTTGAGTTTTTTAATATTTCTTCAGATAATTTTATTTTAAAAAATTTTGTTTTTCCTTATATCCTTTTTATAGATTGCAAATCTTTATCTCTTTCAAATTTTAAGGGAATAAATATAAATAATCAAAGTATTTTGAATGGTAAAAATTTTTTAATAGAGTGGATTGGCAAAGATTTTTTGAATTATATAAAGGATAAAATTGTAGATAAAAAAATATTTTTTAATATTTTAAGAGTTTTATATTTTAATAATAAATTTGATGATATTTCAAAAAATGAAAAGAAAGAAGAAAAAAAAATAAGTGAAGAAAAAGAATCAAAAGATAAAAATAATTTTAGTGAAAAAAGATTTAAAATTATAAGAGCAAAAAAAGAGGAAGAGATTCTATTAAAAAATTTAAAGAAAAAAGTTTCAAGAGTAACAAAATTTTTCGTAGATGATTTTTCATTACTAGAGTATGATAGCTTTGAGAATTATTTAAATTTAAGGATTGGATTTGTTGCCCTTATTTACAAAGATAAAATATACTATTCATTTAAGATGTTCTATTTTGGTCAGAAAAGAATGAAATTTGATAAAAATAGTCCTTCGAGATCTTTTTTAAAAATAGAAGAAGCATTTAAATTATTTTGTTTAGAGCCAAAAGAGTTTGATATTGTTTTTGATTTAGGTGCAAGTCCTGGTGGTTGGAGTTATGCTTCGGTTAAAAGAGGTGCGATTGTTTATTCTATTGATAATGGTAATCTAAAAGGTTCATATCTAAAAGAAAAGATTAAGATGAAAAATATTTTTCACATAAAAAAAGATGCTTTTAAGTTCAATCCTCAAGTTGATCTGTCAATAAAAGAAAATATTTTAAGAAAAAATTTTGAAAATAAAAGTAGTTGGTTTTTATGTGATATAGTTGAAAAACCAGAAAAAATTGTTAAATTAGCTTTCAAGTGGGTTCAAAATAAATGGGCATATTTTTTTATAATAAATTTTAAGATAGGATTTACAAGTTTTAATCAATTTTTTAATGAAATTAGAAAAGTAGAATTTTTAAAGTATTTTGAGAGTTACAGATTTGTTCATCTTTTTTCAGATAGAGAAGAGATAACATTTATTGGTTATTTAAAGAATTAGAATATTTAAAAATTAAAATTAAAAAGATAAAAATAAAAATAATAATAATAAAAATAATAATAACAATACAATTAATAATAAAAATAATAGTAAAATTAAAATTAAAATTATAAATATATAATAGGTAAAATAATGAAATCATATTATCTTTTTGCTGTAAGACATGGTGAAACTGAGTGGAATAGTGAATTTAGGATTCAAGGTTTTAAGGATAGTTCACTAACAAAAAATGGTAAAAAACAGGCAGAAATATTAGGAAAATATATTAGAGATAAGTATTTTATTGGTTCAAATATTTTATCGAAAATAATTTTTAGAAAATTTGATTTAAAAAAATTAAATTTTTTAAAAAATAATTTTATGGATAATTTTTTTATAAAAAATAAAATGGTTTTAAATTATGCATTTTGCTCTGATTTAAAAAGAGCACTTGATACTGCAAAAATATTATTGAAATATTTAAATTTTGACATAGAAAAATTAACCATAAAAAAGGAACTTAGAGAAAAAAATTTTGGAATTTTTGAAGGTTTAACATTAAAAGAAATAAAAGAAAAATATCCACAATATTATGATAATTTTTATGAAAATATCCATTCTTATAGTTGGCAGATACCAGAAGGTGAAAGTAACGAACAATTTATAAAAAGGATCTCTGATTTTGTTTTTTCCCTGTTTTCTGAAATTGAAGATAATTCAAATGTTCTTTTTATTACACATGGTGGAGTTTGTGAAACTTTGTTAAAAATATCTTCAAATATGAGAGATATCAAAAAAAGATTTTATTCATTAAATAACTGTAGCTTGAATATTTTTAAGGTAACAGAAGAAGAGATAAAACTTATAACATGGGGAGAACTTCCTTATAGTTTTAAATATATTGTTGATTTGAAATAAAATAAATTGTTTAATAAATATATTTTTTAAATTTTATATTATAAAAATAAACCGATTTTATTATAAAGAAATGAAATATTTTTTAAAATAAAGTAGTATATAATTGGAGAGAAAAGATGAATGGTACCATAAGAGTAGTTGGTGGGAGAAAGCTAGTTGGAGAGGTGACCCCCATCATAAATAAGAATTCTTTGATGGGGGCACTGCCAATAGCAATGCTCGATTGCGGAGGAATAAAATTTAAGGATCTACCAGAAACCTCAGATGTAGAAAATTTTATTCAGATATATAATAGATTAGGAGCAAAAGTTGAGAGACTTGATAATAATTATACTTTGATAGATTCTAAAAATGTTAATACTATAAATATAGATAATATACTTGGGAAAAAGTTTAGAGGGGCTTTTACATTTGCAGGGCCACTTCTTGCAAGATTTGGCAGAGCAACCTTGCCTGTTCCTGGGGGGTGCAAACTAGGGATAAGATCTATTGCAACACATGTAAATGGATTTAATGATTTAGGGGTTAAGTATAGTTACGAGGATGGAGTAATAAATCTTGAGTATAAACCAAAAGGAGTTTTAAAAAAATCGATATGGTTAATGGAAGCATCTGTTACAGCAACTATTAATATTGCAATTTTTGTTTCAGCAATTGAATCTGAGGTTGAAATAATAGATGCTGCTTGTGAACCACATGTTGTTGATGTTTTAAATACACTTGTTAAAATGGGAGCTAAAATTGAAGGAATTGGAACAAATAGACTTTTTATAAAAGGAACCACAAGCTTAAAAAGTGCTGAATTTATTGCGTCCCCTGATTTTGTTGATATTGGGGGAATTATGGTCGCAGCTGCTATAACTGGTGGAAGAATAAGAATAAAAGGTGCAAATATACCATATATTGTTGATGGGATTATAAAATGGATGGAACTTTTTGGAGTTGATATTGAGAGAAATGGTGAAGATCTTTTTGTTAAAGGAGATAAAAAACTTGTTATAAAAAAGGATAAATTTCCACAAGCTGGAAGAGATCTTCCAAAATTTACTGTAAGACCATGGCCTGGTTTTCCTGTAGATCTTTTACCTGTTATGGTTACACTTGCAACAAAAGCTGAGGGGTCAATGCTTTTTCAAAATTGGATGTATGAATCTGGTTTTGATTTTGTAAGAGAATTAAACTATATGGGTGCTGAAATATTTATGGCTGATCCACAAAAAATTATTGTTATGGAACCTATTATTCATTATATTGGTGGTGAAGTTGCTGCACCTGGTATAATACAGGGAACAAAAGCAATATTTCTTGCTGCTTTAGCTGATCCTGTAGAAACTATTATTCATGGGGTTGATATTTTAAGAAGAAGATATCCAAAAATAGTTGAAATATATAGGAACTTAGGAGCTTGCATTGAAAAAATTGAGAAAAAATAAAAGGATAATCTAAAAAAATAAATAAATAAAAATTTAAAAAAATAGAAAATTTATTAAATATTAGAAAAATAATATTTTAAGAAAGAACTTTTAAATATTTATAAGTGTTTCAATCTTAAATGATAAAGGTTTTATCTCTTTTAAACTTAAACCAAATTTTTGAATATAAAAAAAATTGTATCCTATTTCTCCAATAATATAAAAATTATTAATAATCCGGTAGATAACTCCACCTTTAAGATAAAAATAATAATAAAAAATATTATCTATTTGGCTTACATTATTTACTATATGACTATAAAAATTTATAACTGATCCTAAATAGATTTTATACCCAACATTAAAATAAGTTGGAATAAGTTTCAAAGATAGTGATATATCATAAGATTTTAAAAAATCATAATTAATTTCATCATTAAATAAATATTTTTCATAGTAAGAGTAATTTATTGAAATCTCATTTTGATAAAAATAAATTCCTGTTTCAAATTTTAAACTATATTTTTGTTCAACATTTAAAAATGAAAGATTTTCATAATAAGTGAAAAGTTTCATAGGATAAAAGGAGTGTAATATAAAAAAACTAGCAAAAAAATAAGGATAAAAATCGAGTTTTATATTAAAGATTAAAGAATTTATATAAGTTTTAAAATTAAAAGTCTCAAAATTTAATTTTCCTGAGATTAATAGAAATTTGTTTATGTATAAACCTCTTAATGTTAAATCATAAGAATAAAAATCAAAAGAGTTTTGAAAAAAATTTAAACCAATATAAAAAATTCCTGTTTCTATATTTGTTGATGATTTGTTCAATTTTTCAGAAAGATAATTGAAAAAATATGAAAAATTTAAAAGAATTGAAGCAAAATAATAATAATATTTATTTTCATAGATTTGTGAAGAAGTTGTCTTACTGATATCAAAAAAACTAAAATCATAAAAAAAACCGCCTCTTATCTGAATAGGAGAATCTATAAGTATAAAGTAATCTTCTTCATATCCGTATAATGGTATATAACTTATTGAAAGTATAAAAAATAAAAAAAATAATAAAAAAAAATAATTTTTTAAGAAAAAATTAAATTTATTAGAAAGTGGAATTTTTTTTAAAAATAAATAGTTCATAAAAATTTCCTAAAAAGTTTTTTAATAAAATTTTTAAATAAATAATAACCCATTTTTTTTAAGTTTCAAAAAATTTTTTGTATTTGAAAATGATGAAAATGGTATTTTTAATTTTTCTTCAAAAAGATTTATAAATTCTGAGATTTTAATATTATTTTCTATATTTTCTATCCTATTTTTGTTTAAAATTTCCTTAAAAAAATTGCAGAAAGAATTTGAAAACTTTATTCTTTTCTTTTCTCCTTCATAAAACCAAATAAGTTCCCCATTGTAATTATCTATATTTAAGACATCAACTTCACTTCCAACAAAACATAACTTTTTATCTAATATTATTTTATTTAATTCGATTTCATAAGTTATATTGTTTATAATATTTGAAACATAGTTTTCATCAATATCAGTATCAACAATATTGAAATCAAACCAGCTTTTAATAGGATTTTCAAGTCCTATATAATTGTTAAAGTTAAAGGCAATTTTTTGAATAGGATCATCAAATTTATCATAAAATTGAGAATTTTTAAAATAGAGATCATTAAATGCAAAATCAAAATCAGAATTAAAACTATTTGAACTCATTAAGAAACTATTATCTTTAAGAGATGAATTTTTTATAAAATTATCAAGTTGATCAGAAATAAAGCCAGAATGAAAAGTTAAGGTAAATCTGTGGAAAAAAACGGAATCAATTATACCTTCTATAAACATCTGTCTTATTATTTCAATTGAGTTAATAATATCAGCTTCACTTTCAAAAAAGAACCCATAAATTAGATAAAGATGAACAAGAACGCCATTTGATTTTAATAAATAGCAGGTTTTTATTATATTTTCAACATCTATACCTTTATTTATTTTTTTTAAGGTGTTATCTATAAGCGATTCAACTCCAACAGTAACAGCAATAAGTCCAGTTTTTGAAAGAAAATTTATAATATCGTATGTTAAATTTTTTTCTATTCTAAAGTTTCCCCAAAAATTAAAAGGAAAATTATTTTTTGCATTTAATGATGCAAATTTTATGAGGTTATTTAAAGGCATTGACTCATCAACAAAATGTATTCCTGAAATGCCTTTATCCTTATATTTTAATAAATTTTCAAATAAGATCTCAGGTTTTACAGGACTATATGATTTTATGTAGTCAAGATTTATATCACAAAATTTACATTTTGACCAATAACAGCCCCAAGCAAGATAAGCTTTTAACCATTTTGATGATGACCATAGAGATAACATTGGATTTGAGGTTTCTTTAAGTCTAACATAATGATTGAAATCAATTTCAGAATAATCTGGAGTAATTCCAAAAATAGTGTTGTTTTCATATTTTGATATTTCATCTAAGGAGGTTGTATTTATAAATTCAGTTTCTTTATTTGTTTGGAAATCAAAATTATTAAAATTGTCGATTTTTATTATATCAGAATCATTCCTAATTGTTTCAAAATGTTTACTTAAGATATTTATAAATTGATATTTTATTATATCCTCTTTTTCGAAATTTATAAAATTTATTTTATTTCCATCAAAAAGAACTGTTTTATATAATTTATCATAAGAGAGAGTCTCATCTTTATCAAGTATGGAGTTTATAATTTCTTTTAATGAAGAAAAACCTTTATCATATATAATGTAATCAATAAAATTAAAAATTTCTTTATTTTTTATAAATCTTAATTCTGATGAAACATAGCCACCACCTAAAGCAACAAGTGTATTTAAATTTGACATTTTTTTTACAAAATTAGCGATATAAAATGATGGAATTATATTTGAAGGAAACGGACATGTTATCAAAAAAAGAACTTTTTTATATTTTGAAAGTTTTTCAAAATTAAACTCATTTTGAAGGATCTCTTTTAAGAAAATATTTAATATGTTTGCTTCTCTAATTTCTTTTTTGATTTTTTCAAAAAAACTATACTCCTGCTTCAGATGAAAACCATAATTTGAAAGATTGAAATTGCTATCAAAAAAGAGATTTATAAAATCTGAAATCTCATCTATTATTAATGAAAATATTGTAAAAACAGTATTGTAATCACATGAGATAGAATTAAGTTCTAAAAATGATCTTATTCTTTCACCATAAGGAGCAATTTTTACAATTTGAAAAGCTTTAGAAAGATTATATGAAAAATTTTCTTTTTCACCTTTTAAAAAACTAATTATAAAATCAATGTTTTCTATATAAAAATCTCTATTTAAATAATAAAAAAGAAAAAGTTCTTTTTTTTCATCTTCTGTAAAGTCTCTTTTTAAATCAAATCTTTCTTTTGTTAATGAAAAAATTATTTTTAATCCATTTTTTGAAAATATTTTATTGAAGAGCATTATGTTTAAGTCATAAAAATATAAAGAAAATGGTAGTTTATTATTCAATGAAAACTCTTTTTTGATAAACTCTTTAAGATATAAACAGGAAGGATATGGTGAATTGACCTGCATAAAAGGAGGGTTTATTAAAAATATTGAATAATTCATCTAAGGTAACCTCTTTTCATAAATATTATTTGAAAATAATTTTATTTCAATTTTTTATAATTTTATTTGATATTATTTACACTATTTTAAACTTTTGATAAAAAAAAAGAGCAGTAAAAACTGCTCTTTTAAAAATAAAAAATTAATTAGAAAATAAAATAATTTATAAAATTATTTTTTAACTAAATATTGAATTCCATACGAAACAGTAGCTGATATATAATCTGACCCTGCTTTTACATAAAAATATAATTTTGTTTTATCATCTGAAAGTTGTATTCTAACATCATACTCATCTGTAGAAGATACCCATGAACCATTTACAAATTTTTCATATGCTCTAAATTTAGATTCATAATAATTTCCATTTCTTTCAAGATCATGATAGCCTTTCTCTCCAGAATATAATGCGCCATTTTTATAGATTTCAATAACATAATTATCAAGTCTGATTTTAAAATTAAACCTATAATTATTTCCACTATATGAACCTATTCCTTCCCATTCTCCTATATATGGATAGAAAAGATTACAGGAAGAAAAAAATAGTGCAAATATAAAAAGAAGCACAAAAATAAAAGATATTTTTAAAAGATTTGAATTTTTCATAAAAATATTACCCCCTTTTTTATTTTTTAATTTTAATTATTTTTATGTTTTATTTTTATAAAAATAAAACTTAAAACATTTTTTACAATAATTATAATAGTACAAAATTTTTTAAAAACAACTTAAATATTAATTTATTTTAAATTTATCAACCTCTTTTTCAATATTATCAATATTTTTCTTGTTTTCCTCAGAAACTTTTTCTATGTGTAATATTGCTTTGTTTATCTCATTTATTCCTGTACTCATTTCTGAAATTGAAGCATTAACCTCTTCTGTAATCTTATTTAAACTTTCAATATGTTTTTTAATAGAATTGTTAAGTTCAACAAGATTTGCGGATAAATTTTTAGTTTCAGTTGTTGCATTACTTAGTTGTTTTATTGCTTGTAATATTTGATCTGAACCACTTGATTGCTCTTTCATAGCATTTTTAATAATTTCTTCCTGTTCTCCAACAACTTTTGTGAGCTCAAAAGTTCTATCAAACAATTTTGATGTTGTAATAGAATTTTCAAAAACTTTGTCTATTGAAGCTTTAATATTGTTGAGTTTTTGACTTATATCCTTCCCTTGAATTGCAGAAGATTCTGCAAGTTTTCTTATCTCATCTGCGACAACTGCAAAACCTCTTCCTGAATCTCCTGCATGAGCTGCTTCAATTGCTGCATTCATTGCAAGAAGATTTATCTGATCTGCAATTTTCTGAATAGAATCTGAAGCTTCAAAAAGACCTTCTGAACTCTTTTTGATATCTTCTATTACTTTGATTAAATTTTGAAGTGAAGTTTTTCCATCATCTGAAGCTTTTCTAAGTTCTTTAAAAGAAGTTGAGTTTTGCTCAAGGATTGCAGTTGTTGATTGAATATTTCTAACCATTTCCTCAATTGAAGAAGAGGATTCTATTAAGGCTGAAGACTGGTTTTCAATAAGTTCATTTATTTTCTCAACATTTTCAACCATTGTTATAAGAGATTTAGCTGCTTCATTAAAGTATTCTTTTTGATTATCTGAAAGGGATTTTATACTATTCATATTTGAAGTTATCTCATTTGTTGATGTTGATGTTTCCTGTGTATTTGCAGAAAGAGTATTACCAATATTTTTTAGATTAAAAACAGCTTCCTTTACAACAGAAATTATTTTGTTTAATTTTTCTATAAAAAGATTGAAATTATTTGAAAGAATTCCAATTTCATCATTTGTTTTTATATCTATTCTCTTTGTAAGATCTCCTTCTCCTTGTGATAAAATAACAAAGAAATCATTTATTTTTTTGATATTTTTTGTTAAGATATTACTAAATATAACAGAAGAAAAAATTGTTAATAATAAAGCAAAAACAATTATAATAATTGTATTTCTTAGGATAAAAATAACAGGCTCATTTAGTTCTTTTTCTTCAATTGCTATACCAACAGCCCAACCTTTTGTATATTTGATCTTTTTAAAAAAAAGTAATTCTTTTACCCCGTCTCCTCTTACAATTTTTGAAGTTCCACTTTCATTTTTCTGAATATTTTCAAAAAATTCTTTCATTCCTTTAAAATTATCTTTTTCAAGATCTAAAACATTTTTTTGCATTATAAAATCTTTACTTAGATGAGCTATAATCATACCAGATGAAGCAATTGCCCAACCATAACCTGTCTTTCCAAATTTTATATTGTTAACAATCTTACTAAAATTATCAAGAGTAACTGTTGCTCCTAAAAGTCCTATAGTTTTTCCGTTAAAATCAGTTATTTTATGAGCAACAACAAAAATCTGTCTTCCTGTTGATTTTGAAACAATAGGATCACTTACAAAAAAATCTTTTCCTTTATTTATTATTTCATTAAAATATTCACGATCAGAAACATTTCCTCTTTGTTTTAAGGTAGTATAAAATGAACCATCCAAAGTAGCTGTAAAATATATTTCAAAGTTTGGATTTAACTTGTCAGAAAGATAATCTAAATAATCATCCCAAACTTTTTTATCACCGCTTTTAAATTCTTTTACCTGAGATACTGCTTTTACCTCATTTATAAAACCTTCTATAAGTTTTTCAACTTCTTCACTTCCTTTTATACCAATGTTTGCTGTAAGATTATTTATATATGGTAAAATTGAATTATTTAAAAAATTAATAAAAAAGAAAGATAAAGTTCCTAAAACGAAAATGGCTAAAATAACAAATATAGTAATAATTTTGCTTTTAATAGATGAAAACATAAAAACTCCTTTCTTAAAGATTAATTAATAATTTTATTAAGTATACCTAAATATAATATGAATTCTGATAAATTCAATATAAGAAGAAAATAATTTTAAAAAAAAAAAATTATTATTTATAATTTTATTTTATAAAATGATTAGGAAAGGCTGATATAAAATTAATTAATATATTAGGTTGATATAGTTAACTAATAATTTTAAGAAAAATTTCAAAATAATTTTAAAAAATTATTTTATTAACAAATTTTTTTATTAATTTTAGTTTGACTTTTTATAATAAATTTATAATATAAAAAAAAGTTATAAAAAGTAATTTTATAAATACAAAATATTAAAACAAAATAAAAAAATAATTAAAAAAATTAAGTAAAAATAATAATCAATAAAAAAATAATTTAAAAATAAATACCAATTATTAATAAAAAAAATTCAGGAGAAAAAGATGGAAAAAAATATTTTAGGATTAACACTTAAAGAAAGTGATCCAGAACTTTATGATGTTATAATGAAAGAGCTTACAAGAGAAGAAGAAAAACTTGAACTTATTGCTTCTGAAAATGCTGTCTCTAAAGCTGTTTTAGAAGCTCAAGGCTCTGTTTTAACAAATAAATATGCAGAAGGTTACCCTGGAAGAAGATATTATGGTGGCTGTGAATGGGTTGATGAAGCAGAAAAACTTGCAAGAAATAGAGCAAAAAAACTTTTTAACTGTCAATATGCAAATGTTCAACCACATTCAGGAAGTCAAGCAAATATGGGAGTTTATTTTTCTCTTTTGCAACCAGGTGATAAGATATTTGGACTTGATCTTTCTCATGGAGGTCATCTAACACATGGTTCTCCTGTAAACTTTTCAGGAATATTTTATAAAGTTATTCCTTATGGTGTTAAAAGAGATACTGAAACAATAGATTATGATGCTCTTGAGAAAATGGCACTTGAAGAAAAACCAAAACTTATAATGGCTGGTGCATCTGCATATCCAAGAATAATTGATTTTAAAAGATTAAGAGAAATTGCAGATAAAGTAAACGCTTATCTTGTTGTTGATATGGCACATATTGCAGGACTTGTTGCTGCTGAACTTCATCCAAATCCATGTGATTATGCTCATGTTGTTACAACAACAACACATAAAACTTTAAGAGGTCCAAGAGGTGGAATGATTCTTACAAATGATGAAGAACTTTATAAAAAAATAAATAAAACTATTTTCCCAGGAATTCAAGGTGGTCCACTTATGCATGTTATTGCAGCAAAAGCAGCAGCTTTTAATGAGGCATTAAAACCAGAATTTAGAGAATATCAAAAGAAAATCGTTGAAAATGCAAAAGCTCTTGCAAATGCTTTAATAGATGAGGGATTTAGACTTGTTTCAGGTGGAACTGATAATCATTTAATGCTTGTTGATGTTACAAAAAAAGGTTTAACAGGTAAAGAAGCAGAAGTTTTACTTGATGAATCAAATATTACATGCAACAAAAATACAATACCTTTTGATCAAAACCCACCAAATATCGCATCAGGTATAAGACTTGGAACACCTCAACTTACAACAAGAGGAATGGGAATAGATGAGATGAAAGAAATTGCTAAAATAATAAACCTTGTTTTGACAAAAAAAGATGAAGATGCAAAAAATGAAGCAAAAGAGAGAGTTAAAAAATTAACAGAAAAGTTTCCACTTTATAAAGGTATACTTTTTTAAAAAAAATTATTAAAAACTTTTTTTTAAATAAAAAAACTAAAATTTATAAAAGAACTAAGAGATAAAAAAAAACTAAAATAGTTAAAAATAATAAAAAATTAGGAGGAAAAATGTTAAAAAAAACACCACTTTATGATACATATAAAAACTATCCAGGAGTAAAACTTATAGATTTTGGTGGATGGGAGTTGCCTGTTCAGTTTGAAGCAGGAATAATAGAAGAACATCTTGCTGTTAGAAAAAATGCAGGTCTTTTTGATGTTTCTCATATGGGTGAAATTTCTGTAGAAGGTGAAAAAGCAGAAGATTTTGTTCACTGGCTCGTTACAAATGATGTAAAAGGTATGCATGATAATCAGGTTATATATACTCTTATGTGTTATCCTCATGGTGGAGTTGTTGATGATCTTCTTGTTTATAAATATAACAATAAAAAATATCTTCTTGTTGTAAATGCTTCAAATGTTGAAAAAGATTTTAAATGGATAACAGAGGAAAATGAGTTTATAATAAAATTGAAAAATGAAAAAAAAGATTTTGAAAAATATTTGAAAATTGAAAATATTTCAGATAAAGTTGCACAGCTTGCTTTTCAAGGACCAAATGCAGAAAAATACTTTCAACAACTTGTTGATACTGATCTTTCAAAAATAACTTTTTTTACATTTAAGGATAATGTTGATATAAAAGGTAAAAAAGCTCTTGTTTCAAGAACTGGATATACTGGAGAAGATGGGGTTGAAATCTATTTGAAACCTGAAGATGCTCCTTATATATGGACTCTTATCCTTGATACTTTTAAAAAAGATGGTGTTTTACCGTGTGGTCTTGGAGCAAGAGATACACTAAGATTTGAAGCAAAACTCCCTCTTTATGGCCATGAAATTTCAGAATCAATCACACCTCTTGAAGCTGGATTGAAATTTTTTGTGAAACTTGAAAAAGAAGATTTTTGTGGAAAAGAAGCACTTGTTGAACAGGAAAAAAATGGTATTCCAAGGACCTTAAGAGGTGTTGAAATGGTTGATAAAGGTGTTCCAAGACAGGGATACAAAGTTTATAAAGATGGAAATGAGATTGGTTTTGTTACAACAGGAGCAAAATCTATAATGCTTGATAAATTTGTTGCTCTTGTTATCGTAAAAAAAGGTTCATTAAAACAAGAAGATACATGTGAAATTGAGATAGCAGGAAAAATGAAACTTGCAAAAACATGCAAAACTCCATTTTATAAAAATACACCAAAAAAAGAATAGATATAAAATATTAGAAAAAAATAAATATTAGAAAAAGTAAATTTAATAAATAAAAAAAATAAAATTAAAAATGTTGAAATAAAAATAAAATAAGTTTTTATATTAGTTAAGAAAAATGGAGGGAATTATGCATTTTGACAAAAATGTAAAATATTCAAAAACTCATGAATGGGTAAGAGTTTCAGGGAATATTGCCTATGTTGGTATATCTGATTTTGCTCAACAGGAACTTGGAGATATAGTTTATGTTGAATTACCAGAAGTTGGAAAAGAGCTTTCAGCAGGTGATGAAGCTTGTACAGTTGAGTCAGTTAAGGCAGCATCTCCTATTAATTCTCCTGTATCAGGTAAAGTTATTGAGGTTAATAGTGAACTTGAAGATAAGCCGGAACTTTTAAATCAAAAACCATATGAAGCCTTCATTTTTGCTGTTGAAATGAAAAACTCGTCAGAAATTAATTCTTTAATGGATGTTGATTCTTATCAAAAATTTTGCGAAGAAGAAAAAAAACATCATTAAAAAATAGTTTATAATACCGGGAGAGCTTTTCTCCCGGTATAAAATTATTTTATAAAATTGTTTGATTTAGTTTTTATTTAATAGTAAAAATTATTAAAAAAAATAATTTATTTAGTTTAATATAAAAATTAAATATGAGGTATTAAAATGATAAAATATATACCTGATTCAAAAGAAAATATAGAAAAAATGCTTAAAGAGATTGGTGTTAAAAGCATAGATGATCTTTTTGAAGATATACCTGCATCTGTTAGATTAAATGGTGAAATTGGAATTGGAAAAGGTGTTTCAGAATGGGAAGCTTATAAAAAACTTAAAGATTTATCAAATAAAAATAATATAGATTATATAAATTTTCTTGGATTTGGTTCTTATGACCACATAATTCCATCTGTTGTTCATTCAATAATTGGAAGATCTGAGTTTTATACTTCTTATACCCCATATCAGGCTGAAATCTCCCAGGGAATTTTACAGGCTATATTTGAATATCAAACTGTTATATGTCAAATAACAGGTATGGATGCATCAAATGCATCTCTTTATGATGGTGCAACAGCAACTTATGAAGCTGTTGTTATGGGGTTGCAAAACAATAAAAATGGTGATGAAATTTTATTTTCATCAACAATACATCCTTTTACAAAAGAGGTATTAAATACAACTGTTTCAGATTTAGGTTTAAAGCTTATTGAAATTGAAGAGGAAGATGGTCAAACATCATTGAAAGATTTAAAAGAAAAATTAACAGAAAAAACAGCAGCAGTTATTATTCAAACACCAAATATATATGGTATAATAGAAGATTTAACAGGTTTTGCAGACGAGATTCATAAAACAAAAGCACTTTTTGTTATTTCATCAAATCCTCTTTCTCTTGCTCATTTAAAATCTCAAAGAGAATGGGGGGCAGATATTGCAATCGGTGATCTTCAACCTGCAGGTATTCCTCAATATTTTGGAGGACCTTCTGCTGGTTATATAGCAACAAAAATGGAACATGTTAGAAAGCTTCCTGGAAGAATTGTTGGTCAAACTGTTGATAGAGATGGTAAAAGAGCTTTTGTTTTAACATTACAAGCAAGAGAACAGCATATAAAAAGAGAAAAAGCAACTTCAAACATATGTTCAAATCAAGCACTTGCAGCTCTTTCATCACTTGTATATTTTGTTTCTATTGGAAAAGAGGGATATAAAGAGGTTTCAAGACAAAATTTTGCAAAATCACACTATCTTTTTGATAGACTTACAGATGAATTAAATTTAAAACCATATAGTAAAAGACCATTTTTTAATGAATTTGCAATTGATTTTGGTTCTTATGAAAAAGCAAAAGAATTTTTAAATTATATGGAAGAAAATAAAATAATGGCTGGAATTATGCTCTCTGATATTTTAAATCTTACTCCATTTTCAAAAAAACTTGAAGAACAAAAGAAAAAAGAGGGAATAAAAGATAATTCTGGTGTAATTGTAGTTGCATGTACAGAAAAAAGAACAAAAGATGAAATTGATCTTTATATTGATAAAACAAAAAATTTTATAAAAAAATAAAAAAACAAAATAAATAAAAAAAAACAAAATAAATAAAAATAAACAAAATAAACAAAAATAAACAAAATAAATAAAAATTAAAAATAATTAAAAAAAATTAAATAAAAAGATAGAAATAAAAATTTAAGAATTTTAAAAATTAAAAAAGGAGAAAGATATGGATTTCCCATTGATTTTTGAAATAAGCAGGGAAGGGGTTTCTTCTTATGAATTTCCTGAAAATGATATATTAAATGACGAAAAAATAAAAAATAAAAAAGATAAAATAGAAAAATATGATATAGAAAAAGCATTATCCTCTACATATTTAAGAACAGAAGTTGCACACCTTCCTCAGGTTGCTGAAGTTGACCTTGTAAGACACTTTATAAATCTTTCAAGAAGAAATTTTGGTGTTGATGTTGGTTTTTATCCTCTTGGTTCATGCACTATGAAATACAATCCAAAGATAAATGAAGAGGTTGCTTTTTTTGAAGGTTTTAAAAATCTGCATCCTCTTGCAGGTGATAAAAACTCGCAGGGCATTTTGCAACTTGGTTATGAGCTTCTTACATATCTTTCAGAAATAACAGGTATGAAATGGGGAACCTTATCTCCTTTTGCTGGTGCTCATGGTGAATATACAGGAATGAAGCTTTTTAAAGCATATTTTAATAAAAGAGGTGAAAAAAATAGAAAAAAAATTCTTATTCCAGATTCAGCTCATGGAACAAATCCAGCATCAGCACATATTGCAGGTTTTGATGTTGTTGAGATAAAATCAAATCAATATGGACTTGTTGATGTTGAGGAGGTTAAAAAACATTGTGATGAAACATTAGCGGGTATAATGCTTACAAATCCAAATACTTTAGGACTTTTTGAAAAAGATATAGTTGAAATTGCTAAACTTGTTCATGAAGCTGGTGGGCTTTTATATTATGATGGTGCAAATTTCAATGCAATAATGGGAAGAGTAAAACCAGGTGTTATGGGATTTGACTGTGTTCATTTGAATCTTCATAAAACATTTTCAACACCTCATGGAGGTGGAGGTCCTGGCTCTGGTCCAATACTTGTAAATGAAAGACTTTTGCCATTTTTACCAATGCCTGATATAAAATTTGATGGAAAAAAATATTTTCTTGATTATTCAAATAAAGATTCAATCGGAAAAGTATCAGGTTTTTATGGAAATATAGCTGTTATTGTTCGAGCATATACATATATTATAATAAATGGTGATGAAGGTTTGAAGGCTGTTTCTGAAAAAGCAGTACTTAATGCAAACTATTTAAAAGAAAAACTTAAAAATGATTATTATCTTCCTTATGATGCTATATGTAAACATGAGTTTGTTCTTTCATCAAAAAAGATAAAAGAAGAAAAAGGTGTTTCAACTTTAGATATAGCAAAGAGACTTCTTGACTATGGAATTCATCCACCAACAATATATTTTCCACTTATTGTTCCCGAAGCTCTTATGATAGAACCAACAGAAACAGAGTCAAAAGAAACACTTGATAATTTTATAGATGTTATGAAAAAGATAAAAGAAGAGATAGAAAAAGATCCAGAAATACTTAAAAATGCACCAACAAAAACACCTGTTAGAAGAGTTGATGAGGTAAAAGCAGCAAAAGATTTAAACCTAAGGTGGAAATAAAATAAAAATATTTTAATAGAAAAGAATTTAATTTAGTTTTTCTATCATGTTTATAATTCTTTTTGACATATTTCTTAAAATAGTATCAACCCAACGAGGATGAAGTTTAAAAAGTTCTATAAAATCTTCTTTTGGAAATATAAGGCATTTTGTTGGTGTATCCATTGCTATGACTGTTGCGGATCGAAGCTCTATATCAAAAAGTGACATTTCGCCAAATATTTCACCTTTTCTTATAATATTTAAAACTTTATATTTATCACCAATTTTTTTGCAAACCCAACATCTTCCTTCAAGAAGGTAGAAAACACTATTTGATTTTTCTCCTTCATTTATAATAATATCTTTTTCATTAAAAGATTTTCCATATTTTTTAAGTATCTCATCAGTTAAAGCTTCCTCTCCTTCAAATCCAAATTTGATAATATCTGAATCAAAATCATACATAGTAAACCTCTTTTAATATAAACAAAATTGGTTTAACTATATAAACTTTATGTTTTCCTTTTCAATATAAATTGAGTTTAAAATCTTTGTAAAACTTGATAGTGACTTTATAGCATAGATTGAAAGTTCCCATACCATTGATACAGTTAAAATAAAAGAGTTTTTATCCCATACATATAAAATTGAATCTGAAATAACTGTTGCTGATGTAACTCTTAAAGTATCAGCGTAAACCTCAGGTATTCCAAATATATCACCTTCTTTTAAGAAAAACTCATATTTTTTTCCACTTGCATATGAAAACTCTATTTTTACAATACCTGAATTTATAAAAAATATAGAATTTTCATTTATAGGATCATATTTTTTAAAAAGAGTTGTTCCCTCTTTTGAAAAAAATTCTTTTCCATTAATAAAAAAGTTATAATCTTTCATACAAATAAATAAATATCACAAAAAATTAATTTTTCAAATTATCTTTTTAAATAAAATAGAAAATATAAAAAAAAAAGAAAAAAAAATTTTAAAAACACTTGACAAATTATTAAAATATATTAAAAATTATTTTGAAAGAGGGAAATCCCTCATAAATTAAAGAAAAATAAAAAAAATATTTTAGGAGGATTTTTTATGAAGAGATTTTTAGGTATTTTAGCTGTACTTTTCCTTGTTTTCTCATCAGTTGTTTTTGCACAACAACAGTCAACAAAAACACTTGATGATATCGATGCAAGGATAGCAGCTTTAGGAACATTTTCATGGTCTGCATATGGTATGTATTATTGGGAAGTATACCCAAAATTTCAAGCAACAGGTGTAGGTACAGATGGTAATCCTACTTATGGTACACTTTGGTATATCGGAAATGCTTATAAACTTATTGGTTATGCAACATTAACTATTAAATGGAGTGGAGTAACTTCAACAAATACTATTTATTATGATGATAAGGATAATCCTTCATTATCTTTATACACAGGAAATAATGCTTTTTTCATTATGGTAAATAAATTAACTTTCACAAAAGATAATATCTCATTATGGGGAGAATTAATTACTGATTTTACAAATGCTACTATGAGCATTGCTAACAAGTATAAAATCTTTGATATGGGTTTTAATATTTCAAAAATTTTTGATATATTCTCTTTAAGAGTAGGTGGTTTTGGAAGAATTTCTTTAAGAGAAATTTCTCCATTATATCCAAATAGAGTCGTATCAACATTTACTTCAAATTTTAGAGATAGAGGTATATCAGGTAACTTTAATACTGGATCTCCTACATATGTTAGACTTGCAACAACTGCAAATCTTCTTAATGGTAATTTGATGATCTATGTTTGGAATAATATTTATACAACAGATGCAGATATTGTTAATTATTTAGGTAATGCACAGAATACAACAATTGGTTTAAAATACACTATTGCTGATTTAGGTGTTTTAAGATTTGTTATTCAACAAGGTTTAGTATTTGATTTAAAAGGTCAACCAAAAGGTCCTAATGCTTTTTATACAGGTTCTCCAGCAGGTATTTATAATTTAAAAACAACTCCAATCAACAGATATTTTGTTGAATTTAGATTAAATGGAATTGAAAACCTTGACCTTTTATTTAGTGTTCAAGCTCAATTAAGACCAAGAATTGATCGTAAAACTGGTTTAACAGGAACAGGTACTGCTGCAGATCCTTTTGTTATTTCTTATAAGACATTTACAACTATAGATGCTGGTCTTGATGTTTTATATGTTTTAGGCGAATCAATGGATATAGGAGTTCATGTTGGATATATAATGGGAATGGGAATGAATGTACATGAACTTACAGGTACTCCATTCTCAACAGCTGGTCTTACATATGTTGCACCAAACTATACAGAAGCAAATTATATTGCTTTTTATAATGTTGGTGGTCAATTAACAGCTGGTTTATATTTTAACTATTATCTTAATAAATATACTATTTCTTTATCAGCTTCATATAACAACATGGTAGATGATTTAAACTCTATTGATCCTGCAATTGTTGGTATAATTTCTTCACTTTCTTTTGGATTAAATGTTTCTTACGCTATTTCAAAACAATCAAATATCTATTTTGGTATTTCATATAATTTATATATGGGAATTCCAACATATACACAAGTAGGTTATCAAAATGCAAATGCATGGAAAGTTGCTGTTGATGAATATTTAGGAAATCCATTAAACATTAATTTTGGTTATGAAGTAATTTTCTAATATTTTAGAAAATTTAGATTTAATAAAAACGCTATCCTTTTTTGGGGATAGCGTTTTTTATTTTAAAAAATTTTAATTTAAAATAAATTGAAAATTTATAAAAATATCCTAATTTAAATTTAGATAAGAAGAAATAAGGGGTAAGAATGCAAAATAGAAAAAAAATCAGTAAAAATATATTTGTTATATTTTATATATTTTTAGTTTTTTTAAGTACAACTTCATGTAAATCTGATAATGAAAATGTAAAATATGTAAATGTTATAAATAGTTTTGAAGATGAAAAAATATCTATTTTTTTAAATATTTTAAATGATTATGAAATTATAACAGAATTTAAAAAAGTTGATCTTTCAGAAAATCCATATATATATAAACAAAATACTTTTTCAAAAGAGTATATTTATTTTAATGTTTTTAGATTAACATTAAAATCAAAATTACCAAGATTAAGATTTAGATTTTTAGATGCAAGAGTAAAAGATATTGATAATAATTTTCTTGCGGTTTATTACGATAAGAGTAAACTTTTAACTAAACTTGAAGCTGAAAGTTCAAATAAAGAAATAATTGAAAAATACACAATAATTCTTGATAAAACATATATTTCAGAAGATCAAATTAATCTTGCAAAGGATAAAACATATATTTATTATTTTGTTCTTGTTTCTGATAAAAAACTTTATCTTTATGAAAAAGATTTTATGGTGAATATAAGGTTTTTGCTTGACGATATGCCTAAAAGTTTTACATTTTTATTTAAGTCAAATCCTCCACAAAAAGAGGAACAATATAGTGATGATGATTTTTAATATTTTAAAAAAAGTAATAAAGCAAAAAATAATAAAAAAAGGGAGAATAAAATCTCCCTTTTTTTTTCAAATTATTAATAAATAGAAATAAATTATTAATAAATAGAAATAGTTAAATTAAAAACTATTTTTTTAAGTTTTTAACAAAATCAGCATAAGGTATAATTTCAACAATTTTCATTTCATCTGTCCAACCTTTACCTGCAAATCTCCATTCAGCAAAACCGAAACCTTTTGCAAAAACAACATAACCATTGTATGTTGCACTTCCAGATCTTCCATCTTCAAGTTTTATACTATATGAGTATGAATATTTCAATTGAATTCCTTCATAATCTTTTCCAAGAATAGTTAATTTAACAGGTTTATCAAAAAACTTTTTAACTTTGTAATTAAGTGTCATGTTCTGTTTGTAATTTTCACTATATTTTGTATATGAGTAAGTATACTCAACTGAAAAATCAGATTTTAAAACCCATGGCATAAAGATGAAGTTTTGAGGACTATAAGCAATTTCAACTGGATTTCCTTTTGAATAGGTATATGATTTATAAGTGATAAGTCCTTCGTCAGTTATTTCATAGATATCAAGACCATCTGGTTCATAATTTTCTTTATACATGTAATCGTAAAGATATTTTTTTCCACCTTCTGTTTTTACTTCAAAAGCTTCAAAATAAACTTCTTGTAATTCACCATCTGCATAATATTCCCATTTTAAAACATTTTGTGTAATAGTATCAAGAGGGAAATAATCTTTAAAATTGAAAGTTTGAACAGCAGGAGTTTCTTGTTTTTTAGTTTCTTCTTTAGCTGTTTGACCACATGAGAAAACAAATACTAAAGAGAGAATTAATAAAGCTGTTAATAATACTTTTTTCATATATATATCTCCTTTATAAATATTTGAAAAAATTATAGTTTTTTTTTAAATATTGTCAACAGTTATTTAAGAATTTTGTTAATTTTATAAAACATGTGAGTTTTTTTTAAAAAAGAAATCTTTTTAGAAAAAAAACTTTTAAAAATTAAAAGATTGACATTAAAAATAATTTTGATAATTATAACAAAAGAGAAAAATAATTAATATAAAATTAAAGGAGTTTTTGTGAAAGAATTAAAAAAATATTTTAAAAATTATTTTTCGAAGATTTTTATCTTTTTTATTATTGTTTTGTTTGCTCTATTTTTATCTGCTGATACAAATGAATACTATACATTTTTTAAACTTGATAATGGACTTGAAGTTTATATGGTAAAAAGAACAAAAGTGCCTCTTGCAACTTTATATTTAGCATTTAGAGCAGGTTCTTTTAGAGAGACAAAAGATTATGATGGGCTTACACATCTTTTTGAACATATGTTTTTTAAAGCAAATAAAAACATGAAAACAGCTGTTGATTATTATGAAACATTAAATAGGACTGGAATAGAGTATAATGGTTATACATCTCAAGAGGGTGTTGTTTATCATTTTACATTTCCAAAAGATAATCTTGAAGATGCTGCAAAGATTATGTTTGATTCTATAGTTCATACAGCTCTTGATCCTATTGAACTAGAAAAGGAAAGAGAAGTTGTTTTGGAAGAGTATGCAAGAGTTTATTCAAATAGAGTTTCTTATTTATACCAATATTTAATGTATAAAGAGATTTTTGGTGAACATCTTTCAAGAAAATCAGTTATTGGTAATTATGATATTATAAAAACTGCAACAGTTGAAAAAATGAAATATATAAAAGATACATTTTTTATACCAAATAATGCAGCACTTTTTATAGTTGGAGATATTGATCTTGAAAAAACAGAAAAGTTTATAAGAGAACTATTTTCAAAATGGCCAAAAGGAAAAGATCTTTCTGATGAAGATTTTGTGATAAAAGATTTACCAAAAGATAGATTTGTTTTTTATCATAGATTTGATAAAGAAAATATAAACATTTATGTTTTAAGATCAGGTCCTTCTTTAAGAGATGAAAGAACAAGAGATATATCAAATTTTGCAGGAGATCTTTATCATTATGCAATGTCAATGAAAGGATCAAAATTTTATAATGCTATTAAAAGGTATACAGATTCTTTTAGTTTTTATCTAAGCTGGAAAAATTATTATGGAGATATAGAGTTTTATACAAATAAAGTTAAAGCAGAAGATATAAAAGCATTTTATAAAACTTTCAGAACAGAATTAAACAAATCATCAGAAAATGGATATATTACAAAAGAGGAGTTTGAGAAAGCAAAGGACTACTATATAAAACAAAGTTCAGTTTCATATAAATATGAAGGAAAAACTATAAATACTATAGCTGATTTTCTTTCAAGATATTGGAATAAAAATTGGCTTGATCTTGTTTTATTTGGAAAAGAAAAAGAATATTATGAGAAAGTTACTTATGAAGATCTTTTAAACTATGCAAAAAATTATATAGTAAATAAAGCTTTTGTTTTTGGAATACTTATTGATGATAAGATAAGAGAGGAAAATAATCTTGATGAGCTTAATAATTAAAAATAATGAAAAATTAAAAATAAATTAAAATTAAAAAAAATAAAAAAAGAAATATTTAAGGGGATTTAAATGAAAATAAATAAAAATTTTATAAAAATATTAAAATATTTTATATTGTTTTCTTTTTTAGTTATTTTTTTAACTTCTTGTGAGACAACCTATACACCTGTTAAATTACAGAATCTTCCTCAACCAAAAGTTATAGAGCTTGAAGGTATAGGAAAGGTAAATAATTTTTTTACAGATTATGGAATAGAGGTTTATCAACTTTATGAAGGTGGAAAGGTTTATGTTGATCTTGTTATAACAAACGTGTCAGAATATCTTGATAAATATCCTGTTGGGACTCTTGAAACTCTTTTATATATGATGAATTATAAAATATCATCTGGTTATCTTGTTTATTTATTAAATAAATCATATATGAATGGAAATATTTCTGATGGGTATTTTGACTTTGATGATGATAATATTTACATTTCAATTGTTTCATCAAATAATACCTACCTTGCAGCATTGGCTGATCTTGCAGGAATTCTATACAATAAACCAACAGACAGTTCTGTTTTCAGTACTATAAAAGATTATCTTTATACAAAAAATGGTCTTTTTTATGGTGAGGAAAATTCACCTGAAAGATATAAAGAAAGGCTTCCAAGAAAATTATTTTTTTCAAATCATACTTATGGGAAGTATGCAAATAGTTTTAGAGATTTTGAAAAAGTTGAGCTAAAAGATGTTCAAAATCTTTATAATGATCTTTTTAATGTCCATAATATTAAATTTTTTATAAGAGGACAAGCAGGTCAATCTGCTATAAAAGCAAAGCTTGAAAAAGAATTTGCAAATATTCCACAGAAAAGTATAGAACCATGGAAAATTAAACCTATTAATCTTTTAGATAATATTTCAAATAATTATTTTACTTTCTATTCTTCAACAGCAAAAAGTTTCTATGTATCAAATTATTCCCCAGGACCTTTAAGAACATCAGAAGATTTCTATCCTTTTCTTGTTGCTTCAGAAATACTTTCAAATAAGACATATATAAATGTTAGAATTAAAAATAATTTAGCTTATGCTGTTGACTGGTATGTTGATGGTGGAAGGGCTACATACTTAAAACTATACCTTACAACCACAAAACTTAATGAATCATTAAAAATTATTATTGATACTTTGAAGGATTTAAAAGAAAAAGGTGTAAATGAAGATGATATTTTGCAGGTATATAAAAAAAGATATACAAGTTTTTATCTAATGTTAGAACAATCTTCTGGTTTCTTCTCTTTTGTTAAATATTCTGAATTAAACTATAACTGGCCAGAAAGAGTTTATGAGCATATGGATAGGATAAAAAATGTTAAAAAAGAGGATATAAATAGGGTTTTAAAAACATACTTTAAGTATTTTATTTGGGGAGTAGTTGGCCCATCTCAAAAAGATATTGATAATATTGATAAAAAATTACTTTTTTATAAAGTTGATTAAAAAAATATAATTACAAATATAATTATAAATAGAATCTAATAAATAAAATGTTCTTATTTTATAAGGTGTGCTAATTTTTTAAAAAATTAGCACACTTTTTCTTTTTAAATATTAAAATAAAAAAAAATAATTTTTATGAGAAAAGAAAGAGAATTTAATAAAAAAACTTATTTTTCAAGAAAATTTATATTTTATGATACTCTTGATGAGCTATTTATTAAACTTTCTTCTTATTTAAATGATAATAGAAAACTTGTAATAATAGTTGATACAAATATATTTAAAATTTATAAAAATTATTTTTATAAATATATTTTTGAAAATATAGATAAAAATAAAGACAAAAATTTAAATCAAAATGAAGATCTAAAGATTAACAAGAGATTTATTGAATCAAATTTTTTAAAATATAAGAAAATAAACTCAAATCTTCTTATAATAAAATTTAAGGCAAATGAGAAAAACAAATCTATAAGAAGTGCTGAAAATATATTTAAAATTTTAACAAAAATTAAAATTGACAAAAATTATATTCTTATAGGAATTGGAGGGGGGATTACCCTTGATTTAACAGGTTTTGTAGGTGCAAATTATAAAAGAGGACTAAAGACAATTTTTGTTCCAACAACACTTCTTGCTATGGTTGATGCAGCTATAGGTGGTAAAAATGGGCTTAATCTTTATGGATATAAAAATATTGTTGGGACATTTAAATTTCCAAAAAAAGTTTTAATCTGTAAGTGGTTTTTGCCAACTATGGAAATAAAATCATTTATTTCTGGTCTGTTTGAAATAATTAAATATGGTTTTATAACTCATGATAAAAGCTTTTTTATAAATAAAGTTGTAAGGATATATTTTGAAAAAATATTTATAAGTGATAATTTTTCTGAAAAAAATTATTTAAAGAAAAATAGTTATTTTGTTATAAATAGAATAGTCAAAGAGAATTCTTTTTATAATTTAATAAAAACATCAATAAAAATAAAATTATTCTTTGTTAAAAAAGATCCATATGACAGATTTGAAAGGAAAATATTAAACTATGGTCATACTTTTGGGCATGCTATTGAGAAATATTTTAAGAATAAAATAGAACATGGTATTGCTGTTGGTATAGGAATGGCTATTATTTTATATATAGAACTAAAAATTTATCTTCTAGAATTTTATTTGAATTCTAATGATGAAAAGTATATTAATAATGATTTTATTTTTAATCGTTTTCTTTGGTATATTTTTTTTCTATTTATAATATTAAAAATATTAAGTATAGAAAAATATTTTTTAGAGTTTCTTGATAAAAATATTATAAAAAAATTGAAAATTCTGACAAAAAATAAAACTTATTCCAAACTTCTTCATTATAGTAAATTTTTTCAAAGTGGATTTTATATTGATTTAAAAAAAGAAAAATTATTTGATGTAAGGGAAATTTCAAAATTAATAGATATTATTGATAATGATAAGAAAAAGAAAAGTGAATATATTGAACTTGTTTTTTGTTATGGAAAAACAAAAAAATATAAAAAAGATGAAATATTAAAAATTATTGATAGTAGATTTTAATTTTTTTTAGATTTTTAATCTTTTAAAAGGATTTTTTAATTAAAATATTTTAATTAAAACATTTGAAGGAATTAAAAAAGGGGGAGATATCCCCCCTTTTTTAAAATTTTATTTTTTTAATTTTTTTTAACTTTTTTTATTTTGTTTTTTTACTTTTTTTTTTATTTCGCTTTTTTTTATTTTTTTAATTTACTTTTTATTGAAATTTTTACTTTTTTTATTTTGTTTTACTTTTTTTTATTTCGGTTTTTATTGAAATTTTTACTTTTTAAAATTATTTAAAATATAAATAAAAGCATCCCAAGTATCTCTTGAAGGTTGGAGTAATTTATTTTCAAGTTCAGAGTCAATTGTAACAATTGAACCATTTTTAACAGCATTTACATTTTTATATATATCTTTATTTAATATATCTTTGTTTAAATATGATGAAGCAATTAAAATATGATCAGGATTTAATTTTAAGAAAGTTTCATCAGAAATAGTCGGATAACCATTTGTATTTATAAGATTAGAAAAACCAAATTTTTCAAAAAATGAAGATAAAAAGGAGTCCTTTCCAGCACACATAAAGCCATTTTCATACCATACAACTATTAATGTTTTTTTATTTTTAAATTTTTTTGAAATATTATTTATAAGTCCTTCTTTTTTATTTATATCATTTGTTATATTGAAAATAATTTTGTTATCAATTTTAAAAAGTTTAAAAAGGTTTTCTATATCTTTTTTGATTCCACCATAAGTATTAAATGTTGAGAAAACAAAGTAATTTATTTTAAGTTTTTCAATTTCATCTTTTATTTTTTGTGGAAAAGAGATATCAATAACTAAAAGATCAATTTTCAATGAGACTATTTTTTCAAGATTTGGACCATTGAAATCACCAATTATCTCTATATTTTTTGGTAAAATCTCTTTGTATGCATCTTTTGAATAAGAGTCAACACCAACAACATTTGTAAATTTGTAATAAGCATGAGAGAGATTTCTTATAACAGCAGGGTTTAAAATTCCGATTTTCTGATAGTTTGAAATAGGAATTTTTCTTCCAAGAGAATCAGGAACATAAGAAGCTGTTGCTGATGATGTTGAAGATGTTCCCGATGAGCTTTGAGCATAAAGTTTTGAAGAATCAAAAAGAGTTGAAAAGTTTGTAAAGATTGAAAAAACAGCCAAAAAAAGAAATAAAAGACAAACAAAAGAAAGCTTAAAAAAGTTTTTTTTCATATATCCTCCTAAAATTTTTTAAAAAAAAGATTAAAAATAAATAATATAGTTTTATTTCAAAATCAGCAAAAGTAATAAAGAGAAAATTACAAAATTATAATATTTTTATACATGACTTTCTCCAAAACCCGGTGGAGTGTTCTTCTTAGGAAAGGCAGGTCTCCTGGCTCAAAGAGTTAAGAATTTTTAATAATTAAAACAAAATATCCTAGTAAGCCTTCCCAAAAAAGATTAAGTTTGCAAGGGATTGCAAAACTTAAAATTTTTCAGTGACTTACAGGAAAAAACTCTTTTTACAGTGCCCGGGTGCGCAGAGGATTTTCACCTCTTTCCCTATTAAGCAAAAGCACCTTTCCAATCAAATTTATATCATAATAATTTTTTATGTAAAGATCTTACAAAAAGAAAAGATTAATTTTAAATCAAAAAAAATTTGACACCAAAATATTTTGGGTTATATTTTAAACAAGGGAAAAGAAAACAAAAAACTCCAGAAAGGATTTAAAAAATGTTTGCATATTTAAAGATTTTTTCATTTTCTTTTTGTTCAAAAATTTTTAATAAATTTGATGAGCTTGGCATCGATAGTTTTCTTCTTTCAGATGGGGATTTTATTTTAAGTATAAAAGAGGAGGGTATTGATAAAAGTTTTTATTTTTTTGAACTTGAGAGATTTTTGAAAAGTGAAGGAGTTTCTTTTAAATTTGTTCTTTCAAAAGATCCTCTTTTTTCATTTCTTGTTGGCAGAGCAATTTGTGATCCTTCTTTTATGGTTATTTATGATATTTTTCCATTTTTATGTCGTATAAGATTTTTTGATATTTTTCCTTATGTCTATTTTACATATAAAGCTTTATTTAATGTTGATTTATTATTTTTATTAAAACTTTCTTTTCTTCTTAAAAAAGAATTTGTAGAACTTATTTTTAAGAGTTTAAAAAAAGAGGATAAAGATAAGATAAATGAAGATATCGAAACCATTTTTTCTTTTTCAAAAAATCTCTCTTTTTCTTATGATTCCTATAATTCAGCACTCTATTCTTTTTTGAGCCTTTTAAAAGATGATGATGGAAGAAGTTTTCAAACAGAAAGATTTGTTTATTTTTTCCCTAATAATAGGAAAAATACTTTTTCTGATTTTGATGAATTCAAACAATCCCTCTTTTATTTTATGAGTTTAAAAAAGATAGTCTATTCAAAGATAGATATTTTTATCCATTATGTTGATGGGAAAAAAGAAAAGATATGCAGTCTTCAAAGAGATAGAGAAAAAGAGGAGATATCCTTAAGAAAAAAGGAATATAAAAGTTTTATCCATACAATTTCAAAGATAACAGATATTATTGCAAAAAATTTGAAAAGAGATGTCAATATAGAAAAAATCATACTTTATATAGAAAAAGAAAGTAAAGATAATATTCTTTTTGATTCTTTTGCAGGTGAAAAAAAGCTTTTTGATTCTATAAATCTTATATTGAAAAAATATGAAAAAGGTATAAGGGCTGGTTTTTATGTTTCTCATATGTAAAACTTATAGCTCATTTTTCCAAAGTAGTTTGAATGTAGATTATTATATAGATTTTGCTAAAAAAACCTCCTTTGATTTTATTTCACTTACAGATTTTGAAAATATTTTTGATATGTGGGATTTTATTATAAAAGCAAAGGAAAATTGTATAAAACCTTTAGTTGGTGTGGAGCTTTATTTAAAATCATTTTTTCCTGGTTTATTTGTTTTTATAAAGGATTGGAAAAATATAAATATTTTTTATGAAATTATTTCTTATAAGGTTTTGGGCTATAAAGAACCTTTAAGTTTTATTTTCGATAGAATTAAAAAAGATAGAGATTATTTTGATGGTTTAGCTTTTGTTGCATTAACAGATTCTCTTTATTTACATATATATGATTGTTTTGATATTTCTGATTATATTGATCTATATTTTGGGGTTTCAGAAAATTCAATTTTTAAAGGAGAGTATTTTTATTTTAAAGATAAATATAAAAAAGTTGTTCCTATTTTTTTCTCCTTTTATAATGAAGAGGATTTTCAAACTGAAAAAGGTTTATCTTTTTTTGAGTTTTTATGCTATCTTGATAAGGTAAAAAATGGTTTTTCTTATACTAAAAAACTTATTGAAAATAATTTTATAGATTTAAAGATAAGAAAACCACTTCTTATTAATAAAGAAAAAATTTCCTTATTACTTGAAAATGTTTACAGAGAAGATTCCAAAAAGATTTTTGATGATATTTTTAGTTTTGTTTCAAAATTTGATATATTAAAAGATTTTAAAAAAGAGAACTTTCATTTTATAAATATATTTGGTAATGAAGAAAATGATTTTAAGTTTTTAAAAAGAATTTTACATGAAAAACTTGAAGATTTATCCTTAAAAAAAGATATTGATAGAAAACTTTATTTTGAAAGACTTAACAAAGAACTTAAGATTATAAATGAAAAAAAATTTTCTTCCTATTTCCTTTTTGTATATTTTTTGACAGATTACTTAAAAAAAATTAATATTCCTTATATTGGAAGAGGTTCTGCTGCATCCTCTCTTATTTCATATCTTCTTGATATAACTCAAGTAGATCCTCTAAAATATGGACTTTATTTTGAAAGGTTTTTAAATAGCGGAAGAAATGAACCACCTGATATTGATCTTGATTTTTCATGGAAAGATAGAGATAATGTTTTAAAAATTATTTTTGATGGGGAGTTTTTAAAGGATTCATTTTTTAAAAGATTTTCACCAAAAGCAAGAGATATTTGCTTAAATGTTGTTATGATATCGACGAGGATAAGGGTTGGGTTTAAAGGTGCATTTCACTCTTTTTGTAAATATATAGGTATTCCCGAAGCATATATATCAGTTTTTTCAAAATATATAAGTTCTTGGGATACTCCTAATGATATAAAAGATAAATTGAAAACAATAATTTATGAAAAAATTGAAAATAATAAAAATAGTTTTTATATAAAATATTTGAAGTTGCTTCAAAATTATGGTGTAGAAACAATATTTAAATATATTATGAAGATTTCTGGGTTCCCCTATGGTGTAGGTACACATCCTGGTGGAATTTGTATTGCAGAGAAAAAAATAACCAATTTTTGTCCTGTTTATAATGGAGTAAAAGGATTTAATATTACAGGTTTTGATATGTACTCTATCGAAAATAGTGGTCTTATAAAAATAGATATACTTTCACAAAGAGCTCTTGGTGTTTTTTCTGATTGTTTAAATTATTTAAAAGAAAAAGATCGATCTATGTATGAAAAATTATTATTACCAATTGATATTTCAAAGATTTCTGAGGATAAGGAAGTTATAAACTCACTTCAAAATGGTGATACTCTCGGGTGCTTTTATATAGAATCTCCAGCTATGAGGATACTTCTAAAACAATTAAATTGCAAAAATTATCTTGAACTTGTTGCAGCATCTTCAGTTATAAGACCTGGGGTTTCAAGCTCCGGGATGAAAGATAAATATATATTTTATAAAAATAATCCACAAAAAGTAGTTTATATTATAGATGAATTAAAGGATCTCTTAAAAGAAACCTATGGGATAATGATATATCAGGAAGATGTAATGAAAGTTGCTCATTTTATAGGTGGATTAACACTTGATAAAGCTGATCTTTTAAGAAAGGGGATGAGCGGAAAATTGAGATCAAAAGAGGTTATAAGAAAATTGAAAAAAGATTTTTTTTCAAATGCATATAAAAAAGGATACAGTATAAAAAAAATAAATATTTTATGGAATCAGATTGAATCTTTTGCAGGTTATTCTTTTTGTAAAGCTCATAGTGCTTCATATGCAATATTATCTTTTAAACTACTCTATTTAAAAAATTATAAAAAAGATCTGTTTTTTGCAAAAATTATTAATAATAAGGGAGGTTATTATCCAACATCTGCTTATGTTTATTATGCAATCTCAAATGGAATAAAGTTTAAAAAAAGTGATGCAAAAGAGTTTCTTTTAGAAACAGAAGTTAAGGAAAATAATTTTGTTTTACTTGGCATTGATCTTTTATCTTTTTTAAATAGGAATGATCTTTTATTTTTTAAAAATAATAGATCTTTTTCTTCATTTTTTGATTTTATGGAAAAAGTTTATAGTTTTGAAAGAGTTAAAAATGAAGAGTATAATATTAAAGAAAGTTTTAATTTGAAAAAGTTAATAAAACTAGCTCTTGTTGGTTTTTTTGATCCTTTTTATAAAAGTAGATTTGAACTTTTTCTTGATATTTTTAATTTTTTTAACAAAGATAAAGGTTTTGCAAAAAATAATTCAGAAATAATTAATTTTCAAAAAAGTGATTTTGACGAACAAATTAAATATTTTATAATTAATGAAAAGAATGACATAAAGTATATTTTTGACATTGAAATCGTAAAAGATATTTTTGATTATATATATTATGGATTTTTTACAAATAAAACTCCTTTTGATTTTATAGAAAAGTTAGCTAATTTTGATTTTTCAAAATTTATATATTTTGATAGAAAACTTGATAAGAACATAGAAAAATTTAAAAATGATTATAAAATTTACACGAAAATTAAAAAAGAAAACTTAATATTTTTAAAAAATAATTTGATATTAAAAATAGGATATCTAATAACAGGTAGAGCTGCTTTAACAAAGCAGAACAAAAAGATGGGATTTGCAACTTTTTTTGATGGTAAAGATTTTTTTGAGGTCGTAATTTTTCCAGATATTTATGAAAAAGCTATTTTTCTACTAAAAAATCATATGTTTTTTTTATTATTTTTAAAAGAGGATATAAATTATGGAGTTAAAACTTATACACTTAAAAATATAAAAATAATTTTTCCTTTTTTCCCAGATATTTTTGGTTTTTTAAAAAAAATCCAATAAAAAATAGATAAAAAAATATAAATTGAAATAGTTAAAAATTAAAAAAATTAAAAATAAAAAATTAAAATTAAATTAAAATAAAAAAGGTTTATTTATGGAAGAAAGAAAAATAACAGACAGACAAAAAGAGGTTCTTGAAATAATTTATAATTTTATAAGAAAAACAGGTTATTCTCCGACAATAATCGAGCTTTCAAATATCTTGAATGTCAACATTAAAACATGTTATGAATTTATAAAAAGACTTGAAGTTAAGGGGCTTATAGAAAGGGTAAAAGGTAGTTCAAGGACAATATCATTAACAAAAGAAGCTTATAGTCTATTGAAAGAGAGAAAGATACCAGTTTTAGGTAGAGTTGTTGCAGGTAGCCCTATTTATTCTGAAATAGATATAGATGGAGAAATTGTAATTGTTAGAGATAGGTTTCCAAAGAATAATTATTTTTCATTAAAAGTTAAAGGGGATTCAATGGTAGAAGCTGGAATAAATGAAGGGGATTATATCATAATAGAACCAACAAATGATATAATAAGTGGAGATATTGTTGTTGCGATGATAGATGGGGAAATTACATTAAAGAGAATCTATATAAAAAAAGATGAAGGTATATGTATACTACATCCTGAAAATAAAAATTTAAAAGATATAATTGTTAAAGGAGAAGAAGTTGAGATTATAGGAAAAGTTGTTGGACTTCAGAGGTTTTACTAATTTATATTTTATTTAAATAAGAAATTTTTATATCTATAAAAATTGTTTATGAAAATTATCCAATAAGAGCATTTTCAATTGTTTCTTTAAGCACTTTTATATCTGTCAATGGTTTTGAAAGAACAGAAAATACATTGTATCTATCCTTAAAATCTTCTGTAACAAGATAATCATAAGTTGTTAAAATTATAAATTTTGGTCCATATTGTTCATATTTTTCATAACATTGTTTGATAAGTTCAAGTCCATTTACATATGGCATTGTTATATCAGTAATTACAAGATCAATTTTGTCTTTTTTAATAATATCAAGTGCTTCTCTTCCATTTGATACAGGTATTGTTGTAAATCCAATTCGTTGGAGTAATTTGTTTATTATATTTTTAACATCGTAATTATCTTCAACAAAAAGAATTTTAAATTTTGAATAAAAATTATATGTTAAAATAGTTTCTATATCATTTAAAAGTTGAGTAAAATATATAGATATTCTTTCTATTTTAGAAATATTATTTTCATTAAAAATGTTTTTTCTTTTATCAATGATATTGAAAAAGCCTTTAATTTTTTCAAAATCAGGTTTATCAAATTTACTTAAGTTTTTTTCATCCTCTTTGTTAAGATTATTATTTATATCATTATTTACATTATTATTTTCATAATTAGTATTTCCATTTATTTTTGCACTATTTTCATAAAATGGTTTTTTAATAGGGATAAAAGAAAGTGATTGATAGGAAGAACAATAACTATTATCAAAGGAAAGAGTTTTATTTCTATAAAAAGAACCAAAATCAGTAATATGATAAACCTCTTTTACCTCTTCTATTTCTAAAAATTCTTTTATTCTATTTAATATTTTTAAACATGGGCACATTTCTGAATTAATATCTTCAAAAATTAAATCATTATTTTTTACTTTTAAGTTTTTGCATTTATGGTTTTTAAAAGATTCTTCATCGTATAAATAAGAATATTTTTCAAGTTTAAAATTGGAACTATTATTTTTCTTATAATAAATTGCAAAACAGCTAGCTTCAATTGCTGTTGATAAAATCTCTAAGATAAGGTTAAAAGATTCATCAAGAATATTTTTATTTACCATATCTTTCCCCCACTTTTGACTTAATAAAAATGATTTAAAAGGATAGAAAAAATTGTTTTATATAATATAAAAAATATTAATAAAAAATCAAGAATTTTAAAAAAAATATAGAAAAAAACTTAAAAAAGATTACTATAAAGAAAGAAAAATTGAAAAATAAATTAATTAAGGGCAAAAGATGAAAGTAGCTTTTTTCTATGTAAAAGATTATGATATTTTTTTGATTGAAGAAAAAATAAAAAAAGGAATAGATCTTATTGGGGGATATAATTCCTATTTTAATAAAGATGAAAAAATACTTCTTAAACCTAATTTACTTTCATCAGATGATCCAGAAAAAGGAGTTATAACCCATCCTATTTTTTTTGAAGCAGTTGTAAGATATTTTAAAAATCAAAGTGCTAATATAAAAGTAGGGGATTCTCCTGCAATTTCAAGTAGTTTAAAAGTTGCTAAAGAATCAGGTATTTTAGAAATTTGTGAGAAATATAATATTGATTTTATAGAATTTAAGGAAAAAGTAACTATAAAAGGTAATCCACAAAATATAGTTAAAAGCTTTGAGATAAGTAAAGAGATCCTTTGTTTTGATAAAATAGTTTCACTTCCAAAATTAAAAAATCATTCATTAACTATTTTTACAGGTGGTATTAAAAATTTATTTGGTGTTATTCCTGGTAAAACTAAAGCTTTTATGCATACAAGATTTCCAGACCCACTAGTTTTTTCAAAAATGATAGTAGATCTTGCAGATTCTTTAAAAACAGGTATATGTATAATGGATGGTATAATAGCCCATGAAGGTCAAGGACCAAGAGGAGGTAATCCCATTAAACTTGGATATCTAATTATAGGAGAAAATCCTTTTATTGTTGATTTATTAGCTGTGAAACTTGTTGGTTATAATCCTAAAGATATACCATTTTTAGCTTATTATTCTCAAAAACATAATGTTTCTTTATCATTAGAAGATCATAGAATTTATGGTGATAATCTTTTATTTAATAATAATTTTAAAAAAATTAGTATAGATAAGATTCATTTTTCATCGAAAATATTAAAAAACTCATTTATTTATAATAAAATATCTTCAAAGCCTTATTTTGTAAGAAAAAAGTGTACTATGTGTCTTGAGTGTTTAAATATATGTCCAACAAAGCCAAAATCTATTTTACTTAAAGAAAAAAAAGTAAATTTTATTAAAGGAAAGATATTTAATAAAAATAAATATCTTAAGTATAATTATAACACATGTATAAGATGTTTCTGCTGTCAAGAGATATGCCCATCAAAAGCAATAAAAATAAAAGATTCGATAGTTAGTAAAATATTAAGAAAAATTTGAAAATGATAAGAAGCATATAAATGAAATGGATAAAAAATTAAATTAAAAAAATAAAAATAAATAAAATAAATAAAAGATATAAATAAAATAAATATGAAATAAAAAGTAGAGGTTTTTAGATGTTTAATAAAGATGATCTTCTAAAAATTTCTCCAATTAAAAAGTATTTTAAAAGAATAAAGATAGATTTTTTAACAAAAAAATTTTCTCATTATAAAGAGTGGAAAGATATTTTTTTTGAATTTTTTTCTTTTAATTTTGAAAATGATTTTCCTTCAATTGAATTTAAATATTATTTAAAAAAATTTTTATATGAGCTTGAAACAATTATTGTAACTTTAAGAAAAATTATTAAAAATGATATCTCTATTCTTGAAGAGATGAAAAGTATAAATTTGAGAGCTTACTTTATTCTTGATAATTTGTATGAGTATAATAATATTGACTTTAACGAGATAATATCAAGAATTGAAAATGAAAATTTAAATTTTATAGATTTGTTTCCTATTTTTGATTTTATTTTTAAAAAAATTTATCTATTTTCAAGATTAGAATTAACAAGTGAAGAAAAGGCAAATATATCGAGACTTTTTCCAAAAGTAACAAATTTTAATAGGAGTTTTGTTTTTTTTGCTTTTACAAAAATATGTGTTCTTGGAAAAAAGAAATTCAATTATGAAGATAGGTTTATCACATTTAATTTTGGAAGATTATGTGATTCATTTGCATATATATATGATAATGCATTGTTTGAGTTTATTCCACTTATTTTCAGATATTTTGGTTATAATTACATATCAATAAAGAATAATAGGGAGAGGTTTTTTGATCTTCTTGATAATCTTCTTGATATAAAACAAAAATTAGAAGAATTTAGAGATTTACCTCCATTTATAGAGGATGATGAGCTTTATGAGGAAGATGAAGAAGAAAATTTAAAGGTTATAAAACTTCCAGATGACATAGTTGTTTCAATTGATCTTTTTTCATACTTTTTTAAGACAAATATTTTTGATTATATTATAGAATTTCCAGATTATATTTATTTTGGCTTAAGATTATATATTTTTAAACCATCTGAAAATTATAAAATTATTTCAAATGAAGATAATTTTAATTTCTTTGTTTTCATGCTTAAACTTTTGATAAAATTTTTACCATATATTAAAGAGTTTAAATTTAAAGATAGTAAAGAATTTGAAGAAAAAATAGAGAGGTTTTCAAAAATTATTTATGAATATGAGAATTTTGTTGATAAAAATTATTTAAAAATTCTTTCAGAATTACAAAATATCTTAAAAACAGAAGGAAATTTTGATAAAAATGAATTTTTAAAAAGATTATCTGATGAACTAAATTTTATAAAAAAGAAATTTATATATCCAAACTATTACTACCATCACTATACAGCAATTGCTTTGAGTGAAAATATGATAGAACCATTTTATTCCAATCTTGAGATTATTTTCAATCTTTTTAACTCACATTTAAAATATCTTGATAGAAGAACAACAAGTGAATCTGATATTTCAAAATACTTTTTAAATTATAATACAAAATTAAATTTATCCAAAAATGAACCAATTTTTAATTTATTAAAAGAGAGTTTCCCAGAAAACGAAGCTCTTTCATCATTAAATAATATAAATCTATTTTATATTCTATACCATATAATAAATATTTTTAATTATTTTTTAAATTCAAAATCATCAATTTTTAATTTTTATCCTTCTAATCGTTTTATAAAAAATGAAGAAAATCTGATTTTTCATAATGAAATATGTATCAAAAAAAAGTTAGATGAAGAGAGTAAAATTTATAATGATAAGGGGTCTGATGATAAGTTTTCTGCTACTAATTCATCATCCATTAAAGAGAAAGAAAGCTTAAAGAATAAAGAATTGCAAGAATCGAAAAGAACTCCTGACTTTTTTTATTATAAAAAGATGTCATATAAATTGAACATATTAGAAAAACAAGCATTTATTGATTCCTTAACAGGTTGTTATAATAAAAATTTTCTTAATGAGAAACTTTTAAATGAAGTAGAAATTAATGATCAATATGCATTTTTATACTTTGATCTTGATAATTTTAAATATTTTAATGATAATTATACACATAAAATGGGGGATGAAGTTTTAAAATATTTTGGTGATATATTGATGAAAAGTATTAGAAAAAAAGATTATGCTATAAGAATTGGTGGGGATGAATTTTTAATAATTGCAAAATGTTCAAATATTTCTAATAGTTATTTGATAGCAAAGAGAGTATTGGAAAGGATAAAGAATTTAAATAATTATCTTTTTGAAATAATAAGACTTGAAAATAAAAAGTTACCTGAAAAAAATATAAGTTGTTCTGTAGGAGTTGCTTTTTATGAATCAAGTATTAAAGAAACAATTGAAAAAGCTGATAAAGCAATGTATAAAGCAAAAGAAAATGGTAAAAATAAAATTTGTATATTGACAAAAGATAAAAACTATCAAATATTTAATTTTTAAGAATTCTTTATCTTTCTTTAATAATTAATTTCCAAAAATTTTCTTATCTTAATTTTAAATTGACAAAACTTATTTTTTTTATAATATAAATTGAAGAAAAAAATTGATAAAATAGTTATAAAATATAATAAAATTATATTCTATTTTCAAAAATTAAGGCAATAAAGTGGAGAATTTTTTATATAAATATAAAAGAATAAAAATAATTTCTGGCCATTATGGTACTGGGAAAAGTGAACTTGCAGTTAATTGGGCATTAAAATTATCTAATTTGAAAAAAAAAGTTGTTATTGTAGATCTTGATGTTGTTAACCCTTATTTTACTTCAAGAGGAGTTTCAGATAAACTTGCTGATTATAATATTCAGGTCCTTGGTCCTTCAAGAAGATTAACATCTGCGGATGTACCAGCATTACCACCCGAAATATTTTCTGTTTTTTATAATGATGATTTGGATGTTATATTTGATCTTGGTGGAGATACTGCTGGAGGAAAAGTTTTAGGTTATTTTTATAATCATTTTAAAAATATTGATTATGATTTTTTTTATCTTGTTAATGTAAATAGACCTTTTACACAAACGATAGATGGAGTGGATGAATTTTTTTATAAAATTCAGGATGCAACAAGATTAAAGTTTACAAAGATTATCAATTCAACTCATCTTCTTTTTGAAACAGATATTAACGATATCAAAAAAGGAGAAGAAATTGCTTTAGAATTTTCTCAAAAGGTTAATCTTCCTTTTGCTTTTAATGTTGTACCTGATTTTTTAATAGAAAAAAGAGGGAAAGAGTTTATAAGAGAAAACTTACAAGGTGAAATATTTTGTTTGAAGATAAATTTAAGGCCTGATTGGCTTGATTAGTTTTTTAATATTTTATTTTAAAGGAATTGATTAAAATTTTAGGGGGTTAACAGATGCCAAAAAAAGGAAAAGTAACTTTTGATATTGATTTATGCAAAGGATGTGAACTTTGTGTTGCAGTTTGTCCGGTTAAAATAATTGCACTTGATAAAAATAAATTAAATAGAGCCGGCTATCATCCTGCAACTATATTACAAATGGAAAAATGTATTGCTTGTAGTTCATGTGCTATTATGTGCCCTGATTCTGTTATAACTGTTGAAGAAATTGAATAGTTTTTTAGAATTTTTTTAATAATGTGGAGGAAATATGGGTAATAAAATATTAATGAAAGGAAATGAAGCTATATCTGAAGCAGCTATAAGAGCTGGTTGTAAATTATTTTTTGGTTATCCGATTACACCTCAAAATGAAATCCCTGAATATATGTCAAGAGAACTTCCCAAAAATGGTGGAATATTTTTACAGGCAGAAGCTGAATTTGCAGCTATAAATATGGTATATGGTGCAGCTGGAGCAGGTGCAAGAGTAATGACATCTTCTTCTTCTCCAGGAATTGCATTGAAAGCTGAAGGTATTTCTTATATAGCTGGAGCTCAGCTTCCATGTGTTATTGTTAATATTTCAAGAGGTGGTCCTGGTCTTGGTAATATTGCTCCATCACAAGCAGATTATTTTCAAGCAACAAAAGGTATGGCTCATGGAGATTTTAAGATTATAGTTTTTGGTCCTGCATCAATTCAAGAAGCAGTTGATCTTATGCAGGATGCTTTTGATCTTGCAGATAAATATAGAAATCCTGTTATGATTTTAGGTGATGGTATGATTGGCCAGATGATGGAACCTGTTGAGTTTAAGGAAAGAAAAAAGATTGATATACCTCCAAAAGATTGGGCAACAACAGGAACAAGAAATTCTAATGGTAAAAGAAGGATTATTAACTCTCTTGAAATTGAACCTGAAAAACTTGAAGAATTAAACCTTATTTTAAAAAAGAAATATGATGAAATTGAAAAAAATGAAGTGAGATATGAAAAATATCTTGTAGATGATGCTGAAATAATATTTGTTTCTTATGGAACAATGTCAAGAGTAGTAAGAAATGTTATTAATAAATATAGAAAAGAAGGTATAAAAGCTGGGATGATAAGACCAATAACTTTATGGCCTTTTCCAAAAGAGGTAATCAGAAATATTGCAAAAAATAATATTTCAAAAGTATTTATATCAGTTGAAATGAGTTTAGGTCAGATGGTTGAGGATGTAGAGCTTTCTGTAAATGGATTAAAACCAGTTTATTTTTATGGTAGAGCAGGTGGAATGATACCAGAGCCTAAAGAAATTATGGAATTTGTAAGTAAATTAAAATATTAAAATTAAAAAATAAAATTAAATTAAAATTAAATTAAATTAAAATTAAAAAAGAGGGTAAAAATGGGTAAAATAGTATATAAAAAAACAAAAGGATTAACAGATGCTAAATTACACTATTGTCCTGGTTGTTTACATGGGGTTATTCATAAACTTGTTGGTGAGTGTCTTGAAGAATTAAATGTACTTGATAAAGCAGTTGGTGTTGCTCCTGTTGGTTGTGCTGTATTTGCATATAATTATTTTAATTGTGATATGCATGAAGCTGCACATGGTAGAGCCCCTGCTGTTGCAACAGGTATAAAGAGAGCATTAGGCCCTGATTCTGTTGTTTTTACATATCAGGGTGATGGTGATCTTGCGTCAATAGGAACAGGAGATATAGTTCATGCTGTACATAGAGGAGAAAAAATAACTGTTATTTTTGTTAATAATGCTATTTACGGTATGACTGGAGGCCAAATGGCTCCTACAACTCTTGCTGGTCAAAAAACTACTACTTCTCCTTTTGGAAGAGATCCAAATCATTGTGGATTTCCATTAAAAGTTTCTGAAATGCTTGCACAAATTCCAGGAGCTGCATTTGTTGAAAGAGTTTCTGTTCATGATGTTGCAAATATTAGAAAAGCAAAAAAAGCATTATTAAAAGCTTTTCAAACTCAGATAGATGGTAAGGGTTTTGCTCTTGTTGAATTTTTATCTACATGCCCAACAAACTGGGGGTTAACACCTGTAGAATCAATAAAATGGTTGAAAGAGAATATGATACCATATTATCCTTTGGGAAATTTTAGAGATCCTTATAAGGAAGGAGGAAATTAATATGCATGAAGAAATAATTTTAGCAGGTTTTGGAGGACAAGGAGTTCTTCTTTTAGGAAAACTTCTTTCTGAAGCAGCTATGGAAGAAGGTAGAAATGTATCATGGCTTCCTTCATATGGTCCAGAAATGAGAGGTGGAACAGCAAATGCTAATGTTATTATTTCTGATGAGCAAATAGGTTCCCCAATTATTATAGAAAGCACTATTGTTGTAGCAATGAATAGACCATCTCTTGAAAAATTTGAAAAAACTCTTGTAAAAGATGGTATTTTATTTATAAATTCTTCAATTATTGATGTTGAACCTGTAAGAAAAGATATTCAAGTTATAAAAGTTCCTGCTAATGAAATTGCAAGTAATCTTGGAAATTTAAAAATTGCAAATATTGTTATGGCTGGAGCTATTATTAAAAAAACACAGATTGTAAAACTTGAAACTTTTATAGATGTTATAAAAAATAATTTTACAAGTAAAAAAACTTCTCTTATAGATATTAATTTAAAAGCCCTTGAAGAAGGTGCAAAATCTATTTCATAATATAAATATTTTGCAAATTTTTTAATATTTTACTATTAAATTTTTTAAAGTTTATGTTTAATATTTTAAATAAAAGTTTATTAAGCTAAAAAAGATAAAAGAAAAAATTAAAAAATATAAAATTAAAAATATATAAAATTTGAAAATCAGGAGTTAAAAAATGGCTGAAGTTGTAAAATTTAAGCTTCCTGATACTCTTCCTCCTTATCCTAATTTTGTCCCTGGAATTAGAAGAGCACCTTCACGGGGATTCTTTTTAACTAAGGAGAAAACAAAACTTGCTTTAAAAAATGCATTAAGATATATTCCAAAGAATTTACATAAAGAAATTGTAAAAGAGTTTCTTGATGAATTAAAAACTTATGGTAGAATATATGGATATAGATATAGACCTGAAGGCAATATAAAAGCAAAACCAATTGATGAATATAAAGGAAATTGTCTTGCAGGTAAAGCTTTACAGGTAATGATAGATAATAATCTTGATTTTGATATAGCATTATATCCATACGAGCTTGTTACTTATGGTGAATCAGGCCAAGTAATGCAAAACTGGATGCAGTATAGATTGATAAAAATGTATTTAGAAGAATTGCATGATGATCAGACTCTTGTTGTTTATTCAGGTCATCCTATGGGACTTTTTAAAACAAAAAAGGATGCTCCAAGAGTTATATCAACAAATGGGTTAATGGTTGGTATGTTTGATAATCCCAAAGATTTTGCTTTAGCTGCAAGTCTAGGAGTTGCAAATTATGGTCAGATGACTGCTGGTGGTTGGATGTATATAGGCCCTCAAGGTATTGTCCATGGAACTTATATTACTATATTAAATGCTGCAAGACTTTATAAAAATATTTCAGAAGAAAAAGATGCAAGGGGATTGATATATATTTCATCGGGACTTGGTGGAATGAGTGGAGCTCAACCAAAGGCAGCAAATATTGCAGGGGCTGTTTCAATAATAGCTGAAGTTGATAGATCAAGGATAGAAACAAGATATAATCAAGGTTGGGTTGATAAGATTTCAGATAATCTTGATGAGGTTTTTAAACTTGCAATAGAAGCAAAAAAGAAAAAAGAACCTCTATCAATTGCTTATTATGGAAATGTTGTTAATCTTTGGAAATATGTTGTTGAAAATAAAATAGATATAGATCTTGCTTCTGATCAAACATCTTGTCATGCTGTTTATGAGGGAGGTTATACCCCTTATCAAATTAGTTTTGAAGAAGGAAGAAAATTAATAAAAGAAAATCCAGAAGAATTTAAGAAACTAGTTGATGAATCATTAAAAGAACAATTTAAATATATTAGAATAATGGTAGAAAGAGGAACTAGATTTTGGGACTATGGTAATTCTTTTATGAAAGCGGTTTTTGATGCAGGAGCAAAAGAGATTGCTAAAAATAAAATCGATACCTCTGATGGTTTTATTTTTCCTTCTTATGTAGAAGATATAATGGGGCCTATATGTTTTGATTATGGATATGGTCCATTTAGATGGGTATGTCTTTCTGGTAAAGATGAAGATCTTGATAAAACAGATAAAGCTGCAATGTCTTGTATAGATCCAACAAGAAGAGCTCAAGATAGGGATAATTATGAATGGGTTAAAAATGCAAAACACAATAAACTTGTAGTTGGAACAAAAGCAAGAATTCTTTATGCTGATGCTAAGCAAAGAGTTAATATTGCTTTGAAATTTAATGAAATGGTAAGGAAAAAAGAAGTTGGACCTATTATGCTTGGAAGAGACCATCATGATGTTTCAGGTACTGATTCTCCTTTTAGAGAGACAGCAAATATAAAAGATGGATCAAATGTTATGGCTGAAATGGCAGTTCATACTTTTGCAGGTAATACTGCAAGAGGGATGACTCTTGCAGTTCTTTCAAATGGTGGTGGAGTTGGTATAGGAAAAAGTTTTAATGGAGGTTTTGGACTTTTACTTGATGGTTCAGAATTAACAGATTCTATAATAAGATCAGCGCTAGAATGGGATGTTATAAATGGAATTGCAAGAAGAAATTGGGCAACAAATGAAAATGCAATAAAAGTTGCAAAAGAATGGAATAAAGAAAATGAAGGAATATCTCATATAACTATTCCAGAAATTGCTGATGAGGAACTACTTGAAGAGATAGTGAATAAATATTTATAAAAGAATAAGCCCTTTAATTTCAGGTTTTAATAATTTTATAAAATTTTGTGCATCATTTCTTGAGCCAACTATAGATCCATAGTGCATAGGAATTGCATATTTAGGTTTTATAATATTTGCAGCTTCAGAAGCTTCTTCATAATCCATAGTATATGTTCCTCCAACAGGTAAAAAAGCAATATCTACTTTTATTTTATTCATTTCCGGGATCTTATCAGTGTCGCCGGAATGATATATTCTAATTCCTTCTATGTCAATAATATATCCAACCCAATTGTTTTCTTTTGGATGAAATTTTTTATTTATATTATATGCATAAACAGTTTCAACAATGAAACCATCAAGATCAATTTTCATAGAGGGAGAAACCCCATAAATTTTTTTATGTTTTAAGGTTTTTGCTTTTTGTTCGATTTCTTTAACAACAAAAATTGTTGTATTTTCTGTAGTTATCTTTTTTATATCTTCTTCAGAAAAATGATCATAGTGAGGATGTGTTGAAAATATGTAGTCAGCTTTTTCAATATTTGATAATTTAAATGGATCAATATAAAAATTTTTTCCATTTATTTTAAATTTAATTGAAGCATGACCTAAATGAGTAATATTTTTGACAAATTCTTCTACTGTCATATATTACCCCTTTAATTTTATTTTAAATTAATTAAACATTCTTTCGTTATTTTTTAACAAGATACAATGGTTCTAATTCTATAATATCCCCTTTTCTTATGTAATCTATTATTGCTTGTTCACTTTTTTTCTCAATTGATATGATTTTTTCTTCTTTTAAGTAATCAGGGTGTTCACAGACAAGTTTAAAAATAAATTTTTTTGTTTTATTTTCTTCCTCTTTTGAAGCTTTTATAGATTTAGGCCAGAAAGTAAAAATACCTGAAGTTGATTTTGAAACAATATATGGATTTGGCCATAAATTATTAGTCATTTTAATAGGTTCATTTTTTTCATCAAGAAGAGTTATTTTTGCCTCATAAACAAGATCAAAAGAATTTGCATCATATATTTTACCAATTATTTGAGGAAAATTAAAGTAGTAATCTTTTGTAATGGTATAACTTATATCCCATGTAATTGTTTCATCATCAAAATTTTCAGACCTTCTTACACTTATATTTTCAATTGCCTCATATATAAGTGTTATTATGTCAGCAATGAATTGCTTATCTTCATCATAACTTTTTTCAAGATGTGCAAGCCCTCTTGAGGAAACAACATAAATTGGTTTTATTCTATTTAAAACATAACATACAACATCAAGCATAAATTTTGGACTTTTACAATAATCTTCATCTAATTGTCTTAAAATAACTTGTGTTAAATTAAATACTAAATCTTCATTTGTATTTTTTATTTTCATAAAAAACTCCTATAATAATAAACTAATCTATTAATTATAATAATAGAATTTAACTAAAAATCAAATAAAAGAAAATATATTTTTAAAAAATTAATCAAGAATATTTTTGAAAATTTAAATAAAATATAAATTATATAAAAATTTATTAATAAAAGAATAAAGAATAAAAGAAAGATTAAAAATAGCAGAATTTATAGAAGAAATTAAATTATTAAAAATCATTTTCTTGAATAATACTTCCATCTTTTAAAAACTTTAAGAAAAGTTCACCAAGATCAGGATCAAATTGTTTTCCTTTATTTATTTGAATTTGATTACAGATAAAGTCGAAATTCAATCTTTCTCTATAAGGTCTTGAGGTATTCATAGCGTCAAATGAATCAACTAATGTAATTATTCTCGATTCAAAAGGAATATTTGTTCCTTTTAAACCATAGGGATAACCAGCCCCATCCCATCTTTCATGATGATGCAGAATAATCTTTCTTTCTTCTTCAAGAAAATTAAGCGGTTGTAATATTTTATAAGAATAAAAAGAATGTTTTTTCATAATTTCAAATTCATTTTTTTCAAGGGGTGAATTTTTGTTCAATATATGCTCAGGGATACCAATTTTTCCAATATCATGTAATAGACCAGCCCATTTTAGTTTTTCTATAATCTTATCATCAAGTTCCAATAAAAAAGCAAATTTAATAGCATAGTTCATAACTCTTTGAGAATGACCTTTTGTATAATAGTCTTTTAATTCTATTGCAGATATGAGAGCTTTTACTGTATTTAAAAAGTCATTTTCTAAGTTTTTATAATAATATAATGTCTGGAAATAATAATTTAATTGGGATGAAATAATATTTAATATCCCAAGATCATTAGATGAGAAATTAATTTTTTCTTTATTTTCAAAAATAATTATTCCAAATAATTTAGAGGAAAAATGTATTGGAATAATAACAATAGATTGAGGATTTTTTATATTAATTCCATCAAAATTATATAAATTCTCATTATCGAAGTTTTTAATTATTATTGTTTTTTTTTCTAGTATAAGATCAAGATAATAATTATTTTCTACATATTTTTTTTCAAAAGTATTATATGATAGCCTTTCTCCTTTTATGTAGAAGTTATTTTTTTCTTCATCAAAATATAAAAATAATGTAGATTGAAAATTATATATTTTTTTTATTTCATCAAGAACTTTATTAATAAAACTATCATTATCTTTAATATTTTCAAAATTTTGGAAAAGTTTTGAATAAGAATAAAGATTTGAAATAATATTATCATTTGAATTATTCATAATAAATAATTATTTTATAATTTTTTAAAGAAAATAATTTAAAAATTTTTAATTGCAATACCAAAAATATAAAAACTTAAAATAAAAAAAAAAAAATTAAAAAAAGATAATTATAAAAGAAATAAAAAACTTTATAAACTTAAAAATAAATGTGTTTTAATTAATTAATTTTATAAATAAGGTTATTATTGTCCAATATTTAGATATAATAAACAATAATCACAAATAATTGATTATAATTAAAGATGAAAAAATTTTATATTTTAGTTATCTTTTAATTGAAATAAAAAAATTTATGGAGAGGTATGAATTATGGCAAAACAGATATTATTTGATGAAGAAGCTAGAAAGAAAATATTAAATGGTGTTTCAAAACTTGCTTCTACTGTAAAGGTAACCTTAGGTCCAAAAGGAAGAAATGTTTTAATTGAGAAGAAATTTGGTGCTCCAACTGTTACAAATGATGGTGTAACAATTGCTAAAGAAATTGATTTAGAAGATTCATTTGAAAATATTGGTGCACAGCTTGTAAAAGAAGTCGCAACAAAAACAAATGATGTTGCAGGTGATGGTACAACTACTGCAACTGTTATAGCAGAAGCAATTATTAAAGAAGGTATGAAAAATATTGTTGCAGGTTCAAATCCTATTAAAATTAAAAGAGGAATTGATAAAGCTGTAGCAGAAATTGTTAAAGAGATTAAAAATAAAGCAAAACCCATATCAAACAAAGATGAAATTGCTCAAGTTGCTTCAATTTCAGCAAATAATGATGAGGAAATTGGTAAACTTATAGCTGAAGCTATGGATAAAGTTGGTAAAGATGGTGTTATTACAGTTGAAGAATCAAAATCAATGGAAACTCATCTAGAAGTAGTAGAAGGTATGCAATTTGATAGAGGTTATGTTTCAGCATATATGGTAACAAATTCAGATACAATGACAGCTGAACTTGATGATCCTTATATACTCATTTATGATAAAAAAATATCTTCAATGAGAGAATTAATTCACCTTCTTGAAGATGTTGCAAGAACTGGTAAACCATTACTTATTATTTCAGAGGATTTAGAAGGGGAAGCATTAGCAACTCTTGTAGTTAATAAATTAAGAGGAACATTAGTAACTGTTGGAGTTAAAGCTCCAGGCTTTGGAGATAGAAGAAAAGCTATGCTTGAAGATATTGCAATTTTAACAGGTGGTACTGTTATTTCAGAAGATTTAGGTATGAAACTTGAAAATGCTACATTGGAACATTTAGGTAGAGCTAAAAGAGTTAAAGTTGACAAAGAAAATACAACAATTGTTGAAGGTGCTGGAGATCCAAAGAAAATTAAAGATAGAATCGCTGCTATTAAAAAAGAAATTGAACTTTCTACTTCAGAATATGACAAAGAAAAATTACAAGAAAGACTTGCTAAACTTGCAGGTGGTGTAGCAGTTATAAATGTTGGTGCTCCAACAGAAGTTGAATTAAAAGAAAAGAAAGCAAGAGTAGAAGATGCTCTTTCTGCAACAAGAGCTGCTATTGAAGAAGGTATTGTTCCAGGAGGTGGTGTAACTTTAATTCATACAGCTAAAGTTTTAGAAAAATTAGATTTACCAGAAGAAGAGATGATTGGTGTTAATATTGTTAAAAAAGCTATTGAAGCTCCAATTAGACAAATAGCTACAAATGCAGGATTCGAAGGTGCTATCATTGTAGAAAAAGCTAGAAATGTTAAGTGGGGTGAAGGATTTAATGCAGCAAAAGGTGAATGGGTAGATATGTTTAAAGAAGGTATTATAGATCCTGCTAAAGTTACAAGATCAGCTTTACAAAATGCTGCTTCTGCTGCTGGTATGTTATTAACTACAGAAGCAGTTGTTTGTGATCTACCTGAAAAAGAAAAAAATACTAGCCCACAGATGCCAGGTGGCGGAATGGGTGGATATGATATGTATTAATGCAATTAAAAAAGAACCTGCAATTAATGCAGGTTCTTTTTTTTAATTAAAGAATCTTTTATTTTAATTTTATTGTTTTTCTATTTTAAGAAAAAATAAATTTTAATAAAAAAGAAAAAGAGATTGCAGCTGTTTCACATCTTAATATATTTTCCCCTAAATTTATTGGATAAAAATTAAGATTATAAAAAAAATCAAACTCTTTTTTATCAAAACCACCTTCTGGTCCTATCAAAAATAGGATTTTATTTTTGCTTTCATTTTTTTTATCATTTGAATTATTATATTTAATTTCTTGAGATATTTTAATTATATCATTAATTGATAAAAATTTAATATTTATATCTTTTTTTTCATATAAGATGAATTTTAATTTATAATCCTCAAAATCAAAATTATCTATGTTTTTAAGTTGATAAATATTTAAAGGGAAAGGATTGCCTGATTGTTCACATGCAAGATAAGAAATTTTTTTTAATTTATCAATTTTTTTTTCATCATAAAAATTTATATTAGAAAAAAGACTTTTAAAAAGGTAAAGGTTACTTATTCCTATTTCTGATATCTTCTCTACAATAAGTTTTAAATTATCAAAATCTATATTTGATAATAATAGATCAATTTTTATTTTTGGAAGGATTAAATTTTTATAATTTAAAGGTTTTAAAAAATATCTTTCATTTTCTATTTTTATTATTTCTGTTATATATATTTTGTTTTCAAAAATGACATTTATTTTTTCATCTTTATCTCTTATTCTTAAAACATTGTAAAGATGATGAAACTTTTCTTTTTCTACTATAAAAGTACCATTTTCAAATTTATTTAAAAAAATATGCTTCATAAAAATTCCTTTTTAATTTTTAAAAAATATTTTTTAAAAATATTTATTTTTCATGGTCTATTAAAAAAATAAAAAAATATCCGAATAAAGAAATGAATGAAAAGAATATTAATATTTGTTTTTTTTGTTATATTTTTCATTATATTTTCATCTCAGTCTTACTATAATTTAAACTGTGTAATAAAATTTTCAAATGAACAGATATATTTTATAGGTAAACCAATAGTAATTAAATTTGAAATTATTAATAAATCTTTCAGTAATTATTTTATTCAAATTGCAAATGATATTTCATATAATTTTAGTTTTATTGTTATATCATCGGATGGGGAACAGGTTGATTATAAAGATGAATTTATCTTAAAGAAAAAATCTATAGATAAAGTTTTTACAAAAGAGATTATGCTTGCTCCTAATGAATCTTATGCTGTAGAAATGGATATAAATGAATGGTTTAACTTAACAAAAGAAGGTGTTTATTTTATTCAAGGGGTCTTCTATCCATATATAGATAGTGGTGAAAGAATTGTAACACAGAATATCTTAAAATTAAATTTAAAACCAAAAGTTGAAACAGCATCTCAAGATACAAAGATTATAAAATTTTATAACACTGAAGTTGAAAAACTTAAATTAAAAGATATACCACCATACAAAATAGTTGAATTACATTTAAAAGCTCGACAGAGAAAAGATTGGGATGAATTTTTTCTTTACATTGATTTTGATAAATTTATTATGAATTATCCTTCTTTTAGAGACAAGTATAAATATGCTTCAGAAAATGCAAGGATTAATTTAATTGAGGAATTTAAAAAATATATTATTTCAACTTTTTATAATGATCTTTTATATTTTGAGATAAGAAAAACTCTTATTGAATTTGAAAATGCAAAGGTTGATGTTTATTTAGAGTTTTCCTATAAAAACTATATTGAAAAATATCAAGCACAATATCACTTAAGTTTAAAAGATCAGATCTGGTTAATAAAAGGTTACGAAATAACTCCAGTAAGAAAGTAATCTATAAAATTTTTTTCATAAAATCATATTTTATTTCATGAAGTTTTTCAGGTTCAATATACTCAATTGTTTCATAATTCATAAGTTTTTTTACAATTTCATATTTTTTAAGAATAATTTCAAGATTGTTTAAGAAAAGGTCAACAATAACAGGATCAAATGATTTTCCTTTTTCTCTTATTAAATAATCTTTAACTTCATCAAATGAATATTCTTCTTTATAAACTCTTTTAGATATTAAAGCATCAAAAACATCAGCAATTGAAACAATTCTACCTTCTATAGGAATTTCGTAAGATTTAAGTCCTAAAGGATATCCAGTTCCATCCCATTTTTCATGATGTGTTAAAGCTATTTTTGCAGCTTTTTTTAATAAGGTAGAATTTGATCCTCTTAAAATATTTGCTCCAATAAGAGTATGAGTTTGCATAATAAATTTTTCTTTTTCATCAAATTTTCCAGGTTTTAATAGGATAGAATCTGGAATTCCAATTTTTCCTATATCATGCATCATTGCTGCAAATTTAATTTCTTCACATTCTTCTTCAGGAAAATTTAAAAGTTTTGCAATTTCAAAAGTATAAAAACTCATTCTATAAAGATGCTCATATGTTTCTTTATCTTTATATTCAGAAGCAATAGCAAGTTTTATAACAGTATCAAAGTACGATTCTTTTAATTTTTCATTAAGTTTTGTGTTATAAATTGTTACAGCTGCTAACGATGCAAGAGCATTAATAATTTTCTCATATTTTGAAGAAAAAGTTATAATCTCACCTTTTTCATCTAAAGCATTTATTAATTGCAATACACCAACAAGACCAATATCAGCATGTATTAAAGGAACAACCAACATAGATTTTGTTGTATAACCTGTTTTTAAATCCCATGATTTATTATATGTAAAAGGATATTTTTTATCTATAATATTTACATCTTTAATATTTAAAGATTTTCCTGTTAATGCGCAATATCCTGCAACAGATTTATCATTTATTAGAAGATCAAATGGAGAAAATAAATTGTTGAATTCTTTTTCACCATATTTTTGTAACAAAAAATCTGATTGTGTAACAAAGAAAATTAATTTATCATTTTCAGCAAGATATAAAGTTCCAGCATCACAATTTGTAATTTTTCTACTATATTGAACAATTTTGTTTAACAAAGTTTTTAAGTTTTGAGTTTTTGAAAGTTCAACAGAAATATCAAGTAAATTTTCAAGTTCCAATTTAGAAATATTTTTCATAACTCTTAATCTATTATCGAAAAATTTATTTTAATTTTCAAGTTTTTTAATTATTGAGAATAATTTTATTAATGATATAAAGATTAAAAAGGAATTTTAAATGTATAATTTTATTGATTTTTCAAATTTATATGAATTACTCGAAATTTATCAAACAAACTTAAACTCAAACAGTATTAAATTTGAAAAGGAAAACTATTTTGTTTCCCAGTTAAAATATGAGAAAGTACCAATAGTTGGAAAAAATGTAGCAAGATTTTTATATTTAATTACTTATATTTTCCAACCAAAAAACATTCTTGAAATTGGGTTCGGTTCAGGTTATTCTTCTTATGCAATTTATAATGCTATAAATGATAAAAAAAAATTAAATTTTATATCTTTAGAACGAAATTATATAAGATATGAAAGAGGAATAAAATTTATAAAAAGTAAAGGTCTAAATATAAAATTATACTTTGAAGACTTTGATGAATGGGTACTTTTTTTTAAAGAAAATATACTTTTTGATTTTGTTTTTGTTGATTCTGTTAAAAAAAATTATTTGAGTATTTTTTTTAAAATTATTGATATGGTTAGAAGTGGTGGAATAATAATATTTGATAATATTTTTTTTGATAAAAAAGTGATAAAACTAACAAAAAATAATATACCAAAGTATTGTGATACCTCTAATAAGTTAAATTATTTTAATCATTGCATTTCAAAAAGAAAAGATATAATTGTTAATTTTATTAATATTGATGATGGAATTGCTTTATGTATAAAAAAATAGTTGGGTTTTTAATAGGAGTTGTCTTAATATTTATCATAACTTACAATTATTTTTTGTTAAATATTGAATTTAAAAAAATATTAATACTCAAAACTTTATTTGAAAATGGAAATTATATAAAGAATGAGAATATTAAATTATCAGAAAATCTATTTATAAATTTAAAAGATACTCTTTATCTTTTTGAAAATAATTTAAGTAAAGTTAAGGTTGTTGATTTAAAAAATGTTAAGATTGGTAAAAGTTTTATAGCTAAATTTGAAGAAAATAGTAGTGGAATAATTTTCTATGATAAAAAAAGTTTTAATCAGTATGATTTTAAAAGTAAAGAAAAAATACTTATTGATAAGAATAGCGATACAATTATAGAATTAGCAAGAAGTTTAATGGAATTGTCTATATATAAATATAATAGATTTAGTTTTTCTCTTGATTTTATTTCAAATTATAATTTTACTTCAATTATAACTTCAATTAATTTTAATGATTATATAGTTGCTTTAAGTTTATTAAATGGAAAAAATATTTATATTGATATTTTAAACAAAAAAATATTTGAGTTTGATGAAAAAGGTATTTCTATTGTGAATAATATATCTATCTTTGGAAATTATGCATCTTTTTTGAATGTTATTATAGATGATGATAATATTATAAATATTTATGATATTGAAAAAAATGTAAAATATTTTAAGATGATTAAATCTAATGAGAAAACTTTTAAAATATTTAATGTTTATGATGATTATTTATTGTATTCTGATGGAAATGAAATAAGAATTTATCAAATTCAAAATGATGATATCAATGAAGTAAAAAAAATAAAGAATAAGATTTTAATAATCGATGCTAAATGGAAGGAAAATTATATTTTTGGTATTGGTGTTGATAAAAATAATTATTATCTTATAATTTATATGAAAAATGAAGATGAATTTTATAATATAAAGATGGATGATAAACTTGTAGATATTGATTTTATTGAAAATGATAAATATTTATTGTTAGTTGGAGAAAACAGGTTATGGGTATTTTTAATAAACTACTAAATTTATTTTTTAAAAAATTTAAATAAATTAGTAAAATAAATTGAAAAATAGAATAAAATTAGAAAAAGTGAATAAAAATAATTTATAGATAATATATGAAAAAATTTATTTTGTTTTTTTTAATTAGTTTTATATTTTTGTTTTTATTTTTGAATATTTCCCCAAATAATTTGATTGATTTATATGTTTATTATTCTTTTTTTTCTTCATTTAATGGTTTTAGACCATGCATTACTCTATACTCTAAAGAAGGGCTTATAAAAGCATTTTTTTCTGGGAAAATAGTTGCTTTTTATAATAATTATAACTTTGGGGACAATTTTTATGATAGATTATATTATATTAAAATCGATGATGAAACATCAATTATTTTAAGTGATGTTGAAATATATTCAAACAATTATTTAATTTCCGAAAATGAAACAGAAATAAAAATTATTAATAATAGTTTTGATCTCTATTTACTTAAAAATAATAATTTTAAAGATCCTCAACAATATTTTAGATTTAAAAATTTCTCAAAACCATATATTGCAGCTTTTTATTATATTGATGATTATGGTTCACTAAATTACTTCAGAGAATATTACAATAGAAATATTATTTCAATAGGTGTTAAAACTTATACTTTACAATATTTAGACAAAATTACAAAATATAATAGTGTTAGAAAGATAGAACTTTATATTGATGAAAAAAAAGTATATGATCAAAATTTTGTATATAATGAACCAAATGATATTATTAATATTAAAAAATTCTTTTATGATGAATCTACTTTAATTATTTCTTCAATTTTTATTCCATCAGGGAAACATAAATTAAAAGTAGTTTCATATGATTTTAATAATAATTCTGTTTCAAAAGAAAAAAATATTACAATTGTTGGTGAATGATTTATGAATTATACAATTATAATCATTATTTCAGGATTTGTTGCACTTTTTTTTCTTTCAGGTCTTTTTGTTATAAATTATATAAATAAAAAAATAAAATTAAAAAATGCACAGGTAGATTTAAAAAAAGGAATTTTAAATGAAGCTGAGAAAAAACTTTTAGATATGATAAATGAAAATCCAGATGAGAAAGAAGCTTATGAAAATCTTATTACTCTCTATTTTAAAAATAATGAGTATTCAAAAGCATTAAATATCCTTGAAAAAGCTTTGGAAAATGCAACATTGCTAAAAACATGGGGGCATGATAATATACTCTTTCTTGCAGGTATTTCTGCAAAAAATGTAAGAAAGTATCAAAAAGCATTAAAATATTTTTTGGCAGCTTATGGATTAAATCAAAACCATTATGATTCTTTAAAACAAATTGCTATATTATATCATATACAAAAAGATTACCAAAAAGCAGATACTTTTTTTCAAAAATGTTATTCATTAAAAGATAAAATTAAACTTGATAGAGATTTTGTTAAGTATTTTGGGATAAACTGTTACAAATTAGGAAGAATTAATGATTCAATAAAGATTTTTGAATCATATTTAAATAAATACCCAAATGATGTTGATGCTAATTTTTATTATGGTATAAGTTTATACCAAAATTCAGATTATGAAAAAGCAAAAGAGTATTTAAAAAAAGGTATTTTATCAAAAGATAATAGATTTGAAGCAATGTTTGCTCTTGCAAATATTTTTTATATTCAAAATGATTTAAAAGCTTCAGAATATCTTCTTTTAAAGTTAGTTGATGAAAAAGATTTAAATAGAAATCTTTTTCTTGAAGCTTCTTATTTGCTTGCTGATGTTAATGTGAAACAGAGCAAGATAGATGATGCAGTTTTATATTGGCAGAAAATAATTTCTATAACACCTGATTTTAAGGATGTATCAGCCAAACTTTCAAAATATAGTTCTATTTCAACTGATAATTTGATAAAAGAATTTTCTCTTTCAGATAAACAAAAATTTATAGATATTTCAAAAAAAATTGTTATTAAACTTCTTGGTAAAGTTAAAATTAGTAATATAGAGGCTCTTGATGAAGAAACTATAGATATAACTGTAAACAAACAGGTTAAATCTAAAAATGTATCAATTATTGTTAGAATAGTTAAAGATACAAATAGTGTGGGAGAACTTGTTGTTAAAGATTTGTATTTAAAAGCAAAAGAGATTAAGAGTCCTAAAGTAGTTTTGATGAGTGTAGGCCCTCTATCTCCATCAGCAAGAGATTATATTGCAACAAGACCTATTGAATATTTAGATCGATCGCAGATAACTAAAATATTAAAAGAGATAATGAAATAAAAACTCAATTAATTAATAGAATAAATAATGAAAATAATATTAGCATCATCTTCAAAAAGAAGAAGAGATTTTTTTCAAAATCTATTTGATAATCCTATTTTTGTTAATCCAGATATTGAAGAAATAATTAATGATAAAAATTTTAAAAAAGATATTTTTAAGATCTCATTAGAAAAAGCAAAAGTTGGTTTTGAAATATTTAAAAAAAGTAAGGATTTTAATTCAAATGAAAATTATTTAATTATTGGTTGTGATACTGTTGTTAGAGTTAAAAATAAAATATTTGGAAAACCAAAAGATAAAAATGAAGCATTTTATTTTTTAAAAATAATGTCTGGATCTAGGCAAGAAGTTTGGAGTTCAGTCTCGATTTTAAAAAATGGAAATTTGATAAAAAATTTTTATGAAGTATCTTATGTTTGGTTTAGAGAGTTGGAAGAAAAAGAAATTATAAAATATATTGATTCAAATGAGGGAATGGATGCTGCAGGGGGGTATAAAATTCAAGGTTGGGCAATAATTTTTATTTCTAAAATAAAAGGTTCGTATACAAATATTGTTGGTTTTCCTGTTGAAAAATTTTTAAAATATTATAAATGTTTAAAAAATTAAAATTAAACTATTAAGGAGGTTACCTTTGTCAGTAATTACTATGAAACAATTACTTGAAGCAGGAGCGCATTTTGGGCATGAAACAAAGAAATGGAATCCTAAAATGTCTAAGTATGTTTATTCAAAAAGAAATGGCATTCATATCATTGATTTGCAAAAAACAGTTCCTGCATGTGAAAAGGCTTATGAGGCAGTTAAAGAAGTTGTAAAAAAAGGAGAAAAAATTTTATTTGTTGGAACAAAAAAACAGGCTCAAAATGAAATAGAAACATGGGCTAAAGATTGTGGAATGCCATATGTTTCAAATAGATGGTTAGGTGGAACTTTAACTAATTTTGATACTATAAGATTGTCTATAAAAAAATTAATTGAATTAGAAGAGCTTGAAAGCAAAAATTTTTTAGGAATGTCAAAAAAAGAGATTTCAAGAACAAGAAAAGTTTTAGATAAGTTAAGAAAAAATTTTGAAGGATTAAAAACTCTTGATTCTTTACCTGGCATGGTTTTTGTTGTTGATACAGTTCTTGAAGAAAATGCTGTTAATGAAGCAAAAAAATTAAATATTCCAATTACGGCCATAGTTGATACCAATTCAGATCCAGATCTTATAGATTATCCTATACCTGCAAATGATGATGCAATTAGAGCTATATCTTTGTTTTGTGAAGTTGTTGCAAAAGCTGTTAAAGATGCTCAAAATGAAATAGGCCAAAATCTTGAATTAAATAAAAAACAAAAAGAAAAAGAGAAAGAAAAAATTAGAAGCAAGGAAGATAATCTATCTACAAACCAATCTTTAGATGATGTTGATGAAAAAAATTATAATAAAGAATGAAAATTTGTTTTCTGATTTTTATTTTAAAGAAAATATATTTTTATTTTAAATATTATAAAAATTTTAATTAAATTTCAAAAATTGTTGTTTTTATAAATTTAGCTAAATTCTAAATAAAAAGTTTTTTTATTAGTTAGATTTTTTTATATATTTAGTTTTTTATAATTTTTTTAAATTATTTATAATCTAATTTTTTTATTGTATATAAGTTTTTTATAAACAATTTAATTTAAATTGTGATTTTGTATAATTTTAAATTATTTTTTTATTGTTAAGAATTTTAAAATTTATTTAGGAGGAAATAGATGAATGCATCAAAAGATGATATTAAGAAATTAAGAGATATGACAGGTTGTGGTATAGCTGATTGTAAAAAGGCTCTTGAAGATACAAATGGGGATTTCGAAAAAGCTATTGAATATCTAAGGGAAAAGGGATTAGCAAAATCTGTAAAAAAGGCTGATAGAGAAGCATCTGAAGGAAGAGTATTTGGGATTGTTGAAGATAACTGTGGAATTCTTGTAGAAATTAATTGTGAAACTGATTTTGTTGGAAACTCAAAAGATTTTAGAGATTTTGGTGAAAAAGTTGTAAAAATATTGCTTGAAAAAAAGGTGAAATCATCAGATAATATACCTCAAGAAGTTGAGTCTTTAAGAGGAGAAGCTGTTTTAAAATTAAATGAAAATATTAAGATTAATAGAATAAAATTATTGGAAGGAGATAAATTACATCCTGTTATAACTTTCATTCAAATGGGTAAAGATGGAACTATTATGAAATTTAAATTTGATAAAGAGGTAAACATTGATAATAAGATTAAAGAAATTCTTGAAGATATTGCTGTAACTGCAAGTTTTTATAAACCAACATATAAAGTTTTTGAGAATATTGAAAAAGAGAAATTAGATAAAGAAAGAGAGATAATATACAAAGAACTTAAAAATGATCCAAAATTTTCAAATAAACCTGATAATGTTTTGAATAATATTATAGAAGGGAAATTAAGAAAAAATTTTCAGAATGAATGTTTAATGGAATTATTGTATTATAAAGATGAGAGCAAAAATATTAAGACAATTTTGGGAGAACTTTCAAAAATGCTTAATGCAAATGTTGATATTGAGGAGTTTTATTTTATAAAAATATAAAATATTAGAGGCATTTTTGTGAAGAGACTTTTGATAAAAATAACAGGGGAATCACTAAAAAAGAATGAACCAATCGATTATGATTCTATTTATTTTTTATATAAGCAAATTGAACCAATTATTAAAGAAGGATATGAGGTTGGAATAGTTGTTGGGGGAGGAAACATTTTTAGAGGAAAATCACTTATAAAAAAAGGATTTACTGATTTCAAAGCACATTATATAGGAATGTTTTCAACATTCATGAATGCTGTTGCAATAGAAGAGATATTTTCTAAAAATGGTGTAGAATGTGAAATTTTTTCTTCTATAGAGGTAAATAGGATATTTAAATATTTTAATTTTAATGATGTAGATAATGCTTTAAAAAGAAAGAAAATTTGTATATTCCCAGGAGGAACAGGTAATCCTTATTTTACAACTGATTCAGCTGCAGCTTTAAGAGCAGCTGAATCTAAATGTGATATTCTTATAAAAGCAACAAAAGTTGATGGGATATATAGTAAGGATCCTTTTGAGTATAAAGATGCAGAATTTTATAAGTTTATAAAATATGATGAGTATTTAAATAAAAATCTACAAATAATGGATATAACAGCAATTGATATTTGTAAAAGTGCAAATATTCCTATAATTGTTATAAATTATTATAAAGAAGGGGTATTTTTTGATCTTTTAATTAAAAAAGAAAAAATTGGTAGTTTGATATATAAGGAGGAAAAATGGCCAATTTAAATCAATTTTATGAAGAAATAAAATTAAAAATGGTTAAACCAATTATAAATTTAGAAAATGAATTAAAAAAAATCAGGGGTGGAAGAGTTTCTACTGGACTTGTAGAAAATATAAAAGTTGAACTTGCAGATGGTAAGATTTTACCAATACAGTCAATTTCTACAATAAGTTTACAGGATGCAAGAACTATTGTTATATCTCCATGGGATAAAGCTAATTTATCAGCAATTGAAAAAGCAATTCAAAAAGAAAATATTAATATAAATCCAGTAAATGATGGAAAAATAATAAGACTTTCTTTTCCTCAAATGACTGAAGAAACAAGAAAAGATCTTGTTAAATCAATTAAAAATTTAGGTGAAGAAGCAAAAGTAGCGATCAGAAACATAAGAAGAGATTTTTTAGAAAAGATAAAAGATATGGAAAAAAAGGATGAAATAATAGAAGATGAAAAAGATGAAGCAGAAGAAAAATTACAGGAATTTACAAATAAGGCTATTGCCAAAATAGATAAGATAATTGAAGAGAAAGAAAAAGAGATAATGACAATATAATAACAATTTTAGGTAGTTTTGATGGAGAATAGTTTAGTTCATGTAGCTTTTATAATGGATGGAAATGGAAGGTGGGCACAGAAATTTAATAAACCAAGAACATATGGTCATAGAGAAGGTGCAAAAAAAGTAAAAGAAGTTTGTTCATGGTGTATTGAACAAAATATAAAATACGCATCTTTCTATGCATTTTCAAAGGAGAATTGGAAAAGACCAAAATATGAAATTGAGGCAATATTTTCTATAATCAAAGATTCATACAATAATGAGTTCAATAAAATAAGAGAAATGGGAGTTAAAATAGTTCATATAGGTGATAAAAATGAATTACCTAAAGATATAGTAGATATAATGAATAAAATAGAAAAAGAATCAGAATTAAACGATAAATTAACAGCATTAATTTGTATAAATTATTCAGGAAAATTTGAAATTGAGAATGTAATAAAAAATATTGTTTATGATTTTGAAAAAGGAAAGATAAAAAAAGAAGAGATAAATGATTCTCTTATAAAAAAATATCTTTATACTTCAAACTATCCTGACCCTGATCTTTTGATAAGAACTTCTGGAGAAAAAAGAATATCAAATTTTTTTATTTACCAGATGGCATATACTGAACTTTATTTTGAAGAACTTTATTGGCCTGAATATTCAAAAGAACATTTTTTGGAAGCTATTAAAGATTACTATAAAAGAAAAAGAAGATTTGGTAGTATTTAAAAAAAATTTTGGTAGAGAAATGTTAAAAGAAACAAAAGAAAGATTGATTTTAATTTTTGTAGCAATTCCAATATTTTTATTTATATTTTATTTTAATTTTTGTAATTATCTTTTTCTAAAAATTGTTGTTTTATTAATAAATTTATTAATTTTTAATGAACTTTTTAATTTAAATAAAGATTGGTTTGCAATAAAATTTTTAGGATTTTTTTTTATAATTTTATATTATCTATATTTTTTTTTCCAGGATTATTCTTTTTCTTTAAATAAAATACTAAATTTTAAATTTCTTGAGATTATTTATGAGTCAATATCAAAAAATTCTATTTTTATTAATTTTAAGAATAAATATAATTTAAATCTTTTTTCAGTTTATTTTTTAGTTATTCTTTTTGTAATTTATTTTTTAACCATTTCTATATTAAACATTTTTAGATATGAAATTAAGAAATCTCTCTTTAGTTTAATTTACAATATTTTTATTTTAATATATTCAAGCTTTACACCTCTATTAATTTATATTTTTTACAAAGAAGTAGATAAACCTTTTTATTTGTTTTTATTTTTTTTAATAATTGTATGGAGTTCAAATAGTTTTGGCTATATTGTAGGTATGGGGGTTAAAAATAGACATCCATTGAATATTCCTGTTTCTCCAAATAAGTCCTCACAAGGTTTTATTGGGGCAATTATTTTAGGTACTTTGGTTCCATTTATAATTTTTAAAATATTTTTTTATAAAACATTTAGCTTATTATCTTTTGATATTTTAAAGAATAATTTTAAAATATTTTTATTAATCTTTTTAATAAATATTCTTACTATTTTAGGAGATCTTTTTGAATCAATGATAAAAAGATATTTTCAAGTTAAAGATTCTTCAAATCTGTTTAAAGGGCATGGTGGGATTCTTGATATAGTTGATTCTATTCTTTTTGCTTTCCCATTTTATTTTTTTATAATTTTTTTATTTTGATTTATGGAAAAATATAGTTTTTTTATTTTTGGTGCAACTGGTTCTGTTGGTACTATGATTTTTGATATAATTGAAAAAAGTGAGAAGAATGATTTTTCATTTTATCTTTTAACTGCAAATAAAATTTCAGATAAACTTATTAGTTTGATAAATAAATATTATCCAAAAAATTTATTTCTCTTTGATAATAAAGAAAACAAGGAAATTGATAAATTTATTAGAGAAAGAGAGCAACAAAATAATAAAGAGCATTCTTTATATTATAAAAAAGGAAAATTTCCAAATGTTATTTTAAATGAAAATGATTTTATAAAATTTATTGTTGAAAGTTTTAAACTTGTTAATGATAAAAAAAATAAAACAAAAAGAGTTTTTTTAAACTCAATAATGGGAATTAATGGTTTTATACCAACAATAGTTAATTTTTTTGATGATGAAATAATTGGAGCTTCTGCAAATAAAGAATCATTAGTAATTTTAGGGGAATTGCTAAAAAATATAAACTATATTAAAAAAATTTCAGAAATTATATTTCCTCTCGACTCAGAGCATTTTTCCCTATATAAACTTTTTAATATTGTTAAAAATTGTGATGATATAAAAAATATTATTATTACTGCATCAGGTGGTATTTTTTACCAAAAATTAATAGAAGGGTTTAAGTTTGAAGAGCTAAAAAATATAAAATTAGAAGATCTTCTAAAGCATCCTAATTGGAAAATGGGTAAAAGGATAACAATTGATTCTTCAACAGGTTTAAATAAATGTTTTGAGTTTATTGAAGCTATTTATTTGTATAATATAGAAAAAGAAAAGATTAAAATTGGTGTTTCAAAGAGCTCTTTTATCCATGCTGCTTTAGTTGATAAGACAGAATCTATTTATATTGATGCTTCACATCCTGATATGCATCAATCGATAAACTATTTTTTTAATAAAGTTTTAGGTATAAAAACAAATTATAATTATAAAGAATTAGATAATTATTTTATTGATTATAAACTGGAAAATTATGATTTCTCTTTTTTTAAAATTACAGATTATGTTATGAAAAATTATAATCCTTATAATTTTTTTGGAACAAAGATTATTTTATTAAATGAAATTTTACAGGATAAACTTTTTGATGGACAAATAGAATTATATGAGTTTATAGAAGTATTTATTAATATATTGAAAAATATCGAAAAACAGGAAATTTTTGATGAAAATATAAAGAAAGATTTTAATAAACTTGTATTGCTTAAAAATGAAAAAAGTGCAAATTTTGAAAATAGATTAATATCTTTTATTATAAATCTTTTTGATTCCATTAATTCATATAGAATTAAAATTAAAAACTTATTATAAATTATTAAAATTTTAAAGAGGTATTTTGAAATGAGTTGGATTTTAGCAATAATTGGTTTTGGAGTTTTAATTTTTATCCATGAACTTGGACATTTTGTTTTTGCAAAACTTGTTGGTGTCAAGGTAGAAACTTTTTCCATAGGTTTTGGCCCTTCAATTTTTAAGTTTCAAAAAGGGGAAACTTTATATCAGCTTTCTATTATACCTTTTGGGGGGTTTTGTAAACTTGCGGGAGAGGATTTAAATAGTGAACATGAAAGTAAGCCTAATGAATTTTATAGTAAAAATCCTTTTCAAAGAATTTTAATCTCTTTAGCTGGAGTATTATTTAATTTTATTTTTGCTATTATGATTTTTACAACTGTTAATATGATGCCAAGAGAAGAGATTTATTTACCTCCCAAAATTTATATACCTGAGAAACTTCAAAGTTATCCTGCTTATCAATCTGGATTGAGGACAGGGGCAATCATAAAAGAAATTAATGGTATAAAAATTGAAAATTATAATCAAATAGTAAATATAATTGGAAAAGCATTTGGAAATGATTTAGATATAGTTTTTGAATATAATGGTGAATTGAAAAATATAAAAGTAAAACCTTTAATAGAGAAAGAGACAGGTAGATCAATTATTGGAATTATGAACTATATTGATACAACCATTACTTATATTTCTAAAGATTCACCATTTAATAATTTTGGAATATCTATAGGAGATAAAATTATTAAAGTTAATGGGATAGAGGTTATTACTGAAGCTGATATATATGAAGAACTAACAAAAAATATTGGGAAATATGCTAAATTTGAAATTTTAAAAAGTGATGGTTCAATAAAAAATATCGATATTTTTATAGTTAGAAATATAGATTTGGGAATTAGTTTATTACCACCACCTGTAAAAATAAAGGGGATGAATTTATTTTTTGCTTTTATTAATTCTTTCAAAAAAATGGGAGAAACTGTTTCTATATTTTTTAAAAGTTTGAGGTTACTTTTTTCTGGTAAAGTTAATATAAATGAATCTGTCGGAGGACCTATAAAAATAATTTATTTTTCTTCTGAAATAGCAAAAACAGGAATAAGAAATTTTTTAGAATTTTATGGGTTGCTTTCAATTATTTTAGTAATTATGAATTTACTTCCAATACCTGCAGTTGATGGTTCTTATATTTTATTTTTTTTGATTGAATTAATTTCTGGTAAACCATTAAATAAAAAATTAATAATAACAATACAATCTGTAGGAATGATTCTTCTATTTGTTTTAATGGGGTTAGTACTTTTTAATGATATAATGTTTTTTGTAAAAAAATAAAAATTAAAATAAACTGCTTAAAATAAAAAATAATAAAGTATATAATAAAAAAAAAAGAAATAAAAAATAAAATAAAAATAGAATAAAAAAAATATTTGTTTACTAAATTAACTATTTTTATTAAATTTATTTAAAATTAAAAGTTTTGGAGGTAATATGGATTGGGCAAATATGAAAATTATCGATGTTCTTTCAATACATCCAAAAGCAGCATCAATTCTTTCAAAATATAATGTTGGTTGTATTGGATGTTTTGCAGCAAGTGGAGAAACTTTGAAAGAAGGATTAATGGTTCACGGTGTTAATGTTGAAAGTGTTGTAAAAGAACTTGAAGAAACTTTTAAAAAATGATTTTTATTTTAATAAGTTTTATTAAAGTTTTTGGTATGTTGTCGATTAACATAGTAAACATGGATGTTTAATTTAAATTTTCAAGGAGGAACTTTATGATTATTAATCACAACATATCATCTCTTTTTGCATCAAGGCAGATAAAGTTTAATTCTTGGCAGGCAAGGAAAGATATTGAAAAGCTCTCTTCCGGTGAAAGAATTAACAATGGAGCAGATGATCCTGCAGGGTTAGCTGTTTCAGAAAAGATGAGATCTCAAGTTAGAGGATTAATGAGAGCTGAAAAAAATGTTGAAGATGGCATCTCATTAATTCAAACTGCTGAGGGGTATTTAAGAGAGACAATGGAGGTTTTACAGAGATTAAGAGAACTTGCTGTTCAAGCTGCAAATGGTGTTTATGATGATGATGACAGAATGAACATTCAGGTTGAAGTTGCTCAATTGATTGATGAGATTGATAGAATTGCTTCTCATGCACAGTTTAATGGAGTTAATTTATTAACAGGTAGGTTTGCTAAACCACAACTATCATCTGAAGTTGCAGCTTCAATGTGGCTACATGTTGGTGCAAATATGGATCAGAGAATTAGGATTTATATCGGCACAATGTCATCTCAAGGATTAGGGCTAAGATCACCTATTGGAAGAGCTACAACAGCTACTCATATTTCTGTTTCAACTCAGGATAAAGCTAACATGGCTTTAGGAATTGTTGATTCTGCTTTATTAAAAGTTGCAAGAGAGAGAGCAAACCTTGGTGCTTATCAAGAAAGACTTGAGTTTATGGCAAAAGGATTATTAAATGGTGCTGAAAATATGCAAGCAGCAGAAAGTAGAATAAGAGATACTGATATGGCTTACCAGATGTCAGAGTTTATTAAAAACAATATCTTAACTCAAGCAGCAACTGCAATGTTAGCTCAAGCAAATGCTCAACCACAGCAAATTTTACAATTATTAAGGTAAAATACTTTATTGATTCAAAAGAGGTGGATTTATATATCCACCTCTTTTTTTTTATTTTATTGAAAAAAATTTAATTAAATATATTTTTTATATGCTTATGAGGTATCTTTACAATAAAGAAATAATTAAAAATTTTATACCTGATGAAGTTTTTGAAATATGTAAAAAATTTAAAGAGAGTGGGTATAAGTGTTATGTTGTTGGTGGATTTATTAGGGATACTATTTTAAAAAAAAATTTATATTTAAAAAGTGAACATCTTGATATTGATTTAGCTACTTCTGCTTTTCCAGAAGATGTTATAAATCTTTTTGATAAAGTTATACCAACAGGTATAAAACATGGAACAGTAACAGTTAAATATAGAAATATAGATTTTGAAATAACTACATTTAGAATTGAATCAGATTATAAAGATAAAAGACATCCCGATGAAGTTAAATATGTTGATAATATTTTAGATGATCTTTCAAGAAGAGATTTTACAATTAATGCATTAGCTTATGATCCTTTAACAGATAATCTTGTAGATCCTTTTAATGGTTATGATGATATTGTAAAAAATGTTATTAGAACTGTCGGAGACCCAGAAAAGAGATTTGAGGAAGATGCTTTAAGAATTATTAGAGCTGTAAGGTTTTCAACTACATTAAATTTTGAAATAGAAGAGAAAACTTTTCAAGCGATATTTAAATATAGAAGATATCTTGAAAATATTTCAAGAGAGAGAATTAGAGAAGAATTTAATAAAATTTTACTTTCTCCAAGACCTTCATTTGGCATAGATATGCTTAGAAGAACAGGACTTCTTTCAGTGATACTTCCAGAACTTGAAGAAGCTATCGGAATAGAACAAAATGAATTTCATAAATATGATATTTATTGGCATTGTTTATATTCTTGTGATGCTGCTCAAAATGCCATAGAATTAAAATTAGCTGCTCTTCTTCATGATGTTGGTAAAACAAAATCCCTATATGAGTATAAAGGGAAAGGAATTGATGGTAATGTTTTTTATAATCATGAAAAATATTCAGAAGAAATTGCAAAAAAGTTCATGACTGAATATAAGTATTCAAAAGAGCAAATAAATTTTGTATGTAAATTGATAAGATACCATATGTTTCATTATACATATGAATGGACAGATGGTGCTGTAAGAAGGTTTATAAGAAGAGTTGGTGAGGATCTTATTCCTTATCTTTTTTCTTTAAGGGTAGCAGATAGAATTGGTAATGGTTTATCTAATGGGTACCCAAAAATATTACTTGATTTTTATGAAAAAATAAAACAGATAATAAAAGAGGAGCATGTCCTCAAAGTTAAGGATCTTGATATAGATGGAAATCAAATAATGAAAGAACTTGGAATTTCTCCTTCAAAAAAAGTTGGAGAAATATTAAATTATTTGCTTGAATATGTAATAGATAATCCAGAAAAAAATAAATATGAACATCTAATCGAAAAAGCAAAAGAATTTTATTTTAAAAATGATTTTATTGAGAAAAAAACATAATGCTATAAAATAAAAAAAATATTAATTTTAAATGAAAAATAGAAAAACTTTAATACAAGATCAATAAAATATAAAAATTAAAAATTTAATAAAAAGAATTAACATTAAAAAATTTGATATTATATTAATATAAATAAAAAATATGATAATATAAAAATGTGAAATTATAAATATATAAATGAATAATTATAGTTAATTTATAAATATAAGGGAGGAAGTAGATCTATGTTAAATTTAAATAAAATTGAAAATGAAAATTTAAAAATTAGAATATTAAATTGGTATAATGATGTTGAAGATGAAGATAAAAAAGAGATAGAAGATTTTTTAAATGGAGGAAATATAAAAGATATAGAGGAAAGTTTTCTAATAGATTTAGAATTTGGTACAGGTGGAATAAGAGGTATAATGGGTATTGGTCCTTCTAAGATGAATAAATATACAGTAGGAAAAGCTACACAAGGAGTTGCAAACTATTTTTTAAAAAAAGGAATCGTAGATAAAAAAGTTGTTGTTTCTTATGATACAAGAAATAATTCTCAGTATTTTGCAAAAATTACAGCTCAAATATTTTCAGAAAATGGATTTAAAGTCTATCTATTTCCGGAACCAGCACCTACCCCTTGTCTTTCATTTGCAATTAGGTTTTTTAAAACTCAAATAGGAGTAATGATAACAGCCTCCCATAATCCTAAGGATTACAATGGATATAAACTTTATGATAATACTGGTTGTCAGATAACATCTCCAATTGATAAAGAAATAATAAAAGAAGTGAATTCGATAACAAGCTTGAAAAATATAAAATTTGGTGATTTTAATAGAAAGTTAAACTATAAAAAAATCGAATTTATAGATAAAGATTATTTTTATGATTCTTATATTGATGAAATTTCTAAAAATTTAATTGATAGAGATATCTTTAAAAATATGAATAATTTTAAAATAATTTATACTTCTTTGCATGGAACTGGAATCTTTCCTGTAAAAAAAATAATTGATAAACTTGGAATAAAAAATATATTCTTTGTTGATGAGCAAGTTATACCAGATGGAAATTTTCCAACCCTAAAAACTCCAAATCCGGAAGAAAAAGAAAGTTTCCTCCTTGGTATAAAAAAAGCAAAAGAAATAGATGCTCAAGTTATTATTGCTACAGATCCAGATGCTGATAGAATTGGAATTGTTTTTTTAGAAAAAGATAAAAATGGAAATATAAAAGAATTTATTCCAGATGGTAATGAAATAGGAACTATTTTATTATACTATTTATTAAACAGAAGTTATATTCTATCTAATTCTTATGCTATAAATACAATTGTTACTACTGATTTGCATGAAATGATTGCAAATGAAAAAAATGTTGAGTTTTATAGGGTATTAACAGGATTTAAATATATAGGTGAAATAATTAATAAAAATGAAAACAGAAATTTTATTTTTGGAGGTGAAGAAAGTTATGGTTATCTTATAGGAAAACATGCAAGAGATAAAGATGCTATAGTTATTATGTTAATATTTATTGAATTATCTTATAATCTTTTTAAGAATAATATTCCTCCCTCAGATTATTTAAAAAATATTTATAAAAAATATGGTTATTATAGAAATAGTGTATATTCTTTAAATTTAAGTGGTATAGAAGGTTTAAATAAAATAAAAGAAATAATGGAAAATTTAAGAACTAAAAAGTATAATTTTTTTGAGACACTTTGTATAAAAAAAACTATTGATTATAAATTTGAAGTAACAGGGTTACCTAAATCTGATGTTTTGCAATTTTTTGGTGAAAATTTCAAAATTACTGTTAGACCTTCAGGCACAGAACCAAAAATTAAGATATATTTACAGGTTAATGGAGATAATGAAGATTATTTATTAAAAAAGATTGAGGAAATAAGTGAGATTTTATTTAAGGAGTTAAAATGAATCCCATTGTAAGTTCTATTATTCTAAGTTTAGGTGGTCTTGGTATATTTTTTCTTGGTATAACTAATTTTTCAGAAAGTTTAAAAAAAATTTCATCATCTAAAATTAAAGATTTTCTATCAAAAGTTACATCATCAACATTATCCGGTACTTTTGTTGGATTAATTGTAACTGCTATAATCCAAAGTTCTTCAGCAACTACTGTGTTAACTATTGGTTTTGTAAATGCAGGTCTTATGAGTTTAACTCAAGCAATTGGAATAGTTTACGGAGCTAATATTGGTACTACAGTTACAGCCCAAATTATTGCTTTCAAATTTGATGATATTGCTCCAATAATAGTATTTTCAGGAGCTCTTATTTATCTTTTTGGAAAGAATAATAGGATAAAACATGTTGGAAATTTTTTAATAGGATTCGGATTTATTTTTATTGGAATGTATTTTATGAAACAAGGTATAAAACCTTGGAAAGATTCTGAAATATTTATTAAGTTTTTTTTGAATTTTTCGAAAAAACCTATTTTAGGAGTAATTGTAGGTTTAGTTATTACTTTGATTTTACAATCATCTTCAGTTACTGTTGGTATGGTTATAGCTCTTGTTAGTCAAGGGTTACTCGATTTAAAAGGAGCTGTTCCAATAATTTTAGGAGATAATATTGGAACTTGTATAACTGCGTTTTTAGCTTCTATTGGAGCTGGAATTAATGCAAAGAAAGTAGCATATTCACATATATTTTTTAATGTTTTTGGTTCTATTGTATTTTTAAATATTTTAAATCCTTATATAAGATTATTATCATTAACATCATCCGACCCTGTAAGACAAGCAGCAAATTCTCATACTTTTTTCAATGTTTTTAATACAATTTTATTTTTACCATTTACAAAATATTATTTAAAATTTATTAATTTCTTAGTTAAAGGTAAAGATGACCAAAAGGAGAAATATACAGTTTATCTTGATAAAAATTTACTTGATAACCCTGAAATAGCTCTTGAATCAGTAAAAAAAGAATTATTGAGAGGATTAAATATTTGTAAAGAATCGATGATTATTGCAAAGGAATTTCTTGAAAATGGGAATCAAAAAAAATTATACATATTAAATGAAAATGAGTATATACTTGACTACATGCAATATGAAATAAATAAATATCTTGTAAAATTAACTGAGAAAGAATTAACAAAAAAAGAATCTGCATTATTACCAAAAATAATTCATGCTACAAATGATTTTGAAAGAATAGGTGATCATGGTCAAAATTTATATAATATTTTTTTAAGGTGTATGGATAATAAAATTAAACTCTCTGATTTAAATAAAAATGATCTTATAAACATGACAAATAAAATAATTGAATATATTGATTTTTTAATTTATTCTTGTAGTAATGGTGACAAAAATATTGATTTAAACAAAGCTTATACTTTTGAAAAAGAAATAAATAATTTAAGGGATTTATATAAAAATAATTATTATAATGTATTGAAGTTAGAAAATAGAGATCCGGTTACTTCTTCTATTTATTATGATATTATTATAAATTTTGAGAAAATAGGTGATCATTTAACAAATATTGCAGAGTCTTTTTCTAGTGAAGAAATTATAACAGAAGATAATGTTTAAATTAAGTTAATAATTGCAAAGTTATCAATAGTATTAGGATGCAAAAAAAAATACAAAAAGAATTTTTTTATAACTTTTTTACTTTTATAAAAGGATTTTTTCAAAAGAATCTTCCATCTTATGAATTATATTTATATGAAGATAGTTTTAAAGATTATAGTTTTAAAATAAAAATAAAATCTTTACATTCAAATTTTCAAATAGATTGCGTTATTTATTATTCACCAAATAAAAATAAGTTTTCTTTTATTTTTACAAAAAAAGATATAGAAGAAAGTATTAAAAGCTATTTTGAAAATGTTTTTAATAAAATATTTTCTCATTATGAAAAATTATTATTTAATCAGGGAAATTTTTTAGAAAAAAAAATTGAAATTATAAATAAAAAAAATGATGAAATTATTTATAAAAATTATCAAAATAATAAAAATATAAAAAAAATTAAACTTTATGTAGATGGTTCTTTTATTAATGGAAATATTGGTTATGGAGGGGTTATACTTGATCAGGATGATAATATAATTTATCAGTATAATGGAAAAATTGATAATGAGGAATTGATTAAAATGAGACAGATAGGAGGAGAGATAGAAGCACTTATAAAAGGACTTGAATGGATAGAGAATAATTTAATAAATAAAGAAAAGATAAACATAGATAAAGAAGATGATAAAAATAAAATTGAATTTGAAAAAGATTTAAAAAAGGATAATGAAAATTTATTAATAGAAATTTACTATGATTATGAAGGTTTATACAAATGGTTTAATGGTGAATGGAAAACAAAAAATCTCTATACTTTTAAATATAAAAACTACATAAGTGATTTTAAAATGAATTTAAATTGGATAAAAGTAAAAAGTCATTCAAAAAATTACTGGAATGATTATGTTGATAAACTTGCTAAAAAAGGGGCTCTCATATAATTTTATGGAGTGGTATTATGAATAAAAACAATAAGAATGAAAATATTAATTTTGAAAAAAATAGTTTAGAGAATATTTTAAATAAAAAAAGGTATTTTGCATCTGATAATTGCTCAAAAGTTCACCAAGATATAATGAAAGCTCTTTTTGATGAAAATAATGGACATGCTTTTGGCTATGGATATGATGAAACAACAAATAAAGCAGTAGATTTAATTAAAAAACATTTAAAAAGAGATTGTGAAGTATTTTTTGTTTATAATGGTACTGGAGCAAATATCCTTGCTATTTCTCACATTTTGAAGCCATATGAGGCAGTTATAACATGCAAAACCTCTCATATAAATCATCATGAAACAGGAGGGCTTGAAAGATTTGGAGGGAATAAAATAATTTATATTGAAACATTAAATGGAAAATTAAAAGTTTCTGATATTTCAAAAAATTTAAGAGAAATCGGAGATGAACATGTTGTTCAGCCAAAAATAGTTACAATATCTCAACCAACGGAGTATGGTGGTGTTTATACAAAAGAAGAGTTGAATGAATTATCTGATTTTGTTCATAAACACAATATGCTTTTACATATAGATGGAGCAAGGATATTTAATGCAGCTGTTTTTTTAAATGAGACTATTGATGAAGTTATTGGAGATGCTGATATTTTATCTTTTGGTGGTACTAAAAATGGATTAATGTTTGGTGAAGTTATTGTATTTTTTTAAAAAAATATAGATGAAGATTTAATAAAAAGCTTTAAGTGGTCGAGAAAACAGGGAATGCAATTACACTCTAAAATGAGATTTATTGCTTGTCAGTACCTTGAATATTTTAAATCTGATTTACCTTATAGACTTGCCTTAAATTCAAATAAACTTGGAGAGTATCTTGAATTTGAAACAGATAAACTGAAAAAATACTTTTTTGATAATATAGATAAAATAAAAATTAAAGAAATTTTAAAAAGCAAAAATTTTGATAAATATTTTACATCATTTATAAGAAGAGAGACAAACCAAATTTTTGTATTTTTCCCATTAATAATTTATGAAAAAGTTTGTTCACAATATCCATTCTATATATGGGATGAAGAAAATGAAGTTGTCAGATTTGTAACAAGCTGGGATAATACAAAAGAGGATGTAGATAATTTTATAAAATATATAAAAGAAATTATTTTTTAAATCTTTCAAAAAGAATATCAAGCAGTGAGGAAAGAGGCAAAAGAGTAAAAAAGAAATAGACTCCTTGTGCAAAAATTAAACTAAAATTAATATTAAATATATATTTTACTTGGAATAAATAAAGATTTATATATAGAATAGTTATAAATAAAAGAGAAGCAAAATATTGAAGATATTTTATAAAAGGATTTTTTGAATCTTTATAAAGTAAATTTTTTATAATGGATAAGCCAAAAATGAATGTAAAATAAAAGAAAAATAAAAAGATATTTCCTTGTTTTGATAAAGCAACAAAAACAACTCCTAAAACAAGATATATCATTAAAATCAAATTCAAAATCATTTCTAACTCCTTTTTTAAATTAAATATTTTTTTACAAAAAAAAATTAAAAATTTTTAACAAACGTAATTAAACCTTATTATTTTAATTTGTCAAATTAAGGTATTTTAATTTTATAATTTATTCTTTTTTCAAACTTATAATTGCTGAACCTGTTAAAATTAAAAATCCTCCAATTAATAAAATGAAAGAAGGAACAAAAGATAAAAAAATTACTTCATTTATAAGTGTAAAAACTACTGTCATTAAGAAAAGAATGGAAGCTTTTGAAGAAGATGTTTTATGTATACCATAGTTCCATAATATATAGGCTATTCCTGATTCAAAAATTCCCATTTGAATAATAACTATAAGGTCCACTATACTTATTTTTGAATTTTTATAACCTGAAAATAGAGGTAATCCAAGTATAGAAGATATTAGAAAAACAAAGAATAATAGATTTATTATGATGTTAGTTTCATTTAAGCTATTATTACTTTTATTTTCTGTAGTATATTTAAAATTAATTGTATTTGATGAATTATTTTCATTATTAATAGTTTCAATATTTAAAAAATGTATATTATCTTTTATTTTTTTTATAGTTTTACCTGTGAAATAGGTATAAAAGCCAAAAGTTATTCCAGCAATAATTTCAAAAGTAAAACCCTTAATAAAATCTTTATTTTGAGAGTCTAATCCACCTTTGCCAATTGCTATTAAAAACAATCCAGAGAAAGAAATTAATAGAGAGATTATTGTTATTTTTGATGGTTTTATTTTATCAATTATTAGATTAAAAAATATAACAAAAAAAGGAGTAAGATTTTCTAATATCATAACAAGAGTTGCAGGAATATATTTTAATCCTAAATGATAAAAAATTGAGTTTAAATAAACACCGAAAAAAGACAATATCAAAATGTCAAAAAAGAAATATTTAATTAATGGTATAAAAATTTTATTATATATGATGTAAATAAAAAATATTAATGTTCCAATTATAAATCTTGATTCTGCAACAGCTGTTAAAGAGATATTATGTAAGGTTAAAAATCTTGCAGAAGGTCCATGAATGCCCCATAGAAAAACAGCAACCCAAAGAGCAATAATTCCTTTGTAATTATTTTTCATCATTATTTTTCCTGTTTTTTTATTAAAAATAATAATTTTTAATTATATATTTAATTTGAAATTATAGTTTTATATTTTATCTAAAAGAAAATTTCTTATAAAAATCAACAATTGTTTTATAATCTAAATGTGTATATATTTGAGTTGTTAAAATTGATTCATGTCCTAAAAGCTCTTGAACAAATCTTATATCTGCTCCATTTGATATCAAATGTGTAGCGAAAGAATGTCTTAAAATATGAGGATAAAGGTTTATATATGGAATAGCTATTTTGCCATACTTTTTTAAGTTTTTCCATATTGTTATTCTTGAAAGTTTATCCCCATTTCTTGAAAGAAAAACATATTTTAAATTTTTTTTATTAAAAATTGGTCTTACTTTATTTAAGTAGATATTTAAATTTGTTTTTGCTTTATCTCCAAAAGGAACAACCCTTTCCTTTTTACCTTTTCCATAAATAAAACAAAAATTTTCTTCAAGGTTTAAATTTTCAATTTTTAAGTTGCAAACTTCAGAAACTCTAACCCCTGTAGAGTACATAAATTCAAAAAGAGCTTTATCCCTTATTTCATTATAAGTATCACCATTTATAGAATTTAAAAGTTTTTCAACATCTTCAAACTCAAGATATTCAGGAAGAGATCCTTTTATTTTGGGGTAATCAAAAAGTTCTAATGGAGAATTTTCAATAATTTTATTTTCAATAAGATATTTAAATAAAGAGTTTAATGATGAATATCTTCTTGCAATGGTTCTTGAATTTATACCATCAGATTTTAATTTTGAAAAATAATTTGCAATATCATTTATATTAATAGTTTTTAAATCTTTATCATTTAAATATTTAAGAAAATCTTCAATATCATGTTTATATGAGTCAAATGTATTTTTAGAATAGTTTCTTTGAAGTAATATATAATTTAAAAAATTAAAAATATGAATTTTATTGTCATTCATAAAGAGAATTTATAAGATTAAAAATAAATTTCCATAATTTTATTAATTAAAAGATATAAAGTAATGTTTGCAAATCTTTCTTTATTTATAATTCTATCAAAAGGAAATGTAAAATTATAAGTATAGAAATCATTTTTGATATTTAAACAAATATAAACAAGGCCAACAGGTTTTTCTAAACTTCCACCGGTTGGTCCTGCTATTCCAGAAATAGATACACTAATATCTGAATTGAATAAATATTTAGCATTTTTAGCCATTTCAATAACAGTTTCATCAGAAACAGCTCCTTTTTTAAACAATATATCTTTAGGTACCTTTAAAATATTTTCTTTTATCTCATTAGAATATGCAATTATTGCTCCTTTATAAATATTAGAAGAACCAGATATATTTGTAATTTTTGATGAAAGAAGTCCCCCTGTGCAACTTTCCGCTATTGAAAGAGTTAAATTTTTTTCGTAAAGTAATTTATATAAAATATATTCAAGTAATATTTCATTTTTATTTTTTAATATATCATAAAAATAAAGAGTTTCATAAGTATTAGTTTTATTATTGCTATGTTGATTTCCTTTAAATGATTCTTTGTTGTTATTTTTTATAATATCAAAGTTTTTTAATAAATTTATGTAAAATATATTATGAACAATTAAAAATTTTTTATTTAAGGTAATAAATTTATTATAAAAATTGACCTCATCTGAAAAATTATTATTTGAACTATTGTCTAAAAATTTGTTTGAAATATTATTTTTATAAATAAATTCAAAATTTATGCTTAATTTATTTAAAAAATTGTCACTAAAAGAATAAAATAAAATATTTTGGCTGAAATTTTGAGATAAAAATATTAAAAAATTTAAAAGTTCATTTTCATATTTTTTAAAATTTATTGAGATTTTAATGAAATAGTGTGATGGGTAAAATCCTATTTCAAAAGTTTTTTCAAAATTTGAAAAATTATCATAATTTTTTATGTTTTCATAAGTTTGTGATTCAGAGATCCCTGATAAAAAAATATTAATATTGTATTTTTTCTCATAAATACTAAAATTTTTTTTTATATCTGGAATAATATAATCTTTAATCATTGGTAAAGCTTCTTTTGGAACGCCAGGGATAAAATAGAAATAGGTCTTTTTATTTTCTTTTAAAAAAATATATTTAAATCCACAAGCTGTGCCATTTTTGTTTTCAATTGGAATCGAGTCTTCAGGCAATAAAGTTTGAACAAGGTTTGATTCAGGCATTTGCCTATTTTTATAAAAATTTAATAGATTTTGAAAAGCAATTTCATTTTTTATAAGCTTTTTATCAAAAAGGGAAGATGCAGCAAATCTTGTTATATCATCAGATGTTGGACCAAGCCCTCCACTAATAATTATTATATCATAATCTTTTGATAAAAAGTTTAGAAATGATTTAATTTGTTCTTCATCATCCTTGCAGACAAAATGGGCTGAAATATCAATGTTTTCATTATATAAAATTTCAGAAAAATATTTTAAGTTTGAGTTTAATATTTTACCAGAAATAAGTTCGTTCCCAATAGTTACAATTGCTAATTTTATCATATAATCTACTTAAATTAATAATACTTTTTTATTTTTTTTCTATTATTTTCTATATTTTGATTTATTTTATTTTTATTTACTATTTTTACTTATTTTACTTAGCTTTATTTTTTTTATTTTACTTTTTTAAGTTTTAATATATTTTTTTTATAAGATTTTTTAAAAGTAAAATTTTCTAATCTATATTTTTAGAAAAAAAGGAGCAAATTTATGAAAATAGGTATTATTCAGGCTAATTTTTTAAACTCAAACTTTGAAGTAAATAAAGAATTAATTCTAAGTTATATTGAACAAGCTTTTAATTTAAAACTTGATCTTGTTATTTTCCCCGAATTTACATTAAATGGTTTTTTCCCTTTTGATATATTATATTTTAAAGATTTTTTTGAAAAACTTGAACAAAATCTTTTTGAAATAGTAGATTATACGAAGAATTTTAATAAATTAATAATTATTATAGGAACTCTTATTAAAAGTGAAAATAAAATTTACAACTCTTCTATTTTGATTAATGATGGTGAAATTAAAAAAATTTTTTTAAAAAATTATATTGGGAAAAATATTTTCTTTAATGATTATGATTATTTTGATGATTTTAATAATAATGTTTCTATAAAAATTTTTGGCAAAGAATTTATTATTGATAGAAATGATATAGGTTTCAATATAGAAAATTATAATGTAGGTGTTCTATTATCTTCAGATGCTTTAAATTTTATGGATGAAAATAAATTTTTGATTTATGATATTATTTTGAATATATCTGTTTCACCATTTTGTTATTACAAGGAAGCTCAAATTAAAAATTATTTATTAAAAAATGAAAATAAAATAAAAAATATTTATATAACTACAAATTTTGTTGGAAATAATGATGAACTTATTTTTGAAGGTGGTTCTTTCTTATACAATAAAAATGATAAAAATATCTATTTTAGCCCATATTTTAAAGAAGGTATTACTTTATTTGAAATTGAAAATAATTATATAAAATTTTCATCTTTTTATGATTATTATTCATATAAAGAAAAAAATGATTATATTAATAATAATAAGGATATAAATCAAGATATAAAAAATATTGAACAAATAAAAAAGATTAATATTTATGAACTTGATGATTTAAATAGAGGTTTGGATTTAAATGAAAATAAATTAAAAAATACACTTAATGCTTTGATTTTTGGATTAAGAGATTATGTTAAAAAATCTGGTTTTTCAAAAGTTTGTCTTGGTTTGTCAGGGGGCATTGATTCAGCTGTTGTTGCATATATTGCAAGAGAAGCCTTTGGACCTCAAAATGTTTACGCATTTACAATGCCTTCTCCTTTTTCAAGTAAAGGTTCTTATGAAGATTCATATAAGCTTGCTGGAAATTTAGGTATAAGTATAGAGAAGGTTGATATATCAGCTTTGTATGAAACTTATATAAATAGCTTAAGTCCATATTTTGAAGGAAAACCATTTGATATTACAGAAGAAAATTTACAAGCAAGAATAAGGGCAAATATTCTAATGGCTTTTTCAAATAAGTTTAATTATTTTTTATTAAATACAAGTAATAAAAGTGAAATTGCAACAGGTTATGGTACTTTATATGGTGATTCAACAGGAGGTTTTTCAATTTTAGGAGATATTTATAAAACAATTGTTTATAAGCTTGCATTTTTAATAAATAAAGAGAAAGAGATAATTCCTGAAAGTATAATAAAAAAAACCCCATCTGCAGAATTAAAACCAGGACAAAAGGATCAGGATGTTTTACCCCCTTATGATTTACTTGATAATATACTTTATTTTTATATTGAAGAGAATTATTCTCCTTTAGAAATAATAAAAAAAGGTTTTGATGAAAAAATAGTTATTGATGTGATAAGAAGAGTAAATAAAAATGAGTATAAAAGAAAACAGCTTCCACTTGTATTGAAAGTTTCAAAAAAATCTTATTCAAGAGAGAGGAGATTTCCTGTTAATGTTACTTTCGATAATTTGTTTTTTAATAAATAAAACAAAAATATTTATGAAAAATTATTTAAAAATTAGGATTTTAAATTAAAATTGAACAAATTAATATTAAAAGAAAATTATAAAAATTATGAAAAAAATTATATGGGTTTATTTTTCATCAACAGGTAATACCAAAACAATGGTGGAACTTATATCAAATAAATTTATATTAAAATTGGATAAGATTAATCATTTTTTGAAAAATCAGGAAAATAATATGACTTTAGGTTTTTTAAATGTTGAAAGTATAGATTTTAAAAATATTTTTGAGGATTTTTTTAATTATAAAATAATTTCAAAAAATGATAATAATTTGAAATTAAACGGACATAATATTAATAATGATATTTATAATAGCAAAAATATAGAAAGAAATATAAATATAATTGAGAATACATTTAAAAATAAAAAAGAAGATATCATTGAAATAATTAATGAGAAAAATAATGATACTGTTTTTGAAATATTTGAGAACATAATAAGAACAGGTTTTTTTATTCTATCTTTTCCTGTTTTTTTTTACCAAACACCAAAAATTATTTATGCTTTTTTAAAATTATTTAATATTTATCTTTCTTTTAATAATAAGGAAGTTAAAATAGATTTGTTTTTATTGACGACTAATGGGGGATTGCCAGGAAATATAAAAACTTATATTGAAAAAGAGTTTAAGTTTTTAAATGTTTGCTATTCTTCTTCTTTACATTTTGAGGATAATCATCCAGGATTGAGGTTAAAATTTAATCCTTTTATTTCTAAAGGTTATCCTAAGAGGATAGATTTTTATAAATTTTTAAATAATTTTTTAGTAAATTTTGAAAAATATTTTTATATAAAAAATAATATAAGTGTATATGAGAAAAATCAATCTAACAAAAAAAAGAATAATAAATTAAATATTATATTTCCTTATATAAATTTTATGAGAAAATTATATTCAAGCAAATTTATTTTTTTGTTTTTATTTAAAAAAAGGTTAAATAAAAATAATTGTATTTTATGTAAAGTTTGTGAGAAAGATTGTCCTACAAAAATAATTAAAATTGATGATGAAAAAAATTTAATGATTGACTATAATTTCTGTATTGGTTGTTATAGATGTACAAATATTTGTCCTTTTAATGCAATAAATGGTATAATTTCAAAATATGGAATAAAGTATAAAAGATTTATTAAAAAAGTGTCAAATTTTTAATAAAGAAATTTAATCTTTATCAAGGTATTTTTTTATAAAATCTTTGTATTTTTCTTCTATATATTTTCTTTTTATTTTAAGAGATTGAGTTAATTCATTTCCAATTGTAAATTTATTTTTTATTGGAAGTATTTTTGATATTTGTTCGAAAGGTTTAAATCCATGCTCTTTTGAAACTAACTTTTTAACCTCATTTTTTATTGTTTCAATTAAAGTTGGATGTTCAATAACATCTTTTTGGAGGTTTTCATCTATTTCTTTTTTTGAGAATCCAAGCATTTCCATTAATTTTTTGAGGTTGTCCTCATTTATTGCAAGAATAGCAGTAAGATTTTTTTTATCCTGACCTCTAACAACAGCATGATCTATTAATTCACTTTCTTTTAATTTATTTTCTATAGGTTCAGGTTCAACATTTTCACCTCCAAGTAGAACAATAGTATCTTTAGCTCTACCAACAATTACATAATCTCCATTAAAACTTTGAACACAAAGGTCTCCAGTGTTTAACCAACCTTCCTCATCGATAATAGCCTTTGTTGCTTCTTCATTTTTATAATAACCTTTCATTACATTTTCACCTTTTACATAAAGAACACCTTTTTGGCCTTTTTCAACAGGATTACCATTCAAATCAACAAGCTTCACATATGTTTCAGAAAATGGTATACCGGTTGCTCCGATGGTATTTCTTCTATATGATCTTGATAAAACTCCAGGTGAGGTTTCAGTTAGACCATAAGCATTTATTAATTTTATACCAAGCGCATTGAAGAAATTGTCAAGATATGGAGGTAGACTACCACCTCCAGAGAAAGCTCCTTTAAGTCTTCCACCAAGTTTGGAAGTTATTGGTTTGAATATTTTTTTTCTTGCAATATATGAAAATGGAGCATTTATAATAAGTCTTAATATGTGAAATAAATAAAATAAAGGTTTTAAAAAAAATGATTCTTTTCTTAAAATTAAATAGTTGTTTTGAATATAATTTTTTGAAAGTAAAAAGTGTTGGGATGTTTTTAGGAAAAAATAAAACAGATATTTTTTTATTTTTCCAGATTGTAAGATTTTGTCCATTAGTTTACTATAAAGAGATTCCCAGATTCTTGGTACAGTAACAAAAATTGTTGGTTTTTCATTTTCTAAATCATATGCAAGATTTTTTAAATTTGAATAAACAAAAGTTGTTCCACATGAAAGAGCAACATATTCATAAGTTCTTTCATAAACATGCCATGTTGGTAAAATAGAAACAGTAAGTTCACCATTTTCTTCATCAGGTTCCATTCTTGGAGTTATATTTTTAACATTATGTAAAAAGTTTCTATGAGTAAGCATAACTCCTTTTGGGTTGCCTGTTGTACCGGAGGTGTAAATTATAGTTGCAAGATCATCTTTTTTAATTTCATTAATTAATTTTAAATAAAGAGGTTTTACATTATTTTCATTTTTTAACTTATCTTTTTCTTCATAAAATAATTTTTTCCCTTCTTCCAAAAGTTGATCATAAAAAATAATTTTATTAAAAAATTGATTATCAATATTTTCAAAAACATTTTTGTCATCAGAATATTTATCAATAATAAATATTGTTTTTATTTTGTTTTTTAAATCTTCAGGGAATACTTGGAAAGCTTCAGAAAAATATTTATAGTTTTCAAAGATAATTTTATCAGCATCAGAATGATTTGTTATAAAAGAAAGTTCAATTGGTGTAGTATCTGAACCTCTTGGAACAGAAATTGCACCAATCATAAGAAGTGCAAAGTCTGTAATAGTCCATTCATATCTATTATTTGAGAAAAAAGCAACATGGTTTCCTTTATTTATTCCATTATTTAAAAAAGAGTATGCAAGATAACAAATATCTTCGAAATATTCACTATATTTTTTAGATAACATTTTGTTGTTTTTATCTCTAAATTTATGAGATATTCTTTCGGAATGATTTTGTGAAGTTAAATAAACCATTTCAACTAAATTATTATAAGTGTAATTATATCTTTTACTCATAAATTCTCCTATACAAATAATTTTATCATAATTAATTTAAATAGCAAGTCAAAAAAATAATTTTTTTAAAAAGTTATTTTTCCATATTTACCATCAAAGCCTTCATCAACTTGTATAGATTTTTCTTCAATTTTTTTTAAAATATTAGGTAATTTTTCTCTAAAAATATTTAAGATGAAATTTAAACTATCATTTTGTAATCTATTTTTATCATTAAAAAAGTTGGAGTTTAAAAAATTTTGTATCAATATATAATTTTTTTCAATAAGGTTTATAAATTTTTTATCATCATAAAAGGTTAGGAGATATAGTTCTTTTTCAATATTTGTTAAAAAAAAAACAAAAATTTTTTCTATTTTTATTTTTGAAATTTTTTTGTCAAAACAAAAATTTAGAATTTCCTTAAATGGGACAATATTTTTATAATATTTTTTATTTTTTTTTTCATCTATACTTTTTCTATCTTTTAATTCATAAATTCTATGTAAAACACCTTTTGTTAATTTTTTGTTGCATATTGGACAAATTTGGTTTAAATGTAATGAAACTTCCGGAGATGATTTGAAGTTGCAATTTCTATGACCATCAAAATAGTATTTTCCTTCTTGTGGGAAAAGATTTAAAGTCCCAAAAAATTTATTATTTAAGTAATATTCTTTGATAGAATTTATTATATCTTTATAATTAATACAATCTAAATAATTATAAAAGTAAAATTCTTTTTTCTTATTTATTAGATTTGGGTAATTTTTTTCAATAATTTCTTTTAAATTAAAAATATTTGCATTTCTTCCTAAATTTTCAACATTATGAGAATCTGAATTTGAAATAAGAGCAAATTTATCTAAATCTGAAAAAAGCCAATGCATAGAAGGATCAGTAGATAAACCTGTTTCTATAGCATAGATCTTATAAATATTTTCTCCAAAACATTCATAGAATGAATTGTAGCCTGATTTTTCTCCTAATGTTGAGAACCATGGTGTCCATATATGAGCTGGTATTATAAATATATCTTCATCAATATTTTTTAATATATAAACTAAATCTTTTGAAGATAGTCCTAAAATTGGTCTTCCATCAGAATTTAAATTCAAACCCAAATCTGTTAGTTTTTTATATGTTTTTTCAACTGTTTTTAATGAGGGGAAAATGATTAATATGTGATTTTTTTTTACTTTTCCATTTTCTTTATATAATAAAGAAACTTCTGTTGTTAAAATAAATCTTGGATAAAAATAAAAATTAATAAAATTGTTGTTATATGAAGAAGTTTTGTTTAAATCAATCAAGTATAATCCATTATCAATATTTTTGCTTTGTTCACTTAAAATATCAATAAATTCATTATACCATTTTTTGTAAAGTATATCTCCTGTTGCAATTATAGAAATCCCTTTTTTATAAGCAGAAAGAAAAATATTGTAAAAATTATTGTTTTTTGAACTTCCTATTGAGTATTTTGAATGAATATGGAAATCTGCAAAAATAAAATCATAAATATTTGAAAAATTATTATTCATAAAAAAGATTCATAATTTAATAAACATAATTTTAAAATTAATTTTTTATTATATCAATGAGGATTTTTAAAAATAAAAGAGATAATACAAATAAAAATATGGGGTTTATTATTTTTTTACCTTTTTTTATGGCAAGTGAAGAGCCAAGTATATTACCTAAAATTCCTGCTATTGTGCATAAAATACCAATTTTAAAAAAAACAACCTCTTTAATTATAAAAGTAATAAGAGCAGATACATTAGAGCCTAGATTGACAATTTTTGCTGTTCCTGAAGCATGAACCATATCAATTTTTAAAATATAGTTGTAGACCATGATAATAAAAGTTCCTGTTCCAGGACCAAAAAATCCATCATATATTCCAATAATAAATGTAAATATTATTGCTTTTATGTAAAATAAAAAATTATATCTATTATTATTCAAATTTTTAAATTTATTATTACTATTTTGATCTATATTATTATCTTTTTTAAAAAATATTATCAAAGATATAATTGGTAATAAAATTATTAATAAGTATTTTATAAAGTTTGTAGATATAAGTAAAACCAGGTTTGAACCTAAAATGGAGCCTATAAATGCAGAAATTAGGGAAACAATACCTAATTTTAATAAGATTTTGCCCTTTTGTGCAAATTTAAGAGTTGCAAATAAAGTTCCAAAAGTTGATGAAAATTTATTTGTTCCAAGAACAAAATGCCCTGGAATACCTGATATCATGTATGCAGGGATAGAAATTAGTCCACCACCTCCTGCAATTGAATCAACAAAACCTGCAAAAAAAATAGCAAATAAAAGAAATATTAAAGAAAAATTGTTTAAAGATATTAGACTATCCACATATGAAAAATATAATAACATTTAAAATTAGCAAATAAAATTAATTATAAATTAATTTTTAAAGATTTGATTTAAATTTTTTATTGTTTTATCTTCAAGAAATGAGGGTGCAGAAGAGGATGAAACAATCATTATTTTAGTTATAATATTTTTATTTAAATTATTTATTTCATTTATTTTTTGATATATATCATCAGGATTTTCTAGAAAAATAGAGTTATGATTTAATTTTTTTAAAAAATTATAAAGTTTAATAGAATTAGAAGAGGAATAATCTCCAATAATTATTATAAGATCAGTATCTTTTGCATATTTTGAAGCTTCTTCTTCCCTTTTTGTAGTTATGTCACAGATTGTGTTAAAGAACTTAAAAGTTACTTTTTTATTAAAAAAATTAATTTTTATAAGTTTTTCTATCTCTTCTTTTATAAAATTAAAGTTTTCTATTTTATAGGTTGTTTGAGAAATTAACAATATATTTTCAAAATTTGAGTTTTTGAATTTATCTATTATTTCATTTAATTCAGAAGTGTCTTCAATAATTGAACTATATTTTGCATAACTTTTAAGTGATATTACTTCAGGATGCTCTTTTTTACCAGAAATAATTATAAAATAATTATTTCTATTGTAAATTTTTATAATTTCCTGTATTTTTTTTACTTTTATACATGTTAAATTTATATAATTTTCAAAATTATCTTTTATATATTCTTCTAAATATTTAGTTATTCCATGAGTTCTTATAATTGGAATAGAATTATAATCAAGGGTATATTTTTTAAATATTTTTTTAAAGTTATTTTCTATTTCTGTTCTATTTTTTATATCATTAAAAAATTTCAAATCTTCTTCATCAATTAATATAATGTTGGATTTTTTTAAATGTTCTATATAGTTTTTATTGTGAATTAGAGGACCCATTAAAAAAATTTTTTTTATTTTATTATTTTCAAATGAAAAATTATTTTCTATTGATTTTACAAATTTATTTATTTTATTTTCAGCATTTTTAACACCAGGGCAAAATCCAGAATATTTTGGAATAATAATTTTCATTTTCTTAATTCTATATTCTTAAAAATTAAATTTATATTTATATTTTTGATTTTATATTTTACTTTAATTTAATATTATTATTAATAAAATTATGAAGTTCCACAACAGCATTGTAGGCAACATAATAAGCTTAAACAATTACAACATAAATCATCAGACATATCCCGACTTCTAGATGGTCTTCTGAATTGGTAATTATATGAATTTGTATAGTAATCAAGTTGTTTTTTAAGTTCTAAGTATTCATAGTTTGTAGGATTTCTAGATAAAGCTTCAGCAAGATAATTTTGAGCTTGATAGAAAGAACCTTTTTTTGCATATATAAAAGCTTTCAAAAAATACCATTCAGAATCATTTGAAGGATTTGAATCTAAAATGTTTTCTGCAATATCAATATTTCCCCTATTCAATTGTTCTCTAATATATTTGTAATCAATATTTTCTTTTGAATAAGAATATTTAGAGTCTTTATAATAGTTAGAAGAGTAACTATCATTAAAATTTGATGAGCTTTTGTTTTTAACAAGAAAATCATATGCATCTTGTATCTCTTTAAATTTTTCTTCAGCAAGTTCAGATAATGGGTTATCTTTATGTTTATCTGGATGGTATTTTTTAACGAGTTCTTTATATTTTACTTTTATTTCATCTATTGTAGCATTTCTTGGAACTCCTAAAATCTCATAAGGATCTTTTGCCATTTTAATTTACCCCATAAATGTTTTTATAAAAACTAAATTATTAAAAAAAAAGTAAAAATTGTAATAAAAAATAGTAAGTTAAACAAATAAAATAAAAATAAATTAATTAAAATTTTTTAAATTACTTTCTTATATTAAAAATATTTTTTAAGTTGTCAATATTTTTAGGTTGGGAATTAAAAACTTTATCCCATAATTTTTTTGATTCCATGCAGAGATAAAGAGGAATCTTAAAATTATTATTAAAAAAATCGTAAAAAAATTTATAAATCTCTTGTCTAATCTCTATAAAATATCTTACTTTGTTATCATATCCAATAATAGATTCACAGTAAGTAATTTTTTCATCAGGGTAGTTTTTTCTTAAAATTTCTTTCATATCAGGATGATATCTAAAAGTTCCAAGAGATATCCAGACAATTTTTTTTCTATCTATATTATTTTTAATAAAATTTAATATTTCAAGGTAATCATTTTTATAGTTTTCGTAATAAAAAATGGGATCAAAATGAAATGCAATACTATAGCCATATTCTGAAAGTTTTCTTGCTTCAATAATTCTATCGAAGGGATTTGATGTAAAGTTTTCATTTTCTTGCCAGATTTTAATAGTATTTAATGAAAATGAAACTACGATATTTTTTGAAGGTTTTATTTTATATAAATTATCTGTAAAAAGAGTCTTTGTTTTAAATTCAAAAAAAGTTTCATCAAATTTTTTAAAAAATTCTATAAAGTCAAATGAAAATTCTGTAAAAGGATCAAAGACAAGTGAATCAGAAAGTTCACCAGTACCAATTCTTTTTATTTTTATTTTTGAGTATTTATTTTCAAATTGTTCAAAAATATTTTCTATATTTATAAAAATTGTATTTATTGGATTTTTTAAATAAAATTGTAAAAAACAATATTTGCAACCAAGTGGACAATTCATATAGAGGTTTATTGTATAATAATTACAACATAGATAATGTCTTGTTCCAGGACATTTCTTAACCTTTTGACCTAAGTTTTCAGTAAAAACAAAAATTTTTTCTAAAGTATTTTCGTAATTAGAGTATATATATATATCTTCTATTTCTTTTTTATTTAAAATTTCAATCTTTATAGAACGGTTAAATTTTTTAATATTATTAATAATTTTAAGTATTCTTTTTTCCTTTGTTTTATCTTTAAGTAGGTTTTTGTTTATAATAATTTTATCAGGTGTAACAATTTTTAATGTGTTTTTTTTATCCATTTTTAGTTTTATTTTGTTTATTTTATTCTTTTCTATATTTTTTATTTTTTTTAAATTAAATTTATCTATTTTTTTTCTTATAATTTTAATTGTTTTTTAATTAATAATTTCAAATTTTTTAATTATTAATTTTATTCCATATAGAATCAAAATTTTCAAAAAAAATGTTTATTTCTTTTTTAAAATTATTTAAATCATTTTTATTTTTAAAATGAAAATTTATATCAAAAGAAGATTCTTCAAAATAGTTTGAAAATATTAAATTTAACTTATTTAATTTAATTTTTTTTATAAAGTTATCAATTTCTTCTTTCTTTTGAAAATATAATGGATTATAAAGATAACTCAAATAATTTATAAAATTATTTTGTTTCTGATTTATTGGTTTATTATCATTATAAATAGATTCAAATTTATTGATTATATTATCTATAATTTCTTTTGGAGAGTTTTTAAAAATAGGTTCTCTTTTAATTAGATCATATATTATCGAATTTAAAATCATAAAGTAGTTTTTATTGTAATTTAATTTAAATGAAAAATTAGTTAATAAATTAAAATTTTCTTTAAAAAAATTATCTTTTAAATAAAAATTTAATTTTTTAATATCCTTATCTTTTAATTTAATCTTGCAAAGATAAATTAAATATTCAGTATCAAAATTATCAATATATGATAAAAATTGCCTTAAATTTTCAATAGTATCATTTATAAAGTTTATATTTGGTGAGTTCTTTTTCAAAAAGTGTTGATTTAATAAAAAATTGTAAGGTTTATAATTTTTAATGGTTTGGAAAAAATTAAATATATTAGTAAAATATTTATTATTTAATAAAGAAGATTTAAGTTTCATATATTTTATAAAATTATAAAAAAGCTTTTTTATAAAAATAATAACAAAAAAGAATTGAAGTATATTTTCATTATATGTTAACATTAGAATATTATAAAAGAAATTATTAATAATTTCATAAAATATATCATTAGAAATGTTATTATTGAAATATGAATTTATATTTATTACTATTATTTCATCATTTTCATTTTTATTTAAATTTAAATATTCTATAAAATAATAATTAAAAAAAATGGGGAGATAAATTTCTTTAATTTTTATTGTAAAAGTAATAGGAATTATTTCTTTTTCAAAACTATTTTTTGAAAGAAATGTTAGATTATTAATTTTTATAAAATTTATAAGTTCAGGAAAAAGATCCTTATCAGAATTATTTTCATTTTTGAAATTAGATTCATTTTTTGATTCATAAATAATATAAAAAAAATCCAAAATTTCATTATATAAAGAATTTTTATTTATTTTTATATTTTCCATAAACTTTATTTTAACCTTAAGTTTTTATTTTATATAATTTTAAAATTACTGTTTTTTATAAATTTAGTTTTTTTATATAAAAGAAAAATATATAATATAAATTATTTGTAAACCTATAAAATGAAGAACTAAAAAATTTAAAATTAAAAAAATTAATTTAATAAAGAAATAATACAAATATCACTTATAAAATGAAAATTAGATGTAAAATAAAATAAAATTTAAAATGTAAATTAAAATAAAATTTTGATGTATAATAAATACTCATATATATTTTTTATACAAAAATTTAATTAATAAAATTTTAATATTAGTAAAGTAGCTTTCTCAGAATTAAGCTATTTTAAGAAAATTTAAAAATATTTTATCTGGCATAATAATTGCATATTATATTGTGATTATTAATTGTGATTAAAAAATAGTTATTGAAATAAAAAATTAAAAACAATGAATAATTTAATTTTGTTTAAATATAAAATAAAAATTATAATGGAATAAATATAGGAGTAATAAATGCAAACTACTTTAGTTAAAAACAAATTAAGTAATACTCAAGTTTTACTTAATAATAATAATTTATCTCTAAAAAATTCAAAAGTAAAAACTAAAAGAAATAATTTATCTTTTGATAGTAAAGATTATCTTTTTAATAGTTATTATAAAGATGTTAATAAATACCCATTATTATCACGAGAGGAAGAGGAATATCTTGCAAGATTGGCAAGAAATGGTGATATTAAAGCAAAAGAAAAATTAATAAATTCAAATTTAAGATTTGTTGTTTCAGTTGCTAAGAAATATCAAAATAGAGGTTTCCCTATTATGGATCTTATTGCTGAGGGTAATATGGGACTTATAACAGCTATTGAGAAATTTAATCCTGATAAAGGGTATCATTTTATATCATATGCAGTATGGTGGATAAGACAGGCTATATTAAAAGCTCTTGCTGAAAAAACAAAACTTATTAGATTACCTTTAAATAAAACGAATGAACTTATCCAAATAGAGAGATATATAAATGAAAAAGAGGATTATGGTTATACTCCAGAAATAAGTGAAATTTCAAAAGAGCTTTCTATTTCAAAACAAAACATTGAAAATATATTAAATTTATCAAAAGAATTTAAATCTCTTGAAGAGAATATTTTTGACAGTTCTGATTCATCAATGCTTTATGAATTTATTCCTGATAAACAAATATCTCCTGATAAATTTTTTGAAAGAGAGAATTTAAAAGAAGTTGTTGATAATGTATTAAATACTCTTACACCAAAAGAAAAAGAGGTTATAAAATATAGATTTGGTTTAAATGGTGATGAACCAATGTCTTTGCAAGAGATTGGAAATATTTTTAATCTTACAAAAGAAAGAATAAGGCAGATAGAAAAAAAAGCCTTAAGAAAATTAAAACATCCAACAAGATTAAAAAAATTAAAACAAGCAGTGGTTTAATAATTCTTTTTCTTTTATTAAAAAATATTCTTCTAATTTTTTAAAGTTTTTATTAATATTATTTATGTTTTGTCTATTATTATTTATTATTAATTTATCAATTTCAATGAATTTTATAATAAAATTAAAAAGCTCGTTATAACTATTTATAAGCAAAACATTTTGAGAGTATTTTTGAATCTTTTTTTTATATTTTTTATCAATAAAATAGAAAATATCATTTGGATAAAATATTGCACATAAATTAAAGGTTGCAGAAACTTCTTCAAAAATATCCTTTAAATTGTAAAGAAATGGACCACATATTAAAACATTTTTAAAAAATAATGGTTCAATAATATTATGTCCTCCACCAAAATCAAAAAATGTAGCTCCCATAAATGTTATATTTGATAATGAATAAATTTTTTGCAATATATTAAATTTATCACAAATTACTATTTTAAATTTTTCATTGAAAGAATTTAAATTAAGAACTTTATTTGTATAATCTTCAAAATTAGTATAGTTATAATTATCATTAATATCTAATTTTTCCTGAAAATTTAAAATATCTTCAAAAAGTTTATATGAAGATAATTTAGATATTCTATATTTTTTAGGATAAAAATATTCTTTAATTTTAATCTCTATAGAATCACTTCTTTCGACATGTCTTGGAACTATTAAAAATAATAAATTTAAATCTTTAAAAAGTATATTCTCTTCAACATATTTTGATATTATTTTTATAAAATGGATAAATATTTTTTCATCCTCAGGATGAGTTGAAGCAAAAGTTATTGTTAAATTTTTTTTTAATTTTAGACATGGATAGTTTTTAAAATTAAAATTTAATTTATAATTTATAGGTGTTTTTAATTGGAATAGATTTATATCTTTAAATAAATTAAATTTATCAAAGTTATTTTTGTCTTGAGGTATCACAAAATCGAAGAGATTAATAATAAATGTTTTATAAAAGATATTGAAAAATAGATTAGCTGAAATTTTAGCATTTATATAGTATGATTTTATTTTTAAAATTTTTGAAATTATTAATATTCCAGGCCATATTTCTGATTCAAAAAATATGATCTTTTGGGGTTTAAATTTTAATAAATAAAATAGATTAAATATGAGAATATCAGGAAATAAATATTGATTGTAATTATCAAAATTTATTTTTGATAAAATTTCTTTTGCTGTTATTGAAGTATAGAAAAAAATAGGAAAAAAATTTAAATCACAATTATTATTGAAATCTTTATTAAAATCCTTATTATTTTGTTTAGAAAAGTTTATATTTTTTTTTGTTTGTTTTTCAATTAAATTTAAAATAGTTTTTGTTTCTCCTGCTGAAGTTGCAAAGAAAAAAATAGTTTTTTTATTTTTTATATTTTTATAATTTGTATTTTTTTTAAAAATTATTATAAATGGTAAAATGTATCTAAAAAAAAGAAAAAATTTTATATCTTTTCTTTTCATATTTAATATAAGGTCGATTATAAAAAATAAAGGTAAAGAGATTAAAGAAAAAAGAGAATAAAAAATAGAAAATAAAAATAAAATAAAATAAAATAAAGTAATTGTTATTTTTTTTTTCATTTTCATTTTTTTTTAATAGTAGTATTTTTTAATTAATATAGATTTATTTTTAAAAATTGGAATAATTTTTAAAATTTAAATATTTCAATATTCTGAAAAAATTATTTTAGTAGGGAAAGTTTTATGGATACTCATAAAATATATAAAATTATTGAACATCTTGGTGAAGGAACAATTTCTGATATAGAAAAAAAAGCAACAGAAGAAAGTCAAGCTATTGTAAATGATATAAAAGGTAATCTTGGAATTGGTGAAGATGACCTCTCTAAAGAATTAAACCTTGATGATATAATTGGTAAAGATCTGGAAACATTAAAAACTGAAAAAGAAGAAGATAAAAATCAAATATTTGAAGAAGATAAAATATTTGAAAGTGAAAAAATTGGTGTGGAAGAAATATTAAGTGAAGAAGAACAAGTTATTCCAGAGGAACAAATAATTGAAAAAGAACAAAAAGAAGAAGCCAATTTTGAAGAACTTGATTTATCAGATTTGTTTGGAGGGGAAAAATCTCAGGAAGAAGAAATAGTAGAGAAAGGTAAAAAGTTTGAAGATATTAAAGAAGTTACTTTAAAAGAAGAATCAGAAGAATTAGACTTAGGAGAACTTGAGCTATTAAAAGGTATGAATGAAGTTAGTGAAGAAGAAACTATACAAGAAAGGGGAAAAGTAGAAGAAAGAAAAGAAGAAAGTGAGGAATTAGAAGAAACTTTTAATTTTGAAGATTTAGGTGAATTAGAGGGGGAAGGTGGAGAAGAAGAGAAAATAGAAGAGATAGTAGAAGAAAAAGGAAAAGAGAAATTCCAAACTGAAGAAACTTTTGAAGAAGAACAATTTGAAGAAGAAGCAGGTGTATCTCTTGAAGAACTTGGAGAAATTGGAGAAGAAAAAAAAGAGGAATTTAAACCTTATAAAGATGAATTTATAGATCTGCAGGATCTATCTGAATTTGCTCAAATTGAAGAAAATACTAAGGAAGCTTATGATATTGAACTTTCTGATGATGATTTAGAAGCTATAAAAACATCATTAAAAACTTATCCTGTTTGGCTTTCAAAACATATAAAAAATTTGATTTTAAATGATGCATTGTCAAATGAAGAACTTAAGACACTACTCGATATGCTCATAACTTTTGCAAATTATAAAGATGTTGTAAATTATTTAGAAAAAACATTAAATATAAAAGTTACTCCAGAGGAAGAAGTAGAAGAAAAAATATATATTCCTTCTCAATTTGAAATAATATGGCCTTACATTAAATGGACAGCGCTCTCTTTTTTTACTTTACTTATAAGTATTATTCTTTTTTATTTCTATATTTATGTTCCTAATGAAGCAAAGAAGTTTTATCAAATTGGTTATAAAGCTTTGCAGGAAGAAAATATTGAAAAAGCAATGGAAAATTTCAGGATTGCTATAAAAACTAAGCTTTATCCAGATTGGATTTTAAAATATGCTTCTGAATTAATAAATAGAAAATATTACAATATAGCAATTGATATATTAAAAAATCCAGGACTTGTTTTTTATCCTGATGATATTAGATTCTATTTTTTAATTTCTGATGCTCTTTTTGAAATGGGAGAAATTGATAAATCATTAAGAGAGCTTGAAGCATTGTATGCAAATGTTAAATTTTCAAAAGATCCGAGATTATACCTTGAATATGCTAAAAAATATGAAAGATTACAAGATTATAAAAATGCTATAATTGTATATCAAGATGGTATTAGAAGAATTAGGGATAGGATAGAATTTCTTGTTGGGATTTTAAAAAATTATGTTGAGCTTAAAGACTTAAAAAATAGTGATATTTATTATCAAAAAATATCTAAAAAAGATAAAAATTTTATTGATTCAAATGTCTTTACCAATTATGCTTTTTTACTATTAAAAAATAATTATGATACAGAAGGAAAAGAGATTATTGAGAGAGTTATAAAAAAAGATAAATATTTTTCGAAAGCATACTATTTTTTAGGTATTTATTATATTAAAAGAAAAGATGTAAATCTTGCCATGAAAAATTTGGAACAAGCAGAAAAATATAACAAATTAAATAAAAATGAGGAAAATATTTTACCATTTATATATAATCTTGAAGGTGAAATAATAATGAACATGGGGTATAAAGGTATTAAGGATAGTTCTCTTGCTTCTGAAAAATTTATACTTGCTTTAAATGAAAATAATAAATTTGCTAAAGCTTATTTTAATCTTGGAAAAATATATTATTTTGAAATCAATGATTATAAAAAAGCATATGAATATATAAGTCTTGCAAAAAAGTATGGTTATGAAAATGATTTTTCAAATTATATTTTAGCATGGATTGCTTATCAACTTGGTAATTATATCGAATCTTTAAAAAATTTTCTTTTTTTGCATAATAAATATTTAGATGATGTAAATCTAAAATCTGCAGTGGGATTAAATTTTTTGAGATTAAATCAACCTGAAATAGCTATTGGATATTTTGAATCAGCAATTGGTTCTTGGGAATTAAATAAAATGAAAGTAAAAAAAATAGATGTTAATAATCCAGATGTAAGAAATATACTTATAAATCTTGCAGTTTTGTATAATAATATTGGTGTTGCATATTTTAAATTATACAAACAGACAAAAAATAAAGATTATTCTATTTTAGCTTTAAAGTATTTTTTAAAATCAAAAGAGGAATATTCATGGTTAAGTCCGAATGCAATAGTTAATTCAGAAGCATATGTTAATACATTAAATGTGTTACATTCTGATATAAATAGAGAATTACTTATAATGGATAGTTTTCAATATTTTCCAAAAATTATTTTTGAAGATAAAGATTTATTTTATTATTAAAAAATAAAATTTTAAAAATTAATATTAAAAAATTATTTTTTTGATAACTTTAATAAAAATTATATAGGGAGAAATTAATATGAATTTTAATGAAACCAAAGTTTGGAAAACATTAGCAATTTTATTTTTTATACTTTTGCTTTTTAGTCTTGCATATAATAGTTCGAATCTTTTTTATAAAAATTCTTTAATTAGTACAAACAGCTCAATTTCAGAAATCCAAGAAATTTATAATTTAATAAATAATAATTTTTATATAGATCCACCTGAGTCTTCAGAATTAATATCTGGAGCAAAAAAAGGACTTGTTCAAAGATTAAATGACCCTTATTCTGAATATTATACGAAAGATGAACTTAAAAGAAGATTAGAGAGTTTATCAGGAGAATTTGGTGGAATAGGAGCATGGGTTGGAGAAAGAGAGGGTAAAATACTTATAATCAAACCTATTCCTGGCTATCCTGCTTCTAAAGCTGGGTTACTTCCAATGGATGAAATAATTGAGATTGATGGAAAAAGTGTAATAGGTTTATCTATTGATGCTGTTGTTAGTATGTTAAGAGGAACTCCAGGCAAAGAAGTTCAAATAACTATTTTAAGGGATGGTGTTAAGGAACCATTAAAATTTAACCTTGTTAGAGAAGTAATAAAAATAGAATTTGTTAAATCAGATGTTATATCTAAAGATATTGGTTATATTAAAATTGAACAATTTGGAGAAAATGTTGCAAATTCTTTTGAAAAACATTTTAAAAATTTAGTTGAAGATAAGAAAGTTAAAGGATTAATAATTGATATTAGAGGTAATCCAGGAGGATATTTATCTGAAGTTATTAATATTCTTGATTATTTTTTTGATGATGTGCTTTTTATTTATACTAAGGGAAGAAATAAAAATTTAGAAGAGAAGTATAATGGTACAAAAGGGGTTCTGGTAGATAAAAATTTTCCATTAGTTATATTGATTGATGAAGGTTCAGCATCTGCATCTGAAATATTTGCAGGTGTTATGAAAGATTATAAAAGAGCTAAAATATTAGGGGCAAAATCTTTTGGTAAAGGAGTTGTCCAACAAATTTTTTATTTAAAAGATGGAGGGGCATTATTTTTAACTATTTCTCAATATTTTACTCCTGGAAATTATCCGATCCACAAAAATGGTATAACTCCAGATTTAGAAGTTAAAGGGATTGAATTCAGTGATAATGAAAAATCTATAGTATCAAAAATATTAAATGAAGGATTTATAAAGAATTTTATTAAAAATTATGGGGCAAATTATACTAAAGAACAATTTGAAAAGTTAAAAAAAGATTTAAAACTTAAAGGAATTATTTTGGATGATTATAAATTAAAATATTTAATTTACAATCAATTACATATAAATGATGTTGATACTTTATATAACCTAGAGTTTGATCCACAACTAAAAAAAGCTATAGAGGAGATTAATCTATCTATTAAAAAATGACTAATTTTTTATTAAAAGATGGATTTCCTTATAAGGAGAAAAAATGCAAAAAATAAAAATTAAATCAAATAGAAGAGAAGAACTAATTGATATAACCAAAGAAGTTAAAAATTATTTAATTGAAAGTAATATTAAAAATGGTATAATTACTCTTTTTGTTCCCCATACTACAGCAGCAATTACAATTAATGAAAATTCCGATCCAAATGTAAAAATGGATATAGTTAATTTTTTGAGAAAGTTAATACCACATGATTATAATTTTGCTCATATTGAAGGGAATTCTGATGCACATATAAAATCAAGTTTAATTGGAAATTCCCTTACATTGATGGTTGAAGATGGTAAATTATTGTTAGGAACATGGCAAGATATTTTTTTCTGTGAGTTTGATGGGCCAAGAGATCGAGAAATCTGGATAAAGATTCTTTGAAAAATTAGTGAAATTTTTAATAAAAGATAATGAGAAAATAAATGAATTTTTTAAAAAAATTACAATTCCTTTTCAAAAAAAAAGAAAAAGTATCTGTTATTATCCCGGTATTAAATGAAGAGCAGAGTATTGGAAAGGTAATTGACCTTGTCAAAAAAAGTAAATTTACAGATGAAATTATTGTTATTGATGATAATTCTGAAGATAATACTGTTGAAGAAGCAAAAAAACATGGAGCAAAAGTTTTCATAAGTGCTGTGAGAGGTAAAGGCTATTCAATGAAAGAAGGTTTACACTATGCTAAAAATAATATAATTGTTTATCTTGATGGTGATATTGGAAACTATGAAGAAGATATAGTTGAAAAGTTAGTACATCCAATTTTATATGAAGGTTATGATTTTGTAAAATCTACATTTGATAGAGAAGCAGGAAGAGTAACTGAACTTGTTGCAAAACCATTACTTGGTATATTATTCCCAAATCTTTTAGTTTTTTCTCAACCACTTTCTGGTATGATTGCTGGTAAAAAAAAGATCTTGCAAAAAGTAAATTTTGAAAATGATTATGGAGTAGACATAGGTATTCTTATAGATGTATTCAATATCAAAGCTAAGATAAAAGAAGTTTATATAGGTAAGATAGAGAACAAATCAAAACCCTGGCAGCAACTTGGTAAAATGTCCTCTGAAGTTGCAAAAGCTATATTAAAAAGAGCAGCAGATAAAAACCTTCTTGATTTTGATGGGCTTCAATCTATAAATGTCATTCAAAATGAAATGATTTCTACTATTCAATCTTCAATTATTAACTTAAAGAAAATGATTATATTTAATCTTTATAATGTGGTGATAGAAAGAGATATTTTAAAGGAATTTTTTATAAAAAAAAATCTTGCTAATGAATATATTGAAATATTGACAAAGTATAATGATTATACAATACAAAAAAAACTAATAGCTAAGTTGTTAAAGGGAATTAATATAGATGAATTGATAAATTTTATAGATTCGATAAATATTTCAGAAGACTTTTATTATGTAATGAAGGAACTAAAGTCAAGGGGATACATAACTGGAATTGTTAGTAGTTCTTTTGATATGATTACTGAAAAAATAAGAAAAAAATTAGGGATGGACTTTTCTCTTTCAAATCAACTTGCAATATTTGACAATACTTTTTCAGGGGAAGTACTTATTCCATCTTATTTTATAAATTCCACAAAATCTTTATGCAATCATCCAGTGTGTAAATCAAATGCAATTATTTATCTTTCAGAAAAATTTAAAATAAAAATCCAGGATATAATATATATTGGAGATAGTAACGAAGATATCTGTCCTATAAAAATAAGTGGGGTTGGTATTGCTTATAAACCCAAAACAAACTTGCTTTCAAGTATTTCCGATTTAGTTATAAAATCTAATATAAAAGAAATTCTTAAGTATACAAAATGATTTTTGGAGATTTTTTATAGAGATATTTATTTAAATTATATTACAAAAATCTTAAAAAGTTGACTAATTTTTTTATTTTTCATATATTTAAATCAATAAATTATATTTTAAAAATTTTATGTCTAAATTAAATATTTTTTAATAGGGTGTTATTATTTTAATTTATTTATTTTAAAATTTATTTGTTTTATTTTTAATTTTTAATAATTTTAGGGGGTATAAAATGTATGATTTAATAATAATAGGTGGTGGTCCGGGAGGACTTACATCTGCTATTTATGGTGCAAGATTTGGAATTTCAACTCTTCTTCTTGAAAAACAAGCAGCTGGAGGGCAAATTAACCTTACTGAGTACATTGAAAATTATCCAGGTTTTGATGAACCTATTTTTGGATATGAGCTTTCTCAACGAATGGAAAAGCAGGCGATAAAATTTGGGGCTAAAATTATTTATGAAGAGGTTATAGAAGTTGATTTGAAAAGTGAAATAAAAATAGTAAAGACAACAGAAAGTAAATATGAAGCAAAAACTATTATAATTTCAACAGGAGCTTATCCAAAGAGATTATTTATTCCAAATGAAGAAAACTATATTGGAAGAGGAATTTCGTTTTGTGGAACATGTGATGCACCTCTTTTTAAAGGGAAAACTGTTGCTGTTATTGGTGGAGGAGATACTGCACTTGAAGAAGCTTTAATAATTAGCAAATGGGCAGATAAAGTTTATATTATTCATAGAAGAGATAAATTTAAAGGCCAAAAAATTCTGCAGAATCAGGTTTTTAAAAATGATAAGATAAAAATAATTTTTAATCATATTCCTATTGAGTTTTATGGAGATAATTTATTAAAAGGTGTTAAAATAAAGGATGTTAATGATAATAATATAAAAAACCTTGATGTTAATGGCATATTTATTTTTATAGGACATCTTCCAAATAGTAAAATATTTGAAGGTCAAGTGGATTTATCCGAAAATGGATTTATAAAAGTTGATAGAAATATGAGAACAAATATTCTTGGAGTTTTTGCATGTGGAGATGTTATTGAAAAAGAGTTGAGACAAGTTACTATTTCTGTTGGTGAAGGTGCAATTGCAGCTTATGAGGCATATAAATTTTTAAATGAAAGCAATTCATAAGTAAAAAACAGATTTTAATAAATAAATTTTTAAAAATTTAATTAATTAAAATTTAAATAATTAAATAGTTCTAAATAATGTTAATGTATATATAGATATTGTAAGATTAGATTTTAATCTGTTTTTATTTTCGTTTAAATAATTTATAAGAATTTTAGAAAGATAATTTAAAGTTGTTCCAGTTGTAAATATATCATCTATTAACAGTATATTTAAATTATCTAAATTTAAATTATTAGTAATTTTTATAAGTTTATTTATCTCATTTTTATTAATAAAATATCTATTATCTTCTATTTGAAACCTATTTTCTTTATTTAAATGGGTAAATTTTAAACCTTTTTCATAAAAAATATTTAATGTTTTTTTTGAAAATTTATTAGAAATTTTTTTTGCAAAAATATCAGATATTGAATATCTTCTTAAAATTTTTTTTCTGAAAGATAAAGGAACATACAATATAAAATGGGAGGAGTTTATAATATTTATAATTTCTTCATTATCTTGAATTAAGTTTAATGAAAAATTTATTAAATTTTTAAGGTTAATATAATCTTTATAATATTTTATTTTTATAATATTTTCTTTCCATTCTTTATAAAGTGGAAAAATAGAAATATTTCTTACAAAAAAAGGTTCATTTGAAGCGATAAAAAGATTTTTACAATATTGGCAGGTAATTTTAAAATTTTCGTTTTCTTCGGAAGTTTTTATATTACCCTTATCTAAAGGGTGGTTACAAAAACTACAAACATAGTTTTTGTTTTTAAAGAAATATATTTTTTCTAAACAATCATAACAAATATAAATTGATTGAAAAAAACTTGCTTTATTTTTATTGGAACAAAAAACACATTCTTTTGTTGAAAATATATCTAAAAAATCTTCTAAAAATAATCTTATTTTAAGAAAATTAAAATTTAAATTAATTTTTTTAAAAACTATATTTCTATTTTTATTCATTTTCAGAAACTATAAATTTAGATATTAGTTCATTAATTTTTGTAACAGAATCTTTATTTAAATTTGCAAGCTTTTCAATATTATTTATAGATTTATTTATTTCATCATTTCCCATTTTAATTTCATCAAAAGAATTTTTTAATTCTTCATTATATTTATAAAATTCACTTATTTCATTGTTTATAAAATCAGTAAATGTTTCTATGTTTTTTGAAATATTTTCGAGGTAATTAGCAATATTTGAGAGTTCTTTAGTAGATTTTAAGATTTCATTTGTTCCTTTATTTTGTTCTGTCATAGAAACTTTAATTTCTTCAACAGATTTTTCAACAACTGCTATATTTGAAGAGATAATATCGAAAGCACTTACAGCTTCTTTAGAAGTTTGGTAAGCATTGTCAATATAACTCTTTATATTTTTTAAGTTAATTTCTATTGATTTTGATTGATCTGCTGCAACTTCAGCAAGCTTTCTTATTTCATCAGCAACAACAGCAAAACCAGAACCTGCAGAACCAGCATGCGCAGCTTCTATTGCTGCATTCATAGCAAGAAGATTTGTTTTTTCGGAAATGGATTGGATAACTTTATTTGCATCAAGTAATTTTTCAGATTCATTAAATGTTTTTTCAAGTATATTTAAGACATTATCAATTTTCTCTTTTCCAGAAATTGATGAATTTTTTAATTCAACTACATTTTTATTTGCATTTTCAGAATTTGAAGTTACGTAGTTAATATTTGAAGCCATTTCTTCGATAGAAGATGATGAGTTTGAAATATTTTTATTTAATTTTGTAATTATTTCAGAAATTTCTTTAAAATTATTATTTAAATTGTTAATATTATCATTAATTTTTTTTAATTTTTCGAATTGTAAATTATAAATTGAAATGGTAGAATTTATGTTTGAATTTATTTCATTTATAGAAGTCGATGTTTCTTCTATATTTGTAAATAATGATGTTAAAGAATTATTTATAAATTCATTTGTTTCTTTTTTAATATTTGCAATTATTTTGTTCAAAGTAAAAAGAAATGAATTAAAAAGTGAAGATATTTCACCAAATTCATCATTTGATTTATAATCTAATTTGAGTGTTAAATTACCTTCACCTTTCGAAATTTCTTCAAATTTATTTTTTATTTTGTTAATAGGTTTTTTAAAGATATTCACAAAAGATGTTTCAAGAACTATAAATAATATTAATATAACTAAAATGAAAATTAAAATTAACAATTTTATGATATTATTAAAATTTTGAAATGCTTCATTTTTATTTATAACCATTCCAATTTTCAAATCAGTTCCTTCAATAGATTTAAAGATTAAAATAGTTTTTTCTTTATCTATTGTAAAATTTTCTAATAAACCTTCTTTATTTTTTATTAAATTATCATAAGCTTTTTCCATTCCATTTTTTAATTCATTTAATTTTAAATTGTTTTCAACAAATTCAGGATTATTTGGATATAGTATAAGTTTTCCTTTGTTATTATATAAAAAAATGTGTCCTTTTTTACCTATTTTATAATTTGCAAAATATTTTGAAATAAAATTTATTTCAAGATCTATAGCTGCAACTCCAATAATTTTATTCTTTTCATAAACAGGATAAGATATTGACATTATGAATGATTTGTTTGCATCTGCTGATATATATGGTTCAGTAAAATAATAGTTATTGTTTTGAATTGCTCCAATATACCATGGTCTTGTTGTACAGTCATATGTTTCAGGAAATCCAATTACTAAAAATGAATGAATTGTTTTAGTTTTGGGAGATCCAATATATAAAAATTGTATATCTTGATCATTATTAACAAATGCTTTAGTAATTTCTCTAAAATTTTCATATTTTGGGTCATTTACAAATCTTTTTTCTTCTCTATAATCTATATTTTTTAATAAATAAATAGAATCAGGTAATGATGCATAGGTTTTTATGGTATATACTTTATTAAATAAATAGTTACGAATAGTATTTTCAATAATATTTGATTCTTTTTTATAATTTTCAAGAGTTAAATTATAAGTATTTCTATAAATATTACTAAAGATAAAAATAAATGAAATTAATATTATAATAATAGGAAATATGATAGTTAAAATTAAATACTTTAATTTTAGTTTCATATTACTTTTTCTCCTATGAATTGGTTTTATCTTAAAAAACAAGAATAAAGTTTTAACAATAAAGAAGTGAGAAACAAAAAAAATAGTAATATAAAATATTTAAAAATCAAATAAATAAAATTAAAATTTAAAAAAAATAAAAAATAAAATTAAAGTTTTTTATTATTTTAAGAATAAATAATTTTATGATATTAAATATTGGGTATTTATATAAATAATTTAGATTATAGATTATATTAAAAAAGGGATACCCATGAAGGGCATCCCAAAAAGTGGCTAGCCAAGTAGTTGAAGCACAATATTAGGCATTAAGTTTGCCTGGACTAATACTGATGCAGAGGATTGTGTAAGCAATTGATATTTTGTAAAGTCTATAATTTCGGAAGACATATCTGTATCTCTTATTAGTGATTCAGCAGATTGTAAAGATTCTGCTGTTTGGTCTAATGAAGCAACAGTATGGAAAAGTCTATTTTGAGCAGCACCAAGGGATGCTCTTTGTTTAGAAATAATATTTACAGCATTATCAACTCTTCCTATTGCTTCATTTGCTTTTTCAACAGATGAGATAGATATGCCTTCTATCCCCAGGGCACGTGAGGACATTGTACTAATAGGAATAGAGAATGCCTGATCTTGATTAGGCCCAACATGCAACCTTAAAGATTTAAGAGAACCATCAAGGATTTTAAATCTGTTAAATTCAGCAGTAGTCGAAATCCTATCAATTTCATCAACAAGCTGCTCAACTTCAAGTTGAATTAGGTTCCTATCCTCAAGAGAATAGATACCATTTGCAGCTTGAATAGCTAATTCTCTAGTCCTTAATAGTATCGAATGTACCTCCTGGAGCGACCCTTCAGCAGTCTGAATAAATGAGATACCATTTTGTGCATTTTTACTTGCTTGCATCAATCCTCTTATCTGAGATCTAAGTTTCTCAGATACAGCAAGTCCAGAAGCATCGTCTCCTGCTGAGTTTATCCTTTCACCTGAGGATAATTTCTCAAGAGACTTAGTAAATCCCTTATATTGTGCTTTCAACATACGATTGGCAAAATTAGCGGACATGTTGTGATTAATTATCATATAAAACCTCCCTCCCTGAAATATTCCTATGGGAGACATAATGTGGGCTAGCCGACACCATTATATCTCCCATGTTTAATAGTTTTTAGAGGGAGATTTAATCCGCTAATTTTAACCTAAAAGCCGAAGAACCAAAGCAGGAATGTTGTTTGCTTGAGCAAGCATTGCTGTTCCTGCCTGGATTATTATTTGATTTTTTGTAAAATCAGATATAACTTCAGCCATATTGGTATCTCTAATTTGAGATTCAGCTGCTGTTAGGTTTTCTGCAGCGATAGCAACCCCGGAGAGAGCTTGCTCAAATCTGTTTTGATAAGCACCTAGTTTAGCTCTTTGAGTTGTAACTTTTTTTAATGCGTTATCGATTATACCTATTGAAAGATTTGCTTGATCAGCAGTAGAAACAGATATAGATTCTCCTGTTTCTGAAACAATTCCAAGTCCACGTGCTGTCATAGTTCCTATAGTTACATATTCCCTTTGGTCCATATTTGGTCCTACATGGAAAAATATAGGTTGTTGTATTGAGTTATTTTGTCCTGTTGATGGTTCAACTGCAAATCTTCCTGTAAGTATGTTATAACCGTTAAATTGTGCATGAGAAGCAATTCTGTCGATTTCGTCGACTAATTGCATTATTTCAAGCTGAATTTGAGCTCTGTCATCTTCAGTATAAATACCATTTGATGACTGAATAGCTAGCTCTCTTGCTCTTTGCAAAATTTCTGTTGTTTCAGCAAGATATCCTTCTGCTGTTTGCATAAATGAAACAGCTGATTGGATATTTCTTTCAGCTTGCCTTAATCCTCTAATCTGAGATCTCATTTTTTCAGATACAGCTAAACCAGATGCATCATCTCCAGCTTTATTTATTCTCTCCCCTGAAGATAGCTTTTCAATATTTTTCTGCAGATCCCATTGTTTAAACTTTATTTGTCTGTTAGCAAAAAGACTTGAAAGATTATGATTAATTATCATACCACCCTCCTTGAGAAACTTCCTTATCTTCAGGTTGCTATCTGCCCACGTGCAAAGCAGATTAACAACCAGGAAAGAAAAATTCTTAAAATCTTTCAATCCTGGTTGAAAATATAAAAATTTTAAAGAGCTTAAAAAATAATTTATATTAAAAAAATTTAAAAGTATAAAAAGGTATAGGAGTAGGTTACTCCTATACCTCAATATCTAGAATAAATGGCAGGCAAGGTTACATTAACCTAAAAGTCTTAAAATTAACTGTGGTTGAGCATTAGCTTGTGCAAGCATTGCTGTTGCTGATTGAACAAGAATCTGGTCTTTTGTGAAATTTGACATTTCTAAAGCCATATCAGTATCTCTTATTCTACTTTCAGCTGCTTGCATATTCTCAGCACCTATTAATAAACCCTTGCTTAAGAATTCTAATCTTTCTTGATAAGCACCAAGATCAGCTCTTTGTTTAGAAACAATCTGTAAAGCTTTATCTATTTGACCAATAGTCATATTAGCTTTTTCAACTGTTGATATAGAAAGAGCAGATCCAGTTATTGTTCTAATTCCTAAACCTTTTGATGTCATTGTTCCAATAGTAACTCTAATTCTTTGATCCATATTTGCTCCAACATGGAACCACATTGAAGCAACTGGAGTACCACCTTTAGATACATCTGCAAATCTACCTGTTAAAATGTTCATACCATTGAACTGAGCATGTGATGCTATTCTATCTATTTCATCAACTAATTGCTCAACTTCAACTTGTATTTGCATTCTATCGTCTTCTGAATAAATACCATTTGCAGATTGAACTGCAAGTTCTCTTATTCTTTGTAAAATTTCTGTTGTTTCAATTAAATATCCTTCTGCTGTTTGGATAAAAGAAATTCCATTTTCAGCATTTTTTTCTGCTTGTAAAAGACCTCTTATTTGAGATCTCATTTTTTCAGAAACAGCAAGACCTGAAGCATCATCAGCAGCATTATTTATTCTTTCTCCTGATGATAATTTTTGGATTTCTTTGTTAACATTCCATGTGTTGAACTTTAATTGTCTGTTTGCAAATAATGAAGATATGTTATGATTTATTATCATACCCTCCTCCTTGATTTTTTTTACTTCCTTGTTTTTTAATTTTTTAAAAAAATTAATAAAAAAACTAAAGTTTTTTTTAATAATACGAAAAATTAAATAGAAAAATTAAAGTAAGAAATGAAATTTAAATGCTACCATTTATTCCTCCTTTTAAAAATTCTCATTTATGCTATCGGAATTCTCAAATATAATCTTTAAATTTATTTTTATCAATTTAAAAAAATTCATTTTATATTTTAAATTTTATTTGATTTTTAATAATAATTTAGTCTTAGTTTTATAAAATAAATTTTTATTATCAAAAATTTTTATAATTAAAAAATCAAAACTTTAATTTTTATAAACAAGAAATTCTTTTTTCAAACTCTTTAATAATCAAATATTAATCAAAGATTTATTCTTATTCGTTTGTGTTTAAATCTTTGTAAAATAATATGTTAATTATAAAATAGTTAAAAAAAATTAATTGTCTATTTTTAAAAAAGTATTATTTTAAGAAGGAAATTTTAAATAATTACTATTGATATTGTACAAAAATTAAATTAAAGGAGTTTTTTATGTTTAAAGAAAAAGAAATTGTTGAAAATATTTTAAAAAACTCAAATTTTGATGAAACTGAAGTTTTATTTTTTGAGGAGATTAATGAATTAACTAGATTTGCAAATAATGAGATAACTCAAAATGTTTCTTCAGATGTTAAAAATGCAAAAATAAGAGTTGTTAAAGGAAAAAAAACTGCATCTATAGGTATATCAAATTTTTCTGAAAAAGATATTAAAAATGCTTATGAAAGCTTAAATAATATTATAAATTTACAAGTAGATGATGAAAGATTGCTTCCTCTTGAAGGAAATAAATCTTATGAATCAAAGATTGATTTTAATAGCAAATTATCTCATATAACTCCTTTATGGAAAGCAAATGCTTGTTATGAAATATTGAACAAATTAAGTTCTAATAATATTAGTTCAGCAGGTATTATATCAAATAGAAAAAGTAAACTTATTTTTGCAAATTCAAAAGGATTTTATGGTGAAAATGTTAATGGAAGTTTTAATTTTTCAATTTCATCAAAAAAAGCAGATGATATAACAAGAGAAGAGGTTGGAGGATTTGATGAAAAAGATTTTAACCCGGAAAGTATTGTTGAAAATATATATGAAAAACTAAATTGGATGGAAAAAAAGATAAAAATTGAAGCAAAAAAATATGATATAGTTTTAACACCAGAAGCATTTGCTGAATTTCTTACTTATTTGCTCTATTTTTCTTTTTCAGGTAAATATTATCTTGAAGGTAGAACATTTTTAAAAGATGCTTATAATAAAAAAATATTTCCTGACTATTTTTCTTTAATTGATGACCCTCTTAATAATGGGAATCCAATTTATACTTTTGATTTTGAAGGTACTCCAACTACAACTAATTATCTTATAAAAAATGGAACACCTTGTTCAATTTTAACAAATAGATATCTTTCAAAAAAACTAAATCTTCCAAATACTGGTAATGGTTTTTCTATCCCTTCTCAAGATGTTTTTCCAATATATCCTAAAGTTGAAAAAGGTAACATTTCTTATAAAGATTTGATTAAAAATACAAAGAAAGGTTTATTTATAAACAATTTTCATTATTTAAATATAATAGATCCTATGGAATTATCTGTAACTGGTATGACAAGAGATGGTGTTTTTTTAATTGAAAATGGGGAGATTGTTGGTTCAACAAACAATTTAAGATTTACTGAGTCTATAATTGAGGGCTTGAAAAAATTGGAAGCTTTAAGTATAGAAACTAAAAATGTTCCTTTTTTTGGTGATGGTTTTATGGAAGTTCCTTTTGTTAAAATTAAAGATTTTAATTTTACATCTGCAACAACCTTTTAAATTTAAGTTACTGAAAAATTTAATAAATTGAATTATTTTTAAATAAATTAATTGGGTAAAATAAAATTAAGATAAAATTAAATTAAAATGAAATATAATAAAATAAATTATAAAACTAAATAAAAAATTTAAAAAGGAGTGTATTATGAAAGAATTTTTATATAGAGCATTAAATACAGCAAAATTAAATGGAGCAAGCTATTGCGATATAAGAATTATTGAAACAACTAGAGAATGGCTAAAAGTTAAAAATGGTCTTGTTGACAATTATTCTCTTTCAAATGATATTGGTTTTGGTGTAAGAGTTATTGTAAATGGAGCATGGGGTTTTGCATCATCTTCAAATCTAAACTATGAAGAAATTGATAAAATTACAAAATATGCATGTCAGATTGCTAAAGCTTCAAGTCTTGTGAGAAACAAATATATAGAGCTTGCTTATGAACCTCCTTATCAGGATGTATGGCAATCTTTTGTAATGATAGATCCTTTTTTAGTTCCTTTTGAGAAAAAATTAAATCTTTTTTTAGAAATTGATAAAGTTTTAAGAAAAAATGATAAAATAAAATTAGCAGAATCAACTTTAGGTTTTGAGAAGGAAGTAAAATATTTTGCAAATTCTGAAGGTTCTTTAATAAAACAAACAATTTATGTTTCAGGTGGGGGTTATTCTGCAACAGCAATAGAAGGGTCAAATGTTCAAAGAAGATCATTCCCACAATCTTTTGAAGGTCAATTTTCTCAAGGAGGCTGGGAAATAATTGAAGGATTAAATCTATTAGAAAATGCAGAAAAAATTAGAGAAGAAGCTATTTCTCTTTTAACAGCAAAGGATTTAGAATATGGAAAGAGAGATTTAATTATTGGTGGATCCCAACTTGCATTACAGATTCATGAATCTTGTGGTCATCCATCAGAACTTGATAGAGTTCTTGGTATGGAAGAAAACTATGCAGGTTCATCCTTTTTAAAAATAAATATTTTTAAAAATTTTCATTATGGATCACCAATAGTTAATCTTGTTGCTGATTCAACTTTACCCAATGGTCTTGGTACTTTTGGTTATGATGATGATGGAGTAAGAGCTCAAAGATGGTTTATAGTTAAAGATGGACTTTATCAAAATTATTTAACAAATAGAGAGCTATGCCATATAGCTGGTTATCAAAGAAGTTTTGGTTGCAACAGGGCTGATTCATTTTCTTCTATTCCAATAATAAGAATGGTCAATATATCTTTATTACCAGGAGATAAAGAATTTGAAGAAATAATTCAATCAACTGATGATGGTGTTTATGTAGATGGAATTAAAACATGGAGTATTGATCAAATGAGACTTAATTTTCAATTTACCTGTGAAATTGGTTATATTATTAAGAATGGAAAAATAAAGGAAGTTGTAAAAAATCCAACATATCAAGGTATAACTCCAGAATTCTGGCAATCTTGCGACATGATTGCAAATGAAAAATATTGGACAGGTTGGGGTGTTATGAATTGTGGTAAAGGACAACCAATGCAAACAATGAGAATGACTCATGGTGCAGCTCCTGCAAGATTTAAAAATATTGTTTCTGGAGTTAGTTATAAATAAAATTTAATTTTAAGTATAAATAAAATTAGAAAATTAAAAAATAAAAAAATAAAAAAATATTTAATTTAAATATAAGAAATACTTCGAAATAAAAATTTAAATAAATTATAAAAATTAAAAAAAAAATCAAAAAAATAAATCTAAATTATATTATAAAGGAGGTTATTTATGAACAAAAACCTTTTTAAAAAAATAAATATTTTTATTTTTATCTTTTTTATTTTTATTATTTTGTTTTCCTGTAGTAAAAAAGATAAAAATGATCTTTTAGGAAAATGGTATTATAAAGTTTCTGGAACATATTATTTTTATACTTTGGAATTTTTTGATAATAATAAATTTAAAAAAGAAGGTTATAGGTTTAATGATTCAGGGATATATAATATAATTGAAAAGAAAAAGAACTATTATCTGGTTCAATTTAAAAGTAAAACAGGGGATTTCGATAAATTGATTAAAGTTTATATAAAAGATAAATATATTGAATTACAGGATGAAGGTAAAAATGAAATATGGTATTCTCAAAATTCAGAAGAAGCAAAAAATATTATGTATAATGCTGAAAAAAACTTTCAACACCCTTCTCAATATAAATCTTTTGATCATTATTACCTTGAAAAATTTGCATTATTAAATAAAACAGTTGAAGATTTGGAAGAGGAACTAGGTTTACCAGATAGTATTTCACCAGATGAGAATGATTCTTTAATTGAGATCTGGTTATATGGAAAATATGGGACAGATGAAAAAGGAAATTTATATTCATATCAATTCTATATTAAAGATGGAAAAGTTATAAAGGTAAATTTTATCTTACAAAATTAAAATATATTTATATTTACATGTTATTTAGTTTTTCTTTTCCTTAATAATTAAACCAAAAGATCCGCTATATACATCTTTTTCACCTTTTACTCTAATATATATTGTAGACTCATGAGGATTAATTACGGCAGCTGGTTTGCTTGATTCAGGAGTATAACCACCGGACTTTGTTGGTTCTGTATAGATATCTTTATAGATTTCTGTCTTGTTTTTATTATATATTTCAAAATATAGTGCTTTTAATGTAAATTTTGTATTATGGAAAGAATTATTGTAAGAATCAATCAAGTAAATTTCATAAGTTTGCCCTTCTTTTAAATTAACCTTGATATAGAATTCTCCTTTTTCCGGTAAATTATATTCATATAAATTATTTAATTTAACTTCTCTTTTTAATTGTTGATTAATCATCATTTCAGGTTCTGTCCAGTCATTTCCTAAAATTTTAATGAAAAATGGCATTGCAGTTAAAGATAAGAAAACAAAAGCAATTAAAAATATTGCCACTTGAACTTTAATCATAAATTTAAACCACTTTGTCCATTCAATTTTAGCGATAGTTAAAACACCAATTAAAGCAGCGGATGTTGGTACTATTAAATTTGTAAAGCCATCTCCAAATTGAAAGGCAAGAACTGCTGTTTGTCTTGAAATATTAGATATTTTGGCGATTGGAGCTAATATTGGCATTGTAAGAGATGCCTGTCCTGAACCAGAAGGAACAAAAAAATTAAAAATGGATTGGAAAAGGTACATAAAAAAAACAGTTAAAATTGAAGGAAGTTTTCTTAAAGAATTCCCAACATAAAATAAAATTGTATTTAAAATATTTGGAGATGTTGAGCTTACAGAGCTTGAACCAAGAGTAAGAATAATGATTATACCTTTTGCCATTCCAACAATTAATGCTGCTGGTAATAAGTCTTTTGCTCCATCAATAAAAGCTTCACAGATTTTATTAATATTCAAATTATTTAGGTTGAAAATTAAAGCAATTAAAGCACATAATAAACCTATTGTAAAAAATTGAGCTGCAATTTCTCCAATGTAATATTCTTTAATAGATACACCATAAATTATCCATAAAATACCTAAAAAAAGGGTAATTAAAATTAAAATATCTCCTAATTTTAATTTTGTATTTTCAAGTGTTTCATTTTTATAATTTTTTAAAAATTCTTTATCTGTTTCATAAGATATAGATTTTGAAGGATCCTTTTTAATTTTATTTCCATATATAATTGTAAAAATAGTTCCTAATGTTGTAAAGAAAAACCAAATAAATAATCTAAAAGTTGCACCTGATAAAATAGGCAAATTTGCTATACCTTGAGCAATTACAAGTGAAAATGGATTCATCCATGAAGTTGCAAAACCGATTTGAGTTGCACCATATGTTAAGAGAACTCCTAAAACAGCATCATATCCAAGAGCTATAACTATAGGAATGATAACAATAGCAAAAGCTATTGCTTCTTCACCCATACCAAATACTGCTCCACCTAAAGAAAAAATAAAAAATAAGAGAAAAATAAAAACATAATCAAATTTTTTAAATTTATTTATTACAGATAAAATTCCAATTTCTATAGATTTTGTTTTCATAATTATTCCAAAAGCACCACCAACTATTAGTATGAAAAGTATTATTTCAACTGCAGATTTTCCACCTTCAAAAATAAAATTTAAAAGCCCGATTCCTGTAAATTCTCCAAAAACAGGAACTCCTAATTTTAATGGTTTTCCATCCTTATCATATAAAAGTTCAAATGAATTTGGATCAATAACCTGGATAATATTTAATTCTTGTTGTTTTTTATCAAAATAATATTGTGATTGTGTTTCAAATTTACCTACTGGTATAATATATGTAAATAACCAAATAGTTATAACAATGAAAAATATAATTGCATATGAGTTTAAAGTTTGAAAAGATTTTTTATTTTGCATAATTTTCTCCTTTTTCAAATTAATTTAAAAATTTATTTTAATTATTAACTCCCTTAATATAAACATTTGTAGGTTCAATATCTAAATAAACATTAAAAATTGAAGTTTTCCATTCACCACTTGCTAAGTCTCTTCCTCCCCAACCTTCAGTATCAGGTCCTTTTTTAAATATTAATTTTACACCATCTCCGGGCTTTAACCCTTTTAGTATACCCAATCCATCAAAAGCAATTGCAATAACATACTCATTCCCAGCATGATCGACTAAATCTTCTATTAAAAGTCTTTTAATAACATCTGCTTCTAATATTGCAGCCGATATATTTGTTAAATGCGTATAATATTCATTGTTTTTTGTAGGTAAAGTTTTATAATATGCTTTTTTAACTAATTTTTTATTAACAAAATCATATATATCGAGTTGTTCAATATAGGATATTTTAATATTTTGAGCTTTTAATGGAAAATTATTAGAGTATGTTGCTTCAGAAAGATCTATAATCAAAACTCCTGATTCACCAACTACTTCAGCAATATTTCCTCTTATGACTAAAGCAGTATTTTCATCTACAGCAAAACCAAGTTTTTGGTTATTTGCAATCATACTAACTATTAATCTTCCAAATCTTCCTCTTTTAATAGCATGTTGATCTATTGCAATCGAAGGGTTCTGTAAAAACCCAGGCCCCTCTGTTATAAAAACCCTTTGGTCATCAGGAATATCATAGTTATCTATATTTGTATATCCTTGAAGCATTGCACCTAAACTATTTCCTCCTCCTATCATTGGAGATGTCATTATAGCTGCTCCTGCAGAAGTACCAGCTATAACTCCTCCATTTTTATAAATATTTCTAATTGTTTTTAATATAACATTATCAACATATTTTCCTTCAACTCTATCCATTAATAAATCCCTTATTCTTATTTGATCGCCACCTGTAAAAAAAATAATATTAAATTTTTTTAACTTTTTAGAAATTTTTAGAGCATTTTCTCCTTTTGCATTCTCCTTCCATTTTGATTCATCAATTGTTGTTGTAAGTGGATCATCTTTCTTTGCAAGTGGGACAACCCAAATATTTTCTCTTGGTATACCATAATTCATAAAGACTTGCTTATAATATGAACCTGAGTCAGCAGGATTTCCTGAACCTGTAGGAAATATAGCAACTTTAGCTTTAAATTTTCCACCAGCAAGTTCAATAATTTTATTATAAACATCTTTGTTAGTTGATTTTAATGCACCTCCAATAATAACAAGTGAACCTTTATTTTCTCCATATACAATTTTAATTCTATTTTCAGGAGATTTACAGCTAACTGAAAAGAAAAGGTAAGTAAAAATAAATAAAATAACCAAAAACATAAAAATATTTTTTTTCATACATTCTCCTTCTTTAGTTTAAGTTGTGAAATTAAAGTTTTAAGGACATGTTAATATGTTTTTAAATATATTAAATGATATAAAAAATAAGTCAATAAATTTGTTGATTTATTAAAAAAAATGTAATAATTATAATAGATATATATTTGGAGGTATATATGAAAAATATTAAATTTTTGCTTTTATTATTTATTTTGATGGTTCTAATTACAACATTTAATGTTTTAGCAAGAGCAACTGCTCAAAAAGTTGAAATTAATAAAAAATTGACTTTTAAACTTGAAAAAGGATCTGAATTTTTATTTTATTTTGATGCTGTAAAAGGTAGAACTTATGAAATATGGCTTTTTGATAGCTACAATTCAGATTATTCATTAAAAGCTTTATGGTTTCAAGTGAGAAAAGGTGAAGAAAAAGAAACAGCTTATCCAAAAGATATTTATACTGAACCTTATACATCTAAAAGTGTTGGTGAAGGAGGCTATACTCCTCAAGATAAAAATAAACCAGCGGCTGTTGTAAAAGCAGAAGGGGATAAAGTGTATATTTTTGTTTGGGGTGCAAAGGAGGAATATGCTGGTGAGTTTGGATTGATGATAAAAGAAAGAAAATAATAAATAATAAAAAAAGGGGGAGTTAAGTTTTTTTAACCTCCCTTTTTTTATTATTATAGATTTTTTAAGAATGCCTATATTTTATAACTTTGATTTCTTCTAAGGTTATAAGACCTTCTGTAACAGATTCATCCAAGAAAGGAAGAAGCATGTCTAATTTTTCTTGACTATCGACTATTTCTATTATTATTGGAAGGTCTTCAGATAAATCAAGAAGTTTTGCTTTATGTATTCTGCTATCTGCACCATATCCTAAAAATCCTCTGATAACCGTTGCTCCTGCAAGATGGAGTTCTCTTGCTTTTTGAACAATAACCTCATATAATGGTTTTCCTTTATATTTATCAGATTCACCTATAAATATTCTAAGCAACATTGATTTTTCAGCAAGTTTCATGGTTCACCTCTCATTTAAATTTTATAAAAAGGAAAAATCAAAATTTTCCTAACATAAAAATTCTTGCAAGAATTATGCCTAGAAAAAGAGATATTAAACCAACAGATTGACTTAAAAATATATTCAAAAAACCTTGTAAAATTTCACCATCCCTAAAGAGATTGAATGTTTCTAGAACAAATGTTGAAAATGTAGTAAATGCCCCAATTATACCTATAAGTAAAAAAGCTCTAAGTTCAGGAGTTGCTATTATTTTGTCAAAAATAGTATAAAAAAAACCTATAAAAAATGAACCACTCATATTTATAATAAAAGTTCCAATCGGAAAAATTGACGGAAAATTTGAGCCAATATATCGAGATAATAAAAACCTTAAAGTAGCTCCTATAGCACCTCCAATTGCAATGGAAAATATAATTTGCATACAACCTCTATAAATTTTATTAATAACAAAAATATTTATTAACTTTTAAAAAAATAAAATATTTAATATTAAAAATAATATATATTCTAATAAATAGAAAGTAATTAAAAAGTTTTATTTTTGTAAGATTTTGTATCCAAAATAAAGATAAGCAGTATGTCCTATCATCATGTCTACAGGTCTTGTCATATCTTTTTTTACTCTAATTTGTCTTTCAAAAAGTTCAAGTGTTTTAATTTTTCTAAAACCTATCTCATACATTTTCTCAACAGTTTTTTGAACCTGTTCTATATTAGGACTTAAAAAGCCAGCAGAGGCTCCAAATTTAAGACAGTTATAAACATTATCCACAACTGTCCATGGCTCAGGAATATCAACAAAAACAGCATCAACATTTTTTTCTATTATATCATTAATTGATGGGTCAATATTATGAAAAATAATATTTGATAAATTAGGGTCATATTTTTTAATATTATCTATGGCATTCTCTATAAATTCTTTATTTTTTTCATAGGTGTATACCATACCTTCAGCTCCAACATATTTAGAAAGTATGTAAGTAAAAGCTCCAGATCCTGTTCCAATTTCAATAACTTGTTTTCCTGAATAAATAGAAAGTTCGAAAAGAATTCTTGAAGCTTCTTTTGGATAGATAATAGTATTTTTTCTTTTGACTTTCATTGAAAATTCAGATATACCAGGTTTTAATACAAAAAATTTGTAACCTTTATTTGTAGTAATTGTATCTCCCCAATATAAATCATTAGGAAAAATAAAATTACCTTTATGACATGTGAAGTTTAAATTAGGAATATATTTTAAAAAATAGTTCGCATTTTCAGAATTATAAAGATAAATATATTCATTTGGTTTTATTTTATCCATAATAAATTCTAAAAATTCTTCACTAATAAAAAGATATATAAAAATAACTTTTGTAAAAGAAATATAAAATAAAAATTAAAAAAAAGAAGTATTATTTTGAAAAATAATTAAAGAAAATAATAAAAAGAATTAAAAAATAGTCTTATAAAAGATAATTTAATAAATAATAGAAGCATAACCTACAAAAGAGGAAGAAGCCATTTTATAGTAAGAATTATAATATTCTAATAGAAAACCTTTATCTTTTTTTAGTAATTTTGCAAAATTTATTATAGAAATTATTGAATTTGGGGAACATGTAAATTTAAGTTCTTGATAGCTTTCAATTATAGAAATATAATCAAGATTTATTGCGAAATTTATCAATTTGTAATCATTTTCTTTTGCCCATTCAAAAGATTTCTTTCCTATTCCAGCAGGAGTAAAATAGTAATTTGGGCCATAATGGGTCAAATCAGCAGAACCAATGCAAATAAATTTTAATTTTTTTTCAATTAAATAATTATAAATAAAATCAGATATAAGAAATGATAAATCATTTGCTGGTGAATAATATGCTACTATTAGAGAGTTAGGAAAAAAGTATTTAATGAAAGGCAAGAATATTTCAATTGTATTATCAAATATAAAATCTGATTCTTCTTTCATTTTAAAAATATTTATTAATTTATTAACTAACTCCTCTTCTCCTTTAATTTGACCAAGAGGTGTATCAAAATAATCATAGTTTAATATTAATGGGGTACCATTTTGATCTTGATGTCCTCCAATTAAAACAACCATATCTATGGATTCTTTGGCAAGTATTTTAAAACAATTAAATATAATATTTTGGGTGAAAAACCATCCTGCATGAGGTAAGATAGCAAGATTGAATATTTTTTTTTCATCTATTTGAAAATTCTTTATGTTAAAAGATTTGTTAATAGACTCAAAAATAGTTAAGATATCTTTATCATTTTTTGGATACCAACCTTCTTCTAATCTCATTTTTCTAATTTTCATAACTCCACCTTTTATATTTTTTTATAATTTTTTAAAAATTAAAATACAAAAATTTATTGCAATAAAAGAAATGTTTGTCAATTTTAAAAAAAAAAGGAGTCAAATGAAAAAAAAGGTTATTTTTTTTCTTTTTATTTTTTTGTTTATTTTTCTATTAATATTATTGTATTTAAATTTTAAATTTAAAGATGAATTTTACAATAATATATTAAATTTTGATTTGAGAGATGATAAAGATAATAGTAAAAAAGATCTCATTAATATTGAATTTGATATTGAAAATAAAGAAATATTAAATTATTTTAAAAAGTTTGATTCAGTACTTAAACAACAATTTTTAGCAAGACTTTCAAATTTTAGTAAATATTATAATATTATTGTAGATATTTTAATAGATCAAGGTCTTTCTGAAGAATTTATTTATTTAGCTTATATAGAATCAGAATTTAAAACATATGCTTTAAGTAGAGCAAATGCATCTGGTCTTTGGCAATTTATGGATTATACTGGTTCATATTTAGGAATGAAAAATAATAGGTTCGTCGATGAGAGAAGAAATATAATTATTTCAACTATTGGTTTTACGAAACATTTTAAGTATCTTTATAAATATTATAAAGGAAATTTAGAACTTGCACTTGCAGCTTATAATTGTGGACATGGAAAGTTAGATTCTATTATAAAAGCAGCGAATACTAGGAATTATTGGGAACTATCAAAAATGAATCTTCTCCCAAAGGAAACAAAAGAATATGTTCCAAAATTTTTAGGGCTTGTTTTATGGACAAGAAGAAACAATCTCAAAATAAAATCTATTGTAGAAAATGAATCATTTTACATAATTTTTAAAGTAAAAAAAAATATAAATTTTTTAGAGTTGAAAAATAATTTAAATATTTTAGAATTAATAAAAGAATATAATCCACATTTAAAAGGAGATATAATACCTGAGGGTACAATCTTGGTCATAAATTATAATTCTATACTAAATTCAAATTATCAAAATGATTTATCATCTATTCTCTCAAAAATGGAAATTTTATCTATGTATTTCCCAAAAAAAAGTATAAGGGAAAAAGGTAACTTTTTTTTAACATTTAGGTATTTTAACTCTCCTATTAAAAATTTAATTATTAAAACAAAAAAGGAGTAGTTTATGAATATTAATTATGATGAATTTTTTTCATCAAGTTCAAAAATAATGAAGAAATCTGTAATAAGAGAGCTTTTAAAATTAACTGAAAAACCTGAAATTATTTCTTTTGCTGGTGGGTTACCTGCCCCTGAAACTTTTCCTGTTGAAGATTTAAAACCCATTATAAATAAACTTCTTGATAAAGAAGGTAGTAAAATATTACAATATGGTGCAACTGAAGGATATACAGAACTCAGGAACATTTTGTTAGAAAGAGCTAAAAAACAGCTTAATATGAATAATCTTAGTGTTGATAATCTTTTAGTTGTTTCAGCCTCACAACAAGCATTAGATGTTGTTGGGAAAATATTTTTGGATCCTGGCGATAAAATTATAGCAGAAAGACCATCTTATCTTGGAGGACTTAGTGCTTTTAATACATATAAAGCAAATATTATAGGTGTTACTCTTGAAAATGATGGAGTGTCAATTAAAGAACTGGAAGAAACACTTGATACTTTATACAATAAGAGAGCTGAAAGAATAAAGTTTTTTTATACAATTCCTGATTTTCAAAATCCTGCAGGAGTTACAACATCTTTCGAGAAAAGAAAAAAGATTGTTGAACTTGCAAATAAATATGATTTTTTAATAATTGAAGATTTACCTTATAGAGAGCTAAGATATACTGGAGAGCCTATCCCAACTTTATTTGAAATTGATGGTGGAAAGAGAGTTGTTTCTCTTTATACATTTTCTAAGATATTTTGTCCAGGACTAAGACTTGGTTGGATAATTGCACCAAAAGAAGTAATCCAGAAAGTAATTATTGCAAAGCAGGCAATGGATTTGTGTACTCCGCCTTTTAATCAGGCTATTGCTGCTGCTTATATAAAAGAAGGATTACTTGAAGAAAGAATAAGAAAAAATATAGAGATTTATTCAAAAAAGAGGGAATTTATGCTCGAAATATTGGATAAATATTTAGGTGGAATTGAAGATGTAAGCTGGACAAAACCAGAAGGTGGTTTATTTTTATGGATGACTTTACCAGATTATATTGATTGTGATGAACTATTTTATAAAGCTATAGAGAATAATGTAGCGTATGTAATTGGGTCTGCATTTTATCCAGAATATCCAGAAAAAAATCATTTTAGGATGAATTTTTCATATCCTTCTTTTGAACAAATAGAAGAAGGAATTAAAAGACTTTCAACTGTAATAAAAAATGCTATAAAGTAGAGATATCTTAGAATTTTAATAAAATAAATTAAAAAATTAATTTTAAGGTTAAATAAATAAAAAATAAGATAAATTAATTAAATTAAATCTATAAAAGGAGTAAAAGATGGGGGAGTTTGCACAAAGAGCTGAAATAGCTGATTCTGAAACACTTAAAATAAATAATGATGTAATGAATTTAAGGAAAAAAGGAATAGATGTAATTCCTTTTGTTGCTGGTGAACCTGATTTTGATACCCCTGAGATTATAAAAAATGCTGCAATTGAAGCAATTTATAACAATTATACTCATTATACAAATGTTGCAGGAATTTCCGAATTAAGAGAAAAAATTGTAGAAAAATTAAAAAATGAAAATAATTTAAACTATTCTTCTGAGGAAATTATTGTTGGTTGTGGTGCAAAACAAAATATTACAAATGCTCTTCTTGCTCTTATAGATAATCAAGATGAAGTAATGATCCCTTCACCTTATTGGGTATCTTATATAGCAATGGTAGAGATATGTAATGGTAAACCTATTATTGTTAAGACAACTTCTGAAACAAATTATAAAGTAAATTATGAAATATTAAAAAAAGCATATAATAAAACATGTAAAGTTTTAATCTTAAATTCTCCTTCAAATCCAACAGGAGCTGTTTATACTTTAGATGAACTAAAAGAAATAGGTAAGTTTTGTTTGGAAAATAATATTTATATTATTTCTGATGAAATATATGAAAAGCTTATTTATGACAATATGAGTCATGTTTCAATTGCTTCTTTATCAAAGGAATTATGGGAGAGAACTATTGTTATAAATGGTTTTTCTAAATCTTTTGCAATGACTGGTTGGAGAGTTGGTTATTCTGCTGCTCCTTTAAGAATAACCAAAGTAATGAAAAAAATCCAAGCAAATATGACTTCTCATACATCTTCAATATCACAATATGCTGCTGTTAAAGCTTTTTCTCTTGGTAATTCATTTTATGAAACATTAAGAATTACTTTTGAAAAAAGGAGAAATTATATTTTAGAACAATTATCAAATGAAAAGCTAATTAAAATAGTTAAGCCTCACGGTGCTTTTTATATTTTTATCGATTTTTCAGATGTTTTTGGAAAAAGCTATAAAGGAAATAAAATAGAAAGTGATACTGATTTATATAATATCCTTTTAAATGAATTTAAAGTTGCACTTGTTCCAGGTTCAGCTTTTGGTGATCCAAATTGTATGAGGCTTTCATATTCTTACAATATGGATACAATAAGTGAAGGGATAAAAAGAATAAAAGATTTCTTGCATCGATTATAAAAATATTTTTTTGATTATTATTAAAATTTTAAATTATTGAAATTTTAATTAGGTAATCTATAAAATGTATAACATGAAAAATGTAAAATAATTGATTTAAAAGATATATGAATCATTTAATTTATGAAAATAGTTGATAAATTTATAAAAGATAAAGAAAAAATATTTTCTATTTCTCTACTTTTTCTATCCATTTTATTTATAATTTTATCTATATTTTTAGTTAGTATAAAAGCAGATAATATATATTCGAAATTGTCTAATCAAGAACAAATTATATATTTTAATGTAAGAGGTTATTATTATAATTTTAATATAAAATATCAAAAAAATTATGATAATTTGATGAGTTTTATAAAATCATTAAATGTTGAACCAAATGAGATATTGAATATTTATCCAAGAATGCTAAATAATTATAAAATTAAGGGGAAATTTATAAGAAATTCTTATAGTTTTTTTGAATGGGAGATTCCCTACAGTTTTTTTTATAATTTTAAGTGTGGGGAACCTTTCCCAAATTTTTCTTTCAGAAATGATAGTTCAATTTATCCTGGTGCCCCAAGGTATTATAGACATGGAATACATAGAGGTTTTGATTTTTCAGATAGAGAAGATGGATCTATAGCAGGTTTAAATGAACCAATTAAAGCTGTTTATCCTGGAATTGTTGTTAATATAAAGAATGGATATCAACTATATAGTGAAAAATTTAAGTTTGAAATGTACAGAAAACTTACAAATGAAAATAATTATACTGATGATATTTTTCTTGATTTTTTTAGGGGAAATCAGGTTTATATTGCAAATGAGAATTTTCTTTTTATTTATGCACATTTAAATAAAGTTAATCCAGATTTAAAAATAGGAGATAAAGTAGATAGAGGTGATATTATTGGTTTTATGGGGAATACAGGTGTTGAATATATGGGAACAAGACCACATCTCCACTTGGAAATTTATATTAATAATGTTGTTTTTGGTATTAATACTTTTAGAAGAACTTATGATCATAATATTGATCTTTATAAATTTATTTTTAGTAAATATTGATAAATAATAAAATTGGTATTCTTTTTAGTTTAAAAAATATCTTAAAAAATATTTTAAATTTGGGGTTTTTATGAAAATTATAATTTTAGCAGCTGGCAAAGGTAAAAGATTACAATCAGAGCAGTTTAATCTTCCAAAAGTTTTAAGAGATTTAAATGGTAAACCAATAATAAAATATTTAATAGAACAACTTGATTTTATTGATAAATCTAATATAATTGTAGTAGTAGGATTCATGGCTGACAAAGTTATGGAAACATTAGGAAAAGATTATAATTATGTTATTCAAAATGAGCAACTTGGTACAGGGCATGCTGTTATGATGGCTAAAGAGTATTATGAAAATAGTGATGATGATATAATGGTATTAATGGGGGATATGCCATTTATTAAAAAAGATACTCTTAAAAATTTAATATCTTTCCATGAAAATAACTCAAATGATTTGAGCATACTATCAGCGAAAGTAAAGCTGCCATCTTCATTTGGTAGAATTATAAGAGATAAAATTGGAAAAATAACAAAAATAGTTGAAGTTAAAGATGCAAATGAAGATGAACTTAAAGTAAATGAGGTTAATACTGGAATTGCAATATATAAACCTGAAATTTTAAAATATTTAAGTTATTTAAAAAATGATAATAATCAAAAGGAATATTATTTAACAGATCTTGTTAAAATAGCAATAGATAAAGGATATAAGGTCGGTACTTTAGTTTGTAATGATGAATATGAATTTTTAGGAATAAATTCATTTGAGGATTTAGAACTAGCTTTATCTATAATTAAAGGAGAATTTTATGGCTAAAATATTTGTTGTTGATGATCAAATGTATATCAGAAGACTTCTTCAGATGGGACTTGAAGAACAAGGTTTTATTGTAAGGGAATTTTCTTCAGGTTATGAATTATTAAAGTATTTAAATGAAAATGGACATATAGACTCACCTGATGTTATACTTTTAGATATAATGATGCCAGAGATGGATGGTTTTGAGGTGTTAGAAAAATTAAATCAAATTCCTTATTGTAAAAATACAAATATTTTAATGATTTCAGCAAGAAATCAAAAAGATGATGTATTAAAAGCATTAAAATTAGGAGCAAAAGATTTCATAGTGAAACCTTTTAAAATTGAAAAAGTTATAGAAAAAATTAAAAATTTTGTGAACTAAGAGTGTTTGATTTATAAAATAAGATTTTATAAAGTATAAAATTAATAATAAAAATTAATAATATTATATAATGTTTGAAAAAAAAGATTATCTTGTCTTTGATATTTGTTGTGCACCTTGTTTATCTGGAGTTTATCCTCAAGTTAGAAAATATTATCATATTTTTCCTTTTTTTATTGGTGATAATATTTGTTGTTTAGAAGAGTATGAAAAAAGAAAAAAAGCTCTTTTAAATTATTTAAAAATTTACAATATTGATAAATTTTATATTAAAGAGTATGATCATGATGAATGGCTAAAATATATAAAAGGTTTTGAAGATGAAATAGAAGGTAGAAAGAGATGCGAATTATGTTTTGAATATAGAATTATTACTTTATTAAATTATTTAAAAGAAAATTCTTTAGATATTTTTTTAAATAGTTTTTTTGAAAATTCATCAAAAGAAAATAATTGTTTATGTGAGAAAAGATTATATATCTCTACAACACTTTCTATTTCAAGATATAAAAATTATGAAACTATAGAGAAGATATTTTTACAAAAAATTGCTGATAATGTTTTGATTTTTGATTTTGATATTATTTTTTTAAAAAAGAATTTTTCAAATAATGATTGGTACAAAAAATCAATTAAAATATCAAAGGCTTTAGGATTATATAGACAAAAGTTTTGTGGTTGTGAATTTAGTATTAGAAAAAAGAAAAAATAAAAAAGATAAGATTATTTTATGAGTCAATTATTAAAAAATAAAATCAAATTTTCAATCTTAATAATATTAATATTTTTTTTAACTTTTTTTGCTTTTAGTTCATGTATTTTTAGTAATCTTAAACAATATGATTTTGAGTTTATTAAGTTTTCAACATATTTAAGTATAAAGATTATTTCAAATGAACCTAAAAGTAAAATTTATTCTGAGCTTATAAAAATTCTTGATGAAGCTCAACAAATAGCTGATAAACTAGATTTTTATAAAATAGGAAATCTTCTTTCTTTTATCAATGAAGGTAAAGAAGTCGAAATTGATGATGATATTTTAAATTTTATTAATTTAAATCTTTTATATATTAAAAAAACAAATGGATATTTCAATCCTTTTATTGGTAATTTAACAAAATTATATAATAATTTTGAACAGGGTAGTTCTCCTCCGGAAAAAAATAAGTTAGATGAAGAGATAAAAAAAATTAAAAATACAAATTTAATAATAAAAAATAATGAAAATGGAAATAATACTATAATTAAGATTGGAAATTCTTTTTTAAATTTTGGAGGAAGTTTAAAAGGTTATCTTATTGATATAATTTATGAAAAATTAAAAAAAATTAATGTTGATTCGTTTTTAATAAATTGTGGTGGCGATTTAAGAGTTTATTCTAAAAATGAAAAAATATGGAACATTGGAATACAAGATCCATATGATAAAAGTAAAATATTTACTAAAATTCAATTAAAAAATGGAAGCATAGTTACATCAGGTAATTATGAAAGGTTTTTTATTTATAATGGTAAAAGATATTTTCATATTTTAAATCCATTCACTGGTTTACCTGACTCAGACCTAGATTCTATTACAATATTTGATGAGAGTTGCTGCGTTGCTGACATTTTATCAACTGGAATTTTTGCAATGGGGAAAAAACTTGCAATTGAATTTATTAAAAAAAATAATATAAAAGCTTTAGTTATTTGGAAAGAAGATGGTGAAACAAAAAGCTATAATTCTTTAAATTTTGATACAAAATAAAATTTAAAAATAAAAAATAAAAAATAAAAATTAAAAATTATAACTAAATATATCTATTATTATGAATCAGAAAATTATAATGTTTAATAAAATAGATGATACTTATATTTTTTATTCTAATGCTAAAATAAATATTTTTTTATTGATTGGGCCTAAAGATGAAAAAGTTGGTCTTCATAAAATCTACTCTTTTTTTTTACCAGTTAATTTATTTGATTTAATTTATGTAAGAAAAAGTGACAAATTTAATTTGAATTATTTTAATAGATTTGGAGAAAAACTAGAAGTAGAAAATTGTATCATAAATAAAATTAATAAAATTTTAAATATTTATCCAAAATTAAATATAAAGATTATTAAAAATATTCCTTTAGGAAGTGGATTAGGTGGAGCTTCTTCAAATGCAGCTAATTATTTAAAAATACTATGTTTTTTTGATTACATAAGTAAAAATAAAATGTTAGATAAAAAATTTTTATTAAAAATTGGTTCTGATGTTCCATTTTTTATGTACAATAAGCCTGCTATTGTATACAATTTTGGTGAGAAAATAAAATTTGTAAAAAATTTTCCTGACAACTTATTTTTTTTATCTATTAGTCCAAATTTTAGTTCAAAAACTTCTATGATGTATTATGAGTTGGATAACTTTAGAAAAGATTTAAAAAAAGAGGAAATAGAAAAAAAATTTAATAATAAAATAAAAAATCAAAAAAAAATGTTGAAAAAATTATTAAAATATGATTATACATATATAGGGAATTTAGAAAACGATTTTAAGCACATTTTTTTTAAAATTTTTGATATACCTTTAAAAAATTATCCCTTAAATAATATTAATAAAAAGTGCTATTTAAGTGGTTGTGGCTCGACATTTTTTTTTATATACGAAGATATAAATGCACTTTTTAAAGATATGAGGAAAATTGATAAAGGGGATAATTTTTATAAGGTTCAAATATTAACTAAATACTAAAACTTTTTTTAAGGAGCTAAAATGGAGATCACTAACATCAAAGTAACAAAAGTTAATGGAAGAAACAGATTACTTGGCTATGTTTCTGTAACATTTGACAATTGTTTTGTTGTTCATAACATTGCATTATATGACACAGATAAAGGTAGAAAGATTGTTATGCCAAGAAGAAGAACATCTAAAGGTGAGTATAAAGATGTTGCTCATCCAACTGTTAATGAATTTAGAGAATTCTTAACAAATGCTATTTCTGAAGCTTATGATAATAGTTAAGTTTAGTTATTTTTATTATTAATTTAATTTTTAATAAAAATAATTTTTAAAATTTTGTCGTTTTTTTTGAAGATGGGGAGTCGACAAGTGGCAAGTCACCAGATTTTGGCTCTGGCATTCGTAGGTTCGAATCCTACCTCCCCAGATTCAATAAATTAATTATTTTGCATTTATAATTTTTTTAATTAACTTTATGAATGTTGATATAGAATTAATAGATTGTTTTTATTTTATTTTTAATATTTATAAGTTGATTTGTTCTATATTTTTTTTAAATTTTTAAATAATGGATTAATTATAAAAATTAATATAAAATTTAGGGGTATATAATGAAATCAAAAGAACAAATTATTCTTAATGCTGAAAAAAGAGAGCTTGGACTAAAGTCATTGACAAAGAAGTATAGAAAAGAAGGATATGTTCCCTTTGTTATTTATGGTCCCGATTTGAAAGATAATATTTTTGGTATAGTTAAAGAAAATGATATAATAAAGATACTTAAGGAACACGGGGAAGCCACCAAGATAAGAATTAATATAGATAAGAAATCTTATGATGTATTTATAAAAGATTTTGATTATAATAATTTGAAGGGAAGATTACTTCATCTAGATTTTTATAGAATATCTGAAAAACATGCTGTTAAGGTTGAAGTTCCTATTATTTTTGAAGGAGTTTCTGTTGGTGAAAAAGCAGGTGGAATTGTTGAAAAATTTTTACATCATATAGAAGTTGAAGGGTTAGTTTCTGATATTCCAGAAAATATTAAGATTTCAATGGAAAATTATAATGTTGGTACAAAATTACATGTAGGGGATTTAAAAGTATCTGATAAGATAAAAATTTTAACACCAAAAGAAGAGGTTATTTTTGTTATTAAAGGTCATGTTGAAGAAACTGCTCCTTCTATTAGTACACCAGGAGCTACAGCTGAGGAAGTTTCAAAAGCAGCAGAAATTTTTGATTAAACTCTATTAATATTTTGATCTTTTTTGAATGATAATTGTTAAAAATTTTATTCATTTTTAAATTTATTTTGACTACAATATATTAAAATAAATTTTAAAAATGAAAAGACAAATAATTAAAAAATTATTTAAAAAATGATTAAATTAAAAAATTATAAGATTAAGAATAAGATTAAAAATATTAATAAATAAAAATTAAAAATTAGATAAAAAATATTAATAAAATAAAAATAAAAAATTAAAAAAATAAAAAGATAAAAATAGTATGATATTAATAGCAGGTCTTGGAAATCCTGGTGAAGATTATAAAAAAAATCGTCATAATGTTGGATTTTTATTTATTGATTATATTGCTAAAAAATTTGGAATTGATACAAAAGAATTTATAACAAAAAAGAAAAAATGTGACTATATAACTTTTAAATATGGTGAAAAGGAAGCAACTCTAATTAAGCCTTTAACTTTTATGAATAATTCAGGAGAAGCTATTCTTTTTATGTCAGCTTTTTTAAAAGTTAGAGAGGATGAATTGCTTGTAGTTTACGATGATATTGATTTAGAATTTGGAGAAATAAGATTAAAAAATAAAGGTTCAGATGCAGGACATAATGGGGTAAAATCTGTTCAGCAATTACTTGGAAGGGATGGTTTTACAAGGCTTAGAATAGGTATTGGTAGGCCTAAAGATAGAGATGGGAATGATAGTACAAATAGAGAAGAAATAATAAAATATGTTTTAGGCGATTTTACCCTTGTTGAACAATTCTTATTAGAGCATATTGTTTTTAAATATGCTTTTGAAGTTATTAAAGGTTTTATTGAAAATGGTTATGAAGAAGCTGTTAAAAATTTAGTTAAAGTTAAGCCAATAATTAAAGATGAGTTATCTAAAGAACTTACTTTGCCAGAACTTGAATAATCTTAATATTGATATAAAAGGTAAAAATATTGGTATAGCATTATCTGGAGGAGCTGATTCAACGGCTCTTTTTTTTTGTCTTTTAAAATTAAAAAAAGAAATAGAATTTAATCTCAGTGTTTTTCATTTAAATCATTTGATAAGAGAAGAAAGTTTTGAAGAAGAGCAATTTATTATTAGATTGCTTAATAATGAAAATGTTAATTATTTAATTTTAAGGGAAAATTGTAAAAAGCTAAAAGAAAAAACTAATAAATCTCTTGAAATGGTAGCAAGAGAGGTTAGATATAGAGGTATAGAAGAGTTTATAAAAATATTTAATATTGATTATTTTTTTACAGCACATCATTTAGATGATCAATGCGAAACTTTTATTTTAAGACTTGTAAAAGGAGTAGGTTTATCAGGGGCAACAGGAATAAAAAAATTGAGAGGAAAAATTGTAAGACCTTTTTATAATGTTGAAAAATCAATAATTTATAATTTTTTAAGAGAAAATAATATAAAATTTTTTGAAGATAAAACAAATTATGAAACAGATTATGAAAGAAATTATATAAGACATAAAATATTACCATTATTTGAAACAAGATTTCCAAAATATAGAAAGCATATTAATGAATTTATAAATTCTTTAAGTGAGATTAAATTTTATATTGAAAAAAATATAAAAAATAAAATAAATATTGATAAAAATAATTTTTTTAAATTACAAGATTTTTTTCTCTTAGAAGATATTGAAAAAAAATATTTAATAGAATATATTTTGAAGAATAAATGTGAACAAGAAAATATTTTAAAAATAACAATTGATAGTATAATTGAAAGGATAAAAAGATTAAATTATAAAAAAAATAAAGGTAAAGCTATTTTATATAGGTCAAAATACTCAATTTTGTTTTATTCATCAAATAAAGTCTATTTTTATAAAAGATCCTTTTTTGAGAATATTTTAAAAAAAATTCCAAAAAGTGGAATAAAAATAAATATTGGAGAAATTACTTATTTTTATTATATTTTAAATTGTTGGGAGATAAAAAATGATAAAAAAAATATCGAGAAATTAGATAATATTGAGAGTTTAAAAAATGCTTTCTTTATTGATAAAAGTAAATTATCTGGTAGATTGGAAATAACTTTGTGGAAAGATGGATATTTTATAAATTATGATATTAATAAGAAAAAAAAGGTTAAAAAATTACTCTCTGAGCTAAAAATTCCATGGTTTTTAAGAAAGTTTGTTCTTGTATTAAAAGATGATGGGCTTGATGAAAAAGAAGTAATTGGGATTTATTTTAATAAAATTTTTTATCTTTCAAAAAGATATTATATTAATAGTGATACAAATATATATATTAAAATAGAAATAAAGGAAGGATTGAATTTTTATGGGTGATTTTAACAATAATGATGATAACAAAAACAAAATTGGCTCTATAATATTTATTGTTTTATTATTGGCAGCTTTTGTTTATCTTTTTTTTAACATTTCTAAAACTGCTATACCAAACTATACAGAGATACCATATTCTGAATTTTTAAATTATTTAGAGAATAATCAAATCAAATCTGTTGAAGTTAAAGGAAATTGGATATATAGTTTAACCAAAACAGGGAATTATAGATATAAAACATATATACCATACCTAGATCCAGAATTATTAGATAGATTAATGAATTCAGGAGTTGAGGAATTTAAAGGAACTGAAATGAAAGATTCATCTGGATTTTGGTATACAGTTTTTTTAATAGGATCTTCAGTAATATTTCTTGTTTTAATTTTTAATATGTTCAATAGACAAATAAAAGGAGCTAATAATCAAGCATTTAATTTTGCAAGATCTAGAGCAAGAAGAATTACAGATACTAAAATAACATTTAATGATGTTGCTGGAGTTGAAGAAGCAAAACAAGAATTGGTTGAAGTTGTAGAATATCTTAAAAATCCTCAAAAATTTAAAGCTCTTGGTGCAAAAATTCCAAGAGGTATATTGCTTGTAGGTCCTCCAGGATGTGGTAAAACATTGCTTGCAAAAGCTGTTGCTGGAGAGGCTAAAGTCCCATTTTTTTCAATATCGGGATCAGATTTTGTTGAAATGTTTGTTGGTGTTGGAGCAGCGAGAGTTAGAGATCTTTTTGCCCAAGCAAAGGCTAATTCTCCATCTATTATATTTATAGATGAGCTGGATGCTGTTGGAAGATCAAGAGGGGCTGGGCTTGGTGGTGGACATGATGAAAGAGAACAAACATTAAATCAATTACTTGTAGAGATGGATGGATTTGAATCTACTGATTCTGTAATTGTTCTTGCAGCCACTAATAGACCTGATATCTTAGATAATGCTTTGTTAAGACCTGGAAGGTTTGATAGAAGAGTTGTTGTTGATAGACCTGATGTTAAAGGTAGATTTGAAATATTAAAGATTCATACTAAAAAAGTTCCGTTAGATAAAGATGTAGACCTTTATGAACTTGCAAGAGCAACTATTGGTATGTCTGGTGCAGATCTTGCTAATATAGTTAATGAAGCAGCTATCTTAGCTGCAAGAAGAAATCTAAGTAAAATAAATAATGAAGTGATTCAAGAAGCTAGAGATAAAGTTTATATGGGCCCTGAAAGAAAATCTCTTGTAATAGGAGCTAAAGAAAAAAGGATAACAGCATACCATGAAGCAGGGCATGCATTAATGCATATACTTTTAAAAAACCTTGATCCACTCCATAAAGTTACAATTGTCCCAAGAGGTATGGCTTTAGGAATAACGTGGAATCTTCCTGTTGATGATAGGCACCACTATTCAAAATCATTTTATATTGATACAATTTGTTCATTTTTAGGTGGTAGAGTTTCTGAAGAAATTGTTTTTAATGAGTATTTCACAGGAACTGAAAATGATCTTGAAAGAGCAACTAAAATAGCTCATGATATGGTATGTAAATGGGGTATGTCTTCCTTAGGTCCAATTCAATTTGGAGAATCAAAAGAGGATGTTTTTTTAGGAAAAGATTTAGTTAAAGAAAAAAATTATTCTGATTATACTGCAAAAATAATTGATGAAGAAGTTAAGAAAATTGTAACAGAATGTTATGAAAAGACAAAGAAATTGATTATTAAGAATAGAGATATGCTTGATAAAATAGCAAATGCTCTTTTAGAAAAAGAATCTTTAAATGCATCGGAAATATATAATATGTTAGGGCTTGAACAACCAAGGTTTAAAGGAGAAGATGAATTGTACAACAATGGTAATGATTATAAAATAAGTGAATATAAAGATAATGATATTGATTTGAATAATTTAAAATTAGAATCAAAAAGGAAAAAAAATAAAAATGACAAAATTAAAAAAAATGATGATGTAAAAGAAGACAAATTAAAACATAAATCGAAAAATAAAAATAAGAATGATAATGAAAATAATTAAATTATTATAATAAAATAATTAATATCAAATAATATAAAGTTAAGAGATTTAAGGAGAAAAAGTGAAAACTCTTGAAAGTATTTTAAAAAAATTAAATATTTCTGGTTATAGGGGAATAATAGGAGAGGAAATAAATCCTGAAATTATTTTTGATCTTGTAAATTGTTATTTAGAATTTTTTAATCCAAGAAGTTTAGCAGTTGGGATGGATACAAGGCCAACTTCTATTTATTATAAAGATTTGATTAAATCACTAGCAATATCAAAAGAAATAGACTTATATGATTTTGGTATTATTCCAACACCATCCTTACTTTTTGCTGTTAAGGAATTAGGACTTGATTCTGGAATAATGATAACCGCATCTCATAATCCAATTGAATATAATGCGTTAAAACTCATAAAAAAAGGTGGATTCTTTTTATTTGAAGAAGATATAGAAGGTTTTAAAAAAAATATTTTAGATAAAGATACTCAAATAATAGAAAGAGGATATTCATATTCAAAGTATATTGGAAAATGTTATAATTTAGATATTATAGACAAACACATTGATAAGATTTCAAATTATGTTGATTTTGATTTAATAAAAAGATCAAATTTAAAGGTTGCATGTGATTTTTGTAATGGGGCTACAATTTTCTCAATACCTAAACTTTTAGATAGATTAAATGTAAAATTTGATTCTATATTCGATGATCCAAAAAAAGCATTTGAAAGAATGCCAGAACCAAATCAAGAAACAATGAAATATTTATCTAATTTTATGAAAGATAAAGATTATGATTTGGGATTTATATATGATCCAGATGGGGATAGAGTAGTAATTTTGCTTGGTGATGGCAAAATTATTTCAGAAGAATTTATGTTGCTTTTTGCTTATATTTCATATTTAAATAAGAGATCAAGTGATATTGTTGTAAATTTATCTACATCAAAGATGATTGAGATTATAGCAAATGAATATGGAAAAAAGGTTTATTATACAAAAGTTGGCGAAATTAATGTTACAAAAGAAATGCTAAATAATAATATAAAATTTGGTGGTGAAGGAAATGGTGGGGTAATTTATTTTGATATTTCAAATTCTCGAGATTCACTTGTTGCCACTTCTCTAATTCTTGAACTATATGCAAAAAATAGAGAACTATTTTACAAAATATATGATAGATTTAAAGATTTGGTAAATTTAAAGAAAAAATTTCCAAAGGATAATTTTAATGATGAAAGATTTGAAAGAATGATTTATAATAACTTTAAAGATGATTTAATTGATTATAGTAAAATTGATGGGGTTAGATTTAATTTCAAAAATGGTTTTTTGCATTTAAGAGAGTCAAACACAGAACCTATAATTAGAGTTATAATTGAAGGAAATAAAGAATTTGTTGATGATTTATCAAATAAAATAGATTATTATTTTTCTTAAAAATATTAATAAATTTGAAATTAATAGTTTATAAATTAAATCATTTTTGAAAGGAAATTTATGATTTATATTGGAAGTGATCATGCAGGATTTAAATTAAAAGAGGAAATAAAAAAATATTTAAGTTTAAAAAAAATTAATTTTGAAGATTTGGGAACATATAGTGAAGATAGGGTTGATTATCCAGATATTGCAGAAAAAGTTTCAAAAAAAGTAATTGTAAGTAAAGATAATTTAGGAATATTAATTTGTGGTACTGGAATTGGTATTTGCATATCTGCAAATAAAATTAGAGGTATAAGGGGTGCATTACTTTATAGTGTTGAATCAGCAAGACTTGCAAAAGAACATAATGATGCTAATATAATTTGCTTTGGTGGGAGAACAATGAATAAAGATTTAGTTTTTGAAATGTTAGATACTTTTTTAAGTTCAAAATTCGAAGGGGGTAGACATTTAGAAAGGATTCATAAAATATATAAACTTGAAAATTAAAATTAAAAATTAAAAGGAGAATTTAAAAAAATTAAATATAGAAATTTAAAAGATAAAAATAAAATATCAAAACAATTCAAATTTTAAATAATTTTAATAAAACAGAAGGTTAAATCTTGAAAAATAAAAGAAAAATAAATTTTTTTATTTTTGATTTAAATTTTCCTATTATAAATTATTTTTGGGATAATTTTTTTAGTTGTATTGAAACAAAATTAAATATAAAAAAAGAGATATTTGAAACTTATTTTTTTTCAACTTCTTATTTGCATTTTCTAACAGGAAAATTTGATTTTGATTTTTTTATAAATCAAGTTATTCAAAAGATTGGTATTGGTTTAGAAGATAAATATTTAAATAATAAAGATTATATTTTAAATTGTTATAAAAATTTGATTAAAATAGATCAATTTTATCTTGCTAATATCATCAATTTTTTAAGAGACATAAGTAAAGAAATCAAAATAATTTTCACAGGAGATTTTGATAATATTCACAAAGAAATTATAGAAAAAAAAATTAAAGAATTTTCTAATGATATAGAGCTTTTTTCCTCATGTGATTTTAAAGTGCTAAAAGGAGAATCACAATTTCTCTATTTTTTAATTAATGAGCTTAATAAATTTAATAATAAATTAAAAGATAAAAACAACAAGATTAATAATAAAAAAAGTAGTAATAATGAGTATTTGTCTATAGTGTTTGAAGGAAATATTGATACTTTAAATTATTGTAGAGAATATGGATTTATTTCTTTTTTTATTGTAAGAAATGAAAAGATTTTAGAACAATTACAAACTGTTAAACCTTTAATTTATAAATATTTTAAATTTGACTGAACGTTTAGCACAATTAATAAATAGTTTGACAAAATTATTTTGAATAGTAATTTTTTTTATATCTTTTTATCTTAATTAAAATAGTGGAGGAACTATGGATATTTTTGATAAATGTTATGCTTATAATGATGCTGATATTGCTAGGCAGCTTAATATCTATCCATATTTTAGAGCTCATCATTCTAAAAATGATACAGTTGTTATTATTGACAATAAAGAAGTAATAATGTTAGGTTCTAATTCTTATTTAGGTCTTACTTCACATCCTGAAGTAAAAGAAGCAGCAATGAAAGCTATAGAAGAGCATGGAACAGGTTGTGCTGGTTCAAGATTTTTAAATGGAACTCTTGATATTCATGAAGAGCTTGAAAAAAAATTAGCTAAATTTGTTGGTAAAGAAGATTGTATTATTTATTCTACAGGATTTTTTGCAAATCAAGGTTGTATATCTGCTCTTGCAGGAAGAAGAGATTATATAATTCTTGATAAGTTAGATCATGCTTCTATTATTGAAGGAGCAAGGTTGGGTTTTGCCAAAGTATTAAAATTTAAACATAATGATATAAGTGATCTTGAGAGAATTCTTAAATCTATAAAAGATGAACCTAAAATGATAGTTGTTGATGGGGTTTATAGTATGGATGGTGATATAGCTCCATTGCCTGAAATTGTTGAACTATGTCAAAAATATAAAGCAAGACTTATGGTTGACGATGCTCACTCTTTAGGTGTTCTTGGCCCAGGAGGGAGAGGGACAGCTGCTCATTTTAATTTAACAGATAAAGTGGATATTATAATGGGAACCTTTTCAAAATCCCTTGCATCTCAGGGTGGTTTTATAGCTGGTGATAGAAAAGTAATAGATTATATTAGACATACTTCAAGACCATTTATATTTTCAGCATCATTAGCTCCTGCTTTGGTTGCAGCAGCATCTAAAGCTTTGGATATAATGATAATGGAACCAGAAAGAATTAAAAATCTATGGGATATAACAAATTATGCAAGAGAAGGATTTTTGAAAAGAGGATTTGATATTGGTAATTCTATTACACCTATTATTCCTATTAAGGTAGGAGATAGGGATTTAACATTAAAATATTGGAGATATTTGGCTGATAATAATTTATTTGTAAATCCAGTATTGCCTCCTGCTGTTCAACCTAATCAATGTATTATAAGAACATCTTATATTGCTACTCATACAAAAGATCAAATAGATTATGCTTTAGATGTTTTTGAAAAAGGAGCAAAGTTACTTGGGATTATAAATTAATTATATAAAGCAAAATAAGAATATTATTTTTTAATTTAGGAGTATTTATGGAAAATAACAAAAAAGAAGAAAAATCTTATTATGAAAAAATTAGTGAAGAGTTAATTTATAAAAGTAAAAATTTTTGGGAAGAAAAAAATGAAAATGATATAAAAGAAGCATTTAAATTAGCTGATGATTATAAAGATTTCTTAACAAAATGTAAAACAGAAAGAGAAGTTGTAAATTATTTTATTGAAAAAGCGGTTAAATTAGGATTCAAAGACTTAAATGATGAAAAAATTAAATTAAATAAAGGGGATGGTTTTTATTTTAATATATTAAATAAAGCTCTCATATTAGGAAAAATCGGGAAAGATGATTTTGAAAATGGTATAAATATTGTAGCAGCACATAATGATGCCCCAAGACTTGATTTAAAACAAAATCCCCTTTTTGAAGATAGTGAACTTGCTCTTTTCAAAACACATTATTATGGGGGGATCAAAAAGTATCAATGGTTGAATATTCCTCTTGCTCTTCATGGGGTTGTTTATTTAGAAAATGGAAAAAAAGTAGAGATAACTATTGGTGAAAAAGAAAATGATCCTGTTTTTATTATATCAGATTTATTACCACACCTTTCACAAAAAGTTCAAGGTGAAAAAAAACTTTTAAATGGAATAGAAGCTGAAAATATGATAATAATAGCAGGGAATATTCCTGTTAAAGATAAAAAAGTAAAAGATAAAGTGAAACTTGCTATTCTTGAAAAATTGAATAAAGAATATGGAATTAAAGAAGAAGATTTTATTACAGCTGAAATTGAAGTAGTTCCAGCATTAAAAGCTTATGATGTAGGTTTGGATAGAAGTTTAATTGGTGGTTATGCTCATGATGATAGAGTATGTTCATACCTAACAGCAAAGGCAATTTTTGATATAAAAGATAATGTAAAAACTTCTGTTGGATTATTATTAGATAAAGAAGAAATTGGTTCAGTTGGAGCAACAGGTGCTGATTCAATGATGCTTTATCATCTATATTCTATACTTGCTAATAAATTAAATAAAGATTCAAATTATTCAATTTTAAAAGCATTTAGGAATTCTTATTGTATTTCATCAGATGTTTCAGCTGCTTTTGATCCAGTTTATAAATCTGTGTATGATATGCAAAATTCTCCATTTCTTTCTCATGGAGTTTCTTTGTTAAAATATACTGGTTCAGGGGGAAAATATTCTTCAAATGATGCTGATCCTGAGTTTTTTGCAAAATTAAGAAATTTATTAAAGCAGAATAATATTTTATGGCAGTATGCAACTCTTGGAAAAGTTGATGAAGGTGGTGGTGGAACTGTTGCAAAATATATTTCTTTTTTTGGCATATCTACAATAGATGCAGGTGTCCCTGTTTTAGGAATGCATGCTCCTATTGAAATAATTTCAAAAGCAGATTTATATGAAACTTATAGATTTTATTTAAGTTTTTATGAAAAATTTGTTTAAATATTATCTTTTCAAAATTATTTTTGATTTATTTTTTTTAAGATAAATTATTTTAATGTAATTCAATTTTATATAAATTTTATTTTATCTGAGATGTTATTATAAGTTAATTTTTTATTTTCAATTATATTTAATATTTTTTGTTTTTATTCAAATTATACAACTATTTCATTTGTAAAATAATAAGAATAAAAACTTTATTAGATCGATTTTTAAAATATAAAATATTAATAGTTGTTAAAAGTGATAAATAGTTGTTAATTTAGTGGATAGATTTTTTTTTTATATTAAAATATAAGAACATGGAAAGTAGAAATATACATTGTGAATAAAATGTGAATAAATTTTTGTTTATATTATAAATTATTTTAAAATTATAAAAAATATTTTTTAAGGCTTGTAAATAGTTAATTTACAATAAGTGTATAGTTTTGTATAATTATTGTTTATATTTTTTTATAAAAATTTGGAAATAATCTTGTGAATAAATTGTGAAGGAAATTGTATGGAATTAAAAAATGAAGAAAAGCTTTTTAATGATATATTAAATTATATGGTTTCAAAAAATATTTTAGATGATTTTACCTGTAAAGTTTGGTTTAATAATATTAGAATTGAAAAAAATGATAATGAATTATTAGTATTATTCCCATCAATTATAACTAAAGATAAATTTGAAAAAGAATATTTTGATGAATTTAATAAAGTTTTAAAAGAATTAATAGATGAACAAGTAAAAATTAAATTAGTTGTTAAAGAAAGTAGTAAAGAAGAAAAAGAGTCTCTTACTTTAGAAAATAAATTTTATAATGAAAATTTTTATATTAGAAATAGCGATAATTTAATTGAAAAAGAAAAAAATATTAAAAATTTAGATAATAATAAAGATTCACACTATAAAAAAGAAGAAAATGATTCTTTAATAAATTATAATCAAGCTTTTCATTTAAATCCTAGATATACTTTCGATAATTTCATAATTGGAAATAATAATAAATTTTGTGCTGCTGCTGCAATAAGAGTTGCAAAATTTCCAGGGCAAAATTTTAATCCTCTTTTTATATATGGTTCCGTTGGATTAGGGAAAACACATATTTTACAAGCCATTGCCCATTATATCTTAAAAAATTTTTCAGAAATGAAAGTTGTTTATATTCCAGTTGATCAATTCGTAAATGAGTTCATCTATTCTCTCCAAAATAAACAGATGGAATATTTCAGACTTAAATATAGAAAAGCAGATATATTACTACTTGATGATATTCAATTTCTTGAAAAAAAAGATGCTTCTATGGAAGAGTTTTTTCATACTTTTAATATATTACATCAAGCTGGAAAACAAATGGTTTTTACATGTGATAGACCCCCTAAAGATTTGAAAGATTTTGAAGAAAGAGTTAGAAATAGAATGGAATGGGGTTTAACTGTAAAGATAGGCTATCCAGACTTTGAAACAAGAGTTGCAATATTGAATAAAAAAGCTGAAATTGAAGGAAGAAAATTTAATAAAGAACTTATCCATTATATTGCTAAAAATGTTGTTAGTTCTATAAGGGATCTTGAATCTGCTCTTATTAAAATAATAGCTTATTGTGATATTTTTAATTTTGACACATTTGAAATTTTACCTGATAAAGCTTTAGAAATATTGAAAGATCAGTTAAAATATGTGGATGAAAAAAAGGTTATTCTTGTTGAAGATATTATTAGAAAGGTTGCTGAAACCTTTAAAGTGTCAACTGTTGATATAAAATCAAAAAAGAGAAATCAATCTATTGCTTTAGCCAGAAATGTTGCTATGTATTTAGCAAGGGAATTAACAAATTTTTCTACAACTGAAATTGGGTTATCTTTTGGTGGTAAGGATCATTCAACTATTTTACATGCATTTTCAAAAATAGAATCCATGATGAAACAAGATGATGTTCTTAGAATAACTTTGGAAAGTTTAAAAAAAGAATTAACTAATTAGATTTTTTACTTTATCTTATCGTCTTTTTAATTTATTTTTATTTCTTTAATAGATTTGATTCCTTTTAATAAATTTATTTCATTAGATTCAAAATTGTTATTTAATTTTAAAATACCTTTGCTATTATCAATTTTTAAGTAAACTTTTGTTCTACCAGGATTATTTTTAATTATTTCTTTTATTTTTTTTAAATCATTTATATCATAATTTTCAAAAAGAATAATTTTAATATAGTTTAGTGGTGCTTTTTCAATATTTTCTTTGCTCAAAATATTGTTTAATATAAACATTACATCTTTTTTTTCTTGAATAAATTTTAAATTTATATCAAATAACCATATTGAATAATCATTTTCGTTTTCCAATTTTTTAATTAATTCTAAAGTATCTTTATTATTTCCATTTGGAAAGAAAAATAGTTTTAATTCTTTGAAATGAACATCAATTTTTATTAAATAATATTCTTTATTTTCATTATTTTTTCTTAATTCAATATTTCTTATGAAACCAATTAATTTAATTGAATGAGTTTGTTTATTTAAATTAATATTTTCAAAATCAAAGTTATTGTAATATAAAACCTCTCTTTTATAATGATCAAAGGGGGATATTGTGATAAAATCACCAAAATATTCTAGTTGTATATCAAAAAATCTTTTTCTATCCCAGAATTGAACTTTAGTTTTTGATTTTTCTATTAAAGAGTTAAAGTAATTAGTTTCTTTGTTATCTTCTAAATTTGAAAATAGATCGATACCTTTATCATCTTTATCACAATATGATAAAACATCTTCATATATATTTAAAAGAATTTCTCTTTTTATTGAAGTAAAATCAAAAGCTCCTATAATTATAAGAGTTTCAATGACTTTTTTATTTACTTTAGATTTATTTATTCTTTTACAAAAATCGAAAAAATCTTTAAAAATGCCATTTTTATTTCTTTCTTCTATAATATTTTGAGCAACAGCTTCTCCAACTCCTTTTATGGCTGACAAACCATATCTTATAGCATTTCCCTCAATTTTAAAGAGAGCATCAGATTTATTTATATCAGGTCCTAAAATTTTAATATTTTGGAATTTTGTATCGTTTAAATATGTTCTAAAAACATCAAGTTTTTTGCCAATATTATAATTTAGTATTGAAGTCATATATTCAATTGTGTAATTTGCCTTTAAATATGCTGTAATATAACTAATATGAGCATAAGCAGCTGAATGAGATTTGTTAAAACAATAACTTGCAAAATTTTCTATATCAAGATAGAGTTTTTCAACTTTTTCTTTTGGGTAACCATTTTTAACAGCTCCATTTTTAAAGTCATTTTTCATTTTTTCAATAAGTGTTCCTTGCTTTTTACCTATAGCTTTTCTTAAAGTATCTGCTTGACCACCTGTAAAACCTGATAAAATCATTGCAGTTTTCATTATTTGTTCTTGATAAACAAGTATACCGTAAGTTTCTTCTAAAACTGGTTTTAATGAATCAAATGGATATTCAATCTTACTTTTATCATGTTTCCTTTCAATATATAGGTCAAGGTATCCAGATTTAATTGGGCCAGGTCTATAAAGTGCAAGAACTGCAATAATTTCTTCTATATTGTCAGGTTTTAATCTTTTTAATAAATTTTTCATCCCTGAAGAATCAAGCTGAAAGACTCCGGTAGAATTACCTTCTTTTAAAAGTTCAAAAGTTTTTGCATCATTAAAATCTATTTTTGAGATATCTAACTTAATCTTTCTGTTTTCTTCAATATTTTTAATTGTTTGTTGAATAACTGTTAAGTTTCCAAGCCCTAAAATATCCAATTTTAAAATGCCAAGTTTTTCAAGATCATCTTTATCATATTGGCTTGCAATTATTTTAGTTTCTTGATCTGCAATAAAAATTGGAATAAGTTCTGTGAGATCATGAGGTGTTATAACAACTCCAGCTGCGTGTAAAGCTGTTTGTCTATACTGATTTTCTAGAAACTTTGCATTATTAAAAAGTTCTTTGTTTGTTGAATTTTTATCTATATAAGTTTTAAATTCTTCATTTGTCTCATATTCATTTTGAAGATCTTCATCTCCCATTAGTTTAGTAATGTAAAGAGATTCATCTGGTGTATACCCCATTGCTCTTGCAGCATCTCTTATGGCATTTTTTGCTTTTAATTTGTTCATTGCATTTATAGAACAAACATGATTCTCCCCATATAAATCTTTTAAATGTTGTATAACCATATCTCTCTTTATATCTTGAATATCAATGTCTATATCAGGCATAGAAATTCTATCAGGGTTTAAGAATCTTTCAAAAAGAAGATTGTATTTTATAGGGTCTATATCAGTTATATCAAGTCCATAAGCAAGTATAGAACCTGCTGCACTTCCTCTTCCAGGACCAACAATTATTCCATTATCTTTTGACCACTTTACAACATCCCATACTATTAAAAAATAGCCAATAAACCCCATCTTTTCAACTACAGAAAACTCATAATTAAATCTGTTTAAAATTTCATCATTTAAATTAACATACTTCTTTTTTAATCCTTCAATTGCAATGTTTTTTAAATATTCTGATGGAGAAAGATTTTTTGGTAATTTAAATTCGGGAAGATAATATTTTCCAAATTCAAATTTTAAGTCTACCATTTCATAGATAAGAAGAGTATTTTTTAAAGCATCGTTTTTTATCTTTTCATCTAAAAATGGAAAAAGTATTTTCATTTCATCATAATTTTTGAAATACATTTGATCAGATTCAAATTTAAATCTATTGTTATTATTTATATTATCTCCAGTTTGTACAGCAAGCATAAAATCATGATATTTAAAATCTTCTTTATTTAAGAAATGGTTATCATTTGTAATTATGAGATTTAAGCCATAATTTTTAGAAATTTCTTCAAATTTTAATGCAACTTTTTTTTCATCTTCTATTTTATGGTCCATAATTTCAAGAAAAAGTCTTTCACTTCCAAATATATCAAGATATTTTGTTAATGCCTTTTTAAAAGCTTTTTCATAATTTTTATCATCATAAGCAAGTTTAGCATAGTAAGGGATTTCTCCAGCAAGACATGCTGTTAAACAAATAAGTCCTTTATTATACTTTTGTAAAAGTTCTATATCTATCCTTGGTTTTTTGTAAAATCCTTCAAGATAAGCAAGTGAAGAAAGTTTTATTAGATTTTTATAACCTTCATTATTTAAGGCTATTAATATTAAATGAAATATCTTATTATCTTTTGTTTTGTCAAATCTTGATCCTTCTGCTATGTAAAATTCCTCGCCAATAATAGGCTTAATTCCTTTAGATTTACATTCTTCATAAAATTTAATAACTCCAAACATGTTTCCATGATCAGTAATTCCAAGACCAGGCATCCCATAATCTAAAGCAAGTTGGACAATTTTTTTTATTTTACAAGCACCATCAAGTAATGAATATTCTGTATGATTATGCAAATGTACAAATGGGGTTTCAATCATATATCATATCCTTATTTGTAATCAAATTATTTATAATTTATGTAATTTTGTAAAGTATCAATCATATATTATCATTATGATTGTTATAGTTATTTTGTAGTTTTTATAAAAAAAAAAATTATAAATTATAATATACTTAAGGTTTAAAAAATTATATCATAAAAAAAATTTATTAAAATTATTTTAGCTTTATAATTTTATTTTTATTGAAAAAAGAAAAAAAAAATATATTAATAAGTATGAAGAAAATTTATAGAATATTTAAATTATGGGGTAAGATCATGGATAAATTATTTAAATTAAAAGAAAACAAAACAAATGCTAAAACTGAAATTTTAGCTGGATTTACAACTTTTATGACAATGGCTTATATACTTGCTGTTAATCCTTTAATTTTATCTGCAACTGGAATGGATCCAAAAGCTGTATTTACAGCAACATGTATTGCTTCTGCAATAGCTACTCTTTTTATGGCAATTCTTGCAAATTTACCTATTGCATTAGCTCCAGGTATGGGATTAAATGCTTTTTTTGCTTTTACAGTTGTTTTAGGAATGGGGTATTCTTGGCAACTTGCTTTAACAGCAGTATTTTTAGAAGGTATAGTGTTTATCTTACTTTCATTATTTAATTTTAGAGATTTTATTGTTAAAGCTATACCAATTGAAATAAAAAAAGCAGCTGCTTGCGGTATTGGTTTATTTATCGCATATATTGGTTTAAAAAATTCTGGAATTGTAACATATTTGCTTCCAACAACAAATAATCCTTTAGATGTTGTGCAAACTCTTGGAAACATATCTAATGGACAGGCTTTGCTTGCAATAATAGGTTTAATTATTACTATTATATTGTTAGTTTTAAGAGTAAAAGGAGCTCTATTAATAGGAATTATTTTAACAACTTTAATAGGCATACCTTTAAAAATAACTATGATTAATGATAATTTTAAACTTTTTTCTCTACCTTCAGCACCACTTTTTTTAAAATTTCAATTTGATAAGATATTTACCTTTGATTTTTTTGTTGTCTTTTTTACTTTTTTCTTTGTTGATGTTTTTGATACAATTGGTACTCTTTCTGGATTAGCAGCAGAAGCTGGTCTTATGAATAAAGAAGGAAACATTTATAATGTTAAAAAAGCTTTACTTTCAGATGCAATAGGTACTGCTGTCGGAGCAATGGTTGGTACATCCACAGTTACATCTTATATAGAAAGTGCAGCTGGAATCTCTGAAGGAGGTAAAACAGGTTTAACTTCTTTAACAGTTTCTATCTTATTTTTCTTATCTCTATTTATATCACCAATATTTTTAATTATTCCTTCAGCAGCGACAGCTCCAGCATTGATAGTAGTAGGTTTTTTTATGATTACAGCTATTAAAGATATTGATTTTACAAATTTTGAAATAGGTATTCCAGCTTTCTTAACAATTATAATGATGCCTTTATCTTATAGTATTGCTGAAGGGTTAATTTTTGGAATAATTTCATATGTTTTAATAAAATTAGTTAGAGGAAAATTTAAAGAACTTTCTCCAGTTACAATAATCATAGCTATTATTTTTATATTAAAACATGCTTTATAAGAGTTTATTTAATAATTTTTTGTTAATTAAGAGGTTTTTATGGATAAAATTTATGACATTGGTATTATTGGTGCTGGTGTAGTTGGAGCAAATATAGCAAGGAAATTATCACAGTATGAACTAAGTATTTGTATTTTGGAGAAAGAAGCAGATGTCTCTTTTGGTATTTCTAAGGCTAATTCTGGTATAATTCATGCTGGATTTCATCATCCTCCAAAATATTTAAAATCAAGGCTTGAATTGGAAGGCAATTTGATGTTTGATAGATTACAAAAAGAATTACACTTCCCATTTAAAAGATCAGGTATTTTAGTTGTAGCTTTCTCTGAAGAGGAAATGAAATCATGCTATCAACTTTATGATCAAGGGATGATTAATGGGGTAATTGGTCTTGAATTATGCAATAGAAATAGAATCCTCCAACTTGAACCAAAATTAGGCCAAGAAGTTATTGGTGGACTTTACGCACCAACAGGTGGTATTGTTGAACCTTATAGATTTGTTTTTGCTTTGATAGAATCTGCTAAAAAAAATGGAGTTGAGATAAAATTAAATTTTAAGGTAAAATCTGCAAAGTTTAATGGTGAATATTATGAAATATTTTCTAATAAAAATGAAAAAATAAATGCAAAATATATTATTAACTGTGCTGGTTTATTTGCTGATGAAGTATCTAAAATCTGTGGAGGGGAAGAATTTAATATAAAGCCAAGAAAAGGAGAATATTTTTTAATAGATAAAAGTGCTTCCTATATCCCTTCTAAGGTTATTTTCCCTGTACCAACATCTGTTTCAAAAGGTATACTTGTTATTCCAACAGTTGAAGGAACTTGTTTACTTGGACCAACAGCAGAAGATATTGATGATAAAGAGGATTTATCTACAAATAGAGAGAATCTTTCAAAAATATTGTATTTAACAAAAAAAATTATTTCTCAAATTTCTGAAAAAGATATAATAACATCTTTTGCTGGAGTTAGAGCAGCTCTTGATACAAATGATTTTTATATAGAATGGTCAAAAAAATCAAAAAATCTTTTACAGGTAGCTGGAATTCAATCTCCTGGTTTGACTGCTTCTCCTGCAATTGCAAATTATGTAAAAGATTTATTAAAAGAGAGAAATATTAAACTTGTTGAAAAGCAAAATTGGGATCCTTTTATTGAGGATATCCCAAGAATAAGACATTTAGAAGATTTTGAGGTAGATTTTTTATATAATAAAGATAATTCTTTTGCAAATGTAATTTGTAGATGTGAGCAAGTTTCTGAAGCTGAAATAAGAGAAGCAATTAGAAAAGGACATACAACTCTAGATGGAATAAAATTTTATACAAGAGCAGGTATGGGAAGATGTCAGGGTGGTTTCTGTTCATATAAAATAATGAAAATATTAAGTGAAGAGTTAAATATAGATTTAACTGAGATAACAAAAAGAGGTGAAAATAGTTATATTTTGTATAAAAAATTATAAAAATAAAATTTTTGAGGGTTTTTATGTTTGAAAAAAAATATGATGCTTTAATAATTGGAGGTGGTGCTGCTGGCCTTTCTTGTGCTTATGCAATATCGAAAAACAATTTTAAAATAGCTATAATTGAAAGAGAAGAAAGATTAGGTGGCATTTTAAATCAATGTATACATAATGGGTTTGGATTGCACTATTTTAAAGAAGAATTAACAGGCCCTGAATTTGCTTCAAGATTTATTAATCTAATTAAAAATAAAGAAAATATAGATGTTTTTTTAAATACAACTGTTGTTAATATAAAAATAAATGGAGAAGAAAAAATATTAAGTTGTTATTCTAAAAAACATGGGGTTTTAAACTTAAAAGCAAAAGCAGTAATTCTTGCGATGGGGTGTAGAGAGAGAAATAGAGGAAATATAGGTACTCCTGGAACAAGGCCTTCTGGAATATTTACAGCTGGTCTTGCTCAAAGATTGGTCAACATAGATGGATATATTCCTGGTGAAGAGGTTGTTATAGTAGGTTCTGGTGACATTGGGTTAATTATGTCAAGAAGATTAACATGGGTTGGTTGCAAGGTAAAAGCTGTAATAGAAATTCAACCTTATCCATCTGGATTAACAAGAAATATTGTTCAATGTTTGAATGATTTTAATATTCCTCTTTACCTATCCCATGTTATTTCAAAAATTAATGGCAAAGATAGGATAAATTCAGTAGATGTTACTCCTCTTGAAAATGGTAAATATTTGGAAGATAAGAGTTTTAATATTAAATGTGATACACTTCTTCTTTCTGTAGGGTTAATTCCTGAAAATGAACTTTCGAGAAAATGTGGCGTTCAAATTAATCCTGATACAAATGGACCTTATGTTGATGCATATCAGATGACAAATGTTGATGGTATTTTTGCATGTGGAAATGTTTTACATGTCCATGATCTTGTAGATTATGTTGCTCAAGAAGGGATCAAAACTGGAGAATCTGTCGCTGAATATTTAAAAGGGAATTTGAAAGATAGAAAGCAGTTCCCTGTTTATGCAAGTTCAAATATTAGATATGTTTGTCCAAATAAATTTGATCCTTCATTTGATAATAAATTTTATATGAGATCAATGATTGTTAAAAATGGTGCAACTTTAGAAGTGAAATTAAATGGTAAAACAATAAAAACTTTTAAATTTGCTCATGTTCAACCTTCTGAAATGATAAGTGTAAATATTACAAGAGAAGATATATTAAAAGAAATAAATGATTATGTTTTAGAAGAAAATAAAATTGAATTTAGGCTTGAATAAAATTTATATTTTGGGAGAGTTTTCTATGGAAAAAGAAATAGTTTGTATTTCTTGTCCAATGGGATGTAGATTAAAAGTTTCATATCCAGAAGATAAAAGTGATTTAAATTCTGAGGATATTTTAATAACAGGGAATAAATGTCAAAGAGGAATAGTTTATGGAACTGAGGAAATACTTGCACCAAAAAGAGTTGTTACAGCAACCTGCAAAATTTTATCAAAAATTCAAAATAGAATTCCTGTTAAAACAGATAAACCAATAGAAAAAAAATATATAGATTTACTTTTAAAAAAGCTTTATTCTTTAGAATTAAATCCTCCTCTTTATGAGGGACAAAAAATGTTAGAAAATTTTGAAAATAGTGGAGTAAATGTTATTATAACAATGAGCTTAGAAGAATAAAATAAAATTTATAAAATAGAATAAAATAATTTATTTTTTATTAAAATTTACTTAAAAAACAAAATAAAAAGATAAATAAAAATCTAATAAATGAAAAAACTAATTAAAAAATATAATATAAAATGATATAAAACTAAATTTGGGTTAAAATAAATATAATTTTATTATTTTTAAAAATATTTAATTTGACAATTTGTTTTAATCTTATAAGGTTTAATCACTTATGAGAGAATTATCAATTGGTGTTTTTGATTCAGGAGTTGGTGGACTTACAGTTTTATCTGAACTTATAAAGAAAATGCCAGATGAAAATTATATTTATTTTGGAGATATTTCACATTTACCTTATGGCAATAAGTCAGAAGATGCTATAAAAAGATTTTCTTTTAATAATAGTACTTTCTTAATTCAAAAAGGAATTAAGATTTTAGTTATTGCATGTAATACTTCGACAGCAGTTGCTCTTGATTATTTAAAATCTCTATTTAATGTTCCTATTTTAGGAGTAATAGAACCTGCAGTTGATATGGCTTTAAGTTATAATGATGTTAAAAGAATTGGTGTAATTGGAACTCGAGCAACAATAAAATCTAATAAATATAAAGCTCTTATAAATTCAAAAAAACCAGAAATTGAAGTTTTTCAGAAGGCAACCCCTTTATTTGTTCCTTTAATAGAAGAAGGTTGGATTAATAATAAAATAATGGATGAAGTAATAGATGAATATTTGAAAGATTTTAAAAATAAAATAGATCTTTTAATCCTTGGTTGTACCCATTATCCTATAATAAAAAATAAAATTATTGATTATTTTGATGGAAAGGTTAAAGTAGTTGATTCTTCTATAAGTACTGCTATAAAAGTTTATGAATATTTGAAAAATAATAATCTTTTAAATGAAACTGATATTACTTTAAAAGAGAAAGAAAGTAATGTTAAAATTTACTTATCAGATGATTCAAGTTCATTTGAAGTAGTTGAAAAGTTGATATTTAATAGAAAATATGGATATAAAAAAATATTTTTAAGTGAATATCAAGATATTTGATATAAAAATATATAATTAAAAATAATTAGAGGTTATATTATGAAAAAAAATAGTTCTTTTAAAAAATTATTTAATATACCTTTTATTTTATTAGTTTTTATAATTCTCTTAAGTGCTGTGGTTGATTTTATAATTTTAACAGTAAATCAGGAACCAATTACATGGCTAAATTTCTTAAAAAGATATGAAAAAGCTATGTTTTATTATAGGCAGGGACAAATTCCTAAATTTAAAAAAATTGATATAATAAATCAAATGATTGAAGATATTCTTATTAAACAAAAAGCTCAAGAACTTGGGATAGTTGTTAGAAATGAAGAAGTAGAGGAAGATATAAAAAGATTGTTAAAAGAAAACAACATGACAAAGGAACAATTTATATATCAACTTAAATATGCAGGTTATGATTCATATGAAGAGTTTTTTGAAGAGAGAAAATTAGGATTTTTGAAATACAAATTTTTTTATGAATATATAAGCAAAATTGCACCTAAACCAACTCTTGATGAAGTGAAAGAATATTATGAGAAAAATAAAGAGAAATATAAAGCATCATATAAGTATAAAGTATTAATTATAAAAAGTGTTTTACCTGAAAATTATAAATTTCAGGATATGATTGATGCTAAAAAAGCTTTAACTGAAATTAAAAATATTATTGAAACTGATAAAAAAGTTTATAATAAGGATAATATAAAAGCTATAAAAGAATTGATAAAAAATATAGCAAATAAATATAAAATTGTTATCAATGGTGAATTTAAAAACATTTATCCAGAAATTGAAATAAAAGATTTTATTTCAAGATTTATTTTTTTAATTCCTGGAAGCTTATCTGATGTCTTTATATTTGAAAAAAATTATTATTTGGTATATCTTTTTGATAAAGAAGCTGTTAATTTTATTGATTTTGATGATGTAAAAAATAAAATATATAATTATCTTGAAAATGAAAATAAGATAAAAACATATGAAAAAGTTTTAAATAAACTCAAAGAAGAAGCTGTTATAATCTGGTATAGAAAAGATGTTATTGATGAATAATTTTTTATTTTATATAGGGTAAAAAAATGCAGGATAAATTTGAACAAAATGAAAATGAAAGTGAAATAGAAGAAATCAAAAAGAATCTTCTTGAAAATAAAATAATTATTCCAGATAGAAGAATTTCAAGAATACTTGTATTAAAAGCTCTTTATCAATATAATTTTTTACCAGAAAAAATAGAGTATATAGGTTCATTTTGTTGGGTAAAACAAAAATATAGTGATTTTATTCTAAGTTATTCTAAAAAGTTGTTTTATGGTGTTATTAGAAATAAAGAAAAAATAGATCAAATAATAAAAAAATATTCTAAAAAAGTTTTTGATCAAATTGATTTAATAGATAGAATAATTTTAGAATTTTCTATCTATCAAATGCTTGAGGATAAAAACCTTAAACATAAAATAATTATAGATGAAGCCATTGAAATTTCAAAAGCATATTCAAACAAAAATTCTTATAAATTTATAAATGGTATTTTAGATTCAATTTCAAAAGAAATATTAATGGAAGGATAAGAAAATGTTAAGGGAGAATGAGCTTAAAAAGAAAGCTTATATTGTTATAACTTTTTTTGGCTTTATAAGTTTATTTGGAGATATTATTTATGAAAGTGCAAGATCTGTTTATGGTCCTTTTACAAATTTATTAAATATGGATATTGTTCTTGTGGGATTAATAACTGGTATAGCTGAATTTTTAGGATATATAATAAGACTTGTTTCTGGTTATCTTTCAGATAAGAGCAAAAATCCCTGGTTGTTTACTTTTATTGGTTATTCAATGCTTATATTTGTTCCATTGATAGGGTTGATAAATCAATGGCAAATTCTTGCAATTTTTATTGTATTTGAAAGGATTGGTAAAGCAATAAGAAGCCCAGCAAAAGATTCAATATTATCTTCAAGTGCAAAGGTTGTTGGAACAGGTATGGGTTTTGCAATTCAAGAATTTTTTGATCAGATAGGGGCTTTTGCAGGTCCTCTTATATTCACATTAGTTTTTGTTTTATTTAAGGATAGATCTCCAATATTTAATTATAAGTTAGGTTTTTCTTTGTTATGGATTCCTTTTATTTTGTTGATTCTATTTTTAATATATACATATCAAAAATCAAAAGATCCTGAGATTTATGAAAATTATGGAAAAAATTTGAAAAATGAAATAGAGGAAAAAAAGTTAAATCAAATTTTAATAATTTACTCAATATTTACATTTTTTACTACACTTGGTTTTATAAGTTTTGTTTTAATAGGATACTATTTAAAAGAAAAAAATATTTTTGATGATAAAACTATTCCTTTTCTTTATTCAATAGCGATGGGTGTAGATGCAATTTTTGCACTTATAATTGGTAAAATTTATGATACTCTTAAGAATAAATATAAAAATGAAGCTGGTGGATTAAATGTATTGCTTTTAATTCCTCTTTTTACATTAATTATACCATTTTTATTATTTATAAAAAATAATTTATTTATAATTCTTTCTGTTGTTTTATGGGGTATAGTTATGGGGGCTCATGAAACAGTTATGAAATCAGCTATAGCTGATATTACTCACTTAAAAAAAAGAGGTTTAGGTTATGGCGTTTTTAATACAGTATATGGTGTATCGATTTTTTTAGGATCAGCTTTTCTTGGATATTTAATAAAGATAAATTATAAATTTGCTATATTTTTTATCATTTTTTGTCAATTAGTAAGTATTTCAATATATTTTATTTTAAGACGCAGGGTTAATTATTTTAATAATAAAATTTAATAGAAAAGATTTTTAATAGTTATTTTTTGTTAGAAATTTTATAAGTAAAATATTTATTGATATATTTTTTTTAAGAATTTTTCATTTTCAACAATATATCTAAAATGAGTTCCTTCTCCAATTTTTCCTTTTGAATCAAAGCATTCAAGGGAAAATTTTAGTTTTTTACCATCTATTTCTTCTAATTTACCAATACATTTAACTTTATCACCAAGAGGAGTTGCTTTTAAATGTTTAACATTTATTTCAATTCCAACGGTTGAAAAACCATTGTCAAGTTTAGTGTCTATAAAATCTTTTGCTGCTAGTTCCATAAGTGCAACAAGAGATGGTGTAGAAAAAACTTCAAGACCACCTGAACCGATATATTTTGCTGTATGTTTTTCTTCTACAATTATTTCTTTTTCAAATGTATCACCGACTTTGAATTCTTGAGTCATTATAACCTCCTTTTTTTTATCATTTTTTTTAAATCGTTTATTGTTTAAATTTTTTATAAATCTATAAGTTTTAATCTTTCTTTTGTATGAAAACCAACTGTTGCATTTAATTTATATTGAGGGGAATCTTTATGGGTAAAAAGCAGCTTATTATTTGCAAAAAGAAGATCATTTAAATTATTTTTTGTAGTTGTAATATTTTCTTTATTTTCATTTAAGTTTTTTTCTTTTAATGGAAGATTTGTTTTTTCTGGCAAAATAATAATGGAATAGAAATTTTCATCTTTTAAAGATATAGGTGCGAAATGAAGAGTAGTTGAATAGAGTTCAACTATTTTAAATGGAGGTATAAAAAAAGAGGTAAGGTTTTTATAATCATATTTAAAAAAGGAATTTGTTTCATTATTTTGTTTTAAAATTTCGATTTTTCTTATATCACCAAGAACAAGAACTTGTGGTGTAAGAGAAATTATAATTTCATTAGATCTATGAAACTCAAGAGAATTGACAAATTTATTTTTTCCATAACATAAACCAATTTGAATATTAAATTCTCCAAAAAATTTGTCTAATATAAATTGATAAAAAGAGTATAAAAAATTTATTTCATCTTTATTAAATTTAATTTTATTTTGATTTATATATTCAAAAATTGAAGGAATATAATAAACTTTTTCTTCTAAAATTTCAAACTTATTTAAGATATTATAAAAATCATATAACAGGTTAGTTTCATTTTCTATAAGATCATGAATAATAAAATAATTTTTAGCTATTTTAAAAGTATTTTTATTTAATTTTTTAAGAGAATATTTTTTTATTTTATAATTAAATTTATAAAAATAATTTTTTTCTTTCATTTCTAATTTTCCTTTTTAACTAATTTTTTCAAAATTATAATAATTAAATTTTAGGTATACTATTTCAAATGCTTTTAAAAATGCAATATTAATATTAAATAATTTGTTGGTTAGATTTGGTGATAAATTTAAAATATTTTGATAAAAAGTATCGTAAATTGGGTATTTTTTTTCTATAGTATTTTTACTTAATAAATATTTATTAGAATTCTTTTCTTTTAATACTTTGCATGGGGAAAAAATAAGTTTATCATTTTTATCTTTTTTGAAAGAAAAACCAAATAATCTACAAATTGATGGTCTTATTTCATATATAGAACAACCCCAATTATTTTCAGTCTTATTATAAAATAAACATCTTTCGAGGTCTGGAAATCTCTCTAAAGATTTATTCAAATTAGGATTTAAATTAGTATTTTTTTCAAATAAAAATAGATTAATATTTTCAAAATTTTTTTTGAAAAAATTTTTATAATTATTTTGATTTTCGAAAATTTCTTCAAAAATTAAAATAGCAGCAGGTAACATTTCAAAAATAGTTGATTGTATGTTTTTAATATCAGTATCACAACATTGATTACAAAAATCGGGACAATTTAAATTAAATTTCTCTCTTATGTTTTTAAAATAATTTTCCCAATTTTGATATATTTCTTTAAGTAAAATTAAATTTTCAAAAAGTTTTATTTTTTGTTCTAATTTTTCAAATATCATATATTTTAATAATTTTATTTTTTCCATGTTTTGTATGGATGGCTTACAAGATATGAGTTAAAAAACCTAATATCACTTGTTACATCATCTTTTATCCAGCAAGGTATTTTTATTTTTTCAAATGATTTTTTTTCTATTTCAGCAATAATTAATCCATCATTTAAGCCATAAAAAAAATCAACTTCGAATATGTTCCCTTTATAGATAACTATTAAACGAATTTTTTCAATAATATTTTTAGAAAGTGCGATAAGTTTTTCCCCTAAAATTCTTGGAATTTTTCTCTCAATTTCAATGCTTTTTATCTCTTTTTCTTCTAAAGAAATTTTCTCTTTATATGTTAATATTGCTTTTTCATTTTCAATTCTAATTCTTAAGTTTTTATTATTATCAGAGAAAAGATAAGATTGTAAAATATATTTTTTATCAACAAGGAAAGATTTATTTGAGAAAATTGAGATAATTTTTAATAAGAAATATAGGAAATATTTTATTAATGAAAAAAGAAAGAATAGTAGATAATGAAATAAATTATTTTTTTTATAATTGCTTCTATTGAATGTTTCTTCAAAATTATGAGAATTGTTTTGATTATAAAAATTATTTAAGACATAGAAATTTTTTAAATTTTTGAAAAATAATTCTTTATCAATTAAAAATTTTTTTTCATTTTCAATTTTCATATAGATATTCTTTTTATTAGTATTGTAGCATAAGAACCTTTTGGGAGATTAAAATTTAAACTTACTTTTAATTTGTTTTTGTAAATATCATCTTTTTCTATAAAATAATTTAAATTTTCGGGAATAACAAATGCATTTCTAAATTTTGTTTTAACATCAATGTTTAGTTTTGATTTTATTTTCATTTTTTCAAGGTCTAATCCTTCTTTTTCTATTATTTGTAAAGCTTTTTCTTTTGTTTTTAATAAAATATTTTTGATATTTAAAAAAAAGTTTTCATCTAATAGGTTTAGATTTTTTAAGTAAAATCTTTTTTCTTCAAAATATTTTAAATAGAAATTATCCCATAAATTTAAAAAGTCATATCCAATTAAAGGAAGTTTGATATCGTTGAAGTAATTATAAAAAATTAAAAAAAAATTATTTTGTTTTTTCTCATTTTCTATTGGAAGATAAAAATAAAAATAATTTGCATTTATTTTTTCAAGATATTTTAGTTTTGATATTTTGTTTAATCTATCAAATTTATAAAGTTCGATATTATTAAAATAATATGAAATAAATTTTAAAAATTCATTTAATAATGAATTAAAAAGTAAAGATTGATATGAATTTAAAAATAAAAGTATTAAATTTTTATTTATAAATTTTGTGCTTTTATAAAAAGAAGGTGAACCATTAAAATTTGAAATAAAATTGATTATTTTATAAATTTCTAAAAAATTTCTATCCTTTTTTAAATGAGAAATATTATTAATTTTGTTTTTAATTTGATCCCAATTTCTCCAGTTAGCTAAGATAAAATTTTTTATTTCTTTTATTTCTTTTTTATCTTGTTCATAAGGTTCTAAGTAAGTTACAATGAATTTTTCATAGTTTCTTAAAAAATAATATTTTCCAGGGATTCCGTTGATTTTTTTAAAAGAACCAAACCTTTGTTCATCAAAAAAATTAGGAAATCCTAGAATTTTGATATTATTTATATTCTTAATTATTTTCTCTTCTTTAGTTTTTTCAATATCTCTTAAAGTTATTGAAAAATTATTCTTTTGGATATTATCTGAGTTAATATTTTCAAAAGATAGTCCTAAAAATTTAATTTTTAAATCATCTATTATTATCTTTTTTTTTATTAACAAATCTTTTATATTATTATTAATTTTGAAAAAAGCTAAATTACCTTTTAAATTAAAATTATCATTATTATTATAATTGTTAATATTAAATGATAGAGAGAAAAATTGGGATGATATTGAATGTTTATCTTTTATTCCACAATAAAAAATGTTTTTATCATTTATTGAAAAATAATTTTTTAAAAATTTTATTAATTCAAAATGCTCTTTACTATTTTTTATTATATTTAATATAATGTAAACTTTTTGTTCTTTTTCTTTGTTGTTCTTTTCTTTTATTTTATTTTCTATTATTAGAAAATTATCTGTTATTTTATAATTTAAAAAAGGATAACTTGAAAAATCAATTATTTCATTTACAATAAAATCTTCGGGTATACATTTTACTTTCATTTTATAATAAAAATTTTAAAATATTTTTTAAAAAATTATTTATATTTTTAAATTGCCAAATAAAAACAGTTAATAAAAATAATGAAAAATAAACATTAATAATTTTATAGAAGATTATTGAAATAAAAATAATAGAAAAAAATATTAAAAATTTAATTATATAAAATAAATAAGGCTTAAAAAGAATAATAAATAAAAATGAAAATAGTATAAAAGATATAATATTGAAAAAGATAATGTTAAGATTATATATATAATTGAATAAAATAATAAAAAGAAAAGAGTAAGTTATTAAAAATATAAGTAAACCAATAAAAAAAAGTTTAAAATTATTTTTTAAACTTTTATTTTTATTAATAAGTAGATCTTCTTTATTATTTGATTTTTTATTTTCTATCATTTTTCTATTTTTAATAATTGTTTTTATATTTTAAATATTTATTCAACAGTAACTGATTTTGCTAAATTCCTTGGTTGATCAACATTACAGCCTCTTTTAATAGCAGTATAATAGGCAAGTAATTGCAAAGGTATAACATTTATTATAGGTGATAAGAATGGAAGTGTTTTAGGAACAGGAATTATATAGTCACTATAATGTCTTAATTTTTCATCATTTTCATTGCATATTATTATTATTTTTCCTTTTCTTGCTTTTACTTCTTCTATATTTGAAATTATTTTTTCATATAAAGGATCTTGAGTTGCTATAAAAATAACAGGCATATTTTCATCTATTAGGGCAATGGGTCCATGTTTCATTTCTGCAGCTGGGTAACCTTCAGCATGAATATATGAAATTTCTTTTAATTTTAGTGCTCCTTCTAATGCAACGGGGTAATTAACTCCTCTTCCTAAAAATAAAGCATTTGAATTATTAGAAATCTCTGAAGCAATATTTTCAATAAGAGAAGCGTATTTTAATGTTTCATTCACTTTTTTTGGTAAGCTTTTTAATTCATCGAGATAATTATAAGCTTCTTCAAATGAAAGATTATTTAATCTACCAAGTAAAATTGAAATTAGAAAAAGTACAGTAATTTGAGAAGTAAATGCTTTTGTTGATGCAACTCCAATTTCGGGTCCTGCATGCAGATAAACACCACCATCAGTTTCTCTTGCAATAGTAGAATTTACAACATTGCATATACCTAAAGCTAAAGCTCCTTTTCTTTTAGATTCTCTTAAAGCTGCAATAGTATCAGCGGTTTCTCCTGATTGGGAAATAAAAAAAGTTAAGACATTTTCATTTAATATTGGATTTCTATATCTAAATTCTGATGCATATTCAACTTCTGTAGGAATTCTTGCAAAATTCTCTATAAAATATTTACCAATAAGACCAGCATGCCAAGAAGTGCCACAACCAGATAATATTATTCTCTTACATTTTTTGATTCTTTCAATATTATTGTCTAAACCATCAAGTCTAGCATTAGCATTTTCAAAATCTATTCTTCCTCTTATTGCATTTTCAATAGTTTGAGGTTGTTCATAAATTTCTTTTAACATGTAATGAGGAAATCCACCTTTTTCTATATCAGAAATATCAATTAAAACTTTATGGATCTTTTTATCTAATTTAATTTTATTTATATTATAAAAAGCAAAGTCATTTTTTGTTAAAACCACTATTTCATCTTCTTCAACATAGATAACATCTTTTGTGTATTTTACGAGAGCACTTATATCAGATGCAAGAAACATTTCCTCCTGCCCTTTCCCAATTATTAAAGGAGAACCTTTTTTACATGCAAAAATTTTATCAGGTTCATGTTTTGAAATTATTGCAAATGCATATGAGCCAATTACTTCTTTCATAGCAAGAACTATAGCATCTACAATATTTTTAATAGATTTATAATTATCTTCTATTAAATGAGCAAATATTTCTGTATCAGTATCAGATTTGAAACTATGTCCTTTATTTTCTAAAAATTTTCTTAATGTTTGATAATTTTCTATTATTCCATTGTGAACAATCGCTATATCACCATTGCAATCAGTTTGAGGGTGGGCATTTTTTTTTGATGGTTCTCCATGAGTTGCCCATCTAGTATGAGCAATTCCAATATTGGATATTTCATTATTCTTAGATAACAATTCTTCTAAAAAGGAAACTTTTCCTTTTTCTTTAACAACTAAAATATTTTTATTTGAAAATATTGCAATTCCAGCAGAATCATAACCTCTATATTCTAGTTTTTTTAATCCATCTATTAATATTTCTTTAGCATTTCTATTTCCTATATATCCAACAATACCACACATTTTACAACCTCTTATTTATTTTAACTATTTTTATATGTTTTTTATTTCTTAAATTTTAGAGTAAAATAATTTTCAATTTTTTCCTTTAAAACTTTTTTTGGTATTGGTTTTGTTAAATAATCTTTAGCTCCTAATGATAAACATTTGGTTTTTGACCATTCATCATTTAATGCTGATAAAACAATTATATCGACTTCATTGTGCATAAGTTTGATAACTTCATGTCCCGAAATACCAGCCATCATAAGATCAAGAAGAACAAGATCGTAATTTTTGTTTTCAATGAATTTTATAGAAGAATAACCATCAAAAACTTGATCAACATTGTAACCTAAAATTTTTAACTCTAATGAGTGCATTTCGCTTATGTCAAGATCATCTTCTACTAAAAGAATATTTAATTTTTTTTGATTATTCTTATTTTCTAAAAATTCTTTGTCAAAATTTTTTTTAGAATTTTCTATATAAAGTTTTATAAATTTTCTATAAGTTGGAATATCATTTTTTTCAAAATTTTCTTCTATTTTTAATTTTATTTCTTTAGTTTCTTCTTTTATTGCTAATTCAAGTTTAAAATTTGGTGATTTTGAATCTGTTGCAATATATTCAGAATGTCTATCAACATAAAATCCATAATGATTTTCAAAAAAAGATTTTTCAAGTACAAGTTTCATAAATGGATAGTTAAGAGAACCAAGTTGTAATTTATATGAGGGAAATCCATTGATCTCTTCATATTTAAAGATTGATAAAATTTGTTCTTTTTCATTTAATGATAAAATTTTATCAACTTTTTCTTTTACAGATGGATTATTTATTTGTTGATTATTATAAGCAATTTTAGTATAAATATCAATAGCCTTCTTTATCAAATGAGGGGTAATTTCTTCAAATAACATAAAGACCCTTAATTTTTCTGCTCTAGATAAAATTATAAAATAAAAAAAAATAAATACAATAAAAAAAGCAGGGATTGAATCCCTGCTTAAATGCCGAGAGGTGGAATCGAACCGCCGACACAAGGATTTTCAGTCCTTTGCTCTACCGACTGAGCTATCTCGGCATAACCGAAATAAAATATAAAAATTTAATTTTTTTTGTCAAGAAAATTTTTTAAATCTATAATAGTTTCTTTTATACTTTTCCATAAACTTTTACTATTGTAATCAAATTTAAATTGAAATTTTTCTTTATCTGAATTATCATTATTTATGGAATTATAGTCATAAAATTTTGTTATATCTCCATTATATTTTATAAAAAGATCTAGTATTCCTTTAAATGTATATTTTTTTTCATATAAAAGATACTTTACCATTTCTATTTTTTCAATATCTTGCTTTGAATAAATTCTATGCCCAAATCTATTTTTTTTTGGAGATAAAAAAGGAATAAAGTTTTCCCAATTTCTTAAAGTATAAGGTTTTATATCAAGAAGAGTGCATACTTCTTTTATAGAGTAATATATTTTTTCATTTTGATTTGAATTCATTTTTTCTTAAAAGAAATTTTATTTTCTTCTTTTTTTATTAGTCTTTTAATATTTTCTCTATGCTTAAAAATTATAATAAAGGCAACAAAAAATGTAAAAATTGAAAAATATAGGTCTGGTTTTATAAAAAATGATAGAAAAAATACAAAAATTACAGATAAAATAGAACCAAGAGAAACAAAACCTGTTGTTGAAACAACTATTAAAAATAAAAATAGAGTAATAAAAATTATTAAAGGGTTTAAAAATAAGAAAACACCTAAACTAGTTGCAACACCTTTACCACCTTTAAATTTTAAAAATGGATTAAAAGTATTTCCAAAAATTACAGCAAAACCAATGATAAGTACAAAAATATTTTTATTTATAATATATAAATCAAAATATTTTGAAATTAATAAATTCATAACAAAAAGAGTAATATAACTTTTAAAAACATCTATTAAAAGAACAATAATTCCAGCTTTTATACCTAATGCTCTTAAAGTATTTGTTGCTCCAATATTTCCAGATCCTACTTTCCTTATATCAATTCCTTTTAATTTCCCAACTATGAAACCTGTTGGTATAGCTCCAATTATAACAGAAATGATAATTGAACATATTAAAAATATATATTGGGTTACCATTATTACACCCTTTTCTATTTATTCTTAATTTTCCTTTTTTTTATATTTAATTTTTACAGGAATAGATTCCAGATTAAAAGATTTCCTTAAATTATTTATAAGGTAGTCAGTATAAAAAGAAGGAATTGTTTTTGGTTCTTTATTTACAAAAATCATAAATGTTAAAGGAAATTTTGATATAACAACAGCATAAAGTAAGTTTAAATATGATTTACCAAGTATTATTTGTTTTGTATTTTTACAAATTTCTATATATTTATTTAGGTCTGAAGTTTTAAATTCTCTATTAACCCTAAAATATAAGTCTTTAATATAGTTTAATATTTTTCCAATTCCTTTTTTTTCTTTTGCACTAATAAAGAAAGTTTTAACAAAATTAATATGAGGAAAAAGGTAATCAATTTCATTTTTTAAATCTTTTAAATCCCCATCAAAAAGATCAATTTTATTTACAACAAGAATGAATGGGTTCCCTTTTTTAATAATATAATCTGTTATTTTTTTATCCTGTTTTCTAATAAGTTCAGGATAATCTATCATTAAAATAACAATATCAGATTTATCAATTGAACTAAAAGCTCTTTTTATAGAATAATATTCAACATTTTCTTTTATATTTTTTTTTCTTCTTATACCAGCTGTATCAATAAATCTAATTTTTAAATCTTCAAATTTTATAGATTCTTCAATTGCATCTATTGTAGTTCCAGGAATTTCAGAGACAATAGATCTATCGCTATTTAAGATAGAATTAAAAAAAGTAGATTTACCTACATTTGATCTACCTATAATAGAAATTTTTACTTCACTAAAATTATTTTCTTCTAAATTAGATCTATAATCACTTTTTTTTATATATTTTAAGATTTCTTCTTCAAGAAGATCGAAATTTTTTCTATTTATTGCTGAAATTGGAATGTAAGTTTTAGCTCCAAGAGAATAAATATCTTTATCAAGTATCTCATCGCTATTTTTATCACACTTATTAACGACTACTATAAGATCTTTTTTTAATTTTTTAATTAGTTTTATATAATTTATATCTTCTTCTAATATATTATTTCTATCAACAACAAATAAAATTAAACTAGCTTTTTTAATAACTTCTATGGTTTTTTCTTTTACAATATTGTAAATAAAATCGTTTGAATTAAATTCATATCCACCAGTATCAATCAATTTTACTTTATAATTTTCAATATCGATTATTTCTTCTATATAATCTCTTGTAGTTCCAGCAATATCCGATTCGACAGCAATTCTTTTACCTATTAGAGCATTAAACAAAGTGGATTTTCCTACATTAAATCTACCAACAATAACAATGCTATACATTTTTTTCCCAAGTTTATTTTTGATATTAAGTTTCAATAAATTAATTTTTATTTTAAATTTAAATAAAAATCATAAAGATGATTTTTAAAAAATTCTTCTATTTTCTCATCAATTTGTTCAATATATTTTAATTGTAAGATATTTTCAGTTAATTTTTTACAATCACTATACTTTACAGAGCATATAACTTTTTTTAATTCTCCAGTATAAATTGGTGAAATAGAAAATTTTCTAAGCCCGAGTCCTAAAAGAACAGGAATAGACTTTATATCTGAAGCCATTTCCCCACACATTGAAAGTTCAATTTTATTTTTTTCTGCATTTTCAATAATAAATTTTAATGCTCTTATTACTGAAGGATTAGAGTATTTAAAAAGATATGCTACTTTTTCATTTCCTCTATCACATGCAAGCAAGTATTGAATAAGATCATTTGTTCCTATTGAGAAAAAATCGCATTCTTTTAAGAAAGGTTCTATGTTGAAAAGAATGGAGGGAACTTCAATCATAATGCCAAATTTAAAATTTTTAGCATAATTTATTTTTTCTTTATCTAATTCTTCTTGAACCTCTTTAATAATTTTTTTTGCCTGTATAACTTCTTCAATATTAGTAATCATAGGTATCATAATATAAAGATTTTTTGAATTAGCACCAGCTCTTAAAATAGCTCTGAGTTGGGTTTTAAAAATTTCTATTCTTTCTAAACAAAACCTTATTGCCCTCCAACCAAGAAATGGATTTTTTTCAAATGGTGTATTATAACCAGGTATTACTTTATCACCTCCAAGGTCCAAGGTTCTTATTGTTATTTTTGTTTCTGGTGGAAAGTAGTCAAATATTTTTTTATATTTTTCATATTGATAATCTTCTGAAGGGAAACTATTTGATTCAAGAACAAGAAACTCAGATCTAAAAAGACCTATACCAGTTGCACCATTTTCAACAATCAAAGGTAATTCTTCTAATATTTCTATATTCGAAAGAAGTTCAGTTTTTCTACCATCAAGAGTAATAGGAATTTTATTTCTAAATTGTTTAATGTTTTGTTCAAATTCTAATAATTTTTTCTTTATATAATATGTTTCATTAAGTTCATCTTCTGTTGGATTAATTATTACTTCACCCTTAGAACTATTTAATATTACAAGATCTCCATTCTTAACTTCGGAAGTTATAAATTCTATTCCTAGAACAGCTGGTATTTGGAGTGCTCTAGCCATAATAGCCATATGAGAAGCATCTCCTCCAATTTCAGTAACAATACCAATAATATAATCTTTTTTTAATAAAGCAGCATCTGTTGGAGATAAAGTTCTACAAAAAAGAATGCATTCTTCATTTAAAAAATCTAGAGAAGGATGACTTTTTTTCAAAAGATTTCTCATTAATCTTTTACCTAATGCTGAAATGTCTTCTGATCTTTCTGAAAATATAGGATTATCAATTTTTTTAAATTTTGAAATTAACTCACTTAAAACTGTATATAAAACCCACTCTATGTTTTTTTTAGTATTTTCTAGTTCACTTATTATCATTTCTATTATTATTTTATCTTCTAACATCATTAAAAGAGATTTATAAATTGATTTTTTATCAAAAGTTAGTGAATCATTTAATGATTCTTCTATTGCTATTATTTCATTTTTAGTTTTATCTAAAGCATTAAAAAATCTATTTTTTTCAAATTGTATATCTTCTATATCATATTTTGGAATAGAAAAACTATCTTCAAGATATAAAAAAGCTTTCCCAATAACTATTCCAGGAGATGCTGAAATTCCTTTAAATTTTTTACTCATAATTTCCTTCTAAAAATTTTATTTAAATTCTGAAATCCTAAAGTCATAGAGAAAATTTTTTATCCAATTAATTAAAAAATCTAAAAAAGATTGTGTATAAATATTTTTATTTTTAAAAATATTAATTAAAACCTGGTCACTTACATTAATATTGATAAAATCTTTATTAATAAGGCTTCTTTTGTTGTTTATAAATGTAAGTAATTCATTAAATGTTTTTCCTGTTTCAATAAAAATATTTATCCTCATTTTTTCAACAGAATCAATGCTTCCATATTTAATTTGACTGATTAAATCTTGAAATTTGTTTGGTAAAAAACCCTCTTTAGAATAGCAATAGTTATTAAAATAATTGTAAAACTTTTCAAATTCTTTGTAAATTTCTTTATTTGTATTTTTTATGCTAAAAATTGTTTCTATATAAGGGAAAAGGTGATTATAAAAAAGTTTTAGTGCCCCATATAAATATTTTAAATCATAAGATGCATCTTCATAAAAGTTATTGTAGGGATATTTCTTCAATCTTTCATCATATTCTTCTAAAATTTTATCAACTTTTTTAGTAAAAGTGTTTTCTTTTTTGTTTTTATCTTTTTCGCCTTCAATCTCGATTTTATATTTTTCTTCAAGGGCTTCTTCTTCAGCATTGAAGAAAATTTCAAGATCTATCTTGTTTAATAATGCTTTTTTATACCTTTCTTCAAAAGCTTCATAGTTAAATTTATTTTTACCGAAAATTTTTTCAAACTCTTTATAACGCTCTTTTAGTCTTTCAAATCGTAATTTATTTTTTTTATTATCATTCCAAAACATAAAAATCTTTATTAATTTTTTTTTTAATATAATTTAACTTTTATGAAAATCAAGAGTATAATAAACGAAAAAATATTAAATCCTACATTTATAGATAATATAGGGGAATTTACAATAAATCCATATAAAGGGTGTTCTTTTGGTTGCTTATATTGCTATGTTATAATGATGAAAAATGTTAAAGATAAAGATGATTGGGGAAATTATGTAATTTGTAAAGATTATATTGATAAGTTTCTTGAGAAAAATATAGAATCAAATTTTTTAATAAATAGTTATGAAAAAATAAAAAAATATAATGAAGATAAAAAAAGAATAATAATAGGTTCTACATGTGATCCATATCAACCAATTGAGATATATAAAAATAGCACAAGAAAAATAATTGAAGTATTATTAAAATATAATCTTCCATTTTTTTTAATGACAAAATCACCTTTATTTATAAGAGATTTAAATTTATTTTTTTATAATAGTTTAAACAGAATTTGTTTTACTATTAATGATGAATTTGTTTTAAGAAATTTTGAAAAATCTTACTCATTTTTTGATAGAGTTATTTCATATTTTATAACTCTTTTAAATAATATTGATATTTATATTCACTTTGGTCCATTTTTCCCTTTATTTTCAGACATAAATTCATACATATCAAAAATATTATTTTATTTTAATTTTTTATATATTTTTTTTAAGAATATTTTTAATGAAACATTTAATAAAAATATTTCTTCTTTCAATTTTAAAAATTTAAATGAATTTTTATTTTATGATTTACAACTGTTTGAAAAAAATAACAATTTAAAAAACAATATCGAAAAATTAAAAGGTGATCATTTTAATTATGATGATATTTATAAAAAAATTCGAAATAATTTAATATTTTTAAAACAAAATAGAATGGATTTAAATTTAATCCATGAAAATTTAAGCAAAGTAAATTTTAATGATATTTTAAAAAAAATAAAGATAAATATTGAAATTATAAATTTTGAACAAATTTATGGAAAAAATTTAAATAAAATTATGAAGAAACTTTCCCTTATTGATAGTTTAAAATATGAAAAATTTTTAAATATATTTAATGATCAAAATGTTTATAATAATTTTATTGATAACTTATCGGAAAGTATTATTGAATTAAATGAAAAATATAATTTTAAAATAAGATTAATTAGGAGAGATTTTAAAAAGTATTATTCTGAAGATAAATTTTTGAATATTTGATATCTTTTTAGTATTTTTTGGTTTTAGATATATTTAGTTTTAATTTTCTCAAATACTTTTTTTATAATGTATATTTTACTAATTTTAATGAAATTAACATAAAGATTTATTCAACGTACAAAAATAAACATTTAAGGTAATGTGTTTCTCTTGCATTTAAAAGGATGGGATGATCGCCTGCTTGAAACCCTATGTCAATTATTTTTACTTTCCTTTCTGCTTTTATTGATGCAGTCATTATTGCATCTATGAAAGATTCAAGTGAAATTCTTCCTGTACAACTTGAAGTTATCATAAAAGAAGCTGGTTTTAATATTTTAAGTGCCATATAATTTAAATTTATATATCCCTTTATTGCATTTTTTATATTACTTTTTGTATGGGTCATTTTAGGTGGATCAAGTATAATAAGATCATATAATTTTTTATTATCTACCTCTCTTTTTATAAATTTAAATACATCATCAATAACAAATGTTATATTTTCAAATTTGTTAAGCTTTTTATTTTCCATAGCAATATCAATAGCTTCTTTTGAACTATCAACAGAAATAACACTATTTGCTTTACCTTTTAAGCAGTTAAAACCAAAACCACCTGTATAACAAAATAAATCAAGAACATTTTTTCCATCTGCAAAGAAGGAACTTTTGATTCTATTTTCTTTTTGATCAAAGTAAAATCCTGTTTTTTGAGAAGAAAGAGGATAGATTTTATATTTTATATTGTTTTCTTCGATTACAGTTGAAAATTTATCTTTTTCACTTTTTTTATTAAAAGAGAAATTTTTATCTATGTAAATTATTTTTTCTTCAATATCAAGGTTTTCAATTTTTTTTATTTTTTCTTCAGATTTTAAAAAAATAAGATTTGGAGATAAAAGTTCAACAATAACATCACTTATTTCTCTTATATATGTGTATGCTAGAAGTGAAGTTATTTGGATTACAATAATATCATTATATTTGTCTATTGTTAACCCTGAGAAACCATCTGATTCTGAAAAAAATATTCTACAAGAAAGATTGTTAATTTTATTTTTGAATATTTTTTCTCTGAAATTAAATGCAGTTTTGAAAATATTATAAAAAAAAGTTTTTTCTATTTTATTTAATTTTTCTTTTGAAAAAATTCTTATTCTTATATCACTATTTTTGTTATAAAAACCTGTTCCTATAAAATTTTCATTTTTATCATAAACATGAACAATATCTTTTGAATTAATGTTTTTATCAACTATTTTATCAATTGTATTTTCAAATATCCAAGGATGACCAGGTAAATATTTATTGCTTTTTATAATTATTTTTTTCATTTTTACTTTTAAAAAAATATAAATTTATTTCCAAATATAAAAAATTAAATTTTAAGAAGATCATTGAAGAGATTCATAAGGAATTTTTAAGTCAATTATTTTCTCAATTTTTGAAAAAGAATATTCATAATAATAAGATTTATAAATATTTGTTATTTGAGCACTTTTTAAAAATGTTCTATCTGCTTTTAAAATATATGTAAGAGAAGCTTTATTTAAAAATTCAGAAAGAGGTGAAATTTCTTTAACTTGAGTTGTTATTTTAATTTGATCATTTGAAATAAGATTAGATTTTATATTTTTATTTATATTATTTAATTTGGTATTATTATCGTAATTATAAGTATAAATAATATTTATAGGTCGAATTTTTTCCATAAAAATTTTAATTAATCTTTTTTTACTTTTTTAAATAAATAATATATTTGATTAATTTTTCAAATTAAATTTATTTATCCTATTTAAAATAAGAGATAAAAGGTAAAAAAAACTTAATATTAATATTATTATTGGAGATAAAGGTAAATTGAATTTGTAGCTTAAAAAGAAACTAATATATGAAGAAACAAGGTTTAATAGAAAAGAGATAAAAATTGATCTTTTTATTTTTTTTTCAATATTTAATGCAGTAATTGTTGGAATGGTAAAAAAAGCTATGATTAAAACAATTCCTACTATTTGAATTAGAAAAAATACTGTTAATGAAATAAATAGAATTATAAAAAAAAGGATTATTTTTGTTTTAAAATTTTTTAATATAAGATGTTCTTCATCAAAACCAAAAATATAGATCACATTGAAAAATAATACGTATAAAATTGTTAGAAAAATTGAATAAAAAATCAATAAAATAAGTTTATTTAAATCAATAAGTAAAATATTTCCAAAAAGATATCTTGTAAGATCCTGGTTATAACCTGGCGTCAAATAGATAAACAAAATTCCTAAAGCCATACCTATAGACCATATTATGCTTAATATAGAATCTAATCTCTCTTTTTTATTTTTTAAAAGGAAGTATATTATTATAGAGTATATAATTGTAAAAATAAAACCTCCATTTTGAGGGAGAAAAAAAACAATTTTTGTATATCTATAAACGAAATTAAATAATCCAATACCACCAAGAAGTCCATGAGAAATAGCTCCTGCAATATAAGAAAATCTGTTTATAACAATAAAACTTCCAACTGTTGATGAAAGTAGTGATACAAAAATTAAAGATATTAAAGAATAAAAGATAAACTTATATATAAAAATAGTGTTTATAAAATCCATATAAAATCCTATTAATTAATTTTAAATTAAGATTAATGTTATTTTTCTATTGTATTATGGTCAACTTTTTTAAATGAACAATTATAAATATTTGAATAAATACTTTTATTAAAATTGTTTTCATTTTTATGGATTATTAAATTTCTATTAAGACAGAAAATTTTTGTTGAAATTTCGGGTACAAAACTAATATCATGAGAAATTAATATTATTGTTTTATCTTTCTTTAATAATTGTAATTTTTCATAAATAAATTTTTGTGTTTCTCTATCAAGATTAGATGTAGGTTCATCTAAAATTAAAAAATCACTACCACTTGCTAATGCTCTTGCAATTAAAACCTTTTGTTTTTGGCCACCGGAAAGATTTTGAAAAAGAGTATTTGAAATATTTGTTATTTTTAAATCATCCATTATTGATAAGACAATTTCTTTATCTTTTTTTGTATAAAAAAATGGAAATTTATTTCTTAATCTTGCTGAAATTATAATTTCAAAAGGTGTTATAGGATATAAGGGGTCAAAAATAATGTATTGGGGTACATATCCTATATTAAATTTTTCATATTTATTATTATTTATTAGAAAATAAATTTCACCTTTTGTAGGTTTAATAATGCGTAAAATCAATTTTGCAAGTGTTGTCTTTCCACTACCATTAGGTCCTATGATAGATATAAAATCTCCATTATTTATTTCAAAATTAATATCTTCAAGTATAGGAAATTCTTGATTATCTTCATAATAAAAAGAAACATTTTTAAATATTAATTTAAAATCTAAGATATTATTTTCTCGAAAATGATTTTCAAAAGTTGAATTTTCTTTTATTTTATCTAATTTTTTTATTCTTTTCATTTCTCTTTCATTTTATTTATAATTAATTTTAATTTATTTTTTAATTTAATTTTTAAGTTATAATAATAATTATAATTATTTTTAGGTTAATTTGTTAATAGTTATTTGCTAAAATATTGTAAAGAGTTTCAAATGAATCTAATATATTATAAGAAAGAAAGTCAATTATTTCTACTTTTAGGTTTAATTCGTTTTTAAAAATATCAGCATAACTTGTTGGAAATTGTGGACTTATGAAAAAAACTTTTATATTATTATTTTTTATAATATTAAAAATATCTTTGATAGTACTAAGAGAGGGTTCCTTTCCTTCAAATTCAAGTACAATTTGATTTAAATTGTAATCTCTGCAAAAATAGCTGAATAGAGGATGAAAAACAAAAATATATTTTATATTTCTACTTTTGATTAGTTTAGAAAAATTATTATCAAGAAAATTGAGTTTTTCAATAAGATTTTTATAATTTTTTTCAATTATTGGATTTAATTCTTTATAATTTAATAAAAGAAAATCATATATATTTTTTGAAATTATTTTTAAATTATTTAAAGAAATCCATATATGTATATCATAAGGTTCATCATGAATGTGATCTTTTTCTTCTTTTTCATTATCTTCTTCATTATGTTTATCAGCATAATCATTATTATCTGTTGAAAATATTAATCTTAAATCTTTTGAGATATCATAAATATTCAAGTTATTATTTTGAGAATTTATTTTATCTATTATTATATTTTCAAAAGGCAAATTTGTTTTTAAATAAGCATATGAATTTAATATGTTTTCCAATTCTTTTGGAGTAATTTCAAATGTATGTGGATCTTGGTTTTTGGACATTATAGTTTTTGTTTCAATATTATTTTCTGTAAGAAAATCGACTATATATTTATATGGTTCGATAGAAACAAATAATATTTTATGTGTTGATTTATTTGATTTACATGAAAATAACATAATAAATAAAATAAAAATAATTAAAAATAAAGTAATAATATTTTTTTTGAAGAGCATATTTCTCTCCTTTTTTCAAAATTTAAGATTTATTTTTTTTTACATTCTATATAAAGCTCACCACATTTTTCACATTTTTTAATTTTGTGATCTTTCAAAAAATTATTTAAATGTTCCATCTGAAATTGATTTAAAACACCTTTGCCATTACAAAATGGACAAATATTTTCAAGAGCATCAAAAATAGCATTTCTTATAAATTCTGATTTATCATCTATAATTGATAACCTATCATATAATTTTTTGTCTAGTTTAAATGAAACAATATAATTTTTCTTAATTTTTTTTGGATCTTTTTTGTTTTCTATATGTTTTTTAACTATTTCTTTTTTATTATTTTTATTCATAAAGATTTCTTTTTTTCTATTGATAATATAAGTAATACAAAGTAATACAAAAGTCAAGAAGAATATTTAAAAATTAATTAAAAAAAATTAACTATTTTGTTGAAAAAAAATATTTTATAGATAAAAAAAAGAAGGAGGGAAACAGTGATATTAGCAGCAATTCTTGCTTTATTTTCTAGTTTTGCATGGGCTCAAAACTCTATTGTTTACTCACTTGCTGGGAATAGAGTAGGCTCAAAAACAGTAGTTAACATTAGGTTGTGGATTGCTATTCCTTTTTCAATAATTTTAAATTTGATATTTTTAGGTAAGATTTTTCCTAATAAACATCAACTTGATTTTTATATTTTTTCTATTTTATCTGGAATTTTTGGATTTTTTATTGCTGATATGCTTATATTTGAATCTTTTGTTTTAATAGGTCCAAGAAATACTTTAATAACTCTTATGTTAACACCTGTTTTTAATATTATTGCAGGATTAGTAATATTTCATGACAATTTAAATATTATTCAATTTATAGGTTCATTTGTAGTTATTTTAGGTTTAATAGGAACTATATATTTTGACAATTCAGAAATAGATCATTATAAAAACAAATTTGGTAATAAAGCAAAATATAAAATTAATAATGATAAAAATGAGACTAATTTATTCAAAAAAAATAATTATAAAAAAAAGATAAAAGGATATTTTTTTGCAATTTTAGGAGCTTTAATTCAATCATTGGGAGTTGTTTTTGCAAAATATTCACTGAAAGAAGATATCAATCCTGTTGAAACTAATTTTTTTAGATTGTTAGGTGGATTTATTGGTATAAATTTATTCTCTTTTTTTAAAGGTGAATTAAAAAATGATTTTTTAAAAATGAAAGATTTAAAATCATTGTTTTATATATCATTTGGCGCTCTTGTTGGTCCTGTTCTAGGAGTTTCAGCAACAATGTATGCAATAAAAGTTATTTCTATATCTTTGACTTCTATATTAAATAATCTTGCTCCAATAATAATAATTCCTCTTGAATATTTAATATTTAAAAAAAGAACACCCATTGTTGTATTAATATTTGTTATTTTGGTTATATCTGGTGTAATTTTAATTTTTGTATGATTTTTTTTAATCTAAGTTTTATTTTTGAAATAATATTATTCTTAAAAATTACTTATTATATTTTTATTATGTTTGATTTATCAATCATTTTATCTTTTTTATTTATTTTTAATATTATATTACCATCAATAGTACCTCTTAAGCTATAAAAATCTGAAGTTATCAATGTTATACATTTGTTATTAAAAGAAAATCCTTTAACATCAGGTTGATGACTTCTAACAAGATAATCAAATTTTAGTTTTTCTTTTAATCTTTTAAATCCATTTTCATCAATTACAAACTTTGACCTTACGAAAAAATATGAAATATTATCAGGTTTTATGTCACCCCACAAAATAGAATATATTAAATCCTTATTTGAATTAAAGATTTCTGAAATTTTATTATATTTATTTAGCTCGTTTTGAAAATTGTTAATTGATTCAAATTCATATGGTATTCCATGAAGAAAAATTATATTGTTTATTTTTCCTGTAATAGGTAAATTATCAAAAATTTCTTCAATCTCATTTTTAAAATTTTTATAAAAAGAGGAATTCCAGAAATCACATGGATAAAATTCTATTAAAAAGTAAATTTCATGATTACCAGCAAGAAGAAAAATATTTTGGGGATATAAAACCTTAAAAAAAAGAATAAAAACTATAACTTCTTTAGAAAAATATCCTCTATCAACATAATCTCCTAAAAAGATGATAATATTATCCTTGCTTAAATAATTAAAAATAATTTTGAAAAGAGTAAAAAGATCACCATGAATATCGCCAACAATATAAATGTTTTCATTTTTTATAAAATCTAAATTCAAAAATTTATTTTCATTTTTTAAAATATCAATAGTTTCTAAGAAAAAATCTTTTAATTTGATGTTTTTATAATTTAATAATGATTTTTTGAAAAAATTTAAATCAAAATTATTATTATCACCATCTGTTCTATTGAACAAATTTCTATTGATAGATTTTATATCAAATTTATTTATATCAAGGTTACTATCAATAGTTGATAATATATGATTAAAAAAATCATAAAGTAAAATATCTTTTATATTTTCAATCATTTGTGATTTTTTTAAAATAATTTTAATTTTATTTTTTAATTATTATTGTTTGATAAATTTACATAAACCTCAGTACCTTTGATAAGAGTTTTTTTTATATGATTTATTCCCCAATGATAATAAATGTGTTCTAAATTTGGTGAATCAAAAATATTTAAATTTGCATCTCTGTTTTTATCAATTATTCCAACAATATTATTTTTATCAATTGCCAATGCTTTAGATGCTGTTATTGTAGAGCTTTTTAAAAGTTCTTTTAAATTCATTTTTAATTTAATGGCTGCAATTGTATAAATTAGTTGAATATTTTCTGTGCAGTTTGTTCCTGGATTAAAATCTGATCCAATTGCAATATCAATTGAATTAGATTTAAATTTATCATATGGAGCATAAGGTTCATTTAAATAAAAGGCTGTACCAGGAAGTAAAACAGGAATAGTGTTACTATTTTTCAAGGCATTTATTCCATTATCTGAAATTTTAAGTAAATGATCAACTGATGTTGCTCCTAAACTTACTGCTAGTTCTGTAGCTCCTATATTTGATAATTCATCTGTATGTGCTTTTAATTTAAAACCATAATCTTTTGCTTTATAAAGAATTTTTTCAGTATCTTTTAAATTGAATACTTTTTCTTCTGAAAAAATATCAAAAAAAATTGCAAGATTTTTTTCTTTTACTTCTGGGATTATTTCATTTAAAATAATATCTACCCATGAACTTCTTTTAGTATAATCTTCATTTTTTAATTCTGGAGGATAATCATGGGCTGCAAGGCATGTTGGATAAATACTTATATTTGTATAATTCTTTGCTTTTTTTATAACTTGAAGAAGCCTTATTTCATCATTTTTTGTTAATCCATATCCAGATTTTATTTCTATATGAGAAATGCCAAATTTTGCAAATCTTTCTAATCTTATTAAAAGATTTTTTAAAAGTAATTCATCTGATGCTTCTCTTGTCATTTTGACAGAATATCCAATTCCTCCTCCCCTTTTTGCAATCTCAAGGTATGAAGTTCCACTATTTCTTAAAAAAAATTCATTTTCTCTATATCCATTAAAGATTGCATGAGTGTGAGGATCTACAAAAGTTGGAGCAACAGAAAATGATGAAGAGTCAATCTCATAAAAATTGAATTCATTTAAATTATAATCTTTAATTATAATTTCTTTTTCATTAGAATTTTCAAAAAAAGAAATGAAATTTTCTGAGAATTTAAAATTTGAAATTATGTAATTATAATTATTTTTGTTTTTTACTATTAATTTGTAATATCTTCCATCCTTTATTATTAAAGAACAATTATTTATTTCAAAAAAATTTTCATCAAGATCAAAACCATATAATTTATTAATATTTTTAATAATAAGTATATTTTTCATAAAACCTCTTTTTATAGAGAAAATAATATAATTTTTATAAATATAACATAAAAACTTAAATTTTAAACTTAGATTTATTTGAAATTATTTCGATTTATTTTTAAATTATTTTAAAAATTTGAATTATTTTTTAAAATAAGTTTTTAAAAAAAAATTAAACTTAATTAATATGATAACTATTTTTATTTTAATTTGATTTTAGTCAAAATTTGTTTATTATATAAAATTAAAAATAAATAAAATTATATCTTTAAAATTTGACAAAGTATTAAAAATATATTAAAAGATTTAAAAAGGAATTTGAAATTTTTGTTTTTTAGGAGAAAATTAATTATGGAATTTATTTTAAATGATGAAGATTTTAAGTTATTTAAAGATTTTATATATGAAAAATCAGGTATATATTTTTCTGAAATAAATAAAGCTGTTCTTGAAAATAGATTATATGAAATAATGCTTAAAAATAAATATTTATCATTAAAAGAGTATTATAATTTTTTATTAAAAGATGAAAATGAAATAAGAAATTTTCTTGATAAAGTTACTACAAATTTAACAAAATTCTTTAGAAATGAACCACAATTTGAGGCTTTGAAAAATACAGTTATAAAAGAGATAGTTAAAAGAAATAAAGAAAAAGGAATAAATAATATACGAATTTGGTCTGCAGGTTGTTCATCAGGAGAAGAACCATATACCATAGCAATGGTATTTGCAGAAGAGCTTGGATTTAATTCTTCTTTTGAAGTAAAAATTGTTGCTTCTGATATATCTCTTAAAAGTTTATTGATAGCAAAAGAAGGATTTTATAGTGAAGAAAAAGTAAAAGATGTTCCACAAAATTATCTAGAAAAATATTTTGAAAGAATTGGTGATGGATATAAAATAAAAGATGAAATAAAAAAAATGATAAAATTTGATTATCATAATTTAAAACATGAATTTCCTTATAAAGATCTTGATATAATCTTTTGTAGAAATGTAATAATTTATTTTGATCAGAAGATTCAATTAGATGTTATAAATAAATTTTATAATTTATTAAGGGATTATGGTTATCTTTTTTTAGGTCATTCTGAATCTCTTTTTGGAATGAATACAAAGTTTAAATTTAGGAAAATAGATAATGCAATTTGTTATATAAAAGATGAAACAAAGTAATTAAATAAACAGATATTTATTAATAAAACAAAATTATTTTAATAGGTAGGAACGAGAATTTATGAATTCTGAAAATAAAATAAAAGTGCTTATAGTTGATGATTCTGCTTTAATGAGAAAACTTTTAAGTGAAATATTGTCAAGTGATCCTGAAATTGAAATTATTTCTACTGCAATAAATGGTAAGTTTGCTTTACAAAAATTATCAACATTAAAACCTGATATAATTACACTTGATATTGAAATGCCAGAAATGAATGGCCTTGATTTTTTAAGAGAAAAAAATCGATTAAATGATAATACACCTGTTATTGTTATATCCTCTCTTACAAGTGAAGGTTCTAAAGTAACTATTGAAGCTTTAGAACTTGGAGCAAAAGATTATATTCATAAACCCTCTGGTTCAATAAGTTTAGATATTAAAGATATAAAGGATGAAATTATTTTGAAAATAAAAAATTGGGCAATAAAATCTAAAGGGCTTTATCTTAAGAAAAGTGAAAACTATACTTTAGAAAATTATAAAAAATTTCAAGAAAAGAATGATTCTTCAAAAGCTTATGGGGGATTTAAAAAATTAGGAATAAAAGAAGAAACTAAAGAGAAGATTAAAGAAGAACCAAATATTATTCCAAAAAATCCCGATTTTGTTGCAATAGGAATATCAACAGGTGGGCCTGAAGCATTAAGAACTATTTTGCCACTTATTAAAAAAGATTTTCCAATTGTAATTGTACAACATATGCCTCCTATGTTTACTTTTGAGTTTGCAAAATCTTTAAACAAAATTGTTAAAAATTATAATATTGTTGAAGCAAAAGATGGTGATACTATACAAAAAAAATATATTTACATTGCTCCTGGAGCAAAACAATTAGGATTAAAAAAGGTTGATAATAAATATATTATTTTTGTTAATGATGATCCTCCAATTAATAACCATAAACCTTCAGTAGATTATCTTTTTAAAAGTTTATATGAAATTGATTCTACAAATTTTATTGCTATTATAATGACTGGTATGGGTAAAGATGGAGCTTATTATATAACTAAATTAAGAATGAAAGGAGTTTTTACTATAGGTCAAGATGAATCAACATCTATAGTTTATGGAATGCCAAAAGTTGCTTATGAGATGGGAGGTATAGATATAGTTTTGCAACTTCTTGATATCCCTGATTTTATAAATAAAATCTAAAAGATTATTTTAAATTAATGTTAAATAAAAAAATTTAAAATAAAATTAATATTAAAAAGAAATTGAGTTAATAGAATATTATAAAATAAAAAAGAAAACAAATAAAAATTAAAAAATAAATTTTAAAAAATTTGATTTTTTAATAAATAATATTATATTTTTTTATAGGAGGATGCTTAATGAGCCAAATAGATTTAGAAAACAATAATTTTTCTGTCTTACCAAATATCAACAAAAAAGAACCAGATGGCCTTAAACCTGATGGTACTCCTTATAATGTTCTTATCGCAGACGATTCAATTTTTGTTTTAAAGCTATTAAAGCAATTTTTAACTTCAGAAGGATACAATGTAGTTGATACAGCTGTAGATGGAGAAGAAACTATTGAAAAATTTCAAAAATATATAAATAAAATTGATCTTGTAACTCTTGATATAACGATGCCTAAAATAGATGGTATTACTGCTTTGAAAAAAATTTTATCAATAAAACCAGATGTATGTATAATTATGATTTCTGCAATAGGAAGAGAAGATTTAGTTAAAGAAGCATTAACAATAGGTGCAAAAAATTATATAGTAAAACCATTGAATAGGGAAAAAGTTCTTTCAAGAATTAAGCAAACTCTTGATAGAGTTTTTGGGGTAACAAAATAATATTTAATATCTAATTAATAAAAATTTAATTTTTAAAAGTGTATAATAAAATATTTAAAAAAAAATTATAACAATAAAAGCTAAAAAAAATATAAAAAATTAAAAATAAAATAAATGTTAAAATAAGTTATCCTATTAAAAATAAAAAAATAAAAAAGATATTAAACCAAATTTTTAAAAACTCTTTCTCTTTTATCCTTTATAATGAAAATATTTCTGAAGTTGATCTCATAAAAATAAATAAAGATCTTATTGATGATTTTTTGTCTTTATTTAAAAAAATAAAAAATAGATTTTCAAATTATGAATTTAAACTATTTTGTGAACATTTTGTTATAACGAATGTTTTATATTCACTTCAATTTTATTTTTATTCTAAATTTGGGTTTTATTTATATTTTTCTCCGCTAAAAATAATGCTTGTTAAAATACCAGATAATAATCAATGCTTTCATTTTATATATGAAAAAAATGATTTTTGTAAATTAAATGTAGATTCTAACTCATTTGGTAATTGTTTGTTTCATTTTAAAAAAAAGAGCAATTTACCATTAAAAAATAACTTAAGAGAATATTATTTTAATTTTAGTAATATTTATAAAGTATCTGAGAAAACATTGTCTAATATTATAGAGACATATTCTTTATTTTCTTATAATTATGAAAAGTTTAAGGAATTAATTGATTTTTTTAATCTTGATTATAATTCAACAATTAATGATTTAAAAGAAAAATTTAGGAAAAAAATCAAAGAAAATATGAGTTCAAATGAAAAAAGAATTTTAATAGAAAATTACAAAACATTAAAAAATCTTTTTATTGAATAACTTTTTATAATATCTAATTTCAAAGTAAAATCTAAAAATATTAAACAAAATAGAAAAAAGAAAAATTTTTGAAACTTATGTATTAAAAATTAATACCTACTATTTTATAATTTGGTCCAAAACCTCTTAAAATAAAAAGAAGATTTTTTTTCTCATTTTTTATAAATACAAATATATCGTTTTCTTCATATATCAAAGGGATAAAATTGTATTGTTCAGTAAGTTCATTATATGAAAAAACTGTAAAATTATCTCTATTTTGGGGAATTAAATTTGTGGTTTCATTAAAAACATACTCAAGTGTTTCAATAAATTGATCTTTTTCTAAAATTTGAAATTGATTTGTTAATTTATAACATGGAAATGATATGAAATTTTCTATATTTTCATTTTTTTTTGACAAAATTAGATCTTTTACATTAAAAATAAGGTTAATAAAATCATCTTTTGTATATTTTTTCAATTCCTCTTTTTGGGGGAGTGGTTTATTATAATTTACAGGGTCCAAATATTTAGCAACTTTTAAAAAATCATTCCCTTTTTTTGTATCACCAGTACTAAAATAATATTGAGCTACTTTATAATAAGCAATAGCTAAATTTACCCTATCATTGTAAGAAAGATTAGAAAAATTTGAAGATAAAAATATAATAAAAGATAATGTTAACAATAACAAATAAATTTTTTTCATAAAAGTACCCTATTTATTAATTATTTTATTTATTTATTTATTTCGTATTTTATTATAACATCATTTTGATTAATTTCAACTTTAAATAAAATAATATTATTTAAATTAACTATTTCTAAAATTCCTATAAATAAAAATTCAGAAATATCGTTTTGGTCTTCTATTATAAATTTCTTATTATTAAGAATTTTCATGAGTTGGTTAATAATTAAATTTATATTTTTGTTATTTTTAATTATAATATCTATAAAAAAACCATCTTTTTTTTCAAAATTTATTTCAATATAATTTTGCTTTTTCTTAATTAAAAAATATAATGTAGCAAAAATAAGTTCTTCAACTTTATTTTGATCAATGATTAGGTTTTTTTCTTCATTTGATGAAATATTATTGGAAAGTAACTTTATATTAGTTTGAAAGTTTTTATTAAAATAATTTATAATTTCATTTAAATTTTCAATTATATTATTAAAATCAATATTTTTTTGATTAAAATTAAATTTATTTGATATAAATTGTGAGTAATCTATAATAATAAGAATTAAATATTTTAAGTATAGAGAATTTTGAAAGATAATTTCAATAAAATTCTCTTTTTCATTTTCTTTTTCTATTTCTTTTAAAATACTTGAAAATCCTATTATTGAATTAAGTGGAGTTAATAGTTCATGATAAATATTACTAAATAAAAAATCTCTTGATTTTTCAATATATAGAGATTTGTTAATTTCATTTAGTATTCTAATATTTTTTTGTTCTAATTCTTTTTTTGTATTTATTAATAATTTTTCGAGTTCATGAATATATTTTTCTCTTAAATAGTAATTTAATATAATTGCAGAATGATTTTTTAAAATATCTTCTAATTTATTTTTTAAATTTTCTTCTAAAAAAAGAATTTCAAAAAAATAATCTTTGCTTAATAAATAAACATCAATAAAAATTCTAATATCATTAAAATTGAAAGTAAAAATATGATAAGTTAAAATATTTGGATTTGACTTAATCTCATTTAATTTGCTTTCTGAAATTTCATTAAGTTTGTTGTCAATTGAAAAATTTAGATTCAAATTTTCAGATTCAACAGATATCGAAATATAATCCATATTGAAAATATTTATAAAAGATTTTGAAATATAGGATAAATAGTCGTATATTATTATTTTAAAATCTTTTTTGATTAAGAAATCTTTGTAAAATAAAGAAATTTCATAGTTTAATTTATCAATTAATGAGGAATAATTTTTAAAATGAGTTATTATAAAAAAATTTATAATTTTTAAAATATCGTTGTTTATTAAATTATCATCATAAGAATAAACTATTTTCACTTTAGAATCTTTTTCAAAATCTAAAATATAAGTTTTTGTAAATTTAAAATTATCAAATGATAATAGATTTAAATTATTTGATGGATAGGAAAAGAAAAGATAAGTTTTGTTTTTTTCTATTAAGTATGCAACTATTTGTTTTATTTTTAAATCTAAAATGAATTTATAAATGCTTTCAATTAAATCGTTCATAATTTCATTTAAAATATATAGCAAAAAAAATAAAAATCATTAAAATTATAAAAAAAAATAAAAAGGGAGTAATATGATTATATTGGATGACTATCTAAATCTAGATGATTATTTTAAGATAGTATATAGGAATGAAGGAGTAAAAATTTCAGAAAAAGCAGCTGAAAGAGTAAAAAAAAATAGAGAAATTGTAGATAAGATAATAAATATTGGTAAACCTATTTATGGTTTAAATACTGGTTTTGGTAATCTTGCAAATGTAAAAATAGAACTAAAAAATATAGAAAAGCTTCAGGTAAATCTAATTAGATCCCATGCAACAGGAACAGGTGAGAAAGCACCATATGAAATAGTGAGAGGGACTATTTTATTAAGGTTACAATCATTGTTGAAAGGTTATTCAGGAGTTCAATATAAAAATCTTTTTGTATTTGAAGATTATTTAAATAATAATATTTATCCATATGTTCCTTCACTTGGTTCTCTTGGTGCTTCAGGCGATTTAGCACCACTTTCCCATATTATTCTTTCTATGTTAGGTGAAGGTGAAGTTATTGATGAAAAAGGGGAAAGAGTTAAATCAATTAAGTTAATAGAAGAGAAAAAATTAAAAAAATTAGAACTTTCTTATAAAGAAGGTCTTGCATTTATAAATGGTACTTCTTTTATGCTTGCTTCTTTAATTGATTCCATATATAAAACTATAAGGTTGATAAAATTGTTTGATCTTGTTTCTTCTTTTTCAATAGAAAATTTGAAAGGGACTTTAACACCTTTTAGAAAAGAAATTAGTATGGTTAGACCTCATGAAGGTCAAATCAAAACAGCTGAAAATATATTTAAAATTTTAAAGGATTCTGAAATAATAGAATCTCACAAAAATTGTCCAAAAGTTCAAGATGCTTATTCTTTAAGATGTATCCCTCAGGTTCATGGGGCAGTTAAAGAGGTTTTAAAAGATGTTATAAACAAAGTTAATGTTGAAATGAACTCAGTTACTGATAACCCATTAATTTTTGCTGAGGATAAAATATATTCAGGTGGAAATTTTCATGGAGAAATATTAGCTTTTTATGCTGATTTTTTATCAATTGCTCTTTCTGAACTTGGTTCTATTTCAGAAAGAAGACTTGAAAGAATTTTGAATCCAGCTTTAAGTGGGTTACCTCCATTTTTAGCAGAAGATGCTGGTATTGAATCGGGTCTTATGATTGTTCAATACACAGTAGCATCACTTGTTTCATTAAACAAAAGCTATGCAACACCATCATCTATTGATTCAATTCCTGTTTCTGCAAATCAAGAAGATCATGTTTCTATGGGAGCAAATGCATGTTATAAACTTTCAAAAATAGTTGAAAACCTATGGTTTATATTAGCTGCAGAATTATTTGCTAATTTAAGAGCAAAAATTTTTCATAAAGAGAAATTTTCAGAAGTAAATAGCTTTGTTTTTGATTATTTTTCAAAAAAAATTGATATTAAGTATGAAGATTTCCCATATTACAAAATATTAGAAGAAATGGTTTCTATTTTGAAAAATGAAGATTTTTTAAATGAAATAGAAGAAAAAATTGGAGGTATTTTGTATTAAAAATAAATAATTAATAAAAAAATTAAAATATTTAAAAAATTAAGGATAAAATCAATAAATTATAAGGAAAGAAAATGAGTTTAAAAAAAGAAAATATGATAAAAAAATATTTTTTTATTAAAAATTTTTGTCCTTCTATTGTTATTCCTGCAAGATTAAATTCTACAAGATTAGCAAGAAAAATGCTTATAAAAATTGGAAATTATACTCTTCTTGGGCATCTTTTAAAAAATTTTGATAGATTAATTTATTTTAATAATAAGAGAGTTTTAGTCTATTGTTTAACAGATTCAGAAGAAATTGTTGATGAAATTAAAAAATTTAAAAATATTATCCCTATTTTAACTCCTGATTACTTAAAATCTGGGACCGAAAGAATAATATATTCTTTGAATAATATCTCTGGAAATTTTGTTGTTAATGTTCAAGGTGATGAACCTCTTGTAAAATGGGATTATATTGAAAGTTTTTTAAATTGGGTTTTAAAATTTAAAAGTGATGTTATTAAAAGTTCTATTTTTACATTAGGTAAAAGAATAAATTCGGAAGAAATTTATAATAATCCTAATAATGTTAAAGCGATTGTTAATAAAATAAATGAAGCTTTATATTTTTCTAGAGCAGCAATTCCATATTATAGAGATAAAAACTCATTTGAATTAACTCTGCATTATGGTATTTATGGTTATTCTAAAAAGACTTTGTTAAGGTATAGTAAAATGGAAGAATCATCTCTTGAAAATGCTGAAAAACTTGAACAGTTAAAATTTCTTGACAATGGTGGGAAGATATATTTAAAACATGTTGATTTTGATCTTGTTGGAATAGATACAGAAAAAGATATTGAAAGATTAAAAAAATATATTAATATTGATATAAATTAATAAAAATAAATTAAAAATATAAACATAATTCAATATGTTTGAAAGTAGTATTATTGCAAATTTTCTTGTAGTTAATGGTGAAAAAGTTGGAAATATTATTCCTTACATTGCAAATAGTTCAGATTTGCTGCAAAAAAATTTAAATATCAATTGTAAATTAGAATATGATGAAAAACATAGATCTATTTTTATTTTAGGTGATAATATAACTATTAATGGCATAAAAAAATTAAAAGGAGTATTAAAAGATGGTGATATTATTGAAATAGATGGAATCAAATTAAGATTTTATTTTGAAGATTTTAATTCAATTTTCAAAACTTCAGATTTATATTCTGATTTATTTTATAATGAATCACCTTTTTTTAAAAAAGAGGTAATGTTTATTATATTAAAAAATGAGTATTTAAAGTTAAAAAGGTACAATGTTTCATTCGCAATAATTTTTATAAAATTTGTTGATATTTTTTTATTTAATATAAGGGATATTTTGACTAATATTTTGAAAGAAAATCTTAGAGAAACAGATTTTATCTCAGATATTTCTGATAATGATTTGTTGATATTTCTACCTTTTTTGGAAGAAGAATCGACAAAGAATGTACTTAATAGAATATTGGATGAAATAACAAGGCTTGTTCATGATGTTAAAATAATGAGTAATTTTATTAATTTAAACAAAAATAATATATCAAAATATGATAGTTTTATAAAAGTTATGTGTGAATTATTTAATATATAGTTTTTTAAAATTTTTTAAATCAGATTATCTATTAAAATAAATTAAATAAAGAAAAAATAGATTAAAAATAAAGAAAGGAAAGATGTATGAAATTAAATCAATTGCAAAATGATTATTTGTTAAAAAGAAAACACTATTTCTTTTATATAATTTCTGCTTTTATTAATGGTTTTCTTTTTTCATTAGGATATGTTATTTCTATAAATTTTTTTAGAGAAAATGATCCACACATATATATTATATTTTCTTCATTTACATTAACTCTTATACTTTTTTTTCTTAGTATAAATAATTTTGAAGGTTTTTTTGAATATTCTATAAGTGGAATACTAGTATATTCAAAAAAATATAGATTTTCATTATATCTATTAAGGATTATTGGGATTTATTTTTCTACAATCTTGGGAATAATATTTTATACTTTATTGTTTTATTTTTCAAAAATCTGGATTTTTGGTTCTTCACCAGAGAATATAGCATTAAAAATAGCAAGTTATTTTGTAAAAACTACATCAATTCCAATTGCAAAATATATTATTTTATCTTTTTTTACAGGAATTTTTACAGGTTTTATTTTTTATTGTAAATATTTTATTGAAGAACATAAAAATGATTTAAGATTATTTTTAACTTTTTTTATTTATGCAATTTTTTTAAGTGGTAGTTTTTTTATAAATTTTTATATTGAATTAATAAATAGCCTATTTGTATATTTGATTAAAAATAATCTTGTTGAGATTGGTCTTGTTAAATTTAAAGTTGTTAATTTTGATAGATTACTTTTAAATTTATTTTTATCATCATTTTTTAATTTTCTAGGTATTTTTATCTTTACATTGCCATTGATATATATATATGAAAAATTCAAAAATAAAGAAGTTGAATAATAATATAAATAATAACTTTAAAAAAGTTATTTATCCTGGCTCATTTGATCCTGTAACATATGGACATATTGATGTTATAAAAAGAGCATCAAAACTTTTTGATAAGGTTTATGTAGCTGTATTAAATAATCAAAAGAAAAATTATCTTTTTTCTATAGAAGAAAGAGAATCAATGCTACATGAATCATTAAAAAATTTTGAAAATGTTGAGATTGTTTTATTTGAAGGGTTACTTGTTGACCTTGCCAAAAAGTTAAAAATAACTCATATTGTCAGAGGCTTAAGAGCAATTTCTGATTTTGAATATGAGTTTGAAATTGCTCTTACAAATAGAAATATAAGCAATAAAAAACTTGATACAATTTTTTTTATGACAGATGAAAAATATTTCTATTTGTCTTCTTCACTTGTAAAAGAGGTTTTTTTTCTTGGCGGTAATATTGATGATATGGTTCCTCCTTGTGTAAAAGAACAACTTATTAAAAAAAAATAAATATTGAACAAAAAGATAAAATATAAAAATAAACTAAAAAAAATTTATAATAATCTTATCAATTTTTAAAAGAATTTAAATAAAATTTATTCATAAGAAAACAACAGAAAAAAAATTATTTTTATTTTGACAAATTAAATTTTATATATAAGATTCAAAAAAAGGAGATATTTTATGGATTTTTTAACTCTAATTAGAGAGAAAATAAAAAAAAATCCAAGAAGATTAGTATTACCAGAATCATATGATGATAGAATGATAAAAGCTGCAAGTATTTTAAAAAGTGAAGGGTATACAAAAGAATTAATAATGGTTGGTAAAGAAAAAGAAATTAAGAAAAAAGCAGAAGAATTAAATGTTAGAATTGATGGTGTAAATATAATAGATATGTATAATTTTAAAGAAATTGATAAATTTGCAGAAATATATTTGAATAAAAGAAAAGGTAAAGAAGTTAATAATTTAGAAGATGCAAAAAAACTGATTCTTTCTGATGATAAATATTTATATTTTGGTGCTTTACTTGTTGAAGCTGGTTATGCTGATGCAATGGTTGCTGGGGCTTATAATACAACAGGAGATGTTTTAAGAGCTGCTTTAAGAGTTATAGGAGTAAAAAAAGGATTTAATGTTGCTTCATCATGTTTTATAATGATTTTAAATGATAAAAATTTTGGGGAAGATGGTATAATGCTTTTTGCAGATTGTGCAACTGTTCCAGATCCAACTTCAGAACAATTAGCAGAAATTGCTATAACAACCGCAAATACTGCTAAAGAATTAGTTGGTTTTAAACCAAAAGTTGCTTTGCTTTCTTATTCAACAAAAGGATCTGCTTCAGGGCCTCTTGTTGAAAAAGTACAAAATGCATGTAAAATAATAGAAAAATATAACCCAGATTTTGAATATGATGGTGAGATGCAACTTGATGCTGCAATTATTGAATCTGTTGCAAAAAAGAAAGCTCCAGATTCTAAAGTTGCTGGAAAAGCAAATGTTCTTATTTTCCCTGATTTAAATGCAGGTAATATAGGTTATAAACTTGTTGAAAGATTTGCGAAAGCTACTGCAATTGGTCCTATTTTGCAAGGATTTAATAAACCAGTAAATGACCTTTCGAGAGGTTGCAGTGTAGATGATATAGTTAATGTTTCTATAATAACTATGTTAAAAGTCTAATGAAAATTAAATTAGTTAAAAATTAAATAAATAATTAAAGTAAGTTATAACTTTTTAAAAAACTTATTTTTAATACAAAAATATTTAACTTGACTTTTTAAAAATATTTAATATTTATTCCAAAAATATAGGGGTGTAAAAATGGCTGTTCCAAAGAAGAAACCTTCTCATGCAAGGACATTTAGAAGAAAAAGAGCAAACGAGAAGAGAAATTTACCAAATTTAGTTAAATGCCCAAGTTGTGAATCTTATATTTTACCACACAGAGCTTGTCCTAAATGTGGTTTTTATAAAGGTAAAAATGTTTTAGAGGTTAAAACTGAGTAAGCTGCTAAAAAAGCAGCTTATTTTTTATTTTTGGGATTTGAAATGTCAAAAATTGCTGTAGATATAATGTCTGGAGATAACCCCCCTGAAGTTCTTATAGATGGATGTTTATTATATATTAATAAAACAAATGATGATATAATAATTATTGGAGATAAAAATAAAATAGAAAAATATCTTTCATATCATCAATATGAAAAAAGAAAAATAGAAATTGTCGAAAGTTCAGAAGTTATTAAAATGACAGATAATCCTCTAACTGCATATAGAGAAAAAAAAGATTCTTCTATAGTGATAGGTTCAAAATTAGTAAGGGAAAAAAAAGTAGCAGGTTTTTTCTCTCCAGGAAATACAGGGGCAGTTGTTACATCAGTTCTTTTTGAAATTGGAAGAATAAAAGGTATAAAAAGACCAGCATTAGCTGCTATTTTACCTAATGTTAAAAATTTTACTATTTTAATTGATGCTGGAGCAAATGTTGATTGTAAACCAATATTTTTACTTCAATTTGCTATAATGGCCAAAATATTTTCAGAAAAAGTTTTAAATAAGGAAAATCCAAAAATTGGTTTGCTTTCTAATGGTGAAGAAGATATAAAAGGTAATTCTCTAACAAAAGATGCTTTTAAGTTACTTTCAGAAAGGGATGATTTAAATTTTATTGGAAATATTGAAGGATACAATTTGGTAGATGGTAGTGTTGATATAATAGTATCAGATGGTTTTTATGGGAATATTGCATTAAAGTCAGTTGAAGGAACAGCAAAAGCAATAATGACATTGTTGAAACATAAAATAAAACAAAGTATAATTTCATCCATTGGTGGACTTTTACTAAAAAATTCTCTTATTGAGATAAAGGAAATAATGGATCCAAGAGAGTATGGAGGAGCTCCTTTGTTAGGTGTTAATGGTGAGATTATAATAGGGCATGGAAATAGTGATGAAATTGCAACATATAATGGTTTAAGAATTTTAAAAAGAATGGTTGATTTGGATGTTAACAATATCATATCAAAAACTATAAGATTTTCATAATGAAATATAAAGCTTTTAATAAATAATATTATTTAAGATTTTAATAATAAAATTTTTATATTTTTTATAAATAAATCCATAAAAATTTCCTTAAAGGAATCAACAATAAATAAAAGTTATCAATAATAAATAATAGTATTTTAAATTTGAACAATTTATATTTTTAATTTTTATTTTTAAAAATTAATTATATTTTTTGAATAATTAGTTAAAAAAATATTGAAAAAAAATTTTTTGAGTATATTTTTTTTTTGTTAATTGATTTTATAATTTATTTTAAATTAATTTATGAGATTTATTTTTAAAAATAATTTTAAATTCTTATTTTGTGTGATAAAATTATTTTAAAAATAATTCTAATTTAGAATTAAAAAGTTAAATGAGGTAAATATGATTATTATTCCAGGTCAGGGGACTCAATTTATTGGAATGGGTAAAAACTTATATGACAATTTTGATATTGCAAAAGATATTTACCAAGATGCAAAAAGAATAGTTGGAGAGAAATTTATCGAACTTTCATTTTCAGGAAATGAGATAGAAATATCAAAAACAGAATATTCTCAAGTTATAATTTTTTTATATACATATTCACTTTATAAAATATTATTGATAAAAAACAAATTTAATAATGATAATTATTTTGCAGGGCATTCACTTGGTGAGGTTATTGCATTTGCTCTTGCTGATTATATAAAGTTTGAAGATGCATTAAAACTTGTTAGGTTTAGGGGAGAGGTAATGGCTAAATCAAGTGAAATAGAAGGTGGAATGGCAGCCCTTATTTTTCCAGAAATTGAAAAGATTAAAGAAGAATTAAATAAAGATGAATATAATGGTAAATTGTTTATTGCAAACTATAATTCAACAAATCAAATAGTTATATCTGGGATAAAAAGTGTTTTAGAAAATTTCTGTTTAAAAAATGACAAAGTTTTATTTAAAAAACATGTTATACTTAAAGTTTCACAAGCATTTCATTCCTCTTTTATGAAAGATGCAAAAAAAGAATTTGAAAACTATTTAAAAAATGTTAAAATCACTCCAAATGAAAATAATATCTATTCTAATGTAACTTCAGAACTCTATAAAAAAGATGAGAATGAGATAAAAAATAATCTTGCAAAGCAAATAGAATCATCTGTTTTATGGATAGATATTATTAATAATTGTAAAGATAAAATTAAGGATTTTTATGAAATTGGACCAAATTCTGTCTTGATATCATTTATTAAAACAGTCTTAAATGAAAGAGAATATAACCTAATAAATTTGTGCGGAGATAAAGCTGTTTTATAATAAAAAATTAATTTAAAAAAGGTTATAAATAAAAATATTTAATAAATTAAGATTATTTAATAATAGGGGGTAAATTTTCATATATTTAAATTTTTAAAGGAGGAATTAAATGAAAATTACTTTTGAAGAATTAAGAGAGATGATTTCTGAAAAGTTAGGTATTGAAAAAGACCAAATAACAGAAACTTCTTCTTTTGTAAATGATCTTGGAGTTGATTCTCTTGAACAAGTTGAAGTTATTATGGAACTTGAAAAGAAGTTTGATATTACTATTCCTGATGAAGATCAAGACAAATTATCAACAGTAGGTGATCTATTAAAGTATTTAAATGAAAAATTGGCTAATAAATAAGCAGAGTTCCCCTCTGCTTATTTATTTTTTATTTTATCTTTTTTAAAATATTAAAATAATTAAATTTTATTTAAATGATTTATAAATTTTATATTTTAATTATTCAAAAAGTTGTTTTTATAATATTAAATTTAATAATAGATTTGTTTTAATAATTTTTATCTTTTTATTAAAGAGTTTTTATATTAACTGTGATGAATGAAATAAAAATGAAATAAAAGAGATAATTAATAATAAATAGGAGCAAAAATGAGAAGAAGAGTTGTTATAACAGGATATGGGATGATAACACCTCTTGGTCATGATGCTGATAAAACATGGGAAAGTGTTAAAAAAGGAGAAAATGGGGTTGATTATTTAGTTGGTATACCAAATATAGACAAATTACCAGTAAAATTTGGTGCACAAATAAAAAATTATAATCCAGAAAATTATTTTAATAGAAAAGATTTAAAACAATATGATCTTTTTACACAATATGCTTTAATTGCAACAAGAGAAGCTGTTAATAGATCAAAAATATTTGATTTTGAAATAGATAAAAAGAGAGTTGGTGTTATTTTGGGAACTGGTATCGGTGGAATTCAAACTGTTCTTCAAGAATTTGAAAATTATTTAAAAGAGGGAGAAAAAGCAGTATCTCTTTATTTAATTCCTAAAATGATTGCAAATATTGCTTCAGGTATAATTTCTATGGAATATGGATTAAATGGTTTATCTTATGCAATTACTTCTGCTTGTGCTTCATCAGGACATGCAATAGGTGAAGCTTTACGAAAAATACAATATGGCGAACTTGATGCTTGTATAACTGGTGGTTCAGAATCACCATTTACTGATATTGCAATCGTTGGTTTTTCTCATTTAAGAGCACTTTCAAAGGAAAATAATAATCCAAAAGAAGCTTGTAAACCATTTGATAAAAATAGAACAGGTTTTGTGATGGGAGAAGGAGCAGGCATTGTTATTCTTGAAGAATATGAACATGCAAAAAAAAGAGGTGCAGAAATATTTGGAGAGTTTGTTGGTTATGGAGCATCTTCAGATGCTTATCATATAACAGCATCTCATCCAGAAGGTTATGGAGCTGCTTTGTGTATGGAAAATGCTATAAAAGATGCTCAAATAGATAAAAATGATATTGGATATATAAATGCTCATGGAACTTCTACACCTGTTGGAGATATATCAGAAACAAAAGCTATTAAATCAGTTTTCGGTGATTATGCTTATGAAATTAATATTTCTTCTACAAAGTCAATGCTTGGGCATTCATTAGGAGCAACAGGAGCTATTGAGTTTATTGTAACTATGTTAAGTGTTTATGAAGGAATAATTCCTCCAACTATTAATTATAAAGAAAAAGATCCAGAATGTGATTTAAACTATACTCCAAATGTTGCAATTAAAAGAGATTTAAAAGCAGCTATGTCTAATTCATTTGGATTTGGTGGACAAAATTCAACATGCATAATCAAAAAGATATAGATTTGAAAAAATTAATATCTACTTTTAGTTTAAAAGAAGAGTACCTTGAAAAATATAAAGAGGCTTTTATTCATAGATCATTTCTTCAAGTTGATAAAAATATTATGCACAATGAAAGACTCGAGTTTTTAGGTGATGCTGTTTTAGAACTTGTTATTACTGATTATTTATTTGATAATTATGATCTTCCAGAAAGTATATTAACATTGATAAGATCAAAAATTGTTTGTGAAGAAACCTTATATCTAATTGCTAAAAAATTAAGTCTTGGTAAATTATTATATCTTGGTAAAGGTGAAGAATTAAATGGTGGAAGAGATAAATCTTCAATATTAGCAGATACTTTGGAAGCTTTTATTGGAGCAATTTATAAACTTGAAGGATATGAAAAAGCAAAAGATTTTATTTTAAAAAATCTAGAGATTTTTATAAAAAAGATATTAAAGGAAAAAGATTTTTTACATGCAAAAACTCAATTACAGGAAATAAGCCAACAACTTTATAAAAAATTGCCCGAATATATAATTCTTGAAGAAAAAAATTTAGACAAAAATAGTCAATATAAAGTGTTTTTGAAAGTGGGTGATTTAGAAATAGGGCCTATTGTTTCAGATTCTAAGAGAAAAGCTGAAAATGAACTTGCAATTTTAGCATTAAAAAAATTAAAAAAGATTTAATATTATTTATGTATAATATATATTCTGAAAAAAAAAATCAAATAATAAAATTTATAAATAATGATTTTTTAATAAAATCTTTATTGTTAATAGGTAAAGAAGGTGTAGGAAAAAAGATTGTTGCTTTTAATATAGCAAAAGAGTATTTAAACCTTCAAAATATTATAGAGCTTTTTTATAATAAGAATTTTATATTTTTATCTAAAAATATTCCAAAAAAAGAAATTAATTTTTTATATAATTATATAAAAAATTTCAATATAAATGAAAAAGAAAAATCTGATATAATTATAATAATCTATTTAAAACTTATTTTTCAAATTTTATTAATTATTAGTCAATTTATTTATAATATTAATCAAACAAAAAAAGAGATAAAAATAAAAGATTTGGAAATATTATCAAATTACTTTTATTCTCTAAAAAATATTTATAAAGAATTTTATAATTCTTATATAAATAAAAGTAATATTGATTTAATAAAGTATAAAGATTATTTGATAAAATTAGTTCAGCATGTTTTAGATATATCGGATAATTTAAAGACAGATTTTATTTATATGAAGGAAATTCTTGATATACAGTCATGGATAGAAAATTCTGCCTATGGAGAAAAAAAAGTTATTATTGTTGAAAATGCTGATAAAATGAATATAGAGGTTGAAAATGCTTTTTTAAAAACACTTGAAGAACCCAAAGAAGGGGTTATTTTTATATTAACAACAAATTCAAAAGAGAAACTTTTGCCAACTGTACTTTCAAGATGTGTTAAATTTAATATTGATAAAATTGAGGAAAATGAATTTAAATTAATAATTCAAAATGAATGGGGTAAATCTTTTTTAAATTATTTAAATTATTATATAAAGGATTTTGATAGATTTTTTGATATTTTAAATAATGAAGATAAAAAGAAAAAATTTTATGAGAAATCAAGAAGATTTTTAAATATTTTTTTAAAGGATAATTTTAATTTTTATGAAATTTTTGAGATATTAAATGATAGTGATATTTCTGAAAATATTTTTGATTTTCTAAATGAGTTAATTATTTATATTCTTCAATTATTTGAGAATTTTGAAGTTTTAAAAAATGATATTATTGATAAAAATATTTCAAAAGATAACATAAAAAACATTTTAATTTTTTTAGAAAAATTGAATTATTTTAGTAAAGATTTAAATTTTTCAATAGAAGATGGTCTTTACTATTTAATCTTAAATAAAGAATTAATATTAAATGGAGAATTTTATGAGTTCAAATTTATCTTATGATAGATTTATATCAAATATAGATAAGTTGTCAGTAGAAGATTTAAAAAAAATTTTAAAAGATTCTTATTATGAGAAAAACTTTTTTTCGAAATTTTTAAATCAAATAGACGAAGGTGTTATTATAATTGATAAATCTTATAAATTGCACTACTTAAATAGAAAATCAAAAATAATAATAAGGAAAACAGGATATCTCGAAAGCATAAGAAATGAAATTCCAGAAATTTTGATTAATGAAATTGATAAGGTAATTGAAGGGAAAAAGAAAATAAAAGGAATTATTTATAATTTTAATTTTTTTAAGGAGAAATATCTTTTTGAGTTTAATATTTATAATTTAGAAAATGGACTTGATGGTTTTATTGCAATCATTTTTTATGATATTAATGCAAAATATTTAAAAGAAAAAGAGGAATCTCTTGCAAGATCCTTAGCAAGTCTTGTAGAATTAACTTATACTTTTGCTCATGAAGTTAGAAACCCTTTAACATCAATTGATTTAAATTTGGTTTTATTAGGACAGGAGCTTAGATATTTAATTAAAGATGATCAAAAATGTCAAAATTGTAAAAATGTTATTGATGAAAAAATTGAAATTTTAAGAAATGAAATAAAAAGGATAAATTCTATAGTTGATAAATTTTTAAATACAACAAAACCATTGAAACCTAATTTTCAAAAAGTAAATATAAATGAAATTATAAAAGAAATTTATAATTTAGTACAAAATGAGTTTAAAATTAATAACAAAATTATTTCTTTATTGTTAAAAGAAGATATTGAAGATCTTTTTCTTGACCCAAATCTCTTAAAACAAGTTCTTTTAAATCTCATAAAGAATGCACTCGATGCAATAATTTCTAAAAAAGATGGGCAAGTTATAGTAAAAACAAATTCTGATGAAAACAATATATATATTGAAGTAATTGATAATGGAGTTGGCATTTCTAAAGAAAATATTGATAAATTATTTATTCCCTTTTTTACAACAAAACCAAATGGAACTGGCTTAGGGCTTACAGTTGTTTATAGAATAATAAATATAATGGGTGGAGAAATTGCTGTTAAAAGTGTATTGAATAAAGGAACAACTTTTAAAATAACTTTTTCAAAAAATAAGTTTAAAAATATAAGTATTCCTTTTTATGATAAATAATATTTTATTTCATAAAATGAAAGAGCAATCTATTATATAAAAAACTAAAATATTTTAAAAGAAAAAAATTATATATAAGAATAGAAAAAATACCAACTAAAAAACCAAACAATATATCTTTTATTTTGTGTAATCCTAAATAAACTCTTGATAATATACTGAAAAAATAAAAAATTAACAATAAAAATAAAACGAAAAAATATAAGTAAAAATTTTTTAATTTATCCTTAAATAATCTTATTAAAAAATAAACAATAATGGCGCTATTGGAACTATGTCCTGATGGAAATGAATAGCAATCTGGAATTATAATTTTATAAATAATTTTATTTATTAAATTTTTTCTAAAATTAAAAAAAAATTTTTTATTAAAATTATCTATTTCTCTTTTTTTATTGAAAATAATTTTTAATAAAAATGTTAATAAAAAATTTAAGAGTGAAAGGGCAAAAAAATTAAAAGCTAAAAATTTATCTCCAAAAAATAGAATTATTAAAAATATAAATGAAAAATATCTTGAAGAAAAAAATGAAAGTATAATTAGAATATTTTTTTTATAGTTCATAATATAAATTTTATTTAATCTAATTAAGTAATTTTAATATTTAATAAAGATAATAAAAAAATAAGTCAAAAGTTTGAAAAATAAAAAATTAATGAATAAAAACAAGTGTATAAAAATATTATTTATAAAAAAATAAAAATAAAATTTAAAATTTGGTAAAAAAGTAAGTAAGGGTAAAAATATCATTAAAAAGATTTTTTAAATAACAATATTCATTTGGTTGGTGAGAAGTATTATCTGTAGTGCACCAAGCTAAAGCAGGTATTCCTGCTTTTCTTAAAAATGCTGCTAATGTTAATTTTGCATGACCACCAATTCTTATATCAATATTTTTTATCTCACATAAGGTGTCTTTAAATTTTATTAAGAAAGGATTATTTTTATCTAAAGCTTCTATTGATTGGAATTTAAAAGGGAAAGTAATTTTTAATTTTATATCATTATTTTTTTCAAAATTCTCTTTTATTTTTTTAATTTCACTTATTATATTTTCAATATCATATTTTGGTAATATTCTTGAATCAATAAATAATTTTGTGTAACCAGGGATTGTATTAATATTATCAGTGCTTGAACTTATTAGAGTAGGTTCAAATGATGAAAAAGGATTTTCAAAAGTGGGATCTCTATCATTATATTTATCATAAAGATAATTAATAAGTTGATATGAAAAATTTATTATAGCTTTTGTACTATTTTTACCTTTTATTGGAGTAGAACTATGAGTTTGTTTTCCAAATGCTTCAATTTTTAGCCATAAAACAGATTTTTCAGCTATTTCAATAAAACCTCCATCAGCAGATCCTGAGTCAAGGACTATACATAAATCATCTTTATTAAAATAATTTTTTTCTAAAAGATATTTTATGCCATGGTCAGATCCAGTTTCTTCATCTGAAAGTATAACTAAATTTATATTATATTTAGGCAAAATATCTAATTTAGAGAGTAAAATTAATGAAAAAATGCCAGTAGTAATATTTTGTTTTGTTTCAGCTCCAAGACCATAAATATTATTGTTATGAATAAAAGGTTCAAAAGGATGATATTTCCAGTCATTCAAATCACCTTCATTTGTTGTATCCATATGGGTAATTATGTAAATGTTTTTGTCTTTGATTTGTCCTTCATATTGAACTATAATATTTGGTCTATTTCCAAGAATATAGTCTTCATAAAAAATATTTTTTATATTGAAAAAATTATAATTTGATAAGAAATCTTGAATATATTTTCCAAGTAATTTTTCTCCCGGACCTCCAAGCCTTGGATTTATAGAATTTATCCTTATAATATCTTTAAGAAAATTTATTATAGAATCTTTATAGTTTTTTAAATATTCATTAATAGTTTCTTTAATTTTTTCTGATTCCATGGTTTCCCCAAATTAAAATAATTTTGATTTTTTATTTAATTATTTTAAAAATTTCCTTCCATCTAATTTTTTTTGTAATAGGATCTATGGAAAAATAGATTATTAATGGTGTTGAAAAAACATTTTTTTTAGGTAAAAACCCCCAAACTCTTGAATCTGCAGAATTATCTCTGTTATCACCCATAACAAAAACATGATCTTTTGGAACAATAACTGGACCAAAATTTGGTCTTTTTATTTCTGGATGGTCTTCATAAAATGGATCTTGAATATATCTTACATAAGGTTCAATTAATGGTTTATCATTAACAAAAACAGTTTTTTCAATTATTTCAATTTTATCACCTTCAAGCCCTATAACTCTTTTTACAAGAATTCTTTTTGGATCTAATGGGTATTTAAAAATAACAATATCTCCTCTATTTATTTTTTTAAAACCTGGGACTTTATAATTTATAATTGGCATATATCCGCCATAAAGAAGAGGAGTACCAAAAAGAAGAGATCCAGTCATTATTGTTGGTTCCATAGAACCTGTTGGAACATAATAACTTGAAAAAATTAATGGTCTTATTATTAATAAAAATAAAATTAGTATGATTAAAACTTCTCTAATTAAAATTACGGTTTTTTCAAAATTATCCATTTGTTCATATTTTTTATTTGTTTTTCCAAAAAAAACTTTTAAAAAGTAACTAAATTTAGAGTATTTTTTCATTTGTATTACCTCATAGATTTAATATAAAGATAATTTATTAAAAATTAAATTTTTATCAATAAATAAATAATTATTTTTATAATTGGTAATTTTATTAAATAAATTATTGACAAAAATTTAAAAAATATTTATCTAAATCAATAAGTAAATTATAATTTTATTTAATTTTTGTAAATTTTAGGAGGAATAATGATTAAAGTAATTAATGTTACTAAAGAGTATGGCAAATTTAAAGCTGTCGATAATATCAGTTTTGAAATGGAAAAAGGAGAAATTGTTGGTTTTTTAGGGCCAAATGGTGCTGGGAAGACAACTACTATGAGGATTATAACAGGTTATTTTTTACCAACAAGTGGAGATGTTTTTATTGGTGAGCATAATATTGAAGAAGAACCTGATGTTGCTAAAGCTCTAATTGGTTATTTACCTGAAAATCCTCCTTTATATCCAGAAATGCCTGTAAATGATTATTTGAAATTTGTTGGTTTATTAAAAGGAGTTAATAAAAAAGAAATAAATAAAGCTGTTAACTATGTTATAGAAAAAACATCTCTTGGAGAGAAGAGATATGCTAAAATTAAGACACTTTCAAAAGGTTTAAAACAAAGAGTTGGAATTGCAGCTGCAATTATTCATGATCCGGAAGTTTTAATTTTAGATGAACCTACAATTGGACTTGATCCCCTTCAAATTATTGAAATTAGAAATCTCATTAAAGAAATTGGAAAGGAAAAAACCATTTTATTGTCTTCACATATTCTTGCTGAAGTTCAAGAAGTTTGTGATAAAGTAATAATAATAAATAAAGGTAGAATTGTTGCGAAAGATTCAAAAGAAAATTTAGCTAAAAAAGCATCAAGTGGTAAAAGAATTATTTTAAAAATTAAAAATTTTGATCAAAATTGTTTAAATGTTTTACAATCAATAAATGGTGTTCAAAACTATTTTTATGATGAAAAGACAAATGAAATTTTAATCTTAACAGAAGATAGAGAAAATATTGAAAATGATATTTCAAAATTAATAATTGAAAATGGTTATTCTTTAATGAGTATAAGAGAAGAAGAAATGTCTCTTGAAGAAATATTTGCTAAATATGTAAAGGAGGAATAAATGAATAAAATTATTTTAATTGCAAATAGAGAAACAAATTCATTATTTAAAAATTCAATTATGGCATACATATTACTATTTTTATATTATATTATATCTTCTTTTTTATTTTATTCTTTTGTTGTTATTACAAATAGAGCAGAATTAGTTGGTCTTCTTGGAAATATTTATGTTGTTTTAATGTTTTTTATACCAGTATTAACATCAAGATCTTTTGTAGATGAGAAGAAAAACAATACTTTAGAGTTATTATTAACTTCACCAGTGTCAAAATTACAAATATTTTTAGGTAAATTTCTTTCATATATATTTTTTTATTTAATAATGATATTACCAACTCTAATTTTTATAATATTTATGTTTTCTTTTGGCAAACCTCAAGTAGGAGTTCTTATTAGTTCACTTATTGGTTATCTTTTAATAGGAATATTTTTCATATCTATAGGGTTGTTTTTTTCTTCCATTTCGCCTAATCAAGTTATTGCAGCTCTAGTTGGAATAATGTTCTTATTGTTTTTATTGTTAATTTCTTGGATTGAAAATGCACAGGTTTCTTATAACATAAAAAATATAATTAAAGAGATATCATATATTTCTCATGTAGATAGTTTCAATAAAGGATTACTCGATTTTAAGGATCTATTGTATTTTGTTTTCTATACTTTCTTCTTTAGTTTTATAACTATTGAAACTTTAGATATTAAAAATGGTTAAATTTTTATAAAATTAATAATAAAAAAAATTAAATAAAATAGATTAGATAATAAAAATACTTAGAAATGATTATTAAAAATAATTAATATTAAAGGAGTTTAAATGAAAAAGATAATAGATTTTTTAAAAAAAAATCAGTTTTTAAATGAATTTTTGTTTTATTTTTCTGTTATTTTAATAGTTTTGTTTTCAGTTTTTAAATTAATTTTTAAGAGTAATTTGTTTTATATAGGTTCAATAATAGGTTTTTTGGGTTTAATCTTATATTTTATAGTTAATCCAGAAATATTTAAAGATATTTTTAGAACAAAAGATAGTAAAAAGAATTTTTATAATTTGATTAAAGCAATTTTAATTTTAATAATGATCGTTATGTTTTTTTCTCTTTTTGGAGAAAAAATGCCCAAAATTGATTTAACAGCATCAAAAATTTATTCTTTATCTCCATTAACTAAAGAAGTATTAAAAAAGATTGATTCAGATTTAACAATTTACTACTTTATTACAGGTGGGGAGAGTAATTCTGCTTTTATTGAATCAATTGAAAAACTAATCAATTCTTATGAGAAAAATTCAAAATATATTAAGATGAAAAAAGTTGATATAAGAAGAGACCCTATTTTAGCCCAAAAGTTTAATATTTCTTCTGCAAACTCAATAGTTTTAGTTTATAAAGACAAAAAGAAGGAGATAAATCCTTGGGATTTGTATGAAATGCAATATAGTGAGAAACAAAATGCACAATTATTTATAGGAGAAAAAATATTAACATCAAGTATAAAATTTTTATTAAATGAAAAACCAAAAAAGATATATTTTATTATTGGACATGAAGAATATTATAGAAATGATTATAATCAAAATGGTATTTCAAATTTTAAAGATATAATTGAAAATTTGGGACATATTACAGAAGATATTACTTTAATTGAGAAAGGTAAAATTCCTGAAGATTGTGATTTATTAATTATAGCAGCTCCAAAGAAAAATTATACTGATACTGAAATAAAAATTATAGATGATTATATTAATAAAGGTGGAAAAATTTTTCTTTTCGATAGATATTATTCTGAAGGTAAAATATCAAATATTGTTGAACATATTTATAGTATATTTGGTATTGAGAGATTAAAAGGAATTGTTATAGATAAAGAAAGATTTTATAATGAATTTACTGAGATATCTCCACAGATAAGATTAAATTTTCATAAGACAACAGAGAAAGTTCAGGCTATGAATTATCCTATATTATCTTTATTTAATATTCCATTAAAGGTAGATTTTACAAAAGAAATCAAAAATTATAAAATTTATTCTATTGCTGATACTTATGAATCATCTTTTAATGCAATATGGGATGAAAAAAATAAAGATATAACTGTAAAGGATTTAAAATTTGAAAATAAAAAAGGTCAATATAAAGGCCCAAGACCAATTATTTTATTAATCGAAAAAGAGGAAATAAATAATCAAAATAATAATACAAATAATTCAGGTGAAAATGAAGAAAAAAAATATACACCACAAATAGCTATATTTGCAAGCGTCCTAATTGAAAATTGGATGGCAAATTTACCAATTGGAAATTTTAATTTAGTAGAAAATATAACAAATTATGTAGTAGGGGAAATGGTACTTGTTGATATTGGCGGTAAAATGATAAGTGATCCAAAAATAGTTATGAGTGATAAGCAAAAAGGATTATTTACTTTTTTTATGTTAATATTTATTCCTTTCATTTTACCATTATTATATATTTTATTAGTAATTATAATTCCAAAGATAAGATTAAAATATTTAAATAAAAAAATAAATGATTACTTAAACGAAAAAAAAATATAATTTTAAATTTTTACAATTCATTTTTATTTAAGTTAGTTTATATAAATTTATATTAATTTTTATTCTATTATCAAAATTTTAGGGGGTTCAGAAAATGAAGTCTATTTTTACAAAAATGAAAAGAGAAGATAGAAATCTACTAATAGTTGTAATAATTTTTTTAATCTTTATAGTTTTATATGGTGGTTATTATCTTATAAATAAAATAGTTGAAAAAAATAAGAATAAAAAAAATGTAAATAAAATAAATTATATAATAAGCAATTTTGATAAAAATAAGATAGAAAAAATAAATATAAAATTTAATAATAAAAAAATAGATGAAATTTTATTGGAAAAAAAAGATGGAAAATGGGAATTTGTATTACCGAAAAAATATGAAATTTCTGAATCTTCTATTGAAACTTTTTTGATGTATTTTTCTTCATTAGATTACAAGGATTATATTGATAATTATAACACAGAGCTTTTAGAAGCTTGTGGTTTTTATCCGCCACTTGTTGAAATTTATTTGTATGAAAATGATGGAAAAGATTATGCTGTTTTTTTGGGAAACGAAACAGTGGATAAAAATAACTTTTATATTATGTATAATGAAAAGATTTATATAGTTGATTCATTTACTTATTTTGGAATAAATAAAAAAGTATCAGATTTTAGACAAAATAAATTATTTGCAAATTTAAAAATAAATGAAGTTGGGTTCTATTTCTTCGGAAATTATATAGATAATATTCAAAATAATTTTTATCTTTTTAATAATAATTGGGTATGGAAATCAAATTATCAAAAAGAATATTATTTTAATATTCAAAACCCTGCAATAGATAATTTGAATAAAAATTTATTAAATTTTGAAATAGATGAATTTGACTTAAAATATAAACACATTAAAAAACCTGATTATGTTCTTGAAATAAAATCAATGAGTGGAGAAGTTTTTTACAGATTTTATATTATAGAATCTGATGAAGAAGGTGATCCTGAAAATAAAGAATTTATACTTTATGATGAGCTTAATAAAAAAGCATATAAAGCTAAACTTACAAATATTTATTCTTATTTTACTCAATCTCCTGAAATTTTTATAAAAATTAAAGAAGAACAAAAAGAATAATTTCTTAATTTAATTTGGCTCAAAATTTAAAATAAATTATTTAAAATAATTGACTTTATTAAAGATTTTGATAAATTCCAAAAAAAATAATATTTTAAGGAGTGATAAAGTGCCTAATAAAAAGTTTGCTGAAAAAAGAGTTAGACAGAGTGAAAAGAGAAGATTAAGAAACAGAATAGTTAAAAAACAAATTAAAACACAATTTAAAAGATTACAAAATTTAATTAAGGATAAAAAAACAGATCAAATTAATAAAGCTTACGATTATTTTCAAAAATTATGTGATAAAGCTGTTAAAAAAGGTGTTTTACATTTAAATACTGCATCAAGAGCAAAAAGTAGAGCTGCTCATTTGATAAAGACTATAACAACTAAATAAATACTTATAGCATATATTTGAAAATTAAAATGTTTTTATAAATATGCCTAAATATAAAAAAAAAGATATTTTAGAAGAAATTTATAGTAAAAATGTTAATATTAATAGAATAGTTATTAACAAGATAGTTAATGATTTTATAGAGGCTTTACGTAATAAATTGAAAAAAGAAATAAATGATGACGAAGAAATAATTAATGAGGTTAACGAAAATAAAGAAAAAAGAAACAATGAAGATGTTGTTTTAGAAATAAGAGGATTAGGGACTTTTAAGGGGAAAATAATTAGCAAAAAAAAGGTTTATAATTTTTCTGAGAAAAAAATAGTAGAATATTCTAATAGTTATAGAATTTATTTTAAACCCTCAAAAAAATTTAATTAATTTTTGGATAGTTTTATGTATAAAATAGCAATAGTAGATGATAATTGGGAAACTTGTGAGTTATTTAAGGTTATGCTTGAAAATCTTGAGCTTTTTAAAGTTATTACTTTTGAAAATGGTTCTACATTTTTAGATTATGTTAAAGAGGGGAATGGTTTTGAAGTAGCGATAGTTGATCTTGATTTGCCTGATATTTATGGTTTTGATCTTATAAAATATTTAAGGGAAAATTTAAGTTTAACTTTACCAATTATTGTGATAACTGGGTATGGTGATCCAAATTATAAATTTAAAGCATTAAATCTAGGAGCTGATGATTATATTGTAAAACCAATTAATATGCTAGAAGTTTTATTAAAGATAAACAATTTTATAAAGAAGAAAAAATTTATTGAAGAAATATTAAATAGAGAGGAAATTATTAAAGAAAAAGCAAATATGTTAAATATCTTTGAAAAATTCATAAAAGATGACATAGCAAATCCGCTTAAAGAATTTAAAGAAAAAATAAAAGAATTGAAAAATAATGTAAATCTATCTAGAGAACTAGATGATAGTCTGAAAACAATAGAAAGAATAGATGAAAAAATAAATGAGACTCTTATTAAAATTGAAAATGTTTTAAAATTATATGAAGATAAAAAAGAGTTGATATCTAAAAAAAAGGATAAACTTCAAACACTTGCTGAAATTGAAGAATCAATCAATATGTCTATAAAAAATAGTATTATTAAAGGTAATGAAAAATCAAATTAAATAAAATTAATGATTTAAAATATTTGAAATTAGAGGAAATTTTTAATGGATGAAAATAAAAAAAAATTTGTAGAGCTTTATAATCAAGCAATAGAAAAATATTTTGAAAAACAATTTAATGAAGCAGCTGAGTTATTTAAAAAAGTTCTTGAAATTAATCCAGATGATTATGTTTCAGAGATACACTTAGCAAGATGTTTAGAATATATAAAAAATCCTCCACCTGATGACTGGGATGGAGTGTTTAAACTGACGACAAAATAATATTTATATTATTAAAATTTGTTTAATTGATGAATTATAAATAAATAGCTTTAGGAGATAATAATGAATAAAAAAACAAGTGATTCAATTAATTTTAATTTTGAAAAAGTTAAGACAATTTTAGGAGCTGAAACTGATTTAGTAGGTGATTTAAAATATAAAGATTCATTAATGATTTGTGGTAAATTTAAAGGAACAATCAAAACTGAAGGTTATCTTATTATAGATTCAAATGCGTATGTTGAAGCGGATATTACTGCTAAATTTGTTAAAATAGCTGGAAATTTAAAGGGTAATATATTAGATTCTTATAGAATAGAAATGGTTAATAATGCTAAAGTTTATGGAAATATAAAAACAGAAGTTTTAAAAATTGATGATGGTGTTATATTTGAAGGCAAGTGTGAAATGAAGAAATAGGTCTTAAAATATATAAATCTATTTTTTTTATTTTTTAGAAACTAAATTTAAAGACAAATTTATTTAAAAATATTGACAAATTTTTTTTTAGTGATAAAAGTTTTTCGCCTTCCTTATAAAAATATTTTGCCCACATAGCTCAGACGGTAGAGCACTTCCATGGTAAGGAAGGGGTCAACGGTTCAATTCCGTTTGTGGGCTTTTTTAAAAGAAATTGAAAAGTTACAAAATAAAATAAAAACAAAATAAAAATTATAAATAATAAACTAAAAGAGGTATAGATGAGAGAAATAATAGCTTTACAATGTAGTGAATGTAAAAATAAAAATTATACCACAACAAAAAATAAAAAAAATACTCCTGATAAACTTGAGATTAAAAAATATTGCAATACATGTAAAAAACACACAAATCATAAAGAGACTAAAGTTAAGTAATTTTAAACTAAAAGGCCAGTAGCTCCAATTGGTAGAGCGGCGGTCTCCAAAACCGCATGTTGGGGGTTCGAATCCCTCCTGGCCTGATTATTTAAAATTTTATAGCAAAGGATAAAAGTATGAAAAAAATAAAAGATTGGAAAATTGTTGTATTTATAAAATCTTGTATAGAGGAATTAAAAAAAGTAAATTGGCCAACTTCTGAAGAAGTTCAAGAGATGACTTATGTAGTTATTGTTTTTATTATTGCTTTTGCAATACTTTTGAGTTTAGCAGATGTAGTTTCTGTTAAATTAGTAGATTGGGTATTTGCATTATGAAAAACTTTTATGTTCTTAAGGTTACAACTGGATTTGAGTACGAAGTTGCAGAAAATTTAAAAAAAATAGCTAAGCTTTACAATGTAGAGGATTATATTATTAATCCAATGGTTGCAGAAGAAACTGTGGTTAAAATACAAAGAGGTAAAAGAAAAGAGACGAAAAGAAAATGCTATCCAGGATATGTAATTTTAGAAATGGATTTAAGTGATGAACCAGATGATCCAAATTATTGGAAAAAAATAGTAAAAATTGTTTTAAGTGCTCCAAATACAGTTAGTTTTGTTGGAGTTAAAAGAATTGATAAGCCAGTTCCAATGAAAAAAAGTGAAGTTGAAAATTTATTAGGTATTTCTGGTGAAAAAAAAGAATTAAAAAAGAAGTTTACTACTATTGACATTGAAGAAAACGACAATGTTTTAATTATAGATGGTGCGTTTAAAAACTTTGAAGGATTGGTAAAGGCTGTAGATGTCGATAAAGAAAAAGTGGTTGTAGAAATCGACATCTTTGGTCGAAAGACCCCAGTTGAGCTGCTATTTTCGCAAATTGAAAAAAAAATTAAGGAATGAAAAATGGCAAAGGAAATTAAGCAAATTGTTAAGCTTCAATTAGTTGGTGGTTCTGCTACTCCAGCTCCACCAGTTGGTCCTGCATTAGGCCAAGCAGGTGTTAATATTCAACAGTTTTGTCAAGCATTTAATGCTAAAACTGCAAATAGAAAAGGGGAAGTTATTCCTTGTATTATAACTGTTTATAAGGATAAAACATTTGATTTTGTTTTAAAAACTTCTCCAGCTACATATTTGATTAAACAAACATTGAAAATTGAAAGTGGTTCTGGTGAACCAAATAAGAAAAAAGTGGGTAAAATTACAAAAGCACAATTAAAAGAAATTGCAGAGAAAAAAATGGCAGATTTAAATGCAAATGATATCGAAGCTGCTATAAGAATAATTGCAGGTTCTTGTAGATCAATGGGAGTAGAAGTTGTAGATTAATTCTATAACTAATTTCTTTAAGGAGAAAAAAAGTGAAAAGAGGTAAAAAATATAAAGAAGCACTCAAACTTATTAACAAGAATGAAATGTATGAACCAACTAAGGCTATAGAAGTGATTAAAAAAGCAGCTTATACTAAATTTGATGAAACAGTAGATGCTGTATTTGTGTTAAATCTTGATAAAAAACATACTATCAGAGGAACCCATGTTTATGATTATCCTTTTGGAAAACAAAAAAAAGTTTTAGTTTTTGCTGAAGGTAATTATGCAGATGAAGCAAGACAAGCAGGTGCTGATTATGTTGGAGGACAAGAACTAATTGATAAAATAAGTTCAGGTTGGCTTGACTTTGATGCTTGTATTGCAACCCCTGATATGATGAAAAATATTTCAAAACTAGCTAAAATACTTGGTCCTAAAGGATTGATGCCAAACCCAAAACTTGGTACTGTTACAACTGATATTAAAAAGGCGATTGAAGAAATTAAAAAAGGTAAAATTGAATATAGAGCAGATAAGGCTGGGAATATTCATGTAAGTATAGGTAAAAAATCAATGGAAGATGATAAGTTATTATCAAATTTAAGTTCTATTTATAAAGAAATATTAAAGAAAAGACCAGCTGATCTTAAAGGAGATTATATTAAGAAAGTATATATTTCATCAACTATGAGTCCATCTGTAAAAATTGATTTTGTACAAATTAAGTAATTTGAGGTAATTAAATATGACTACAAATCAAAAAGTAATAAAAAAAGAAAAAAAAGAATTGTTTGACAAATATTTGGATATTTATCAAAATAATAGTTTTATAATATTTGCTGATTTTGAAAGATTTACAGTTAAAGATTCAACATTAATGAGAAAAGAGGTAAGAAAATTAGGTGGTAATGTTCTTGTTGTAAAAAATAATATTTTGAAAAAAGTTATTGAGTCAAATTATAAAGATTTTAATTCTATAAGTGAAGATTTATTTATCAAAAATACAATAATTGCTTATGGCAATGATAATGTTTCAGAAATTACAAAAACTATTAAAAATTATTCAAAAAATGGTTTTGTTTCATTAAAAGGAGCTTTTTTTGAAGGTGAGTACCTTGATAAAGCAAGAGTTAATGCACTTGCAAATTTACCAACAAGAGAGCAATTATATGCTATGCTTGCTAATGTATTGGCGAGTCCTATTGTTAATCTTGCAAGAGATTTAAATGATCTAGTTGCTAGATTAGCTAGAGTGTTAATTAAAGTTTCTGAAAAGAAACAATAATAAAAAAAATAATTTAGGAGATAAAAATGGCTGAGAAATTAACTAAAGAGGCATTTATTGATGCTATTAAAAACATGACAGTAGTTGAATTGAATGAACTAGTTAAAGCAATTGAAGAAGAGTTTGGAGTATCTGCAGCAGCACCAATGATGATGGCAGCAGCTCCAGCAGCAGCTGCAACAGAATCAGCTCCTGAAAAAACAGAATTTGATGTTTATATTAAAAATGTAGGTGAAAAGAAAATTGAAGTAATTAAAGTTATAAGACAAATAACTAATTTAGGATTAAAAGAAGCAAAAGATCTTGCTGAAGATTCATCTAAACCAGTAGCAAAAGGAGTTTCTAAAGAAGAAGCTCAGAAAATTAAAAAACAGTTAGAAGATGCTGGTGCACAGGTTGAACTCAAATAATGTCAATAGATTAATTGGTCTGAAAGGGTATTCATTAACCCTTTCAGACTTTTATATTTCTTTTTTTATAATTATTTTAATCTTATTTTTTTTTCATTTTATTCAAAAAATTCAATTATTACAGGGAAATAGATGAATTTCTTTGAATCATTATTTTATCTATTAAATCTATTTTTCATGGACATCTTTTTTATATTATAAGATTTTTAAGGAGATTGGTTGGTTTTTGATAAAAAATCTATTAAATTATTTTTTTATTATATTTATGTAGATTTTTTAATAAAATTATTATAATTAAACTAATTATATTAAAAACTAATATTTATAATTAATTTATGATAAGAAATTAATTTACATTATAGAAAATATTAAAAAAATAAAAATATGTGGAAATTATTAATTATTAAATTAATTATAAATTTTTAAGATAATTTTTGAAATTAATTAATAAGTTAATATAAATATTTATTAAAAATAGTTTAAAAATGGATAATTTTTTGTAAATAAATGAGGTTAAGTAATAAAGTACAAATAATAAAATAAAAAATAAAATATAAAGGGGTTATAAATGAAGGTGAAATTATCACCTATGGAAAAAAATCCAATAAGATATTTGATAGATGGAAAAGGCAAAGAAGTATATGATTACCCTTATTTATTGGATCTTCAGAAAAAATCTTACGAATTTTTTTTACAAAGAGAAAAAAAATTAAAAAATTTACCAGTTGAAAATCAAGGTTTAGAATATTTATTTAGAAGTATATTTCCAATAGAATCTGCAGCAAGAAATATAGTTTTAGAATATATTGATTATAGCATTGGTGAGCCTAAATATTCTGAAAATGAAGCAAGAAAAAAGGGTAAAACTTATGCAGTACCAATAAAAGTTAAAGTAAATCTTGTGATTAAAGATACTGGTGAAATTAAATCTCAAGAGATTTATTTTGGTGAATTTCCTTTAATGACATCTAATGGTACATTTATAATTAACGGAGCGGAAAGAGTAGTTGTAAGCCAAATTCATAGATCACCAGGTGTAGTATTTTCTTATTCTGAAAAAGATTTTGAATACAATGCCAGACTTTCTCCTGATAAGGGTTCATGGCTTGAGTTTTTAATAGATGAAAAGAAAGAGATAATGTATGTAAGAATTGATAAGAAAAGAAAGATACTTGTTACAACTTTTTTAAGAGTAATTGGATTTGATACAAATGAAAAAATAATAAATTCGTTACACAAAGTTGTTGAAATAAAAGTTGATGATACTTTAGAAAATAAATATGCAGCTCAAGATGTTATTGTAGAAACAGACTTTGGTCCAGAAAAAATATTAATTGCTGGAAAGAGGATTTCTTATACAGAAATAATGAGTTTAAAAGAATATAATATTGAAAAAATAAAAGTTATAGATTTTAATTCAGAAAAACACATAAACTCTGAAGTAATTATAAATACATTACAAAAAGAAACATTTGAAAAGTCAGCTGAAAATCCATTAAAAACAGAAATGTCAAAAGAAGAAGCAATAAACAAGATATTTAATATTTTAAGACCAGGTGAGCCAGCTCTTATAGAAACAGCTGAGAAAGAAATATTGGATCTATATTTTGATCCTAAAAAATATGACCTTGGAAGAGTTGGTAGATTTAAATTAAATAAAAAATATGGTTATGCTGAAAATGTTACAACATTAGCTTTAACAAAAGATGATATAATAAATACTATAATATATCTTGATAAAATATTTGAAGGAGTTTATAAACCAGATGATATAGATCATCTTTCAAACAGAAGAGTTAGAGGTGTTGGTGAACTATTTTTAAATCAATTAAAAAAAGCATCTTCAAGAATTGAAAAAATTGCAAAGGAAAGAATGCAAACTTGTGATATTGATAATGTTCAGCCTGCTGATATTTTATCAATAAAACCTATAACAGCAATTATTAATGAATTTTTTGGTACCTCTCAATTATCACAATATATGGATCAAACAAATCCATTAACAGAGTTAACTCATAAAAGAAGATTAAATGCTTTAGGTCCTGGTGGTTTATCAAGAGAAAGAGCTGGTTTTGCAGTTAGAGATGTTCATCACTCTCATTATGGAAGAATATGCCCAATAGAAACACCAGAAGGTCAAAACATTGGTTTGATAGTTTCATTGACAACTTATGGAAGAATAAATGAGTATGGATTTTTAGAAACACCATACAGAAAAGTTGAAAATGGAATTGTTACAGATAAAGTAGAATATTTAACAGCAATTGAAGAAGAAAGATATTATATTGCTCAATCTCTTGAAGAAATTGATGAAGATGGAAAATTTAAAAATCAATTTGTAAATGCAAGATATAAAGGAGAATATGTTTCAGTAGAAAGGGAACTCATAAATTATATTGATGTTTCGCCTAGACAAGTATTTTCTGTTTCAACCTCACTTATACCTTTTCTTGAACATAATGATGCTAATAGAGCTCTGATGGGATCTAACATGCAGAGACAATCTGTGCCTCTTATTTGTCCAGAATCACCTTATGTTGGAACAGGATTGGAGTATGTTGTTGCAAGAGATTCTGGGGTAATTGTTGTTGCAAAAAGAGCAGGGGAAGTTATATATGTAAATAATTCTATTATTAAAATACTTCCTGATGATAGAAAAGATGATAATGATATAGATGTATATCAATTAATAAAATTTTATAGAACAAACCAGGATACTGTATATAATCAAAAACCAATTGTTAAAAAAGGACAAAAAGTTAAAGAAGGTGAAGTTATTGCAGATGGTGCTTCAACTGACAAAGGAGAACTTGCTTTAGGAAGAAATTTGAAAGTTGCTTTTATGCCATGGTATGGGTACAATTTCGAAGATGCAATAGTAATTTCAGAAAGAGTTGTTAAAGAAGATTTATTAACTTCAATTCATATAAAAGAGTTTCAAATTGAGGTAAGAGAGACTAAATTAGGAAAAGAAAAAATTACAAGAGAAATTCCAAATGTTTCTGAATCAGATATAAAGGATTTAGATGATGAAGGCATAATTAGGATAGGAGCAAGAGTAACTTCAAATTCAATACTTGTTGGTAAAGTTACTCCAAAAGGACATGAGGATTTAAGTCCTGAATATAGACTTGTTAAATCAATATTTGGAGAAAAAGCTTCTGATGTTAAAGATACATCATTAAGATTACCACATGGTGTTGAAGGAAATGTTATAAATGTTATAAGATTAAGAAGAGCTGATGGTGAAGATCTTGAAGCTGGAGTGGAAGAAATTGTTAAGGTTTATGTTGCTGCTAAAAGAAAGATTTCTGTTGGTGATAAATTATCAGGAAGACATGGTAATAAGGGAGTTATATCAAAAATTTTACCAGAACAAGATATGCCTTTTTTACCAGATGGTACTCCTATAGATATAGTTTTAAATCCATTAGGTGTTCCATCAAGAATGAATCTTGGACAAATTCTTGAAACTTCTTTAGGGTGGATATGTGAAAAATTGAATAAAAAAGTTGCTGTACCAATTTTTCAATCAGTATCTTATGAAAAAATTCAGGAATTATTAAAAGAATGTGGATTACCAGAAACATCTAAAAATGTTTTATATAATGGATTAACAGGTGAGCCTTTTGAACAAGAAGTAATGGTGGGAAATATTTATATATTAAAACTTACACATATGGTTGATGATAAAGTGCATGCAAGATCAACAGGTAATTATTCATTGGTTACTCAACAACCTCTTGGTGGTAAGGCTCAGTTTGGAGGGCAAAGATTAGGAGAAATGGAGGTATGGGCACTTGAGGCTTATGGTGCTTCATATACATTGCATGAATTTTTAACTCAAAAATCTGATGATAGGCAAGGTAGAAATAACCTTTACCATGCAATTGTTAAAGGAAAAGTAATTCCACCTCCAGGAGTACCTGAAGCTTTTAATGTTATGATACAGGAACTAAAAGGGTTATGTCTTGATATTTCAATATATGATGAAAATGATAAGATAATTCCATTATTTGAAAAAGATAAAGACATAAATGAACAAAAGAAACAACAATCAAATCAAATATTCTGACCTTTTTGAGTCTAAATTGTTTTTATTTAAATTTATAAGTATTATAAAATATAAATTAAAGTTTAATAAAAGGGAAAAAATATGCTTGAAAGAGTAGGAAGATTTTCAAAAATTAAAATAAAAATAGCATCTCCAGATGTTATAAAACTTCAATCTTATGGTGAAGTTAAAAAACCTGAGACTATTAATTATAGAACTTTAAAACCAGAGAAAGATGGACTTTTTTGTGAAAGAATTTTTGGAACTACTAAAGATTACGAATGTTCTTGTGGTAAATTTAAAACTCCAAAGTATGAAGGTGTTATTTGTGATAGATGTGGTGTTCAAGTTACAGAAAGTAAAGTAAGAAGAGAGAGAATAGGGCATATTGTTTTAGCTGCACCAGTTGCTCATATATGGTATTATAAAAGTTCACCTTCAAAAATTGCTATTTTATTAAATATTAAATTAAAAGATTTACATTCAGTTCTTTTTCATGAAAAATATATAGTTATAGATCCAGGTGATACAGATTTGAAAGAGAAACAAATATTATTGGAACAGGAATATATAGAAGCAAGAGAAAAGTATGGTATCTCATTTGAAGCAGAAATGGGAGCTGAAGCTATTAAAAAACTTTTAAGTAAAATAGACCTTGATGATGAAGCTTTTTATTTAAGACAAAAGATGATTGAAAAAGGAGATAAGTGTAATAAAAAATTATTTAAACAACTTGAATTAATAGAAGATTTTAGAAAATCTGGAAATAAACCTGAGTGGATGATTCTTGATTATATTCCAGTTATACCCCCAGATTTAAGACCGATGGTTCAACTTGATGGAGGTAGATTTGCAACTTCTGATCTAAATGATTTATATAGAAGATTAATTCATAGAAATAATAGATTAAAAAGATTAATAAAAATGCATGCTCCTGAAATAATAATTAAAAATGAAAAAAGATTACTTCAGGATGCAGTAGATTGTCTTTTTGATAATTCAAAAAGAAAAAGAGCAATTAAGGGTCCAAGTAATAGACCATTAAAATCTATTTCTGAACTTTTAAGAGGTAAACAAGGAAGATTTAGACAGAATTTACTTGGTAAAAGAGTTGATTATTCTGGTAGATCGGTTATTGTTGTAGGTCCTGAGCTTGCTATTTATCAAGCAGGTGTTCCAAGAATTATGGCATTAGAACTATTTAAACCTTTTATTATTCAAAAATTAATGAAAATAAATGGAGCATCTATTAAAAATGCTAAAAGATCTATTGAAAAAGGTGAACCAATAGTTTGGGATATTTTAGAAGAGGTTGTTCATAAACACCCTGTAATGTTAAATAGAGCTCCAACTTTACATAGACTAGGTTTTCAAGCTTTTGAACCAAGACTTATTGAAGGTAAAGCTATTCAATTGCCTCCACTTGTTTGTCATGCATACAATGCAGATTTTGATGGTGATCAAATGGCAATTCATATTCCATTATCATATGAAGCTCAAATAGAATGTTGGTTACTTTTACTTGCAGCAAAAAACTTACTTGATCCTGCAAATGGTAATCCTATTACTTGGCCTACAAAAGATATGGTTCTTGGATTATTTTTATTAACTAAAGAGAATAAAAACATTCAAAAAATTAGAATTAAATATTTTAATAATATAAATGAGATATATTTTGCTCTTGAAAATAAGATTATTACCCATCAAGAACCTATTAAATATAAATATAAAAATAAATGGATTGACACAACTGCTGGAAGAGTTATTTTTAATTCTATTCTTCCAGAAGATTATGAGTTTATAAATGAACCTTTACCTGAAAAGAAATTAAAACAAATTGTTTTTGAGATATTTAAAAATTATGGAACTTATAGAGCTGCTTATACCCTTGATAAAATGAAAGAATTAGGGTTTAAATATTCTACAATATTTGGATGTACTATTTCAGCTGCAGATATTATTATACCAAAAGAAAAAACTTCAATTATAGAAAAAACTCAAGAAGAGGTTAATAAGCTCAATGAAGCAATGAGAAAAGGACAAATAACTGATGATGAAAGATATAATGAAACAGTTAGAAAATGGTCAGATGCAAAGAAAAAGATAATCAAAAAACTTAAAACTTTAATGGAAGAGACAGGAGGAGGTTTTAACCAATTAAACATTATTGTTGAATCTGGTGCGAGAGGTTCAATAACTCAAGTTGCTCAGCTTGCTGGAATGAGGGGAAATATGGCTACTCCTTCTGGAAAAATTATCGATATTCCTATAAAATCAAATTTCAAAGAAGGGTTAACAGTTTTTGAATATTTTATTTCAACACATGGAGCTAGAAAAGGTTTAGCAGATACAGCTTTGAAAACAGCAGATGCAGGATATTTAACAAGAAAATTAATTGATATTGCTCAAGATGTTATTATTTCAGAAGATGATTGTGGTACAATAAATGGTATAGTTGTAGAAGCTTTATATGAAAATGAAGAGTTAAAGGAAAGATTATCAAATAGAATTACAGGTAGATTTTCACAAGAAAAATTATACCATCCTATTACAAATGAGCAGATACTTGATATTAATGAATATATTACTCTTGATAAAGCACAATATATTGAAAATTTAGGAATAAAAAGAGTTAAAATAAGATCTGTTTTGACATGTGAATCGAGACATGGAATTTGTAGAAAATGCTATGGTGAAAATCTTGCTACAAATAAAATTGTTGATATTGGAGAAGCAGTTGGAATAATTGCTGCTCAATCAATTGGTCAACCGGGAACACAGCTTACGATGAGAACTTTCCATATTGGAGGTATTGCATCAACTACATCTTCAGAAGGACAAATTCAATATCAAGATGATATTTATTTAAATGCAATTAAAGGTAATTATGTATTTGATGATGATGGGAATATTATATTTTTAAGAGATGGGTTAATTTCTATTAATACAATTTATAAAAATATATCAGAAGAGTGTTCCTTTGAAATTTATGTTAAAGATGGTGAAAAAGTAATTAAAGATACTATAATTGGTAAGGATAATAAAGGCAATGAGGTATATTCTGGTTTTGTTGCAGTTGTTAAAGAAATTAATGGAAATCTTTATCTTATAAGTGAAGATATTGTAGTTAATGCAAAATGTGGATCAAAGTTGTTTGTGAAAGAAAAAGAAATTTTAAAAGCGAATAAAACTTTACTTGAATTTGATTCTCATAATGATCTTATAGTTGCAGAAAATGATGGAAAAGTTAAATTTGTAGATTTTATTTATGATGTTAATTATAAATTAACAGAACAGAATCAAATAAAAATATCACAAATATTAAATGAAAAAAACCAACCAAAAATAAATATAGTGGATCTAAACAATGAAGAAAATATCTTGTTAAGTTACCTTGCTCTTCCCAACTCGATTGTTGTAGTTAAAGATGAAGAAATTATTAAAAAAGGGCAGATAGTTATAAAAATACCAAAAGGTAAAACAACTCAAGTTGATATAGTATCAGGTTTACCAAGAGTAAATAACTTGTTTGAAGCAAGATCTCCTAAAAATAAAGCTGTTTTAAGTATTGTAGAAGGAAGAGTAAAATTTGGAGAAATTAAAAGATTAAAAAGAATTATTTATGTTGAAGATGAACTAGGAAATATTCATGAACACAAAATTTCTGTAAATGCAAACTTAAAAGTTAGAGATGGGGATTATGTTTATGCAGGACAGGAACTTTGTGATGGGGAAATTGATCCATATGATGTTTTACAGATTAAAGGTATTTTTGAATTTTCTGCTTTTTTACTTAATGAAATACAAAAGGTTTATAGGGGACAAGGTGTAAATATAAATGATAAACATATTTCTATAATTATTAGACAGATGTTAAGGAAAATAAGGATAGAAGATGTAGGTGACACTTCTTTTGTTCTTAATCAACTTGTAGATAGAGATGAATTCTTAGAAGAGAATGAAAAAATAGTTGCAAATGGTGGTATTCCTGCTAAAGGTAGACCAGCATTGCTTGGTATAACAAAGGCTTCATTAAGTATTAAATCTTTTATTTCAGCAGCATCTTTCCAGGAAACTACTAGAGTTTTAACAAATGCAGCTATAAAGGGAGAAGAGGATCCATTAAAAGGATTAAAAGAAAATGTCATTGTTGGTCAAAAAATTCCAGCAGGAACTGGTTTTAGAACTTATAGATTTGTAAAAATATTTAAAGAAAAAGAAGGAGATATTAATTTAGATTTAGATAAGGTTTATGAAAGAAAGAGCTTTATAGATAGAATAGAAAAATTATCTTAAAAGGTTTATTTAAAATTAATTAAAATATTTATATAAAAAATAAAAAAATATTATGAATAATAAAAAATTGCTTTAAAAAATAAAATTATTTTTTGTTGACATTGAAAAAAAAAATGATATATATAGATTCCAGATTTATAAAGGAGAAATTATGCCTACTATTAACCAATTAGTAAGAGAAGGTAGAAAAAAAGTATTTAAAAAATCAAAATCACCTGCTTTACAGGGTAACCCTCAAAAAAGAGGTGTTTGTACGAGAGTTCAAACAATGACCCCTAAAAAACCAAACTCTGCTTTAAGAAAAATTGCAAGAGTTAGACTTGTTAATGGGGTTGAAGTTACAGCATATATACCTGGTGAAGGGCACAATTTACAAGAACATTCTGTTGTTTTAATTAGAGGAGGAAGAGTTAAAGACCTTCCAGGTGTTAGATATCATATTATTAGAGGTGCTCTTGATTGTTTAGGTGTTGAAAATAGAAAAACTTCTAGATCAAAATATGGTGTTAAAAAAGCAAATAAATAAGATATTAGGAGTGCTATAAATGGGAAGAAAAAAGAAAAGAATAGATAGAAATATTGGTCTTGATTATAAGTATGGTTCAAAAGATTTAATGAAATTTATAAATTATGTAATGTTGGAAGGCAAAAAAAATATTGCTTATAAAATTGTTTATGGAGCATTAGATATAATTAAAGAAAAGTTGCATGAAGATCCAATTGTGGTTTTTAACAAAGCCATTGAAAATGTTAAGCCAATGGTTGAAGTAAAATCGAGAAGAATTGGTGGTGCAACTTATCAAATTCCAGTTGAAGTTCCAAGTTATAGGCAATTTTTTAAAGCATGTAATTGGATTATAAATTTTGCAAGAGAAAGAAAAGGTAAATCAATGGCAGAAAAACTTGCAGCTGAAATTATAGATGCTTATAATAATGTTGGATCTGCAGTTAAAAAGAAAGATGATACTCATAAAATGGCTGAAGCAAACAGAGCTTTTGCTCATTTAAAATGGTAATTTTTTATTCTTTGAATTAATTTTTAATTTTTATTATTAATTTTAAGTTAATTTAATATTAATTTTAAGTAATTTCTTATTATTTAAATTTTTTGATTTTTTTTTTCTTTTGTTTTAACTAAATTTTATTTATAAATTTAATTTTATAATTTTAAATTAGCTTTTATTTTTTAAATACAATATATTTTATTTCATTTAATAATAATAAATTGATAAATATAAAAGAAATCATTAAATTCAATTTTTATTGAATTTAAAGCATATTATTTTTAATTTGATTCATTGATTTTATTATTATATAGATTTTATTTTTATCAATAAATAGTTTTTGCATTTTTTATTATTAAATTTATCGATTCAAATTAGATTTTAATAATAAAAAATTTAAGAGAGGAAATAGATGAAAGATCTAGATATTGCAAAATATAGAAATATTGGGATAATGGCTCATATTGATGCTGGAAAAACAACAACAAGTGAAAGAATTTTATATTACACAGGTAAAACATATAAAATTGGTGAGGTTCATGAAGGAACAGCCGAATTAGATTGGATGGAACAAGAAAGAGAAAGAGGTATAACTATTACATCTGCTGCTACTACTACATTTTGGAATGATCATAGAATTAATCTTATTGATACACCAGGACATGTTGATTTCACAGTTGAAGTTGAAAGATCTCTTAGAGTGCTTGATGGGGCTATTGGTGTTTTTTGTGCTGTTGGTGGTGTTGAACCACAATCGGAAACTGTCTGGAGGCAGGCAAATAAGTATAAAGTTCCAAGATTAATTTTTGTAAATAAAATGGATAGAGTAGGAGCTGATTTTTATAAAGTTGAGAATGAAATACTAGAAAAACTTGGTGGAATTCCTCTTCCTGTTCAAATACCATATGGTAAAGAAAGTGATTTTAAAGGAATAATTGATTTAATTAAAATGAAAGCTGTTGTTTGGGAAAATGAAGAATTAGGTGCAAAATTCCATGAAGAGGATATACCATCTGATTTTATTGATAAAGCAAAAGAATATAGAGAAAAAATGATAGAAAAAATTTCTGAAGTTGATGATAGTATAATGGAAAAATATTTGAATGGAGAAGAGATAAAAGAGGATGAAATAAGAAAAGCAATTAGAAAAGGAACAATTGAAATGAAATTTTTCCCAATGTTTTGTGGTTCAGCTTTTAAAAATAAGGGGGTTCAACCATTATTAGATGGAGTTGTTTATTATTTACCTTCACCTCTTGATATTGGAAAAGTCTATGGTATTCATCCAAAAACAAGAGAGGAGATTACAAGGAATATATCAGAGAGTGAACCATTTTGCGGTCTTGCTTTTAAAATAATGAGTGATCCCTATATTGGTAAATTAACTTTTATAAGAATATATTCTGGTAGATTAGAACAAGGTGTAGGAGTTTTTAATTCAAACAAAGAAAAAGATGAAAGAATTGGTAGAATAGTTTTAATGCATGCTAATAAAAGAGAAGAGATTTCATCAGCAAAAGCAGGAGATATTATTGCTTTGATTGGCTTAAAAAATACTCAAACAGGAGATACTCTTTGTGATAAAAATAATCCAATTGTGTTGGAGTCAATGGATTTTCCAGTTCCAGTTATTTATATTGCCATTGAACCAAAAACAAAAGCGGATTATGATAGATTGACTAATGGTTTAATTAAACTCGCTGAAGAAGATCCAACATTTAAAGTTAGAGTAGATGAAGAAACAGGTCAAACTATTATATCGGGTATGGGAGAATTACATCTTGAAATTATTGTTGATAGATTAAGAAGGGAATTTAAAGTTGAAGCTAATATTGGTAATCCACAAGTAGCTTATAGAGAAACTATAAAAGGTACTACAAAAGTTGAAGGAAAATATATCAAGCAATCAGGTGGTAGAGGGCAATATGGGCATGTTGTTCTTGAAATTGAACCACTTGAAAGAGGAAAAGGGTTTGAATTTATTGATAAAATTACAGGTGGAAGAATACCAAAAGAATACATACCTTCAGTTAAAAAGGGAATTGAAGATGCTCTTGAAAATGGTGTAATAGCAGGCTATCCTGTTACTGATGTTAAAGTAACACTTATAGATGGTTCATATCATGAAGTTGATTCTTCAGATATGGCATTTCAGATAGCAGCTTCAATTGGTTTTAAAGATGGATTTAAAAAAGCTAATCCTACAATTCTTGAGCCTATAATGGCTTTAGAAGTTATAGTTCCAGATGAATATTTAGGTGATGTTATGGGGGATATAAATGGTAGGAGAGGAAAAATTACAGGAATGAAAGAATCTCCAATGGGAAAAATAATTAAAGCTGAAGTTCCTCTAAGTTCTATGTTTGGTTATGCTACCTTATTAAGATCGAAAACTCAAGGTAGAGGGACATACACAATGCAATTTTCTCATTATGAAGAATTACCAAAAAATTTACAAGAACAACTTTTAAAGTAAAATTAAGAGATTAATTGATATTTTATAATTTATAATAAAAAATTAAGATATAAAAAATATTTAAATTAAAAATTAATATTTTATTGAAATTATAATGATTGTTATTACATTTATTTCCTAAAAATTTTGTTTCTTGATTATATTTTTTAATAAAAATAATAATTTTTTCTTTACAAAATTTTATTTTTATGATAATTAACAAAAACCAGGATTAGAATTAAGTTTTGGTAATAATTTAGGAGGAAATATATGGCAAAGGAAAAGTTTATAAGAACTAAACCTCATATTAATGTTGGAACTATCGGGCATGTTGACCACGGTAAAACAACATTAACTTCAGCAATAACAATGATATGTGCTGCAAGAGGATTAGCTCAGGCAAAGAAATATGATGAAATTGATAATGCTCCAGAAGAAAAAGCAAGAGGTATAACTATTAATACTCAGCATGTTGAGTATGAAACTCCAAAAAGACATTATGCACATATTGACTGCCCAGGACACGCTGACTATATCAAAAACATGATTACTGGTGCAGCTCAAATGGATGGAGCAATTTTGCTTGTTTCAGCAAATGAAGGTCCTGAACCCCAAACAAGAGAACACATATTGCTTGCTAAACAGGTAAATGTTCCATATATAGTAGTTTTCTTAAATAAGGTTGATATGGTTTCTGACCCTGAATTAATTGATATTGCTGAAGAAGAGGTTAGAGATTTGCTTAAAAAATATCAATTCCCAGGAGATACTATCCCAATTATTAGAGGTTCTGCTTTAAAAGCAATGAACTGTGGATGTGGAAAAGATGATTGTCCAAACTGTAAACCTGTTATTGAATTATTAAACACAATGGATGATTATTTTCCAGAACCAAAAAGAGACATTGATAAACCTTTCTTAATGCCAATAGAAGACATCTTTTCTATTAAAGGTAGAGGTACTGTAGTAACTGGAAGAATTGAAACAGGTATTGTTAAAGTTGGTGATAAAGTAGAAATTGTAGGATTTGGTGAAACAAAAGAAACAGTTATTACTGGTGTTGAAATGTTTAGAAAGGAACTTGATCAAGGTCAAGCAGGTGACAATGTTGGTTTATTATTGAGAGGAATTGAAAAGAATGATGTTGAAAGAGGAATGGTAGTTGCTAAACCTGGTTCTATTACACCACATAAAAAATTTACTTGTGAGGTTTATATTTTATCAAAAGAAGAAGGTGGTAGAGAAAAACCATTCCATGCTGGTTATAGACCTCAATTCTATTTTAGAACAACAGATGTTACAGGTGAAATTAAAGAGATTAGAAATTCACAGACTAAAGAGGTTGAAAAAATTGCAAATCCAGGACAAAATGTTGCTATGGATGTTGAATTGATCTATACTGTTGCTATGGATAAACAATTAAGATTTGCTATTAGAGAAGGTGGTAGAACAGTAGGTGCTGGAGTAGTTACTGAAATTTTAGAATAAAAATTTTGAGAAGATACCTTTTGCGGTATCTTCTCATTTATTTTCTTTGGAGGAATAATGAAAGGCAATATTATTAGAATTAAAATAAAAGCATATGAACATAAAACTGTAGATAAAGCTATGGAAGAGATATTAAGGGCAGCAAAAAAGGCAAGAGCAGAGATATCTGGTCCAATACCTTTGCCCACACAAATAAGACGCTACACTGTTTTAAGATCTCCTCATGTTCATATTACTTCAAGAGAACAATTTGAGATGAGGATACATAAAAGAATGATAGATATTATAAATCCTAATCAAGATGTTATTAATGTTTTATCTAGATTGGAATTACCAGAAGGTGTTAGCGTTGAAATAAAACAAATATAAAAGTATTTGTTATTTAAAAATCTTTTTTTAAAAATTAGATTAAATTAGAAAATAAAAATAGTTTAAGGATAAATATATGTTAGGGCTAATAGGAAAAAAATTAGGAATGACTCAAATATTTAATGAAGAGGGAAAAGTTGTTCCTGTAACTGCTGTAGAAATAGGACCTTGTAGGGTTTTAGAAGTAAAAAGTGAAGATAAAGAAGGTTATAATGCTTTAAAATTAGGATATTTTCCTGTAAAAGAAAATAAATTGATAAAACCTGTAATAGGTTATTTTAATAAATTGAATCAAATTTTAAAAGATAAAAATATTGAAATTGAAAAATATAAAATTATAAAAGAATTTAGATCAGATGAAAAACTTTCAAATTATGAAGTTGGACAAATTATAGATGCATCATTTTTTGAGAATATAAAGTATGTTGATGTTACAGGAAAAACTAAAGGAAAAGGGTTTCAAGGAATGATAAAAAGACATAATGCTGGTGGTGGTAGAATGTCTCATGGTTCTAAATTTCACAGAACACCAGGATCTACAGGACAAAGAGAAGAACCAGGTAGAGTTAGAAAAAACAAAAGGATGCCCGGACACCTTGGAAATGAAACAATATCAGTTCAAAATCTTGAGGTTGTAAAAATTAATAAAGAAAAAAATGTTATTTTTATTAAAGGTGCAATTCCAGGTGCTAAAAATTCAATTGTTTATGTTAAAAAAGCTGTGAAAAAATAATAATAAAAAATTTAAAACTTGAGGAAAAGATATGGAAGCAATATTATATAATTTAAATAACACAGAATCTAAGAAAATAGAAATATCTGAAGAGATATTTTTGAGAAAAGTTAATAATTATTCCATTTGGCTTGCAGTTAAAGTTGAAGAAGCAAACAAAAGAATAGGAAATGCTTCAACTAAGACAAAGGCTGAAGTTGCAGGTTCCGGGAAAAAACCATGGAGACAAAAGGGTACTGGTAGAGCAAGAGTTGGAACAAGAAGAAATCCAGTATGGGTTGGTGGTGGAATAGTTTTTGGTCCAAAACCAAGATCATACAAATTGAAAATAAATAAAAAAGTTAAAATATTAGCTTATTTATCACTTTTATCATTAAAGTATAAACTTGGTAATATAAAGTTTATTGGAGATATAAAATTAGAAAATATTAAAACAAAAGAAATTTTTAATATTTTTAACAAGTTTGGTGTTAATTCAAATGCTTTATTGATTTATGGCGATAAAGTAGAAAAAGAAAACTATTTAGGTGAAAAAGTTTTTACAATTTCTGAAAATGATAAAAAAATTAAAGAATCTTCTAAAAATATTAGTTTTTTAAATACTTTACATTGGAATAATTTGAATGCAAAAGATATTTTCTATGCAAAAAATATTTTTATTACTGAGTCAGCTCTTAGAAATTTAGAAGAAAAATATTCTTCAAAAGTTAAAGTTTAAAATTGGAGTAGAATATGAGAATTGATTTAAATGAAGTATTGATAAGACCTTTAATTTCTGAAAAAATAACATCATTGCAAAAAGAGAATAAGTATGTTTTTCAAATTCATAAAGATGCAAATAAAAAAATGGTAGAAGAAGCTGTTAAGAAATTGTTTAATTTAACACCTGTTAAAGTAAATATTATGATTGCTCCAAGAAAAAAGAAAAAACAAAGATTTAAAGAAGGATATACAAATTATATTAAAAAAGCAGTAATTAAATTAAAAGAAGGCGAATCATTTAGTTTCTTAAAAGTATAAGAAAATTTAAGGAAGGCTTAAGATGGGATTAAAATATTTTAAACCAATAACACCAACTCAAAGATTTAAAACCGGCTATGATTTTAGTGAAATAACAAAAGATGAGCCTTATAAACCATTAACTATATATATTAAAAATAGTGCCGGAAGAAATAATTATGGTAGGATCACATCCAGAAGAATGGGTGCTGGTCATAAAAAATTATATAGAATAATTTCTTTTAAAAGAGATATGTTTAATCTTACTGCTAAAGTTGAATCAATAGAATATGATCCATATAGAACTGCTAGAATTGCATTAGTATGCTATGAAAATGGAGTTAGGAGATATATATTGGCTCCAGATTCACTAAAAGTTGGTGATAAAATTACAGAAGGAGAAAATGCTCCTATAAAGGTTGGCAATGCTTTACCATTAAGAAATATTCCTGTAGGTACTCTTATTCATAATGTTGAGATTCACCCAGGAGAAGGTGGAAAAATAGCAAGGTCAGGTGGAACTTTTTGCCAGATTTCTGGTTTTGAAAAAGATTATGCGATTTTGACAATGCCATCAGGGGAGTTAAGGTTTATAAATAAAAATTGTTATGCAACTGTAGGTGTTGTATCTAATCCAGATGCTAAAAATATTATTATAGGTAAAGCTGGAAGATCAAGATGGATGAATATTAGACCAAAAGTTAGAGGTGTAGCAATGAACCCTGTTGACCATCCACATGGTGGAGGTGAAGGTAGAGGAAAAGGTAACCATCCAATGACGCCATGGGGAAAACCTACAAAAGGTTATAAAACAAGAAAGAAAAATAAAATTACTAATAAGTTTATTATAAAGAGGAGAAAAGAAAATGGCTAGATCATTGAAAAAAGGACCATATATTGAAAAAAAACTTTTTCAAAAAGTTTTAGATGCGTCGAAAGGGAAAAAGGGAGCACCTATTAAAACTTGGTCTAGAGCTTCTACAATTATTCCAGAAATGGTAGGATTAACTATAAATGTTTATAATGGTAAAAAATTTATCCCTATACATGTTAATGAAAATATGATTGGTCATAAATTAGGAGAATTTGCTCCAACAAGAACTTTTAAAGGTCATAGAAAAGCTGAAAGTACTGCTCAAAGTGGAGAGGCAAAATGAAAGCAATAACATATCAAAAATATTTAAATGTTTCACCTAGTAAAATTTTAAGATTTTCTAGAGAAATAAAAAAAGGTGATTCTGTAAATTTAGCAATTGCAAAATTGTCTTTTTTACCTAATAAAAGTGCTAAATTATTAGCTCATGCTATAAAAAATGCAAAAGCTAATTTAATTTTTAAAGCAACTGAAAAAAATTTAGATTTTGATGAAAATAAGTTTGTAATTGAAAAAATTCTTGTTCAAAAAGCTCCAACTTTAAAAAGATTGAGGCCAAGAGGAAGAGGAAGAGCAGATATCATAAATAAAAGAAAGAGTCATATTTATGTAGAAATTAATGATGGAAATGTGGAGGAATAAGATGGGACAAAAAGTCAATCCTGTTGGGTTAAGAATTGGAATTAATAAAGAATGGTTATCAAACTATTTTGCTGAATTTAGAAAAAAAGATCTTTCTAATAAAGTAGTAGAGGATGAACTTATTAGAAGATTTATTAAAAAACAATTAAGAGATGCATCTATAGCTGGGGTTGAAATATATAGAAATGCTGAAAAAACAACTATAGTTATTAATACCTCTAAACCTGGAATGGTAATAGGTAAAAAAGGTTTTTTATTAGAAGATTTAAGAAAATCTATTGAAGAAAAAATTACAAGTAAATATACTAAAAGTAATGTTGCAATAAAAATAAAAGAAGTTAAAAATAGATTTTTAGATGCAGAGCTTGTAGGACAGGATATTGCTAAACAAATTGAAAATAGAGGAAATTATAAAAGATCTATAAAAAATACAATGGCTCTTGTTATGCAAGCTGGAGGTAAAGGAATTAAAATAAAAATATCTGGTAGACTTGGTGGAGCTGAAATGGCAAGAAGTGAAATCTATCAAAAAGGAGAAGTTCCTTTAAGTACATTGAAAGCAGATATTGATTTTGCTATTGTTGAAGCAAAAACCATAATGGGTATTATAGGATTGAAGATTTGGATAAATAGAGGGGAAAAAATATTAAATTAGGTTGAAAAAACTAAATTAAAAGGGGACAAAAATGTTAGCACCTAATAAACAAAAATATAGAAAACAACAAAGAGGAAGAAATAGAGGCGAGGCAGCAAGAAATGTTAAGATATCTTTTGGTGATTATGCTCTTGTTGCTTTAGAAAATGCTTATTTTACAGCTAATCAACTTGAAGCAGGAAGAGTTTGTTTAACAAGAAAGATAAAAGGTAATGGAAAAATCTGGATCAAAATATTTCCTGATGTTCCATATACTAAAAAGCCTGCTGAAACAAGAATGGGTAAAGGTAAAGGAGCTGTAGAATATTATGTTGCAAGAGTAAAAAGAGGAAATATTATTTTTGAAATTTCTGGAAATTTTTCAGAAGAATTAGCTTATGAAGCGCTCAAAGAAGCTTCTTATAAAATGCCTGTTAAATGTAAAATAATAAAAAGAGATATTCTTACAGGAGTATAAAAAATGAAAGCTAAAGAACTAAGAAATATGAAAGATGAAGAATTGTTAAATCTTTTGAACGAACTTCTTAATAAAAAAAGAGAAACAAGATTTAATATGCTAGTTGGTCAAGTTGAAGATATCTCTTCTTTACAAAAAACTAAAAGAGATATTGCTAGAATAAAGACAATTTTAAGAGAAAGAAATGTTAAACTATAGGAGCTCGATAATGGAAAATAAAAGAAGAAAAATGTTTACAGGTGTTGTTATTTCAGATAAAATGGATAAAACTATAGTAGTTAAAGTTGAAACTTTAAAACAACACCCAAAATATAAAAAATATGTTAAAAGGGCCAAGAAATATAAAGTTCATGATGAAAAACAAGAAGCTAAAATTGGTGATATTGTTTTAATTGGTGAAACAAGGCCAATTTCGAAAACAAAATATTTTGAACTAATTAAAATTGTTGAAAAAGCTCAATAAATGTTATTTATAAATTATGGAATAAGGATGGATCTATGATACAACAACAAACATTATTAAATGTAGCAGATAATTCAGGTGCTAAACTTCTTCAATGTATAAAAGTTTTAGGTGGAACTCATGCAAGATATGCTTATATAGGTGATATAATTGTTTGTTCTGTTAAAGAAGTATTACCTGGATCTAATATAAAAAAGGGTTCTGTAGTTAAAGCTGTAATTGTTAGGACAAAATATCCTATTAGAAGAGAGGATGGGTCTTATATTAGATTTGATGAAAATGCAGCTGTTATTTTAGATAAGCAAAATAATCCTGTTGGTACTAGAATTTTTGGTCCTGTTGCTAAGGAATTAAGAGAAAGAGATTTTATGAAAATAATTTCTTTAGCTCCAGAAGTATTATAGTCTTAAGGGGAAAAAAATATGAAAAAACTAAAAATTAAAAAAGATGATAAAGTAAAAGTTATTAGTGGTAAAGATAAAGGAAAAGAAGGTAAAGTTCTGAGAGTTTATCCTGATAAGAATAGAGTTGTAGTTGAAGGAGTAAATTTAGTTTCAAAAACATTAAGAAAATCAGATAAGTACCCAAATGGTGGTATTGCAAAAGTTGAAGCTCCAATTGATTTGTCTAATGTTATGGTTATTTGTCCTCATTGCAATAAACCTACAAGAATTGGTAGAAAGGATGAAGAACATCATCCAAGATATTGTAAAAAATGTAAAAAAAATATTGATTAGGGGTTATTATTATGTCAATTTTAAGAGATAGGTATGAAAAGGTAGTTGTTCCAAAAATGATGAAACAATTTAATTATTCTAATAAAATGATGGTTCCAAGAATAGTTAAAGTTGTTTTAAATATGGGAGTAAATGAAGCTACCCTTGACAAAAAAGTAATAAATGAGGCTGCTGAAGAGCTTACTATTATAGCTGGACAAAAAGCCTTAAAAACAAAAGCTAAAAAATCTATCAACCAATTTAAATTAAGACAGGGACAAGAAATAGGTTGTAAAGTTACTTTAAGAAGAGAAAGAATGTGGGAATTTTTAAATAAATTTTTTAATATTGCATTACCTAGAGTTAAAGATTTTAAAGGTGTAAGTGCATCTGGTTTTGATGGTAAAGGAAATTTTAATATTGGAATAAGAGAACATATCGTTTTCCCAGAAATAGAGTTTGAAAAAACTGAAAAAGTTAAAGGTTTATCAATATCAATTGTTACAACTGCTAAAACTGATGAAGAATGTAAATTTTTGCTTCAAGAATTAGGTATGCCTTTCAAAAAATAAGAAAGAGGTAAAATATGGCTAGAAAAGCATTAATAGAAAAAGCAAAAAAAACACCAAAATTTAAGGTTAGAAGATATAATAGATGTCAAATTTGTGGTAGACCAAGAGCGTATATAAGAGATTTTGGTATTTGTAGAATTTGTTTTAGAAAATTAGCTGGCGAGGGAAAATTGCCAGGAATAAAAAAGGCATCATGGTAAAAGGAGAAGAATATGAGTTTTTCAGATCCAATTTCAGAATTATTAATTAAATTAAAAAATGCTCAGTTAGCAAGAAAAGATCATGTTATTATATATTACTCAAAGCTAATTGAAACTATATTAAATATTCTTAAAAATAAAGGTTTTATAGAAGATTTTAAAATTTCAGATGAAAACTCTAAAGTAAAAAAAATAATTATTATTTTAAAATATGTTGATAATCAACCTGCAATTAGAGGTGTACATAGAGTATCTAAACCTTCAAGAAGAGTTTATAAATCTGTAAATGAAATAAAACCTATTTATAATGGATACGCAGTTTCTGTGTATTCGACAAATAAAGGAATAATAACAGATAAAGAAGCACTTAGAAGTAATGTTGGTGGTGAATTTTTATTTTATATATGGTAGCTATTTTTGAAAATCAGTTGGTTTAATTAAGTGGAAAATTAATAATTTAATTAAGGGGATAAAGATGTCTAAAATAATTAAAAAACCTCTTCAAATTCCTAAAAATATAGAAGTTTTGTTTGAAGATAAGGGAGAACATATTCTTATCAAAGTTAAAGGGCCAAAAGGTAATATAGAGAAAAAATTAATTAATTTGGTAGATTTTAAAATTGATGAAAATAGAATTCTTCAAATTAATCTTAAGACAACAAATAGTAAAGTAAAACCACTTTTAGCAACTTCATATAGAATAATAGAAAACATGATAAAAGGTGTTCAGCAACATTTTAGTAAAACTTTAGAAATATATGGAGTTGGTTATAAAGCAAATGTTGCGGGTAAAACACTTAAACTTAATGTAGGATATTCTTATGAAGTTATTTATGATATACCTGATAGTATAGATGTTAAAGTTGCTGAGAACAAAATAATTGTTAGTGGTCCTGATAAAGAACTTGTTGGGCTTGTAGCAGCTCAAATAAGAGAGATAAAGAAACCAGATCCATATAGAGGAAAAGGTTTAAGATATCAAGGTGAAAATCCAATTAGAAAAGTTGGCAAAAAAGCAGCTACATAAAATTTGAATATAATAATTTCATTTTTGGGAGTAATTTTATGATAAAGATTTTTAAAAGAGAAAAACAAAGAGAATTAAGAAGAAAATATAGATCAAAAAAGAAACTAACTTCAACATCTGAAAGGCCAAGAGTTTGTGTTTATAAAAGTAATAGATACATATATGCTCAAATTATTGATGATGCTCAAGGGCATACACTATGCTCATTTTCTTCTTTATCATTAAAGAAAAAATTGACAATTGAAAGTTCTAAGGAAGTTGGCTTAAAACTTGCTCAAATTGCACTTGAAAAAGGAATAAAAGAAGTAGTCTTTGATAGGAATGGTTTTAAATTTCACGGTAGAGTTAAAGCTTTAGCTGATGGTCTTAGAGAAGCTGGTCTTAAATTTTAATAATTTAATTATTAAGGAGTAATCCAATGGCAAATTTTTATAAACCATATGAAACACAATTAATTGAAAAAACAGTTAGAGTGGGAAGAGTAACTAAAGTAGTTAAAGGTGGTAGAAGATTTTCATTTAATGCTTTAGTTGTTGTTGGTGATAGTAATGGTAAAGTAGGCTTTGGTTTTGGAAAAGCAAAAGAAGTTCCTGATGCAATTCAAAAAGCTTTAAATCAAGCAAAGAAAAATATGATTGTTGTTAGTTTGAAAAGAACTGGTGAACATGGACAAAATGTTACAATACCTCATGAAATAGAAGTTAAATATAAAGCTTCAAAAGTTTTATTAAAACCTGCAGCACCAGGTACTGGAGTTATTGCTTCTGGTCCTGTTAGAGCTGTAATGGAAGCATGTGGTATCAATAATATTCTTGCTAAATCTATAGGTTCAAATAATCCAGTTAATGTTGTTAAAGCAACTATAAAAGCATTATCAATGCTTATGAATGAAAAGAATACTTCGAGAAGAAGAGGTATTCAAATTAAAGAGTTATTCAAATAATTTTTTGGAGAACTATTATGAGTGAAAAAAAAGTAAAAATAAAATTAATAAAATCTCCAATTGGATATAATAAAAAAATAAGAGATACTGTAAGAGCATTAGGTTTAAAAAGACCTGGACAAATTGTTGAAAAAAAATTAACTCCACAAATAGAAGGAATGATAAAAAAAGTTAGTTTTATGCTAATTGTTGAATAAATTATTTATATTAAAAGATTTAAAAATAAACATTTTAATAAATAAAGTAAAAGATAAATTAAATTAAAATTAAAAAATAAAAATATTTATAAGTTTATTAATGATTATAAAGATTAGAATAGGGGAGTTCTTATGAGTATAAAATTGATTAAACCTGAAGGTGCTACACATAAAAAGAAAAGAATAGGTTGTGGTAATGGTTCTGGTCATGGGGGGACTTCAACGAAAGGTCATAAAGGTGCCCAAGCAAGAAAGGGCTATAGTAGAAAGATTGGTTTTGAAGGTGGTCAATTACCATTGATAAGAAGAATTCCTAAAAGAGGATTCAAAAATGGCCTTTTTAAAAAAGATTACCAAATAGTTAATTTATCAGACCTTAACAATTTTTCAAAAGATGAAAATATCTCTATTAATGAGCTTTATACTAAAGGAATTGTTGAAAGCCTAGACAAACCATTTAAAATTTTGGGTAATGGAAATATTGAAAAACCAGTTAATGTAATTTTAAGAAGAATTAAAAAAGGGAATAAAATATCATTATTTGATAAAGTATCTGCTAAAGTTAAAGAATCGATTGAGAAAGTTGGTGGAAAAATTTCCATTCAGTAAAAATTAAAAGATAAATTGCTTAAACCTAATTATTATTGATAATTAAGAAATAATTAATAAAGGAAAAATTATGACAAAACCATATAGTTCATCACCATTTATTAATATTTTTAGAATACCAGATTTAAGAAAGAAAGTTTTAATAACTTTTTTTATTTTATTTATATACAGATTAGGGTCATATATTCCTGTACCAGGAATTGACATTAATGTATTAAAAACTACATTCGCAACGGCTGCGGGTTCAGGATTATTGGATTACATAGACCTTTTTACAGGTGGTGGATTAAGAAATTTTACAATATTTGCTCTAAGTATAATGCCATATATTACTGCAGAAATTATTTTACAACTTTTGATAGCAATAATTCCAGCTTTAGAAAAAATGGTGAAAGAAGGTGGAGAAGCTGGTAGAAAAAAGATTCAATTGTATGCAAGAATTGGTACAATATTTATTTGTGCTATTCAAGCATTTACACTTACTAAATTTATAATAAGTCAAACTGCAAGAGTTGAAGATTTAATTCTTGTTAGAACTGGTTTCTTTTATATAATATCAATAGTTACAATTACAACAGGCACTATGTTTTTAATATGGCTTGGGGATAAAATTAATGATTATGGTATAGGTAATGGAATTTCTTTGATTATTTTTGCAGGTATTGTTGCAAGATTTCCTGCTGCTATATATGAACTTTATAAAAAGGTAAGATATGAAGGTTCAAATATGGTAATGCTTTTGATTGTTGTTCTTATGTTTATACTTGTTATTGTTTTAGTTATTTATGAACAACAGGGTCAAAGAAGGATTCCTTTACAACAAGCAAAAAGAATTGTTGGAAGGAAAGTTTATCAAGGACAAAGTACTTATATACCATTAAAATTAAATCCATCAGGTGTGATTCCTATTATTTTTGCATCAACATTTTTAATTTTCCCTTCCCAATTAATGCAGATGTTGGGTACAAGATCTAAATTTTTAACTAAATTAGTTTATTATATTTCTCCTGGAACTGTTAGCTATTTGGTTATATATTCTTTGCTTGTTATATTTTTTGCTTATTTCTATACTCAAGTAATATTAAATCCAGTTGAGATTGCAGAAAACTTAAAAAAATCGGGTGGATATATTCCAGGTATTAGACCAGGGAAAAACACAGAAGATTATTTGAATAATGTTATAACAAGAATAATTCTTCCAGGTTCTATATTTTTAGCTTTTATTGCAATTTTACCAAATATAGCTAATGAGTTTTTTAATTTACCAACAACCTTTGCATATTTAATGGGTGGAACTTCATTATTGATAGTAGTTGGAGTTGCTCTTGATACTATTAATCAAATTGAATCTCAATTAATAATGCATCATTATGATGGTTTTTTAAGTAAAGGTAGAATTAGAGGAAGAAGATAATGTTTGTTTGTTTATATGGAATGCCTGGTTCGGGGAAAGGAAGTCAGGCTAAAATATTATCTGAAAAATTTGATTTACTTCATATATCTACTGGAGATTTAATAAGAGACATTATTAAAGAAAAAAAAAGTGGATATGAAAAATTGGAAGAGTTTGTAGTTAATGGGAAATTAATTCCTGATGAAATTATTACAGAAATACTTAAAAATTATATTTCGGAAAATTATAAAAATAAAAAAGGTATTTTATTTGATGGGTACCCAAGAACTATAAATCAATATAATTTACTCTATGATTATGTAAAAGAAAATTTTAGAGAGATTCTTCATAATATTTACATAAAAACAGATGAAGAAATTGTAAAAAAGAGAATTTTAGGAAGAAGAATTTGTAGTGAATGTGGGAAAATTTATAATATATATAATGATGGTGATGTTAAAAAATGTTCTATTTGTAGGGGAGATCTTATTATAAGAAAAGATGATTCGGAAGATATTTTTTACAAAAGAATGAAAGAGTTTAATAATTTTACTAAACCATTACTTGAATTTTTAGAAATAAAAGGTAATCTTTTTTCTGTTGATGGAAATTATATATCTATTGAAGAATTATCAAAAATAATAATAGATTACTTAAGTAAGTAATGTAAATATATTAAAAGATCTATTTGTTTAGGAGGATTCCTTTTTTTATGGCTAAAGAAGAAACAATTCTTATGGATGGTGAAATTGTAGAAGTTTTACCAAATACTTTATTTAAAGTTAAGTTGAAAAATGGACATGTTATTTTGGGGCATCCCGCAGGAAAATTAAGAATGTTTAATATAAGATTATTTGCTGGAGATAAGGTAAAAGTTGAAATGTCACCATATGATTTAAATAAAGGTAGAATAATCTACAGGTTAAAATAGCTTAATTTGAATTTATTTAAAAATTAAAAATCATAAGATTTATAAATTAAAATTAAAATATATCGGGAGAATAAAATGAAAGTTAGAGCATCTGTAAAAAAAATTTGTAACAAATGTAAAATTATTGTAAGAAAAGGTAGAATAAGAGTTATTTGTGAAAATCCAAAACATAAACAAAGACAAGGTTAATTAAGGAGGATTTAATGGCAAGAATAGCTGGTGTTGAATTACCTAATAAAAAAATAGAAATAGCTTTAACCTATATATTTGGAATAGGTAGAAGTAGAGCAAAATTTATTCTTAATGAAGCTGGTATTGATCCATCAAAAAGGGCAAATGAATTGACAGATGAAGAACTTAATAAGATTAGAAAAATTATAGATTCAAATTTCAAGGTTGAAGGTGATCTTAGAACTGAAATTGCAATGAATATAAAAAGATTAAAAGATATTGGATGCTATAGAGGATTAAGACATATTTCTAACTTACCGGTACGGGGACAAAGAACTAGAACTAATGCAAGAACTAGAAAAGGTCCAAGAGGTAGTTTATTAAAGAAGAAAAAAACTACTACAAATACTAATAAATAATAAAGATCTATTAAATAATAGAGGGGTTTAAAAGATGGCAAAAGCAACAAAATCAAGAAAAAAAGCAAAAAAAATAGTATCTGCTGGAAAAGCTTATATAAATTGTTCATTTAACAATACTATTATTACTTTTACTGATCAACAAGGAAATGTTATAGGTTGGTCATCCTCAGGTTCAAATGGTTTTAGAGGGGCTAAAAAATCTACTCCATTTGCTGCTCAACAAGTCGTTGAAACTGCTTATAACAATATTAAAGATATGGGGCTGAAAGAAGTTGATGTTATAGTAAAAGGTCCTGGTATGGGTAGAGAAGCTGCTATAAGGACTTTAGCATCTATGGGGTTAAAAATTAAGAGTATAACTGATGAAACTCCTATACCTCATAATGGTTGTAGACCTAGAAAAAAGAGAAGAATGTAATATTGGAGGGAATTTAATATGAGTAGATATAATGAACAGAAATGTAGAATGTGCAGAAGAGAAGGAGTAAAACTTTTTTTAAAAGGTGAAAGATGCCACTCTGAAAAATGTCCTATAACAAAAAAGAAATTTATAAAGACAAAGAATTTAAAATTATCAAATTATGGTAGACAGTTAAGAGAAAAACAAAAAATGAAAAGATATTACGGTATTAAAGAAGCACAGTTTAGATTGTATTTTGATAGAGCTTTTAAAATGAAAGGTATAACTGGTGATAATCTTTTAAAATTATTAGAATTAAGATTTGATAATATTATTTATAGATGTAAATTAGCTAAATCAAGAGCTCAAGCAAGACAATTTATTACTCATGGTATGTTTAAAATTAATGGTGAAGTTATAAATATTCCTTCTTATTCATTAAAACCAAATTCAATAATTGAATTGTCCGATAAAGGCTTAAAAAATGAAATTTTAAAGCTTATAATTGCTGAAAATGAGAATGCAACTCCAGAAGTTGAATGGTTAAGTTTTGATTACCAAAATAAAAAAGGACAGGTTTTAAGAGAACCAAGTAGAAATGATATTACTATGACATTTAATGAACAACTTGTTGTTGAGTTCTATTCAAAATAGTTTAAAAAAAATGTTCTTATTGTTTATTTAAAAAAATTGAGGTAAATTAAAGTATGGATAAAAATATATTAAAAGATTTAAAAATTCCAAAAAATATTGTTTTAAACAAAAATGTAGAAAACCAATTTTATGGTGTTTTTGAAGTAAAACCTCTTGAAAAAGGTTTTGGAGTTACTCTTGGTAATTCTTTAAGAAGAGTAATGTATAGTGTTTTAAGAGGTTGGGCAATTATAAGTATAAGGGTAGAATATGATGATTTAAAAGGAAACAAAAATTTTGTTGCTTCAGAATTTGATAATATTCCTTTTTTATTGGAAGATACTATCGATTTTATATTAAATTTAAAAAAATTAAGAATAAAAGTTAATTCTGAGGAATTAATAAAAACATATAGTGTAACTTTTAATGGGCCTGGAGAAATAAGAGGAAAAGATTTTGAAGTTGCTCAAAATCTTGAAGTAATTAATAAAGACTTATATATTGGCACTATTTCTGATAAATGTAAAATTAATTTAGAGTTTACAGTTGAAAACAATAGAAGTTTTATTCCAGCTGAAAAAAGAGAAGATCAAATTGGTATTATAGGTAATATACCAATAGATGCAATATTTTCTCCAATAAAAAATGTAAAGTATGAAATTGAACCTTATAGAGTTGGAAACATTACTGATTATGAAAAACTTGTACTTTATGTTGAAACTGATGGAACAATATCTCCTGAAGATGCTATTAAAAATGCTGCATATACACTTATTAGATATTATTCTTTATTTATAGAAAATATTGTTGATGAAGCTTCTTCTATTATTATTGAAGAGGAACAAAAGGTTGAAAAAACAAAAGCAAAAGATGAAAATATTCTTAGTATTCTTGACAAATCATTAGATACTTTAGAATTTACAGAGAGAGTTAAAAACTGTTTTAAAGGAGCTGGTATAAATACTTTTAGAGATTTACTTATGAAATCTGAAGCTGATTTAAATAATTTAAGAAATTTTGGTAAAAAATCCCTTGATGAAGTTAAAGAAAAATTAGAGTCAATGGGATTAAGACTTGGCATGAAAAGTGTTATAGAAAAACTAGAAGGCAAAAAATAATAATTTTAGAAAGAGGTTGATATGAGACATTTAGTAAAGAAAGGAAGAAAATTTAATAAAACAGCTTCACATAGAAGAGCAATGTTTAAAAATATGCTTGTTTCATTTATTAAAGAAGAAAAAATAACAACAACTCTTGAAAAAGCAAAAGATTTTAGATCTATTGTTGAAAAAATTATTGCAAGAGCAAAAGAAGATACAATTCATAATAGAAGAATTGTTAGAAAGTATGTTGAAGACAAAGAAGTTTTAATTAAATTATTTAAATTTATTGCTCCAAGATATAAAAATAGAAATGGTGGTTATACAAGAATTGTTAAACTTGGATACAGAAAGGGAGATAATGCTCAACTTGCTATAGTTGAGATGGTAGAAGAAAATGAAGGAAAAAATAAATAGCAAAAATCCCTTGAGGATTTTTGCTATTTTTTTTATCTATTTGTTTTATTTAATAATTCGATTGATTGAAATAAATATTTTTTCTGATTCTCTATTTTGTGTATTGTTTTTAATTTATTTTTTAATTAAAAAATATAGGAAAAATTATTTATTTATTCCTCTTTTTTTTAGTTTAAGTTTAATTGTTTTTAAAATAATAATTTACTTTATAAAATTTAATAAAGATATTAATCTTTCTGATCTTTATTATTATTTAAATTTTAATCTAATTATATTTTATTTTAATTCTTTTATTTTTTCATATATTTTAATAAACAGTTTGGAAACATTAGCATTAAATTATGTATATTCAAAATATTTAAAAAATTTGTTTATATATCCAAAAATATTTTTTAATTTATTAAAAGAAGAGATTTTGGATTTCCAATTAGAAGTCCAAAAAAAAGTAGGAAAAGAAAAATTATTAAAAAAAAGATTTGTTTTCTTAATAGATTATTTTATAAGTTTTTTAGAAAGAATAATAGTAAAAACTTATAAAATCTGGAGAGAAAATTTGTTATAAATTTATTTACCTTCGGTTTTATAAAGAAGATTTTCGAGACTTTGTTGTGTTTCAAGTGGATAATTTATAAACTGTACTCCAAAATACCACTTATTTTCAAACTGATATTTTCTTCTTATAAGACCATCTAAATTGAAGTAATGACCTTTAATAGAAAATGAAATTTTTATTTGATCATCTATATTTATATTTTTGATAATATCATTATCTGTTGTTCCAAATTGCAAACCTCCAGGAGAAACATCTATTAGTTCTGTTTGTTTTGCTTTTTGTTCTAATTTTTCAAAATATTTGTATTGTATTAGTGTTGCAATCATTAATTTAGAAAATTCTTCAAGTTTTGGTATGATATTAAATGGTATTTGTTGTTTTTTATTAATATCATTCATTAAATATATATATGAAATAACATACTTTTTATAGATTACAGGGAAAAAAAGCTCAGAAAATATACCTCTACTTTCTTTTAACTTTAATAGACTATTAATCTGAGAGTTTGGATCTTTGTAATTCATTTCCATTATTTTCCAATATTCAATAAGATCATCTTTAACAATAATTAGATCTTTATCAAAAAGATCTTTTTCTGGAAAATAAGAAGAAACATTTGGAATATAGAAAGACTTTCCTGTTTTTATAATTAAAAATTCTTCTAATGTAGTTGGTTGTCTATCTCTTAACATTATTATTTTATTAGAAGTAAAGATTGACATTTTTTGCCTAAAAATTTTTATAAGATTTTCAATTGTGTCAAGTTTTTTATCCTTAAATTTCTCATAAGGGAAAGGAACGAATTTTTCAGTTTCTGGGAAATTTAATTGAACAGATAAATCTTTAAAAAAGATTTGTATATGAGACAGTTCGGTAATAGCAATTCTTTCATATTTTCTTTTTGGATTTCTATAAATCATGTCAGGATTTTTGACAACAAAAGTTTTTGAATCGATAAGATTTTTAATAGTAGTTTCGAAAATATGTCTATTTTCTCTAAAATAAAAGGATATTTGAACTTTTTGAAATGGTGATAATGGTAGGTTTGAGCTATGTTTTATAGTTAAAGAAAATCTATCATAATTTAATAAAAAGCCTTCAAATGAAACATTGTTTTTTATATTAATTGTCAAAACAATATTGTTATCTAAAATAGTTTTAAATAAAAATTCTTTTTCTATCAAAGATTTAATAATATTATCATGAGGTATTTTTAGGTTTTCCATAAAAGTTAAATATTAATATTTTTAATAATTATCGATTTAATAATATTAAATCTTGAAAAAAAATATTTTAACTTTATATTTCTATAAATAGGAAGATATGGAAACAAAAAATTTTGATTATATAAAAAATAATATAGCTAGTATTAAAAGTAAAATAGAAGAAGTAAAAAAATTAAATAATATTAAATACAATATTGATATTGTAGCTGTAACAAAAACTTTTTCAGCCTTCGAAGCATTTGAAGCTTATAAATATGGAATAAATATATTTGGAGAAAATAAAGTTCAGGAAGCTATTCAAAAAATTGATGAATTTAAAAAGATTTATAATTCAAATCTTAACTTACTAATTGAAAAAGATGTTTATTCTCAAAATGAAGATAATATAAATTTTCCATTTAAATGGTATATGATTGGTAAGCTTCAAACAAATAAAGTTAAAAAAGCTATTGAATATTTTGATGGAATTCAATCTATTGATAGAGAAGAACTTGTTAATGAAATTATAAAAAGATTAGAAATTAATGATGATAAAGAGCAAAATTTAAAGAAAATAGATAAAAAAATTGAAATACTTTTTGAAGTAAATATTTCTCATGAACCCCAAAAATCAGGTGTTTTCCCTGAAGATCTTTTTAAACTTATTGAATATACTCTTAATAAAAAATGCAGAAATTTAATTATAAAAGGGTTGATGACAATTGGAAGTTTTACAGATAATATTGATGTAAAAAATAGAGAATTTGAAGAGATGAAAAAACTTTTTGAAAGAAGCAGAGAGCTTTTTGGGAAAGAACTTTTTGAAATTTTATCTATGGGAATGAGCAATGATTATGATATTGCAATAAAACATGGGGCAAATATGGTTAGAATAGGAACATCAATCTTTGGGAAAAGGAATTATTAGGGGTTTTTTATGATAATATTATTTGTTTTATATTATTTACTTTATGTTCTTGAAATATTGATAATTATTTCTTTCTTTATAGAACTTTTAGTTAATATAAATCCATATATTTTAAATTATAAATTCATTGACTTTTTACGAAACATTCTTTTAAAAATTACAAACCCAATGGTGGGGTTTTTAAGAAAAAATATTAATACTAATTATAAAATGTTTGACTTTTCATATATAATTATTTTTTTGTTTATAGAAATATTAAAAAAATTGATATTAATTTTCTTGAAATAATAAAAAACTGTAAAAATAATTAAAAATATTTTGAAATTATCATAAAAAATAAAGGAGGATTTAATGGAAAAGGTTAAGTTTGCAATAATAGGTGGTTCGGGGATAACTGATATTGAAGATTTGATTATAGAAAAAGAAATATCTATAAATACTCCTTATGGAATGATGTCTGATAAGGTTAAAATTGGATATTTTAAAGGGACAAAAAATAAAATAGCTTTTTTACCAAGACATGGGAAGGGCCATGTAATCTTACCTTCTAATATACCTCAAAAAGCCAATGTGTGGGGATTAAAATATATTGGAGTTGAAAAAGTTGTTGCTATATCAGCTGTGGGATCATTAAAAGAAGAGATAAGGCCAACTGATTTTGTTGTTCCATCACAAATTTTTGATAGAACAAAGGGAAGAGATTCAACTTTTTTTGAAGATGGACTTGTTGGTCATATAAGTTTTGCAAATCCATTTTGTCCTGAATTGAGTAAATATATAGCTGATAAAATTGAAAGTCTTGGATTAAGAGTTCATAGAAATGAAACTTATGTTTGTATGGAAGGACCTGCTTTTTCTACAAAAGCAGAATCAAATTTTTATAGAATGATTAATGCTGGTGTAATAGGAATGACAGCTTTACCTGAAGCTAAACTATTTAGAGAAGCAGAAATATGTTATGCAATGATAGCTATGTCAACTGATTATGATTGCTGGAGAGAAGGAGAAGAGGCAGTTAATGTTGCTATGGTTATTGAAAATGTTAAAAAGAATGTAAATAATGTAAAAACAATAATTAAAGAAGTCTTCAAAGATATAAAGGAAGAAAGAAACTGTGAATGTGTAAATGCACTTCAATATGCTGTTCAAACTTCAAAAGATTATATTGATAGAAAAGTATATAGAAAATTGGAACTATTTTTAGGAAAATATTTTTAAAAATTTATTATTTTAAGTGTTTTCTTGTATCCTTTTTATTGATTATAATAATTAATTATAATAATTTAAGATAATATTTTGATTTATAATTAAATATAGCTAACTTTTAATTTTATTTATGCAAAAGATAAAAAAAAATTTATTATTAATTTCTATTTTGTTTTTTTTACTTTTTCTTTATTTTTTATCTTATAGAGTTTATGGCCAGGAATTTTGCAAAATTGATAATTTCAGAAATTTTAATTTAGAACAAAATTTAAACTATGATTTTAAATTATTTTTTAATTTCAATTTTGATTTAAATTTTAATTTCACTTTTAATTTTTATCCCTTATGTATAAATTTTAAACCTTTTTATAATTTCTTTTTTTTAAATAAAAATTAT